>Ga0315280_10000930_pt1 | contig 52738 bp, 42 predicted proteins | sample YL17G06_40_MG_FD_203697 | JGI IMG/M metagenome (GOLD analysis project Ga0315280, IMG submission 203697) | Sediment microbial communities from Yellowstone Lake, YNP, Wyoming, USA - YL17G06_40 | ecosystem: Environmental > Aquatic > Freshwater > Lake > Sediment | place: USA: Wyoming | collected... | reverse complement strand
TGAATGATGTTGGTGACCGGATCGACGGTGGGGGTGAAATTGAGCTGCACGCCGAATTTGCGGAACTGGATGGTGACCACGGGCGCGGCCGAGCCGCCGGCCCCGGTGGAGCTGATGACCGGGAAGGGAAACTCGCCGCCCGCCAGGAAGCTGGCTTCTTTTCCGCTGACCGTGATCAGGTTCGGCTCGGCCAGGATCTCCAGCAGGTTCTTCTCCTGGAGCAGGCGCAGCGTGGCGCCGAAGTTCAGGTCGGGGCGGAAGGCGAAGATGTTGAGCAGGTCGCTGACGCTCATCTGGACGTTGCCCAACTGTTGCTGCCCCTCCTCGCCTTTCTGGAACTGCAACTGGCCGATCCTGGGGAAGGGAAATTGCTGTGTGGTTTCGGTGCCGATCAGCTTTTTGCTGGTGCTGAACAGGTTCGCCCCAAGCTGGCTGAGCGCCACCCGGTCGATGGTGGCGAACTTGACCTGCAGCATCACCTGGCGGTTCTCCGGGGTGGGGGCCTGCAGCAGGTTGACCACGGTCTTGGCGAACATGGAAGCGATGGCGCCCGCCCGCTTGATCGCTTCCGCATCCGAGACCACACCGTTGAGCAGGATGGCGTCCTTGCTGCTGCTCACCTTGATGTCCTCGCTGGGCAGGCTGGCGCGCATGGTCTGCTCGACCTCGGCCAGATCGGGTTGGACGGTCACATCGAAGCGCGACACCCCCGGACCGTGCCAGACCAACAGGGTGGTGTTGCCGGGCCCCTTCGCGTTTATGACCACCTCGTAAGGCGAGACCACCACCGCGTCCGCCACCGCCGGTTCCGATACGCTGAGCTTATCGACCACGTCGGTGAACTGGAGCAGCTCACCGCGGCCGACCGTGCTGGTGATCCGGCGCGAGGGCAGGGGAGTTGCCGGAGCGGTGGGCCGGTTGGCGGGCGGCGGCAGAGAAGGCTGAACCGCCTGCGGCGCTTCCGGCGCCGGCGTTTGCGGAGCCGCAGCAGGCGCTTGCGCGGTCGCCGGAAGGCCTGAAAACAGGGCGCACACAAGAAAGACAAAGAAAACGTAATGAGCGGCTGTCCGCATTCAGAACACGTCCTCGCTGACTTTAGAACCGCGAAAGACCCGGACCGTGATGCGGCCATCATTGGCCGACCTGGGACCCTGGTTAAGCGGCACACCAGACGCGGAGCGCCCGCTGGCAGACTCGCTGCGCGGCACGGCGGGAGCGGTCACCGGCCGCGGCGGCGGCGTGCGCACGGGATCGGCGATGCCCAGGTCGGCGGCGCGCACCGGCTCGCTGGGCTCGCTCATCTCCGTATCCAGCGGGTTGCGCAGCGCGAGCTGGATCTTGCCGCGCTGCAAGGCCAGCACCAGCCTTTCCGCCTCGTCCTGGGTGACGAGCAGCGTGGCCACCGTCTGCCCCGTCTGCGAAGTCCGGACATCGATCTTACCCCCGGCCTCCAGTTGCCTGCCGTAGGCCAGCACCCTGACGTTCTGCAGGATGGTGGTGGCCGCCGCATCGCCGTTCGACAGCAGGCGCACGAACACCACGTCCACGCGCGTGCCGGGCTGCACGAAGCCGGCCACCCCGGACGTGTCGTTCACCTGGACCGAGACGGCGCGCATCCCCGGCTCGATCAGCGCGGTCAAGCCTTCCCCGCCGCCCTTGGGCGCCAGTTTGCGCTCCAGGACCAGTTCGCTGGCCAACACCGAGCTGACCACAGCGCGATCCACAAGATCGGAAACCTTGGTGTAGGCGCCTTGCGGGAGGTCTTTGCGCTCCACCTCCACCAGCTTCAGGTCGGGCGCGGTCAGCCGCTTTCCAATGGACAGGTCGCGCGTGGCGGCCACGACGCGGACCCATTCGCGCTGCACCGGCGCCGTGGCTTTCCTGTACACCCACCAGCTCAAAACCAGCGCCGATACCCAGGCGACGGCAAAAAAAACCAAAATGCGATGACGCTGCATAGAAAACCCGTTCAATGTTCAAGGTTCAAGGTCCACCAACGGTCAACCTTGCACCTTGAACGAGATCAATGGAACATGGCCAGAAACAACAAAGTTCCGCCGGCGATGACGGCGCCGTAGGGCAGCCGCAAGGCGTTGGGAGCATCCAACCGGCTGGCTTGGCGGACTTCCCGCCAGCGCAGCAGCCCGAGGCCGGCCACGATGTGGCCGGTGCGGCGGAGAACCTCCTGCAGCCTGCCCCGGGCCGCCGCCAGCGCCAGTGCCGCCACTCCCCCGAGCAGGCCGGTCAAGATAAAAACCCAGGGCAGCGAGTGCGGCGCCAGAAACGCGCCGACGGCGGCGAACAGCTTGACGTCGCCCGCGCCCATGCCGCCCAGCAGGTATAAAACCATGAAAATCGCAAACCCCAGCGCCGCCGTCCCCAGGGCCCGAATCGCGCCTTGCGCCCCGCCATACCAGGCCTGCAGCGCGATGCCGGCCAGCGCGCCGGGCAGGGTGATCCAGTTCGGAATGCGCCGCGCGGCCAGGTCGGACACAGCCGCCGAGACCACCAGAATCACCAGCCCGAGTTCCAGCGCCAAGGGCATTTTTCCAATCGGCTGTCGGCTGACGGCTTTCGGCTCACGGCCCTTCGGTCTGTTTGACCGTCAGCCGTCGGCCGGTCTTCCGTCAGCCGCCGGCCGTCTTCTCAAACACGTTCACCAGCGAATCGGCGTACACGCGCTTCCATCCGGGCACGATCGAGAGGACCGACGACAGCACCTGGTCGCTGCGCACCAGCACGAACCGGACGTTGTACTCGGCCAGCACCCGGTCCCAGCCCGGCTTGGTGTCCATGACCTGGGCGTATTGTTCCAGCAGGTCCTGCCCGTAGAAATCGCTACGGCCGTCGATGAACACCTTCAGCCGGCCGTTGAAGCGATAAATCAGGTAGCCGCCGAACTGGTCGGCCGCGAACAGGCGGGGCTGGGTGCTGGGCGGCTGTCCATCGAGGCCGCGCTGTTCCAGGTAGCCGGCGGCGCGCACCGGGAATATCTCCGGATTGAAGCCCACCCGGCCCTGCAGGGACAGGGCGTAGAGGCCCAGCGCGGTGAGGACCAGCACGGTCACGACGGTCGCCGCGCCCGACATCTGGCGCCCCAGGGACCGCACCCGTTCCGAGTAATTCAGGAAAGGCCGGAGCGCCGCCCACTTCTCCATTTCGCGGGTCAAGGCGGCCACGCACAGCGGGGTGAGCAGAACCGCCGCGGTGGGCAGATGCCGCGCCGAGTAGAGCGACATTTTCAGCAGGGCGACGCTTAGCAGCGCCGGTCCCCACTGCCGCTGCACGAACAAGGCCACGGTTCCGGCCGCCGCGATTGCCAGGAACAGCTCCACGTAGATGGCGCCGCCCTGGTGGAAGCTGAAGCTGCGGAACTCGGCCACGTGGTCCATGATGTAGCTGTCGCGCAGGTAGGTGAGGATGTGGCTGTGCACCTTCCAGCCGTAAGGGTTGATGAACGTGGCCAGCAGCGAAGCCAGGCCGGCGGCGGCCAGGCGGAGCCGGGCGCGCCGTCCTTCTTCCCCGTTCAGCACTTCGCCGGCCGCGTAGACGAACAGGATGGCCGGCGCCAGCAGGAAGCTGCCGTGCATGTTGGTCCAGAGGCAGGCCAGCGGCGGCAAAAGGAGAAGCAGCCGCGTGCTCCGGCGGCGCTCGCGTTCCGCCACCGCCAGGAAGGCGACGGCCAGCAACCAGGAGAAGATGTGTGGCCGGGCCAGCCAGTGAATACTGGAGGTCCCGAGAACCGCGAAGCCGCCCAGCGCCGCCAGGAAGAAATTCGCCCCCAGGGCCAGCGAGAGTTTCACGGCGGCGGCCGTGGAAAGCATGATGGCCACGGCGGCCAGGAAGCTTACGGCCAGCACGCCGCCTGCTGTGTGGACGCCGCCCAGCACCGCGTCGGCCAGCCACTCCCAGGCGAACCAAGGCCGCCCGGCGCGGCTGTAAGAAAAGGAATCGGCGCGGGGCGCCGCGCGGTTGGCCAGGATGGCCTCGCCGTTGCGGATATGCCAGCCGGCATCGCTGTCGCGGAACAAGACCTGCGGTCCCGGCGTGACGAACAGCATCTGCAGCAGACCAACGCAGAAGAAAAGGGCGGGGAGGCCGGGCAGGATCAGGCGGGTGAGCCGTCCTGGTCCGGGCGGGCGCACCGATAGCAGATCCGGCGGTTGCGCCTGCCGATCAGCCACCTCGATGCTGCCTTCCTGAAACATACCCGCCTAACTGGAGTGCGGAATGCGGAATGCGAAGTGACGGGATTCCGCACTTCGCACTCCGCACCCCGCACCGACGGCCTCCAGCCTCCAGCCTCTGATGGGCTAGACGGACGCCAGCGCGAGCGAAATGCTGTCGTACATGCTGCTGAGCGCGGTCGCGATGCCCTTGACGGAGACGATCAAGGCCAGGGCGATGGCCGCCACGATCAACGCGTATTCCACCAGGTCCTGCCCTTCCGTTTCCCGCCACATGCGGACAAAAAGATTCTTCATGGTCTGTTCTCCGGTTGCACGGACTCCGTTTGCTCCTTGATCAGGGTGAGCGTTTGCTGGGCCAGGGCCGGCAGCCGCACGGTGCTGAGAGGCAGCCCGCGCCCGGCTCTGGCGATTTCCTCGCGCTGGCGCAGCAGTTGCTGCACCAGCTTGAAGTTTTCCATGGCGGGAGCGAAGTAATTGCGAGCCGCCAGCGCTTTAATCAGTTCCTCCCGGCCCTGGTCGTACTGCTCCATCTCGATGAGCACGACGGCCAGGTTGTTGTGAGCGGTGGCCGCGTCAGCGACGGCCAGAAACTGGCGCCGGGCGCCCTCGATATCGCCGCGCCGGGCCAGCGCGATCCCCAGGTTGTTGCGGGCGGCGGCCGAACTCGGCTCCAGCGCCACGGCTCGGCGCAACTCGGCTTCCGCGCTCGCCAGGTGGTCCTGCTGCAGGAAGTTGTACCCCAGGTTGCTGCGGAAACGAGAGGATTTCGGCTGGATGTGCACGGCCCGGCGGAAGGATTGCTCGGCGGCGGCCCGGTCGCCCGCCTGTTCCTGCAGCAATCCCAGCTCATTCCAGACTTCGGCGGCCTCCGGCGATCTTTTCAGGAAAGCCGCCAGCACCGGCCTGGCTGCCGCGCCTTGTGCCGTCTGGCGCGCCGTGCGGCCGATTCCGGCCGCGGCCGCCTCGGTCCTCGCGGCGGCTTTCGAATCCGTCTCCGGGGCCTGCCGGCCGGTAGCGGGCACGCTCAGATTGAGCGCCCGCGTGTAATGATCGAGCGCCTGGTCGTACAGCTTGTAGCGTTCGCAGGCGGCGGCCAACTCCAGGCGCGCCTGGATGTCCTGCGGATCGAGTCGAAGCCGGGCCTGCAGCAGGCCCATTTGGCGGTCGTCGGTGAGCGGGTTGAAGGCGCCGCGCGCCTGGGTTCGGAAAGTTTCCCGCAGCGCTTCGTCCGGATCGGCATAGCGGGGCGGGGCCTGGCGCTTGCCGGCCAGCACGGCCGGCGCCCGCCGCACGGCGCGCACGGCCCTCTGTGGCCGCAGCGCCCCGAACCAATCCCGCACCGTCACCTGCCGGGTGCAGCCGGCCGTGATCAGTAACAGCGCGGCCAGCGAGGCCCGCGCCAAACTACGTTTCCCGAGGTGTGAATGATAGCTCATCTCCCACTTCAATGCGGCTGCGTGCAACGGTCCCGGGCGCCAGTTCCAGCACGCTGGCGGCGCCCCAGACAAAGCGAGTCAGGCGAAACGGAGGCAGCCGCTGGTAGACCCGTTTCACCCGCCGGCGGCGATCCAGGAAAACGACGTCGATGGGAAAGCGCATCCAGAAGGTATGGATCGCCTGGCTGGGGTAAATCCACATTCCTTCATCCGGCCGCAACTCGGTGTGCTTCAGCAGTCCGATGCGGCGGGCACGCGGGGTATCCGCCACTTCCACGTTTTCGGCCACCATGGTTCCGCGGCTTCGGCTCGAGACCGCGAAGCGTTGCGGCCGGCTCTCTCCCGGCCTCACCGCAGATTCCCCGTTCGATGCGCCTGGCGCCTTCGTCACGCCTAGGGATGCAGGATATTCCCTTGCGCGAGAATACCCGCAGGCAAGGTCTGTGTCAATTTCGTTTTCCACCGAGAGCGACCCGACCCAATGTTCCCTGTCGGCTAAACACCACGCTTCCCAAAGAGTTGCGCACCACCTGCATTATACCGGCTGCCTGCCACGCCGTTCCCGCACTGTTAAGAATGTTAAGAAGATTTTGCACAACGTTAACGCAGCGCTTCGCCGGGCAGACGTTTAATGGAACCGGCAGGCAAACCGGGGCGCGATCGAGAAAGGAAAGCAGCCGCCCGGTCGCCTCGAGGCCGAACCAGCACACTCTGGCGCAACTTTTCCCGGGCGCCGGGTGTTTGAAGAGGCAGGCTTGACGAAGCGCGCAAAGATTAGTAATGTTGCGAAGTCTATTGCTTCGTTGTGTCGCAGCCGCTTTGGGGCGGTTCGCCGGAGCGGCGCTGGATCCCGGCTGCCGCCGGCTGCCACGCCAAGGAGCAGCCGGCGTACCGTTGCGGTTTTCGGGGGTTGGTTAATCCGCGCCACCTACAGGAGGCTTGCTTCTATGCACCGGACGTTCGCGAAGGTGGTGGCGTTCGTCTGTTTTTTCTGGATCCTTTCTTTGGGCCACGTGTTTGCGGCGACCATCGGCACCGTCGTACCCGTTGTCGGCAATCTGAGCGATCTGATTTACGATGATCAACGGGACCTGGTCTATCTCAGCAACTTCAGCCAAAACCGGGTGGAGATCTACTCGATCGGCGGACGCCGGCTGATCGGCACCATCCCCACCGGGAACCAGCCGTCGAGCCTGGCCCTCAGCCCGGACCGGCAGACACTGTATGTCGCCAATTATCAGGACTACACGCTGACGGTGATCAGCCTGGCGACCAACTCCGTCGTCGGCACGATCTCGTTGCTGGCGCAGCCGGGCGCCATCGCGGTCGGCAGCGACGGCCTGGTGGTGATCCTGGGCAGCGCCGGCCTGATGCGCTTTGATCCCGCCACCCAGCAACTGACCCGGCTGGCGATTTCGCCGCCGGCGGTGCCGCCGGCCGGCTTGTCCAGCACCACCACCGCCGCACTGCCCCAGGGATTCCGCGCCGGCCTGATCGCGTCGGCCGACGGGACCACGATTATCGGCCTGGCCAGCAACTACTTGTTTGTGTATGAGGTGGCTTCGGGCCAGACTTTGCGGAGCCGCAGCGTGAGCGGGCTGAGCTCCATCCTGTCGATCGCCCCTGACGGCCGCCGCTTCATGGCCGGCCCCTTCCTGTTCGACACCGCCACATTGACCATCCTGGGGCGAACCGGGTTTGCCGCCACCAACCTGAGCGGGGGCAGTGTTTTCTCGGTGGACGGCAACACTGTCTATGCCACCTTTTCGACCCAGGTGGCGATCAATGCCCTGAACACCAACCAGATCACCCCCACCAGTGGGCGGCTGCCCGGCGTCACACCCACGCTGGGCGTGCTGCAGGTTCTGCGCGCTTCCAGCCTCACGCCCCAGCTTGGCCTGCGCCTGCCGGAGGCCATCACCTCGAAGATCATCAGCTCCACCGACGGCCAGAACCTGTTCGCCTTGTGCACTTCCGGCATGCTGGTCATCCCCATCGGGCAACTGGGCCGGCTGCCGATCCTCGCTGTCGATACCACCAACGTGGTGCTCTCGGTTGACGCTTGCACCAAGACCATCGCCACCACCTCGGTGCCGGTGCGCAACGCGGGCGGCGGGCGGCTCAGTTTCGCGGCCACCACCAATGCCGCTATGGCCGGCAACACCACCGCCCCGGTGATTCTGAACGTGCCCTCAGGCCTGGCGCCTTCCTCGGTCCAGATCACCTTTGACCCAAGGGGCATCACCACTACCACCAGCACCGCCGCGTACGGCAACCGGCAGTATGCTGTCATATTGAGTTCGCCGGAAGCGGTGAACATTGAACCGGCGATCCTGGTGAACCTGGTGTACCGCAACGTCGATCAGCGGGGCGTGACCTTTCCCGTGGCCGGGCTGGCCTCCAGTATCCTGCTGGACCAGGCCCGGCAACGCGTCTACCTGACCAACTTCATGCTGGACCAGATCGAGGTCTTCTCGATCCGCAATCAGCGGTTCCTGCCGCCGATCCGCGTCGGGAACCAGCCGCTGGCGATGGCCTTCGCCGATCCGTCAACAGTGGTGGTCACCAATTCGGGCGCCGAGAACATTTCGGTGGTGAACCTGGATGCGATGCAGGAGGTGGACCAGATCCCGATGGCGCCGGCGCCGTTGAACGCCACGCCGCTGGTGCCGCACTCGATTGCCGTCTCGTCGAATGCCATCCTGTTCACAGTGATAGTGGCGCCGACCTCCTCGGGGGCGGCATTTACCACCAACCAAGGCTCGGTGTGGCAACTGAGCCTGGCCACCAGGACGGCGTTTCCGCGCTTGAATCTGGGCGGCACCACGGCCAACCAGATCAGTACCCGCAACTTCCTGGTGGCGCCCTCCAATGGCAGCGCCATTGTGGTCATCGACGGCAACCCCAACGGGACCCTGCGCCTTTACGACCCGGTGTCCGACAGCTTTGTGAAAAGCAGCAGCAACGCCGTGCCCGGCTTACGCGGGGCCGCTTCCTCGGCGCCGGATGGGAGCTTCTTGCTGGTCGATAACTTCGTGTTCAACTCTACTCTAACCCTCCAGGGTTCGATGGTGCCCTCCGGCGCCACCAGCGCAGCGGCACTGGCGTTCGGAGTGGTCGCCGGCGCCGCCGACGGATTCCGTGTGCAGGCAGCCGATGCGCAGGTTTCCGTGCAGCGCCTGCAACGGGTCAACCTGTCTTCCCTGCAGTCGCAGCAGGAATTCCGCCTGCCGGAGCCGGTGATGGACATCACGCCGGGCACCACCGGAACCACGGCGGCGCCGCGGTTGTGGCCGCCGACGGCGACCGCGCTGCTGCTGGGGCCGCGCAGCACCACGCAGTTGTGGCCGCAAGGCATCGTGACCGACGGCAACTACGCCTACCTGTTGTCGGTATCGGGTTTGACCACGCTGTCGCTGGGCCCGGCCAGCGGGCAGGGCCCGAGCTTCACCGCCCAGGGAGTGGTGAACGGCGCGACCTTCAGGACTCCGGTTGCTCCGGGGTCGATTGTCAGCATTTTCGGCACCGGGCTTGCCGACCAGGGGGTGGCGGGCCAGGTGCCCTTGCCGACCACCCTGGGCGGCGTCTGCGTGATGGCCAACGAGCTGGCCATCCCCCTGTTCTACACTTCGGCCACACAAATCAATGCCCAGCTTCCTCCCGAGCTGGCGGCCGGCCGCACGGTGTTTTCCGTCCAGTCTCTGGGCACCGCCCGCACCAGCGGCGGCGTGGCTGTGACCACGGCGGCGGCGGCTCCCGGCGTTTTCAGCGTCGATGTTGGCGGCCGCACGCAGGCGGCCTTGTTTCATGCGGAAGACTTCTCGCCTGTCACTCCCGCCAACCCCGGGTTGCGCGACCAGGACCTGATCTTGTTTGTGACCGGGCTAGGTGCGGTGACGCCGCGCGTCGCGGCCGGCAGCGCCGCCTCCAGCAACCCGCTTTCGGTCACCTCGCAACAGGTGGCGGTGACCATTGGCGGCCGCCCCATGACCGTCACCTACTCGGGCCTCTCGCCGGGGTTCGTGGGCTTGTACCAGATCAACCTTCGTGTTCCGGCCGACCGCGCGCCAGGCGATAGCCTGCCGGTCGTCGTGACCGTGGGCACGGCCTCCAGCCCGACCTCGGGGGCCCCGGTTGCGGCCATTCGTTAACGATCAGGAGAGCGGCCGTGGATACCGGAGCGCGCCGAACCAGATGGGAGCCGCCGATGAAGGCAGAAAGCGGAAAGCAGAAGGCAACGAGTGTCTGGTCTGCTGCCTTCCGCCTTCTGCCTTCTGCCTTCGTCCTTGCCGCGTGGATGTGCTTTTCAGCCGCCTGGGCGCAATTTGGCACGTCCACGGCCTGGGTGGGTCAGGGACCGATTGGTATTCCCACCCGCATTGTGGCCCTGGCTGCCGACCCTCGCTCAGATTCGACCCTGTACTTGGCCGCTGGCGGCGGCATTTGGAAGAGCAGCGACGGAGGGATGGGGTGGGTCGGCGTTTTTGACCTGGCTGCCCCGTCGGCGCAAACCTGTTCGGTGGCGCTGGATCCGACGGCGCCCAACATCATCTACGCCGGAACCGGCGACAACTCCTCCCCACGGCCCGCACAAGGAGTGGCCCGCTCCGCCGACGGCGGGCAGAGCTGGACGATTGGAGTGCGCTTCACCAACCGCCCCGTCTGCCTGCTGGGAATCGATCCGCAGATGCCGGCCCGTGTCTTCGCGGGTTCTTCCGAGGGCCTCTTTGTTTCCTCGAACGCCGCGACGAGCTGGAAGAAAGTCCTTTCGCAGTTGGTCACCGACATCTCCTTCGACGGCCAGGGAAGTGTCTACGCCGCTTCTCCTACAAGCGATTCGGCCGGGCTGCGCCAGAAGCTGCTGTGGCGTTCTTCGGACGCGGGGGCGACCTGGTCGAACGTCTCGCTGCCGGTGGGCGCCTCCGGCGGGGGTACCCCGCTGTGGGTCAACGTCCTGGCGCGCGGCAACGCCGTCTATGTTGCCCTCGGCTACCGGCAAAGCGCGGCCGAGGTGGAGAATCCCTCCCCCACCCCGCTGGTTGATTTTTATCGGAGCACCGACGCTGGGGCCACCTGGACCCTGATCCCGAATATCGGGACAGGCGCCGCGCACGCCGCGCTGTTCGCCGGCTCGTCCGGGACCACTCTGTATCTGGCCGGCCAGAATCTTCAGTATTCGCAGAACCAGGGCGCCACCTGGTTTACGGTCTCAACCTCGACCCAGCGATTCAGCGGCGCCGCCTTTTCCCAGGGGTTGCTGGTGTTGGCCGGTGAACAGGGTCTGGAAGCAGTCCTGCCGCCCGGCTCCAGCGGCCCGGCGGTAGAAACTGCGCCCCCGCCCGGACTTTTGCCTGGGCCCCCGGCCGGCCGGTACCTCACGGTCGCTTACGATGCCCTCGGCCAGCCTTGGGTCGCCGGATCCAACGGGCTTGCGTTTTTTGATTCCGCCTTGAGTCTCTGGGAGGCGGCCATCACCGAGAATGAACTGGGCCGGCTGGTCATAGCGCCGAATATCTCCGTTTCCGGGACGGAGAACATTTTTGTGGTGGGCGGCTCCGCCTTTTATCTCTCGCACGATGCTGGCAGGACCTTTGCTCTGGCGACGCCGATTCCCGTGGGCCAACTGCGCGCCCCGGCTCCGCCCCTGATGCTGAATTCGGGCGACCCCTCGGACGTGTTTGTCGCCGGCCGCCTCATATACCGCAGCCAGGACGATGGCGTGACTTGGAGCGAGTACGGCGTGGTGGATTCGGACCCCAGCCGGGTGGTGATTGCCATGGCCCAGGCCCAGTCGGCCCGCCAGATTCTTTACGCGGTCACCGCGTGTCTGCCCGAAGTTGCCACCACCGGCACCTGCCAGGCGGGCTCCACCATCTGGCGCAGCACGAACTACGGATCGACCTGGACCCGATTGGGTTCGCTCTCCGGCTACGTCAGCGATCTGGCGGTGGATCCGCGGATGTCCGGCGCGGTTTACGCCGCTGTGGGCGCGTTCCCCGGCGGGCCAAGTTCGGTTGGGGGCTACCAGGCCGGCGACTTGCTGCGTACGCTGAACGGCCAGAGCAGCAGTCAGCCGACCTGGACTTCGTTGACGAGCAACCTGCCACGGGTCCCCATCAATGCCATCATGATCGATTCGAGCTCGCCCGGCAGCTCCTACCAGCCGGCGTCCACGGTCTATGTAGGTACCGATGCTGGCGTTTTCGTTACCTACAACGCGGGCAACTGCACGCGGGCGGGCGCCTGCACGGCCCCGAGCTGGACGCCGATCAACAAGGGGCTGCCGCCGGTACCCATCACCGACCTGGTGTTGCAGTCGGGTGCCCTGCGGGTGGCCACCTGGGGCCGCGGAATCTACCAGGCGTCAGTCGGCGGAAGCGCGGCTGGAATCTTCGTCACTCCGCTGTCGTTCAACGCCACCGTCCTGCAGGGAGCCAGCGTCACGCTCGGCGCCTCGCTCACCAACGCCACTTCGTCCCGCATCGACTGGACGGCGGCGGCCTTCGAGCCGTGGCTGTCGGTTACCACACCCTCGGGAGGGCTGGCCAGCCTCAGCAACGGGCAGCTTGGCTTTCAGATTTCCTCGGCGGGGCTGGAAGCGGGCACATATCTGGGGCGGGTTCGGCTGACCACTGTTTCCCAGACCCAGGACATTCTGATCACACTGCAGGTGGCGGTTGGGGCCGCGCGTCTCACGGTGGCCTCCGGCAACAACGCCGTGGGGCCGGCCGGCTCGGTCCTGCCGCCGCTGGTGGTGCAGATGGTCGGCCCCGATGGCGCGCCGATTGCCGGCGCGGCGGTCAGTTTCGCGATCACCAGTGGCGGAGGTTCGCTGAGCACCCGGTCGGCCGTGACCGATACCGACGGCCGCGCCAGCACTGTGCTGACTCTGCCGAATGCCGCGGGCGATGTTCGGGTGCTGGCCACTTCCGGCGCTTCTTCCGTCACCTTTACCGCCACGGTGGTCCAACCGGTACTTCCCGGGCTGGTGTCGGGCGCGGCGGTCAACGGCGCCAGCTTCAACCGCGGCGCCGCGCTGGCGCCCGGAACCATCATCAGCATTTTCGGCGCCAACCTGGCTTTGAGCACCGCTTCAGCGCCTTCGCTGCCGCTGCCGATATCGCTGGCCGGTACCCGCGTGCTGGTCGGCGAGACACCCATCCCGCTGTTCTACGTTTCGCCCGCCCAAATCAATGCGCTGTTGCCCTACGAGCTGGTTTCCGGCACGTACCAGCTCTCGGTCGAGAGCCGGTCCGGCAGGGGACCGGGCATTTCCGTGCTGGTGAGCGTGTACGCTCCCGGCATTTTCACTGTTTCTATGAATGGGTCGGGGCAGGGCATCTTTGTGCTGGCGCAGGACGGCTCCCTGGTCAGCAACAACAATCCGGCGCGGCGGGGAAGCGTCATCTCCATCTACGCGACCGGGTTGGGCGCGGTCGATCCGCCGGTGACCTCGGGCGACGCCGCAAATGCCATCGAGCCTCTGAACCGTACCCTGCTCACGCCTATGGTTCGCTTCGACACCTACGACGGTGAAGTGCTTTACAGCGGGCTGGCGCCGGGCTTCGCCGGGCTTTATCAGATCAACGTGAAAGTGCCGGCCGGCGTCTCTCCGGCCTACAACATCCCGGTGAGCCTGGCCATCGGCGGGGCCGCGAGCAACCGCGTCACCATCCCCATCCAGTAGAACCAACCCGCAGATTCCGCTGATTGCACAGATAGGCTGAATCGGTGAAAACCGCGCCATCTACGGTTCTTGCTTTCTTTTTGGTTGCGGCCTTGCCGCTATGTGCTATTGTCTTGGATAGGATCTGAGAGGCTAGGTTGCCATGGCCGATCTTGCGCAAGAACGGCAGCAGGCCCACGCCCTGCTGGATCTGCTGCCTCCGGAACAACTGGCTGCCGTGCGCGGCCTCCTGGAAAGCATACTTGACCCTGTAGACCGAGCGCTCGCACTGGCGCCGATCGATGACGAGCCGGAGACCGAAGAGGAACGCCGGGCCGTCGCGGAATCGAAGGCCTGGTTTGAGAGAAACGGCGGCCGGGGGATACCGCACGAGGAAGTGCTGGCCGACCTTGGCTTTACGCCTGACGACCTCCGGGATGTGAAGGATCAGGTGTGAAGAAGATCGTCTGGTCAGAGCACGCCAGCAAGGATATCCGCCGCTTGGACCGTGAAGTCGCCAGGCGGGTCTTCGCGGTGCTCGATCGCCTGACCAACAGCGGTCTGGGTGATCTGAAGCGGCTGAGGGGCCAGCGTGAAGAACTCCGCCTCCGCGTCGGCGACTGGCGCATCCGCCTCACCGAGGAGCCGGGCGGCATCCTGCGCATCCATTCCGTGCGCCATCGCTCGGAAGCTTACCGCTGAGCGAGTGTCCCCGTTTTTTCAGCCAGCTTCACCTTCGCCAGATAGATGCTGGTCTTGCCTTCGTGGGAGGAATAATAGCTGACCCACAGCACGCGGTCGTGCCAGACCAAGCCGGCGTAGCTGGTGTCGCCGCCCGAGGGCAGAGTCAAGAATTCGGTGAGCCGGGCGGAGCGCGGGTCGAGCCAGCACAGCGAAGTGCGCGTCTTGCCGTCGTAGAGGCGGACGGCGGCCACAATGCGGCCATCGGGGAGGCAGATCAGATTTGGGCCACCTAGACGCACGCCCGCATCCTGCCAGGACCAGTCGCGGTAGGGCGGCCGGGCCTGGCCGAGCTGCGCCGTCGCCGGATCACCGTCGCGCCGCAGCAGGCACAGTGCTGTGCCGTCTTTCAAGAAGATGATCGACGCTTCGTTCGGGAAGCCGCGATCGAAGAAGGTCTCCACCAGCGGCCTGAAGCGCGTTCCGTCGCGGCTACGGTAAAGCCGGGCGCGGTTCCTTCCGGCGGTGTCATAGCCGACCCCGTACGCCTCCTTCCCGTGCCAGGTGACCCGCCAGAGCCAGAAATTCGGCTCCCCGATCGGCTGCGGCTCCGTCCACGCGTGTCCCTCGCGCGAGAACCAGGCAAACGTCTGGTGCTTGAACTCGGCCGGCTGGTGCAATGCGCCCGCCGCCGTCAGCATCAGCCGCTTATCGGGTGTGATGGACAGCTTCGGATCGCGAAGATCGGCGGTGGACGAAGCCAGCCGCGCGGCCGGCTCCCAATCGCGGCCATCGCTTGACGTGATGACCCGGATGGCGCCATCGGGCGACACATGCGCCTTCCCCTCGCGAAACGAGCAGAACCAGCGGCTCCGGAACCGCACCAGGCTGGTGAAGGCGTTATGCGGCGCCTGATCCCAGATCTTGCGCACTTCGACAATCTCGGCGGACTCGAGAAGTCCGGCGAGCAACAGAAGAAGAAAGACCAGCCGCAGATTTCGCAGATACACGCAGATTCTAACGCAGCGTAACGGCATTGCTCGAGACTCCACCGACGGAAATGATGAGTGGCACAGCCTCCGACGGCAACCCCGCGGGAAGCTGGGCATTGATCTGATAGAGGCCGGCCGAACCGGGCGCCAGGCCGGCGTAGCCCACCCTGGCGCTGTTTCCGCCGATGGTTACGGCGACGGGCGCCGTGCACGATGAAAGCGGCTGGGTGCTGGCCGGCGCGCCGGCGGGCAGCGCGGGCGCCACCGGCCCCAGTCCCGTGGCCCAGATCACCGCCCAATCACCGCTCCGGGCGGCCGCGAAAATTGCGGGCGCTGCCGCGCTCAGCGTCATGCTGGCCGTCGCCGACATCCCCAGCGGTGTGCGAACAGCGATTTGCACCGGGCCGGGCTGCAGGTTGAACGGCAACTGGGCGTTGATCTGCAGCGGCGAGATATAGAGCAGCGGGATGGCCGCGCCGTTGATCAACACTTCCGTGCCGGCAAGCTGATCGGGCAGGGGCGGGGAAGCGGCCGCGCGGGTCTCCAGCGCCAGGCTCGTTCCGAAGATCGAAACCAGCGAACCGGGCGCCAGCAGGGGCGCGAAACTGGCGGCATTCACCGCCGCCAGCACGGCCGGGGCGGCGCCCGTGGCAATCACGCGGTAATCGCCCTCGCGCCGGAACCCGACGCCGGCCCCGTTCAGCGTGATGCGCTCCGCGCGCGGCGCCAGGACACGCAACTCACCCGCCAGCGTCCCGGTGATCTCCAGCGCGACGGCGGCCCCGTCGGTTGAAAAGTCGGCCTGCACTGGAACAGGCGCGGCCAGCCGCAGCAGCGTTTCGCCGGAATCCTGCAAGACCGCATCGCCGGACAGCCCCAGGCGGAGGGGCGCGCTGCCGGCGCCGCGCCGCACATAGCGCAGCACACCGGCGCTGTCGAACGACACGCGATCCAAGAACCCGGTGCCGGCAATCTCCCACTGTTCCGCGGCCAGCGCGCGGAAGGCGGTCACACGCGGCCGTTCGCCGTATGGTTCCAGCAGCGACACAAACTGCGCTTCAGCCGCGCGCCGCCGCGCCATGGCAAAGGGCACGGGCGTCAACAGGTTTGGGCCCAGGCCGTTGCCCACCACCACCGTGGTGTCCGGCGCGCCCAGCATCCACAGCCGCAGGGCCCGCAGCGACCGCTCGAAGTCCGCGATCGTCCGCTTGCCCGCGGCGTACTCCAGCACGATGTCGTCCACGAAGAGATCGCCGCGCGCGGGGCCGCCGGAGGCATACGTAACCTCCACTCCGGCGGTCTTCACCGGCGGATCGAAGATGCCGTTGTCGTTGCCCAGGTAATGGCTCCAGCGCGCCGGGTCGCTGACGGTGACCAGGCGCCATCCGGTCCAGTTGATGGGCCCGACAGTGGCGACGAAGCGCTCGTCGGTTGAATCGTAGAGGCGCAGCGCGAGTTTGTGGCCCGAGCTGTCGCCGTAGATCATGAGGGAAAGGGCGCGCGGCGCCTCGGCCGGCTGCCCGCTCAGCGTGGGCGTGGAGAAGACGATGTAGCCCTGCGCGGCGCTGAAATCGTAGTGCATGCGGCCGGAAAACAGTCCTGAAGCCGCCTGGTCGCGCGTGTAGTCGAACGTGGCCTTAACGTCCGACGGACTGGTGTAGACGCTGCCATAGGTGCCCGTCAGCGACGGGTTGGCATCGAAGCTCACCTGCCAGGCGTCGGCGGTGGTCGCCGCCTTGGATTCGCTCAGGTGCTGATAGCCGTTCGTGGTGGGGAACGCGGAGTAAGGCGCCAGCGGCAGATCGGTCGAAGCGTTTCCGGAATTGTGATAGACCCAGTCGAAACGGTGCTGGGCGCCATCCAGCGAGCGTGCCGAGAACACGTCCAGCGCGTACTCGGGCGTCAGGAGCATGGTGCGTTCCAGCGCCGCCTGCTTGTAGGCGGAGCCGGCGCCGGCCCGCACCCCGCCGATGCCGGACAGGGCGGCAAAGGCGCGCAACTGGCCGGTGGCTTCCGCCTGCGTGGCCTGGTCCACCACGATGGTGTTGTGGGCCACCGTCACTTTGTCCCAGGTATTGTGCGTGGGAGCGGCGTAGGATTGCGTGCCCGGATCGGTGGCCAGCATGCCGCCGCGAGCGTAATAGACGAAGCCCAGCTTGTCGTAGTGCCCGTGGCCGCCGCCGTGCGGGCCGAACTTCAGGGCCAGGTAGCTTGCTCCCGCGCGCGGGTCGCCGGCCGCCGGCGTGGCGCGGAGAACGCCGTTGCCGGAGTCGGGGAACACCGCGCTGGCCGGCGCCGGCGCCGCGGTTTCCGGCAGCGTGTCCAGGCCCCAAAACAGCGCCTCGCGGCCTCGGCTCCGCTGGCCCAGCACGGTGGCGAACAGCGCGTCGCCGTAACGCGCGTAGGCCATCTCGTAGAGCCGGTCGTTGCTCACTATGCTGGTGTTGCCGCTGTCGTTGAACGGGGGCAGCGTCTGATCGGGCAGCGCGAAACGCAGCGGGGCCTCGAACATCAGCCGCAGGCTGCGCTCGGCGTACAGGCCGATGCCGGCCCGGGCGGCCATCTCGGCCAACTGGCAATGGGCATCGAGCGCGTAGAAGTGATACCCCCAAGCGCCCTCGTACCAGAAGCCGTCGCCGAACACGCTCTGCTTCATCTGGAAGCGGAAGCCGCTCTTGCCGTCGATGGCGGCGCTGCTCAACGAGGTGTCCTCCAGCGTGAAGCCGACCGCGCCAATGGCCGCGTTGTGCCACGACTGCCAGTTGCTGGCGCCGGCGTCGTTGCGGCGAACGACGGTGACCGCCGCGCGCAGCAGGTCCTGTTCGATGTGCGCGCGCTGGCCGGCGTCCAGCACCCCGCTGTCGGCCACCAGGTCGTAGGCCCAGGCCATGGGGATGAGCCAGATGGCTTCGTCCAGCGTCTGGGCCGTCACGCGCCCGCCGCTGGTGGCGTTGGCGCGGTTGTTGGTGTCCTTGATGGGGTAGCTGGAATACACATCGGCGTAAGCCAGCAGCAGGCGCGCCGCCTCCCGGGCGAACGCCAGGTTGCCGGTGAAGCGATAGGCGAGGCCGTTGTCTCGCGCCGCCGCGGCGTTGTCGCTGTGCCGCCGCGTGTAGATCACCTGGTCGTACGGCCAGCCGGTATAGTTCTTGCCATCGACCGGGCAAAGATTCTGGTTGGGCGCACGGTACTGCAGGGAAACGCCGTGCGTGGGGCAGACGTACCACAGCGTCCACTGGCCGCCTTCGGGCGGCATCTGCCATTCCCGCAGGCCGTATTTGGTGGCGTAGGACGCGGGCCAGCCCTCGGCGCCCTGGATGATGCCGGTGCGCACGCCGGCGGCCCACGGCAGCGCCTGCGCCGCCCGCTCGATGCGCGCGAAGTCCTCGGCGCTCAGCAACAGCCGGGGCGCCGGCCGCGCCGCCGCCGTCAGGCAGGCCAGCACCAGAATCAGGAATATCCGCCGCATGTGCGCTTGCAAATCCTTGCTCTTTTGTGCCGCAGTTTCAAGAGAGAAGTGACTGCACGGATGCGTATATACCGCAGAGGCGCAGAGGCTCGCAGAGACACGGCTTTTCTCTGCGTTTTCTCTGCGCGCTCTGCGCCTCTGCGGTGGCCCCGCGGTTACCCGATGAGGCGGCGGTAAGTCTCCGGATCGTCGATGTCGGCCAGAATGCCGGCATCGTCCACCGGCACTTCGCGGACCGGGTGGCGGTGAACAACCGCGCGCGCCCCCTGGTCCAGCGGCGCGGCCAGCAGTTCATCAAACAGGCGCGACGAGAAGATCACCGGATGGCCGCGCCGGCCGCCATGGGTGGGCGCCGCCACCGCCGGCTCCTCCGCGGCAAATAACCGCAGCAGCGCGATGATGGTTTCCTCGGCGACGCAAGGATGATCGACGGGTGCCAGCAGCAGCCCCGCCACCCCGCTGCCGCCCAGCGTTCGGATCGCCGTCTGCAGGGAAGAGAGCTGCCCCAAGCGGTAATCGCGGTTCACCAGCACCCGCGTCCCGGCCGGCAGCTTCACGGCGCCGGAAATCCGCTCCGCGTCGTGCCCCAGCACCACAATCAGCGGCGAGACGCGTGGGGCCAGCAGCCCGGCCAGGCGCTCCAGGAAAGTCGAGCCCTGATAGGGAAGCAGCGCCTTGGGGAATCCCATGCGCGAGGATTCCCCAGCCGCCAGGATGACGCCGGGAATCTGAAAAACGCGGAGGTTCAAAGTTTAAACTTCGACTTCAAGTTTAAGCGCCTACTTCGCTGAAAAGATTGACTTAGTGATGGTTTGCCTGACATCCGCGCCGCGGCGGATGGCCACCATCTCGGCGACCACGCTGATGGCGATCTCTTCCGGCGTAATGGAGCCGATTTCCAGCCCCATCGGCGAGTGCACGCGCTCGAGTTGCTCCCGCGGCAATCCTTCCTTTTCCAGCTCCTGCAGGATCTCGATGGCCTTGCGCTTGCTACCAATCATGCCGACGTAGCGCGCCGGCGTGGTGACGGCCCAGCGCAGCGCCCGCATGTCGTCCTTATGGCCGCGGGTGCAAATGATGATGTACGAACTGCCGTTCACCGGCAGCCGGGGAAAAACTTCTTCGAATTCCTCGGCGTACACCTGGTCGGCCTCGGGGAAGCGCTCGCGGTTGGCGAACTGCTCGCGGTTGTCCGCCACGACCACGCTGAACCCGGCCACCGAGGCCACCTTCGACAGGGCCAGCGAGACGTGGCCGCCGCCGAACAGGTAAGCCACCTGGAGGGGCAGAACCGGTTCCACCAGCACGTCCAATTGTCCTCCGCAGATCAACCCGTTATCGTCCAGCGCGTCGCCGGCGAGGTTGAAACTGAGCTTGCGCGGCTTCTCGGTTTCCAGCACTTGCCGGGCGGCGTTCCAGACCTCGGCCTCCACGCAGCCGCCGCCGACGGTCCCCAGCATGCTGCCGTCTTCGCGCACCAGCAGCTTGGCGCCTTCGTACGCGGGGATGGACCCGCGGGCGGCGACAATGGTGGCCAGCGCCGCCTTTTGGCCGCTGCGGCGCAGCCGCACCAACTCCTCGTACACGTCCATCCTGCCGTGAGTGTAACATGCAAAACCGTGCGGGCCACGGGCATCGCCCCTGCTATCTTTGCTTGTGTGCCTTGCGGCAGCGGTATTACAATGGTGTCAGCTCGGTAATATCGGAGGCCTTATGAAAGCCATCTCGCTGAAATTGCCGGAAGCGCTGGACGCGAGGCTGGCGGCCATGGCGAAACGGAGGCAGACAAGCAAATCGGCCGTCGCCCGCGAGGCATTCGAGTTCTTCTTTTCCAACGGCCGTAAGCGCAAAAAGCCTTCCATGCACGATCTGATGAAGCGCTGGATCGGCCCGCCCGGAGGGCCGGGCGATGTTTCCTACAACGAGAAGTACATGGAGGGTTACGGCAAGTGAAAGCGGCAGTTCTGCTGGATGCCGGCCCCCTGGTTGCCTACCTGGACCCGAGCGAACGCTACCATGACTGGGCGTGCGTCCGCCTGCGCGAATTCGACGCCCCTTTGCTTACCTGTGAAGCCGTCATATCGGAGGCCTGCTTCTTGTTGCGTGCGACTCGGGTTCTTCCGTACACGCCAGTGGAGGTCGTTGATAGCGGCCTCATCCGCGTCTCGTTCCGTCTTCAGGAAGAAGCCTCGGCGGTCGCGCGACTGATGAAGCGCTACGCCAGCCTTCCCATGTCGTTCGCCGAGGCCTGCCTGGTGCGCATGGCCGAGCAATATCAAAACAGCCGCGTTTTAACCATAGACCGGCACTTCACGATATACCGCAAGAACGGACGAGAAGTGATACCCACCATAATGCCACCCCTGTAAGAGAGCAAAGCCGATTGCGGCGCCTGGCCGCCGAGGAGGTAGACAATGAAAGCCGTTCAGTTCCACGAGCACGGGGGTCCCGAGGTTCTGCGCTACGAGGAAGTGCCGGAGCCGGCCATCAACGCCGCCGAGGTGCTGGTGCGGGTGCGCGCCTGCGCCATGAACCACCTGGACCTGTGGCTGCGCAAGGGCTATCCCGGCCGGCAGAGCCCGCTGCCACGGATTGTGGGCAGCGACATAGCCGGCGAGGTGGTGAAGACCGGGGAGCTGGTGACGAAAGTGAAAGCCGGGGACCGCGTCCTGGTGGCGCCCGGCCACAGTTGCGGCCTCTGCCAGCAGTGCCTCGAGGGACGCGACAACCTTTGCTGGCAGTACTCGATCTTCGGGATCGTGCGCAACGGGGGGTACGCGGAACTGGTCTCGATTCCGGAGGTCAACGCCATCCCCATTCCCGCCGATTTGTCCTTCGACGAAGCGGCCGCCGTCCCGCTGGTCTTTCTCACCGCCTGGCACATGCTGGTGGCGCGCGCCGAATTGCGGGCGGGTGAGGAGGTGCTGGTGCTGGGGGCGGGCAGCGGCGTGGGCAGCGCCGCCGTCCAAATTGCCCGCCTGCTCGGCGCTGGCGTCATTGCCACCGCGGGCAGCGACGACAAGCTGGCCAGGGCCCGCGAATTGGGCGCCGACCGGCTCATCAACCACTCCACCCAGGACATTCACCAGGAGGTGAAGCGGCTGACCAACAAGCGCGGCGTCGATGTGGTGTTCGAGCACGTCGGGGAGGCTACCTGGGAGAAGAGCATGATGAGCCTGGCGCCCGCCGGCCGGCTGATCACCTGCGGCGCCACCACCGGCCCCGATGTGCACATCGACCTCCGCTATCTGTTCGGCCGCCAGCTTTCCGTGCTCGGCTCGTTCATGGGCAGCAAGGCGGAGCTGCTCGAAGTGCTCAGGTTCATCTTCCAGCGGCGGCTCAGGCCGGTGATCGACACCGCCTTCCCCCTGGCCGAGGCGCGCGCCGCCCACCAGCGCATGGAGCGCCGCGAGCAGTTCGGCAAAATCATCCTCCACCCCTGAAGAATTGAGAATTATGAATTGAGAATTACCAATTCATAACTCATAACTCCCAACTCTTAACTATAATTGAGGTATGAGGCCGACCGAGGGAAACGGCTGGGAAGCGATTATCACCACCACGCTGGATAAGGCCGTCAATTGGGCCCGCAGGTCTTCGCTGTGGCCCATGACCTTCGGACTGGCCTGCTGCGCCATCGAAATGATGTCGATGAGCGCGGCCCGCTTCGATATTGCCCGCTTCGGCGCGGAGGTGTTTCGTGGCTCGCCGCGCCAGTCCGACCTGATGATCATTGCCGGCCGCGTTTCGCAGAAAATGGCGCCGGTGATCCGGCAACTGTACGACCAGATGCCGGAACCGAAATGGGTGATCTCGATGGGGGCCTGCGCCACCTCCGGCGGCGTGTTCAACAATTACGCCATCGTGCAGGGCGTCAACCAGGTGATTCCAGTTGATGTGTACGTTCCCGGCTGCCCGCCGCGCCCCGAGCAATTGATCTACGCCATCACCATGCTTCAGAAAAAGATCGACTCCGAGCGCGGCTCCTTCAAGCAATCCTTGAACCTGTGATCAGCAGGCCGCCCTTGGGCCTCAAAACGAAATCCTCAGTCCGAACTGCAGCCGCCGCGCCGGGCTGGCGGTGGTGATGCGGCCAAAGCTGGGATTCGAGCTGATGCCTTGCCGGTTGGGCGAAAACGATCCGTTGGGGTCGAGCAGGTTGACGTGGTTCAGGGCGTTGAAGGCCTCTGCGCGGAACTCCGTGCGCAGCCTCTCGGTGGCGCGGAAGGTCTTGAACAACGAGAGATTCACCGAGAACATGCCCGGTCCGCGCGTGTTGGGCAGACTGCGCGGCGCATTGCCGATCGTCCAGTCGGCGGGGTTGCGGAACGCGCTGGTGTCGAACCACTGCAAGACGCCGCGCTGATCGCCATGCAGCGTGGGGTCCATGATGGCGTCCGGGAAGTTGATGCCGGTGAAGTTATTGGCGCCCCGCACCTCCAGCGGATCGCCGGTCTGCACAGTGGCAATCGAGTTCACCTGCCAGCCCCTGACAAAACGGGCCGGCCAGGTCTTCGATTTCTTGCCGAACGGCAGCTCGTACAGACTGCTGATGACCATGCGCTGCGAGATGTCGGTGCGGTCCACCCCGCGGTCGAGCCGCCGGTTGAATTTGCCCAACCGGTACTCGTCCACGCTGGCGCTCTGGACACCCCCGGTCGAGGACACCTCATCGATGAGTTTGCTGTTGGTATAGGAAACCAGCACGCTCGCTCCGTTGGAATAGCGGCGCTGGACGCTCACCTGCAATGCGTTGTATGAACTCGACGCGCCGTGGTTGGCGAAGGTGGAAACCGTCAGGTAGTCCGGCAACGGCCTCAAGGCCTGCGTGCGCGAGATGGTGGCGTTGTTCAACGAGGTGCCGGGGAGTTTTCCGGCGAACGGATTCGCCACCGAATTCTGCAACGCACCCCCCAACGAGGAGAAGTACTGCGGGTCGAGCGAGTTGACATCGTAGTTGCCGCCGAACAGCTTCACCCCGTGATTCCCCGTGTAGCTGGCCGAAACGGTCCACTTCCCCGGCAGGGCGCGGTCGATGGTGAAGTTCCACTGCACCTGATAGGGCGTCCTGGTGTTGGGGTCCTGAAAGCGCACGCTCAAGCCGCGGAAGGCGGACGGGCCGCCCGAGGGCCCTTGCGGCTGCACGATGTTCGGCGGACCCTGGCTCAACTGAAATGCCGCGTAGGGACCGCCGCCGGGAGCCACGAAGGGCGTCGAAGCCGAATACCCCAGCGAGTTCGAGTTGTCGCCCGAGGTGTTGCCCGAAAGATCGTTCATATACAAGATGCCGAAGGCGCCGCGCACGGCTGTTTTCAGGTCCTTCGTCAGCGCATAGGCCACGCCCACGCGCGGCCCGAAATTGTTGCCGTCCGGCCGCACGAAATGGCGCGGGATTTCGAGGCCCCCGTAACGCAGCACGCCGGGCAGCCCGGTCTGCGGATTGAGCAGGTAGGGGTCGAAATTGGAGAAGCGGTTCCAGCGCTCCACCGGCTCGGAAGAATAGTCGTAGCGCAGGCCCAGATTCAGCGTCATGCGCCGCGTGACTTTCCAGTCGTCCTGCACGTAGCTGCCGTTTATCCACGAGTGGAACGAATACGCCGGCAGGATCTGGATCTGCCCGCCGGCCACCTGCCCCAGCAGAAAGGATGCCAGGGCGATGCCGGTTCCCGCCGAGATCTGGGGGTTCGAGGTAAGCGTGGCGGTGAACGTGTACTGGCCTGAACAATACTCCTTCTTTTGCCAGTTCAGCCGCAGCCAGCGCTGGTCCGTGCCGATTTTGAATTGGTGTTTGCCGCGGATGATGGTAAGGCTGTCGGTGAATTGGATAGTGTGCTGCGCGCGGGTGCCCAACATGTTGGAGCCGGGTCCCAGGGACAGCAATCCGCTAATGTCGAAGCGCGGGAACAGGTCCTGCGGCAGGCTGGCGGGCAGGCCCAGTTTCTGCGGCCAGTTACCGTTGGCGCTCAGGTGACTGAAGTCCAGGTGCTGCCGCGTGGCGTTGGCCCGGAATTCGTTCAGCACGCGGGTGGAGAACACGTGTGTCTCGCTCAGCACCAAATTGTGGTTGTCGCGCTCGTCGTTGCGCGAGAATTGCGCCGGGTCCGCCGGCCCCAGTCCATACCCGCCGCCGGAACGATGGTTGCGGTTGCGCGAGTAGCGCACAAAGGCGCTGTCGCCCGGCGAGAACCGGTGATCGATCTTGACCTGCGTCACGCCCTGCCGGTCCGGCGCGGGAGACAGCGAGAGGTAGTTGTTGGTCTGGGTGTACGGATTGATGGGCGTCACGTTCGGTTTGGGCATGAACTCCAGCACCTTTACCGACACTGGGTCCCACCTTTGCCGCGGGATGAGGTTGCCCGGGATGGGGTCGCGCACGTAGCCCGAGCCGCTGGGGTTCACCCGGGTAGAGGCCGGGTCGTATAGCGGTTGGTACTGGCCCAGGCCGTTCAGCGACCTGGAGAAATCCCCGCTGCGCTCCAGGTCTGTCGGCACCGTGCCGCGGTTCAACGACCCCGACTTGTACCACCACTGCTCGTACCCGAAGTAGAAGAATGTCTTGCGGCGCCCGTGGTAGACCTTGGGAATCCACACCGGCCCCCCCAGCGTGGCCCCGTACTGGTCGTAGCGCAGCATCGGGTTGTACCTTCCGGTAACCGGGTCCTTGTCCACCGCAAAGAAATTCCGGGCGTCGAAGAAATCATTGCGGATGAACTCATAGGCTGACCCGGTGATCTTGTTGGTTCCCGACTTTGTCACCACGTTGATGACACCGCCGCTGGACTGCCCGTACTCTGCCTTGAGCCCGTTGGTTTCCACCTTGAACTCTTTGACGGACTCCACCATCGGCACCACGGAGATCTCGCCGTGCACCGGGACCGTGTTGCTGGCGCCGTCCAGCATGATCTGGTTGCCATAGACCGGCCCGCCGTTGATGCGCATCTGCGAGAAGCCCTGATTGGTGATCTCGGCGAAGCCGTCCATGTCGCGGTCCACCGGCTGCACGCCGCCCACCACCTGCACCAGGCTGAAGATGTGACGGCCGTTGAGCGGCAGTTGCTCGATGCGCTCCTGCTCGACGATGGAACCCAGGGTGGAGTCGTCGGTATCGATGCGCGGCAGTTCCGCCGTTACCGTGATGGACTCGGTCACCGCGCCGAGTTCCAGCACGATGTCCAGGCGCATCCGCTGATCCACCTCCAGCACCAGGCCGGTGCGCCGGAACTGTTTGAAACCCTCGGCGGTGGCCTGGATTTCGACAGGGCCGATGGGCACGGCGGGAATGATGTAGGTGCCGTCCTCGGAACTGCGCGCACGGAAGGTTAGACCCGTGCCGGTCTGTTTGGCGACCACTTCCACGTTGGGCACGCGCGCGCCCATGGTGTGTGAAATGGTGCCGGTGATGGTCCCGTTCGGGGACTGGGCGAGAACCGTTCCGGCAAGCGCCAGAACGGCCAAGCAGAGATTCGGTTTCCCGGTTTTCAATACGGCAATGCATCGCATCATGGGGATTGAGCCTCCCAGATTTGAATGAGGATGCCGAGGCAAAGCGACGGCCAATTGTGCAGTTTAGCAGGGAACGCGGATTGTTCAACTGGCTCTGAAACTGGCGTTCTAAGGCGGCACAAAGTGCGCAGCGGAGAGCTTGCCGCGGTGCTGCCAGTCCGCCGGGGGCGGCCGCAATGGTCCCCCCACGGCGTCCCTCGACACGCCCCACCAGGCCCGGCCGGGACCGGCCAACTCTGCCAGCTTTTAAGAAGTGACCCGCTTGGCGGTCATTTCAAAGGTGCGGTCCCCTCCCTCGATTTCGACCGTGAACTTGATCTCGTCGCCGGAGATCTTGCCCTTGTAAAGCATCTTCATTTGCTGTTCGCCGAAGGTGCGCGTCACCGAGAACGCGATCGCATCACCCTTGACCTTGCCGTCGGCAATCGGGGCTTCCCCCCGGGCGCCGGCGACCGTCCCGGTCAGCTTGTCACCGTCTACCTTGAAGGTGAACACACTCTCGCGTGTCTGCCCGTCCGGAGCCGTGAAACTTGCCTTCCACTTCCCGCTGACATCAGCGGCCAGCGCGGCGACGGCAAGCAGAACGGCAAGAGCCAAGGCCGACACCAAGGTTGAGATTCTCATGGCCAGCTCCTTTGTGGAGGTTGAGCCTAGCAGATTCGAATGAGGATGCCGAGGCAAATCGCTGACCGGCGGCCCGGGGGTCAGGCGTTGCCCGCCAATGCCCTCCGCGGTCCGGTTGTATTCTCTTGCTTGTGGCGCTGTCCGCTGCTAGTATAGTTGCGCGGGGTGGAGCAGTCTGGTAGCTCGTTGGGCTCATAACCCAAAGGTCGGTGGTTCAAATCCACCCCCCGCAACCAATCGGCGCTTGCCGCCTAAAGCGGCACGCGCCGTTTCCGCGTGTGGCCCCCCCGTCTCTTCTGCCGTTGCCCGCCGTGTCAGAAGCGGTCCGCACTGCAGGCCCATCGCCGGGCTTGCCCTCGGAGGGCAGGCACCGTACAATCCAGCTAGGAGGGATTATGAGTGAAGCGGCCGCTGCGGTAAGCGCCCTGCGGGTGCGCGACTACATGAGCAGCAACCCGGAAACGCTGGCGCCGGAGGACCGGCTGCTGGATGCCGAATTGCTAATCCGCCGGGCCGGGGTGCGGCACATTCCCGTGGTCAGCGGAGGCGCGCTGATCGGGCTGCTGTCGGATCGCGACGTGCGCCGCTATGCGCCGTCGATTTTGGACAGCACCCCGGAGGAATACAACCGCATTTTCGAGCAGACGCGCATCGAAAGGGTGATGACCCGCGACGTGGGCACCACCACACCTGACACACCGCTGGCCGAAGCCGCCTCACTGATGTACTCGCAGCGCTGCGGATGCCTGCCGGTTATGGAGGGCGGCGCGCTGGTAGGCATCCTCACGCGGCGCGACGTGATGCGCTTCGCCGTGGACGTGCTGAGCGGCAACTTGTAAAAGGTCCAAGGTCCAAAGTCCGGAGGGCGCGGTGCAAAGTCCAAGGCTCCCGGCTATGAGACCTTGGACTTTGTTATTTGATGAACACCGTCACCGGGTTGGCCCGGCTGCCGCCCGTGGTCAGCACCAGCGGCTGTTCGCCGGTCGGAGCATTGGCCGGCACCGTCACGTTCACCTGCCAGAGACCCACGAACCAGGGCGCCAGCCCGGAGAACTCGACGTGGGCGTCGACTCCGCCAATGCTGATTCTAGGCAAGTAGTCCAGCACCGTTTGGGCCAGCGGCGCGACGGCCGGTGCCGGCCTCCCGGTCTGCCCCTGCGGATCGGTGGGGCCCAAACCGGTTCCATACAACAGGATCACCGTGCCGCGCCCGGCGGGGTTAGCGGCGCTGTTGGCGCTGTAGTCCGCGTGCAGCGCGACCACCGGTCCCGTTCCCGACGTCTGCACGGTAAACAGGCCGGGAGAAACGGGCAGGATGGGCACGGCTACTGACGCGGACTGCTTGCAGTACAGGTACACGACCAACTGGGCGGAAGTCTTGCCGGCCAGCTCGAAGGGAACCTGGACGTTGAGCTGGTCGTAGCTGGCCGCGTCGTGTCTGAGGAAGAACAGCGGCGCCGCGACGCCGTCGAAGGTCGCGCGGGTGCCGTAGGCGGTTGTCTGCAGTTGCGGCGCAACGCCGGGCGCCCAACCGGGCTGTGCGCCGGCCACTGGGGCCGCCGATAGGTTGGTGCCGAAGATGGAAGCGATGGCGCCGGGGGCCAGCGCCGCAACGCCGCTATTGAAGCTGGCGCCGTTGACCGCACCGTTGGCGGGAACCACCGGGGTCGGCCCTTCCACCGCGCTGGCAGTGAAGGTGATCGCCGGCATCGTGTAACCGCTGCCCTCGATGATGATGGTGGCGGTGGCGTTTTGCGTGCCGGCGGTGCAGCCGAGCGTCCAGGTGGCGCTGACCTTTCCGCTGGAGTCGCTTACCGGCGATGCGGCCGTGATCGTCCCGCCGCCAACCGTGGCCGCCCACTTCACCTGCACGCCCGCGATGGGCTGCCGGTTTTGATCGACGAAGGTGAGGGTGAGCGGATCGGGCAAGACGGTGCCGGTGCTCCCGGTCTGATTATCGCCGCCATTCGGCAGCATGCTGGGCAGCGCGCTGCTGTTGGAGCTGCCGCCGCCGGCCAGGAAGGAAACGCTGCTGAACCCGGTCGCCGATGCGGTGACCACATTCGGGCCGGCGTTGGGTCCCAAGGTCAGTCTCGTGGAGGCCGTGCCGTCGGTGCCGGTCACCGCGCTGGCGGAGGAAACTGAGCCGCCGCCGAAGGTCACCGTGAACGTCACCGTGACGCCGGAGATGGGCAGCCCCGTTTCGCTCTGCGCCCGCACCACCAGCGGGTTGGCCAGCGTCGAGCCCGGCGTGCCGAACTGCAGGTTGCCCGACTGCTGCACCAGGAACCTCGACGCGGCAGCGATACTGAACCCGCTCGGCAGGTAGGCAACCTCCTGGCCGGTTATCACCGTGACGGGGTAGCTGGTGCTTTCGGGGTTCCTGAGGACGGTCACGGCGGCTGTGAGCGACGTGGCGCTGTTGACCGTGACCGAATCCACCACGACGTCGCCGGAGCCGAACCCCAGGGTGGTCACGCCCTGCACGAAATGCGTGCCGGAGCCGGTGACGGTAACGGTGAGGGATTGGCCGGCGTTGCCCGACGCCGGTGACAGAGTAATCGACGCCGGCGCCACCGCATCGTAGGTGAACTTGGGAGGCGTGGCCAGGAAGTCGGAGTTCTGACCATCGGGATTGCCCACCACCACGGAAGCGGCGCGGCCGCCGGCGCCTTGCGGCGCGGTAACCACCAGGCTGGTCGAAGAACGGGAGGCCACGGTGGCGGGCATGCCGTCAAAGAACACCACGGCTCCGGAGGCGAAGTTCGTGCCCGTGATCGTCACCTGGGTGCCAGCCGGCCCGCTGGTTGGCGAAATGGCGCTGGTTGTGGGCGCGCCGGCGTCCACCACACGGACGTGCCCAGGCGAGAAATAGATTTCGGAGCCGCTGTTGACAATGAGGGTGCTCGGTCCCAGGGCGGCCGAGGAACTCGCGGTCGCGGTGTAAGAAATGATGGTGTTGAACACTACCGTGGTATAAGGCGTCACCGTGATGGGACCAGAGATGCCCAGGCCGGCGCTGGTGAAGCTGACGCTGAGGCCGGGCGCGTTCAACCCGCGGCCGTAAGTGTAGGCAGCCGCCTGGCCCCCGCGCGGCAGCCACAATTGCCCCACGCTCCTGGCTGCGGTGGAGGGCGCGCTCATGGTGATGTCGACTTCCAGGCGCGTGTCCAGGTTCGTACTGCGAGCGGCGAGCGTCAGAGCCGGCACCGAAGTCGTCTGGCCCGCCGTCACGGTGAAGGTCGGGGCCTGGGCCGCGTCCTTGACCGCGGCGCCGCCGGCTCCCAGGAAGGCCGCCGCCACGCCGACTTCGATGGAGACGGGCTTGTCGTTCATGTACTTGCAGACGATCAGGTCGTCCGGATCACCCGGGTTGTCGGCGGCGCTGCTGGGGCCGGCGCCGAGCATCAGCGGCTGTGCCATTAGCCGGTAGGCGCCGGGAGGCAGGCCGCGAATGGTAAACGAGCCGTCAGGATTGCTGTTAGCGCCCAGCACCACTGCATCGCTGTAAGCGGTGACCGCCACCAGCGCCGCCGGACCCCGCGCGCTGCTCACTTTGCCGGAGATGGATCCGGTGGTGGAAAGGAAGGCCTGGGTGGGATACAGCGTGGAGATGGAGACCCTGTCATCCTCCGTCAAAGGGTTGATGCGGCCGGCCAGCGAGGTTTGCACCATCACGGCGTTCACCACGCTGTGGTGCAGGCCCAGGCTGTGGCCCATCTCGTGGACCAGGAGCTGCGCGAAACTGTCCACGTCGGTCTGCCGCATGTCGGTGGGCATGTTGACGTACGACATGGCGATGGGAATGAACGCCGAGGTATCCGTGAAGCTGCCGGAGGCATAGCCCCCGGTCGCGGCCACTCCCGGCGGCACTTCGCTGCTGAAGCGAACCAATCCCACCAGATTTGCGGCGACCTGTGTGCCTGCCACCTTGGTATAGCCGCCGAACTTGACGCGCAGGGCGGAGGTCTGCACGCCGTCCCAGACCGCCGTGGCCGCGTTGATCTGGCTCATCAGGGCTTCCACCGAGTAGCCGGAGGCCATGGCCTGCGGCGGCTGGTCATTCAGGTAGAAGGTAATGGTCGAGTTTCGAAGCGCCGAAAGATCCAGGTGGGTGAGCACGAAGGCGCTGCCGTCGTTCTTATACCGGCCGAAGGAGTGATAGGCCGGCAGCAGCAGCGCCGACACCAGAACCAAGATCACAACGAGAGCGAGACGGACGCGTGTCATTGGCGGCTCCCTCCCGCGCGCTTCAGTGTGGCCGCGCGCTGCAGTTCAACAGCCACCTGGCTGCGAAACGAGGTCAGCGAGAACACCAGCGGGCTGACCTCGGCGCCGTGGGTATGCCCCGGGGGCTCCAGCATGGGCTCGGTCGAGGCGCTCTGGCGCAAGGTCACCGCTCCGGTCTGCGCATCCCGGCGGACCCCGAACCGCCCCTGCCTGTAGCCAATGACCTGGTGCCGGCCGCTCCGGCTGGTCCAGACAAACAGCACGGCCTGCTCGCCGACCGTGAATTGCGGGACACCGCTGTATTCGGTAATGAAGTTGCCCACCCGGCCGCCGGGCTCGGTGATCGTGACCCGCAGGCCCAGGTTGCCCTTGTAATACTCCTGCACGTCAAAGATGTTTTGGGTCACGATCTCGCCGTCGGTGGTGCGGATGGATTTGACCTCGATGCAGCGGCCCAGCAGGATCGCGGACGACTGTTCCGTCATTTCCGCGAACGTTAAATGGATCAGTACGCTGGCGGAAGCGGGCGGCGAAGCCGCGCCTGCCGCCAGCAGCAGCAACAGCAGCAGCACACTGGCTCTTTCTCTCATATCTCCTCGTCCGATGACTGTGGGGACAGCAGCACCTCTCCTTCTTAACCTTCGTCCACTTTCCCGTTCTCCTTGAACCTCATGTGATGACCCTGGGGACGGCAAAGCCTCTCCTTCCGCTTCCATGGGGGAAAATGCCTCGGTAGCTGGCCGTATTGCAATCTATCACGCTTCTCTTTTGTACTCCAGCGGTTCAGGGAGGCCCTAATACTGATTGGCGGTCGACGGCCTCCGATTCAAATTCCCTTTCACGGCCGGGTCCTCGGCCGACAGCCCGTTACGAGGCGCGCAGTTCGGCGGGCTTGCCGATGGGTTTGCCCAAGCCGAGGTAGAAGAGTCCCCCGGAGAGGTTGAGCAGAATACAGACGGCGGTGAACAGGGAGAACAGATTGGCGCCTTCCGGGCTGCCGGCCATGTGGAACAGGGAGAGAAAGGCCAGATGTCCGACGCCCAACCCGACCGGCGCGATCGGGATCATTGTAACCAGCAGCCCGAGCGGGACGAACACACAGTAGTCCGCTAGGCGGATCGACGAGACTCCCAGCGCGCCGCCCAGAACCGCGAAACTGAGGACGACCAGGCTATGGTTGACCAGGGATATGCCCAGCATCTTGGCCTGCAGCCTGCCGGTGCAGCAATAGTAGTGGAGCTCGGCATGGGATGAGTCCAGGGCGCGCAGCAGGCGCAAGCGAGCCGCCAGCGAGCGGAGGAATTGCGGCGGGCGGGGAATAAGCCGGAGCAGCAGCACGGCGGCGATGCAGGCGGCGGTGATCAGCACCACCAGGGTGCGCAAAGCCGCCAGCCGCAAATCATCGTGTCCATCGCCCGGCCGCCCAAAAACGTAGCCCACTCCCAGCCCCCCCGAGCAGACCATGAATAGCGAGATGATGCCCACGAACCGATCGACCATCAGGCTCATGAACACCTTGGACCGGGAGGCGGCGCTGTTGCGGATCAGGTACAGGCCCCGGATGATGTCCTCGCTGAAATAGCCGGGCACCGCCAGGTTGAAGAACTTGCCGATCATCAGGTAGCGCAAGGCCTGCCAGTAGGAGGCCGCAATGGCCCGGTGCCGCAGCACAACATTCCACCGGTAACCCTGGCCCATGTACGACAGCGTCATCATCACCGCCACCAGCAGGAACAGCAGCGGGTGGCTGGTCAGCGCGGCTTTCAACTGCCCGGGCTGGATCTCCCCGCGGCGAAGAAGGATCACAATGATGAGGGCGGCCAGCGCAATCTTGGCCATGCCCAGCAGTACCGCGCCGGTGCGGCGCGGTTCTTCATCCGGGCTGGGGCCACCGTTTTCATTGAGCAGGTCAGCGCTCATAAGACTCAGGCAGGGGCGGCGGAAGAACGGCCGGCGCGGCCACGGCCAAAACCGCAAGTCTATCCAAACAGGCAACCTGCGACAACAGATGTTTCTCGGCCCGCTGTTGCCGTGGAGAAGTCACCCCGGCGCCAGCTTGTGGCGGCGACCTTCAGCCCGCCATTTCCATCACGCTCCGGCTCCGATGGGGGCCTGAAGACCGCCGCTGCAAATCCTCTCCCGGCCCTGTGGGCGCCAGACGTGTAGGGACGCTGCGGACCGGCGAGCCGGCGGGCGCTATTTCTTGAGGCCGACCTTCAGAACGTTCTTGTCCATGCGGAAGGCGAGTTTTTCTTCGCGGGCCAGCCACCCAATGGCCCAGTCCACTGAAGAATCCTTTGCGCCGATGGCTTTCTTCAGGGCACTGATGCTCATTTCGCCCTGGTGGTTCAACGTCTTCCAAACCTTGCCGGCAGTTGTTCCAATCTTATCCGTGAGCATGGGATCTCACCCCTATCGGGTTGATTATAGCCGAATTGAAGCCTGCGGTGGGCGCCCTTACCTCATCGGGCGGCTGCGGGATCGACGCCGCTGAGCGGCCTTACCGGCCGCGGCGGTTTTGCGTCGCCGGGCGCTTGCGGGATGGCGTTTTGCCGGCCGGGCGCTTCTTCTTCGGGGCTGGTTTCTTCGATGCCGCTGCCTTTTTGGAGGCCGCTGGCTTGGGTCGAGCCGCCGGGATAGTCCGCGGCGGGGGCGCCGGTTTTTTGGCACCCGCCAGAAGCGCCTGGATGGCAGCTACCGCGGCCGCCGCGCCTTGGCCCGAGTGCCATGGCAGCGGCTCCGGAGGGGACCCCTGCAGCAACGCGCCCAGCGCTGCGGGACTGCGCGCCTGCACGGCGGCGGCGGTGCGCGCGAACTGATCGTCATACATGCGGCGGCCGGGCACGAAGATCGCCGGAGTCCCGGTTAAGGCCGCCTCATGGTACAAGTTGTAGCCCCCGCCGCCCACCACCAGCTCGTGGCTGGCCATCTGGTCCACGGCCGGGTAGGAGTCCGCCGGACGCACCACGTGCAGGGTCTTGCCCTGCCGGGCCGCCGCTTCCTGGGCTGCCTGGAGGAACGGCTCGCTGCCTTCGCCCCAGTCCACGAACAGCCAGCCGGCCCGCTGCGTGACCGGGGACAGTTCCTGGGCCTCGCGGATGGTCACCGGCGGCACATCCAGGGTCTGCTGGCTCAGCGTCTGTGGAGGAAGGGCATCGGCCAGGCGCACCACCAGCCGGTAAAAGCGGCCGACGAAGGCCGTCACATTGAACTGCCGCAGATAGGCGGGGTTCAAGTAGCGCTGGATCAGGATGGTTGGAATATCAAGGGAAGGCACCAGATCGGCCATCTCGCCCATGATCCCGCGTGGGAAGGTGTCCACAACCAGCGCCCGCGGCCCAGCCCGGCCCAGGATGCGCTTCAACGCTCCCCCATCAGGCCCGGGAATCTCGCGGACACCAATGCCTTGCTTGCGGGCCAGCGGGGCATGCGGAGAATAAGAGAGCAACAGGGCCGGGTGTCCGGTCCGCTTCCGCCACTGCCGCAGGATAGCTATGCCGCGGGTGAGATGGCCAAGGCCGGCCCCCGGCGCATAGTAAATCAACGGTGCATCGGCCTCGGTGCGCTTCCTGACTGTTTTCAAGTGACTCCTCAACTACAAGCCACCCGCCCGCAGTTTAGCCTAAAGAGCCCGCCGATTGAAACAAAATTCGATGGTTATGATTGATTGGGAAGGTACCTTCTTCGAGCAAAACAATGGGATAAGGGTCTGCCCGTAGAGGCCCCCTTCGAGTGCCGGCCGGCATGTCATGTCGCTTCCAGCAACAGCGCGCGGAAGCCCGCCTGGATGAAGTGCTGGTCGGCGGCCAACGCCTCTTCAATCCCGCGCTCCTCCATCACGACGAAAGACACGCAATCGGTGAGTCCCCAGTCCTTGTCCGGGCGGGCTTCGTAAAGCTGAACGGCCTTGGCGAGCAGTTCGGAATTGACGTAAATAATGCAGACGTCGGGATCCGACAGAATCCGGCGGATCGCCCGCGCGCCAAGAAGACGGCGAGTTCGCGCCGCCATCGAATTGCCCAACTCAGCCAGAACCAGGTCCGTTGTGACCAGGGTGGCATCCAGTACGTCGGCCAGAAGGCACACGCGCGCATGAAGCGCGTCCCCGGAGTTGCTCAAGACAAGCCAGTAGCTGGTATCGGCGAACTTTACGTTGCCGGTCATCGCTTGGGGAGCCCGTAAAGATAATGGTCGTGTTGCTGAGCGAGGTCAGGTACGCCGAGGTCTTCGGCCATTTCGAGTATCTCGCGAACGCAACGCGGAATCTTTTTTCCAACGGCCTGAGATGGTGTTTGGCTCTCGATTGTGATCCGGCAGCGTTCGTTAGGCTGCAAATCGAGCGGGACGAGCGGCCGCAGGACTTGCCCGTCGTAGATTGCATCGATCGTCCGCGTCATTCTTCACTCCCGGCCCTATTCTACATCAACTGACCGGCCGCAGCGTTGCTGGCGCCGCGACACGCCGCACGCCCGGACCAAACCCTTCAAATGGTCTTCCCCTGCCGCGCAGGGAACGTCCGTGTCCGAGTGTAGCACGCAGCGCTTTCTCACCTGGCGGATTCTTCCAGGCGGAAGGCGCCGAGGCGCAGGCACCACCCCAGCGCCAGGCCCAGGCCGAAGCCCAGGGCGATATTGTTCAGCGCCAGGCAGGCGCCGGCGGTCAGCAGCATAATGAAGGCGTCGGCGCGCCGGTTCTGGTCGCGGGCCACCAAAGCCAGCTCGATCCCGCTGAACCCCAGCATCACCCCTAGCACACTCTCGGGGAAGACCCGGCAGAAATTCATGAGCGAGGCGCCGAACAGCACGGCGATGGCGAGTTTCGCGGCTCCCAGGAAGAGGATCGAGCCGTTGGTGCGCGCGCCGAAGCGGTATTGCCCGGCCAGGCCGCCGGCCCCGTGGCACATGGGCATCCCGCCGAACCAGCCCGACACCAGATTCATCAGCCCCACCGACACGGCGACTCTGCGCGGCCCCGCCGGGCGGTCGGGGAACAGGTCGGAGGAGAGCGCGCACACGGCGATCACGGAATTCAGCGTGGTCAGCGGGATCTGCGGCACCGCGGCGCGCCCGAAGGAGCTGACGAAGTCGGCCCAGGCCGGCGCCGACCAGGCGGGCAGGGAAAGGCGCAGGCCCACGGAGGCGGCTGCGGCCGGCTGCTTCCACAGCGCAATAACGATGCCGGCAAGGAACAGCACGAGGGCGGCCGGCGCCGTCCGCGAGGAGAACAACGCCAGCACCACCGCGCCGGCGATGATTCCGGTCAGGTAGCTGTCCGGGCCCACGGCCACGCGCGTGCCGGCCACCATTTGCAGCCCCTTCATCAACAAAGAGAGGCCGAGGGCCAGTTGCAGCCCGCGGACCACGCTCTTGGGAACGGCGCGGTTCAGCCAGTCGATCAACCCGGTCACGCCCAGCACCAGGATGATGGCGCTCACCGAGATCCCCGCAGCCACGATCTGCGGCGCCTTCAGTCCCTCGGTGAGTGCCACGGCCGCGATGGCCTTCATCGGTTGAACCGCCATGGGGATGGAAAACAGCAAGCCGGTGACGATATTGAACAGCCCGGCGAAAAACAGCGCGGCGCTGAAATCCAGGCCATTCTGCGCGGCCATGCCCACCAGCAGCGGCAGGAAAGTGCCCATGTCTCCCAGCGAGCCGGCGATTTCGTGGCGATCCAGGCGGGCGTAACGGAGCGTGCGGCGCAGCCCGGCCGGCCATCGGCCGGCTGGCTCCGCGGCGCCCGGGGAAGGGAATTGCCGGTCCATTGCCCCCATTCTATTCGACGTTCAACGCTCAAGGTTCAACGTTCGCGGGGTTAGGCGTTGAACGTTGAACCCTGAACGATACAATGAGGTTGTGGATCCGGTGGAGTTTCGCGACGCCTCACGCACCTATACGGTGGACGGCCGGCGGATCGAAGCCGTCCGGAACGTGACGGCCTCGTTCGCGGCCGGAACGTTCACCGCCCTGGTGGGCCGCAGCGGCTGCGGCAAAAGCACGCTGCTGAATTTGGCCGGGGCGATGGACCGGCCGACGCGGGGCGAGGTGCGCCTGCTGGGCCGGCCCACCACCGCGCTCTCCGACCGGGCCCTGACCCAGTTGCGCCGACGCCGCGTGGGGTTCGTTTTCCAATTCTTCAACCTGCTGCCCACGCTCACTGTTTTCGAAAATGTCGAGCTGCCGCTGCTGCTCGACGGGCAGCCGGATCGCGCCTGGAAGGCGCGGGAAATGCTGGTCCAGGTTGACCTGTGGGGCCGGCGGAGCGACTACCCGCACCAGCTTTCCGGCGGCGAGATGCAGCGCGTGGCCATTGCCCGCGCTTTGGTGCAGCAGCCCGCTGTCCTGATTGCCGACGAGCCGACCGGCAATCTCGACAGCGCCAATGCCCAGACCATCCTGAGGCTCCTGGCCCGCGCCGCGGGCGGCATGGGAGCCGCCGTAATCATGGCCACGCACAGCCGCGAGGCGGCCGCCTTCGCGGGTCGCGTGTTGCGTATGCGCGATGGCGAAATCGTTGAAGGCTCCAACGGTCCGACGGTCTAAAGATCCAAAGATCCTCCCGGCGCTGACCCGTGGACCCCTGGACCCTTGGACCTTTGGACCCCTGGGTCAATGAAGCTGTTCTGCACATTCGTCGTCCGGCCGCTCTGGAGCGACAAGCTGCGCACGCTGCTCAGCGTGATGGCGGTGGCGCTGGGAATTGCGGCGGTGGTTGCCATTCGCTTGGCCAACCGCAGCGCGATCGCCTCGTTTCAGGAATCGGTCACGCAAATCACCGGGCGCGCGAATCTCAGCATTGCCGGCCTGACGCCGTTCGACGAGGACTTGCTTGCTCGAGCCTATGAAGCGTTCGCCGGGCGGCAGTCGGAAATCGAACTGTCGCCGGTGGTCGCGGGCGTGGCGGTGGAGGTTGATTCGCGCGAGGCGCTGGACGTGCTGGCGGTCGATCTGGCCACCGACCAGGCGGTGCGCGATACCGCCGTGGAGGGCCTCGGCTCGGCGCGCGACATGCTTTTGTTGCTGACCGACCCCGGTTCGTTGCTGATCGGGCGGGGCTTCGCCGTGCGCCACCGGTTGCGGCCGGGCAGCGCGGTTTCGCTCACCGTCAACGGCCGCCAGCGCGCGTTCCGCGTGCGCGGCATTCTGAGCGAAAGCGGCCCGGGCGCCGCGCCGGCGCGAATCGGGCTGGCCGGTAACATTGCGGTCATGGACATCGCCGCCGGCCAGCTTCTGTTCGGGCGGTTGGGGCGGTTGGACCGCATCGACCTGGTTATTCCTCCCGAACATCTCGACGATGCCCGGCGCCGGCTGGCCCCCTTGCTGCCGCCTGGGGTCAAGCTTGAGCGGCCGCAGGCGCGCAGCGAGCAAGTGGAGAAGATGTTGCGCGCCTTCCGGCTGAACCTCTCTGCGCTCAGCCTGGTGTCGTTGATCGTCGGCGCCTTTCTCATTTACAACACCGTGGCCGTCTCCGTGGTGCGGCGGCGACCGGAAGTGGGCGCGCTGCGGGCTGTGGGCGCGACCCGTGGGCGCGTCATTCTGCTCTTCCTGGCGGAAGCCGTGATGCTGGGCCTGGCCGGCTCGGCGCTGGGAATCGGCCTGGGCCGGCTGCTGGCCAACCAGGCGCTGGCCTTGGTGGCCGGCACCGTCAACAGCTTGTGGTTCCCGCTGGTTCCTTCTCCGGTGAATCTCGATTGGCGGCTGGCGGTGCTGGCGTTGGGGATCGGCGCCGGCGTGGCGCTGTTGTCGGCATTGCTGCCGGCCCGCGAAGCGGCCGACGTGGAACCGGCCGAAGCGTTGCGCCGGGGCGCTCATGAGCACCGGCGGCAACTGCGCCGCAACCGCGACGCCGCGGCCGGGCTGGTGGTCCTGCTGGCGGCCTATGGGCTGGCCCGCCTGCCCGCGCTGGACTCCCGCCCGCTATTCGGGTATGGCGCCGCGATTCTGCTGGTCGGCGGATTTGCCCTGCTGATGCCGTTGGCCATGACCGTACTCTCGCGTGTAGCCTCGGCGGCGCTGGCCCGGATGAACAGCGTGGCGGGCATGCTGGCCGCGCGGAGCCTGTCGGCTTCGCTGGGGCGCGCTTCTGTGCTGGCCATGGCGCTGGCCACCGCCATTGCCATGATGGCCAGCGTGGCCATCCTGGTCACCAGTTTCCGGCGCACCGTCGATCTCTGGGCCGCACAGACGTTCCGCGCCGACCTGTTCATCCGACCCGCCGGCGCATCCGGCGGCGGCCCGCAGCGGGCCGCCATCGATCTCCTGGCCATCCAGGCCATCGCCGCCACGCCCGGCGTTGCGGCCGTCGATGCTTTCCGCGCGGTCGAGATCACCTTTCGCGGCAACCCCGCCTTTGTGGCCTGCGGAGGCTGGGATGTGCTGCGGCGCTACGGGAACCTGATGTTCCTTGACGGCCGCCGGGCAGGCGACGTGATGCGGCCCGGCCCCGGATTGGTCGTGATCAGCGAACCGTTCTCTCTGCGGAACCAGGTGCGGCAGGGCGACACCATCCTTCTGCCGACGCCGGCCGGCGACCGCCCCTTCCGTGTGGCCGGCGTTTATTACGACTACACCAGCGACCGCGGCTACGCGGTGATGGACCGCTCCGACTGGCTGCGTTACGGCGGCGGCCCGGAAGCCACCAGCCTCGCCGTTTACCTCCAGCCCGGCGCCGGCGCCGAACGCATCCGCCAGGCCCTCTCGGAGCGCACGGCCAGCCGGGCTTTGCTCATTACGCTGAACCGGGAAGTGAAGGCCAACGTGATGCGCATTTTCGACCGCACCTTTGCCATCACCTGGGTGCTCGAAGCCATTGCCATCTCGGTGGCGGTGCTGGGCATCGCCAACGCGCTGCTGGCGCTGGTGCTGGAACGCCGCCGGGAGCTGGGCATCCTGCGCTACCTGGGAGCTTCGGGACGGCAACTGCGCCGCCTGGTGGTGATCGAAGCCGCGCTGCTTGGCCTGCTGGCTTGCGCCGCGGGTCTGCTGCTGGGTTTCGTCTTGTCGCTGGTGCTGATCTACGTGATCAACCGGCAATCATTCGGCTGGACCATCCAGTTCTCTCTTCCGGTTGGGTTTCTGGCGCTCGCCACGCTGGCGATTTACGCGGTCACCTGTCTGAGCGCGCTGTTTCCGGCCCGCCAGGCGGCGCGCATCGACCCGGTCGACGCTGTGCTGGTGGAATAGCGGCCGGAATCAGACGCTGGCGGTGCAGGCAATGTTCATTCGATGGCGATGGTGACCGTGTTGGATGTTGTGCCGCCGATGGAGAGCACCACCGAAACAGCGTCGCCGGTGGGGGCACCGTCGGGAATCCGGGCGTTGACCTGATAGAGGCCCACAAAGCTGGGCGCCAAGCCGGCGAAGGTGACGGTGGCCTGCACACCGCCGATCGAGACGCCGGGCTGCGTGACGGCCTGTGAAAGCGGATTGGCGCCGGCGGCAAGGCCGGTGCGGGGCGTGTTGCTGACGAGTCCCAGGCCGAGGCAGTAGATGGAGATGTATTCGCCGCGGCGGGCCGGGCGCGTGGTCCGGCCGCTGATGGCGCCGCGGGCGGCCGCGATCTCTTGGGTGGACGTTAGAATCGCGCCCTGCCCGCGCCCCGTCGAGTTTGTGGAGAAGATGGCCGGGGCTGTCGAACTGATGGACACGGTCGCGGTCACCGACGTTCCGCCGGCAGTCAAGGTGAGCCCGGCCGACGTCCGGCCCTGCACCTCCCACGGCACCTGGAAATTAATCTGCGCCGGAGAAACAAAAAAGAGCGGCGCGGAGAATCCCTCCATCTGCAGGCTGGCGCCCGCCAGGGTAGTGGGCAGAGGCGTGCCGCTTGCCGGGGCGGTGGTTGACGCCAGGCCTGTGCCGAACAGCGAGGCGATCATGCCCGCCGCCAGGGGCGCGGCAAAACTGGCGCCGTTCACCACGCCGTTGGCGGTGAAGGCCGGGCGCAGGGGTTCGCCGAGCCCGAGCGTGGCGGTGAGCTGCGCGCGGTTGCCGGTGGCCAACGCGAAGTTGCGCTCCATCTGCTGGCGCTTGGTGTTCACCTGGCCGATCTCGTCGTCGGTGGCGCGCCGCGTGCTCCGTTCCATCAGCACGAACATCACCTTGAAGCTCTTTTGACTGTCCTTGTATGCAGGGACCCGCGGCCCCAGCGCGTCGATCACCTGCTGGATCACCACGTTCTTCCGCGTGCCCCGGTACGTGCCCGCCGGGGTATAGTACTCGGGGCCCAGGGCCGGATTCGAGTTGTCGATATAAAACCAGGGCTCGACTTCCTGCGGCGCGGCCAGCCCCATCAGGTATAGCTCGTGCCAGGTGAGGCCATAATAGGGGTACGGGCTCGGCGCCGTAAAGCTTCCGTCCCCGTTGTCCCTGAAGCGCGTCCCTCCCATCACGGAGGAATCGCCCGTGCTCAGGACCGGGAAGGCGGCCGGCATGTGGACATACTGGGCCGGGTGCGCGGTCGCCGGGTTCAGCACGCGGCTGCTGACGCCATTTTCCATGATGCGCAGGTTGTAGAGCCAGTAGTGCGAGAACTCGTGGATCAGCGTGTGGCCGTTGTCGTTGGTGGAGCTGATCCGGTTCATCTGCGTCACGTTGGTCGATTTCGGCCGGTTCAGGTAGGAGGCGGGGAAAACGCCATTGGCGCTGGCCCGCCCGCCAGTCGAATAGGCGCTGGCGCCAGAGATGATCATGTTGGTATAGAAGCTCTGGAAAATCGCGATGCCGTCAAGGTCTCCGTCCTTCAGCCCGTAGGCCTCCCGAATCTGCTGCCATACGCGGACCACATCGACGGCCGGCAGCGTGTAGGTGCCGAACAGCGGCCCCGAAAGCACCGCCGGACCGGGCAGGGAGCTGAAAGCCGTCTCCAGGTCGGCAGTGTGAGCGCCCAGGTTCACGGTTCCCGTCACGCTGTCGCTGGCGCCGGAATACGAGGAAGCGAGCCGCACGCTGATGGAAGCGGAAGCGAGCGGGACCGCGCTTTCCATGACCCGCACGGTAAATCCGTGCTCCTCGATCACTGCCGACGGCCGATTGGGGATCGACAGCCACTGGTATCCGCCGCGATTGATGGCCAGCGAGAATGACCTGGCCGCCCGCGTCACCGTGTCCGTCAAGGTGAGCGCGTAGGTGATGTCGTTCGTGGGAAGAGAGGCGGCGGCGGTGAGCGTGCCCTTTACCGTCACCTGGAATTCCAGCAGATCAGTGCCGGCCGCCCGCGCGGCGCGCACCGACTGAATGTCGAGCAGATCGCGGAGCGCCGGATCGGCCGTGGTCCCGGATACGTCGCCCGTGGCATCGGTTAGCGTGGCCGATTGCGACGCCGATTGGCGCCGGGCTTCCTGCCCGGAACTGAGCGCGATATCGCCGAACACCGGGGCCCGCTTGTAAGAGAACAGGATGTTCCCGTTCGGATACAGCCGCGCCTGGATGTCGGTGCCGAGTTCGTTGGTCAGGTCGTCGCCGTTTTGCGCCGAGCGCCAGGTGATCAGCAGGGAATCGCTGTTCTCCTTCACGAACAGGTAGCGGGAGCGCTGGCCGCGGGTGGTGTGCAGCAGCGGCGTAATCACGCCTCCCAGGCTGAACAAGTCGGCCGCGTCATATTCATAGACGGTGCCGACGGTGGTGACCTCCGAAATCGCGGGCGGCGACAAGAAAATCCCGCGATAAGTCGAGAGATAGACGCGGCTAATGTTCTGTCCAAGGAACGGAAAACTGAAGGCCGTGAGCGTATAGGCCCGGTAATGGGCATCGGCGGTGCTGCCGGACGACGGGAACGTATAGTAGAGCGTGCCCGGACTCGAATCATAGTTCAGGGCCTGCTTGGCGACGGTGAAGGTATCGTCGGGGTTGCGCGTGAACAGCAGCGATCTGTTCTGCAGGTCGAACGGCCGATCGAAGGGGGCGTTGGTGGAATCCGTCTCCAGCAGGTAGACGCCGTTGACCACGCGGATGGCGTGCGGGCGCGTCTGCGCCATGGGCACGAGCCGCTGGGCCTCGCGGGCCAGCACCCAGCGGTGCAGTTCCTCGACCTGCGCCTCGGTTGCCGGGCCGGTGCCGCAGGGAAGGGCGTCCGGCTCCTGACCGGCCGCCGCCGGCCACACCGCCAGCAGCAATATCAACGCCGCTTGGAGCGCCTGTTTCACCGTAGCGGCAAGATACCACAAGGCGCTCGAAGCACCAAGCCACCAAGGCAGCAAGCCTTCCTGGTTCTTGGTGTCTTTGTGTCTTGGTGGTGAAGTTCTTCAGCGGGCACGGCCGAACTGCGCCGCGGGCTCCTGCCATTTCAACAGCGGGGGGAATACGCTCCAGTCGTAGAGATGAGCGCGATACCAGGCATCGCGCTCGGCGGCCAGCCGCCCCACCTGCTCACGCTGCTCCTTGCTGAGTTCCGGACTGCTGGTCAGCGCCAGCGTCTTCGATTGCAGCGACGCGTAATCAAGCCCCAATTGCAGCCAGGCAATGCGCCGGGCATAGACCGAATCGAGGGGAACCTGCCTGGCAGCGGCGGCCAGCAAAGCGCGCCACTGCCCGAGAACCGCAGGCGAGTACACGTCAGGCGCGGCGCGCAGGAATTCATCGCTCCGCCGCTGGCCGCCGTGCAGCCCGGTGGCCACCTCGCCGGTGGCCTTCTCCACCGCCAGGTAATACTTCCGCACCTCGCCTGCCGCCGCTCCGAAGCCCGTGCGGCAATAGTCGTCGAGCAGCGCGTCCACGTCCAGCCGCGGATTCCACAGCAGCTTGGCCAGCACGTAATAGTTGATGCCCTGCGTGCTCCAGTGGTGGACCAGCGAGTCGAAGTCGCAGCCCATCATGTTGCGTTCGGCGCGGTGCTGGATGTCGGCGGCCAGCTTGTGGATGAAGACCAGGGGCAGGCCGTGGCCGGTGTGCAGCAGGTTGGGCCGGTAGAACAGGTTGCGGGCCAGCGTGGCCCATTCGTCCCATTGTTCCAGGTCTTTGCGGCGCGAGGCCTCGGCCACGTACAGATCGTTGAAGCCCACGTAGCCCAGCAGGATGTTGGGCCGCAGGTTCCGCTCCCGCAGCGGCGGGTTCTTCCACGAGCCGTAGGCGTAGCCGCCAACCAGCTTGTCGGGGAACTCCTGGGCCAGCATTTCGGCGACGCGGTTGTAAAAGCGGACGTAGCGGTCGCTGAGCGAGACGTGCTCGCGGGCCACGTCTTTCCCGCCGGCGCGCCAGTTCATCGTGTATTTCTCGCCGTTGGGATCGTCCCATTTCTCGCACTCCGGGCAGACGCAGTTGCCCTGGAAGACGTTGTCGTTGGGCGAGGCGGAGAAGGACAGAAACTCCGGGCTGCGGCGGAAGAACGCGCGCGCGTTCTCCATCCACTGGCGGGCCACGGCCTGGTTGCTGACGCAAATCTTCACGCGGTCGTAGTTGGACCAGGGCCAGGTCCGCGATCCATCCGGCATCATGGCGAAGTATTCCGGATGGCTGTCGTGGTATTTCTCCCACCAGGCGGTGAAGCCGTGGCCGTAGTTGGCCCGGAAATTGCCGCCCAGCTTCAGGTGCGAGGTCCACTCGTCGGAGGCCTGGCGCATGGCCGCGTGCCGGGCCGTGTCCATCTCCAGCTCGGCCATGCCGCGCCCCAGCTTTTGGGGATTGAGGTTGGCGATGCCGTCGCGGATGTGGCGCAAATGCAGAGCGGGCGCGTCGGTACGGTCGATGCGGCCCAGGCTCATACTCGTCTTGCGCGGCACCACCGTTCCCAATTCGCCGGGCCACAGCCAGCGCACGCCCAGGTCGCGCTCCAGCAAGTCAGCGACGCCATACCACGTGCCGCCGTCCAGGCTGCCGCGGTCGGCGCCGACGATGTAGAGCCGGCCGGGCGCGGTCCGGAGCAGGAAGCCTTCGGGCGGCAAACTCGCCGGATCGATGCCGGCGGCCGCCGCCAGCTTGCCCGCTCCCACGACCATCAGCGCCCGCGACGGCTCCTTCACCTGCGCCTCTTTAATGACCGCGAAGTCCGCGCCGGTGATGCGCTTGAGGTAGGAGGCGAGGTCGGCGGCCGCCTGCCCGGCCGCCCGCCCCGTGCCGCTGCCGACCACGATATCCGCCAGCGCTTTCCCATCGCGCGCCAACTCCAGCGACTGGCCGAGCGCGGTTGCGGAGAAACAGCAGAGGACCAGGAGCAGCATCTTCATGACGAAGGATTATGGGTGTCCCGCCCGCGAATGGCAAGCGGCGGCGCTGTGTCAGCCGAACGGATTGGGCGCCCGTTCCTTGGTAGGTCCTGTGGGGCTGAGCGCGCAGCACTCCACCCCAGTCTGGTCACGCAGGGATGGGGGCGCCTACTCTGATAGGCTTGCCGGTCAAGCGGGCGTGAAGAACGTCGGGGTCCAAATCGGCGCCGTTCGGCCAGTACACGACCCCCAGTTCCTGATGCACCGCCACCCGGCGGAACTCCTCTGGTTGTTTGAGAGGAGCAAACACCCCCTCGAAGCGGACCAGGGCGGCCACGTCCACTACTCCCTGGACTCCATCTTCAAATCGGATGAAAAGCTGGTGACCTTCCAAGGGCCTCACTTCTACCACGTCTGCCAGCATAGCCCTCACTCCAATGGCTCGATCGCGTTCAGCGAATCCTGTCTTCGCGCACGGTTCCAATTGATGAGCAGATCCTGCCGATGAAGGGCCGCCCATTCCACGGCGAGCCCGAGCACACGAGCGGGCAGCGATCCCTCAAGCACGTTGAGTGTCTCGATCGCAATCAGTGCCTTACGGCCGGCGTACCGCGCATGGAAGTGCGGCGGTTCGTGGTCGTTATAGTACATGGCGATGACGATGCCGAAAAACCTGCTGATTTCGGGCATACATGCACCGATTCTATTTGATTCTATCGCTCCGCACCTTTGTTGCGAAGGATCATTTCTGGTTCCGGCCCGCGGGGCTGTGCTGTAATGGAAAGAGCATGATTGAACGAGAGCTTTCGCTGTGGTTTCTGCGCGTGGTGGAGGAGGCGGCCATCGAGGCGGCGAAAACGTGGGCCGCCGGTGGCCCGTGAGCATGTTCCTGTGATCAGGTGCCAGGTGTCAGGTGCGAGGTGTCAGGTTACGAATCTGACGGCCGGCGACCTTGGACTTTGGAACCTGGACTTTGGACTTTTGAATGTGGCTGCGGTTGACCATCTTCGTTGCATTCCTGGCTGGCCAGGCGCCCAGCCAGGACACGCTGTTCCGGCCTGCGCTGCCGGGGTATGAGTTCGAGTTTCCTCGCGATCACTTCTCCCACCCCGAATTCAAAACCGAATGGTGGTACTACACAGGAAATCTGCGGGCCGCTGATGGCGCGGCATTCGGCTTTGTGCTGGTCTTTTTTCGCGAAGCGGTCCCGAATCCGTACGGCAATCCTTCGCGCTGGAAAACGGAACAACTCTACATTGCCCATCTGGCGGTTACGGACCTGCGCGACGGCCGCTTCGCATACGCGCAGCGAATGCGCCGCGGGACGCTGGATCTGGCCGGGGCGACGGCCGTGTCGGGATATCAGTCAGGCCGGGCGGCTGAGGAATCGAAATCCGTAATCCGCAATCCGCAATCCGCAATGCGGGTGTGGATCGGTGACTGGAGCGCGTCCATCGCCGCCGCGGGCCACCGCTTGAACGCGCCGGCGAAAAACATCGCCGTGCGGCTCGACCTGCTGCCGCTGAAACCGCCGGTCATCCACGGGCGTGGTGGCGTCAGCCCCACGGGGCCCGGCGTCGGCAACGCCTCGCATTACTATTCCTTCACCCGGTTGCAGGCCACCGGCACGATTCGCTCCCAGGGCAGGGACTATGCGGTCACGGGCCTGGCCTGGATGGATCACGAGTTTACCAGTAACGTGCTGGGTCCTATGCAGAGGGGTTGGGATTGGTTCTATCTGCAGTTCGACGACGGGTCGGAGCTGATGCTCTACCAGTTGAGGCGGCCGGACGGCAGCACCGATCCCTACTCGGCCGGCACCTACCAACCGCCGGAGGGCCCGCCCCTGCCGCTGGAGCCGCACCAGTTCCGGCTGCAGCCGCGCCCGGCCAGCACATGGGAGAGCCCGCAGAGCGGCGGGCGCTACCCGCTCCAGTGGCAATTGCAAATCCCGGTTTTGGAAATCGAACTGGATGTGGCTGCCGCCATGGCAGCACAGGAGTTGATCACCAACGAAACGGCCGGCGTTACCTACTGGGAGGGAGCGGCCTGGGCCACCGGCCAGAAAGGGGGCCAGACCACGGTTGCCAGGGGCTACCTGGAGATGACCGGCTACGCGCCTTCCCGGGCCTGGCCGCGGTGAAGAGGTCCAAAGGTCCAAAGGTCTAAGGGTCCAAGGGTCAACATGAACCGCAGAGGACTTTGGACCCTGGACTTTGGACCCTTGGACCTGTTTCAGGGCATTGACAGCTTCTCGAAATTGCCCCTAGAATTTTTAATTCGGCACCCTTAAAGAGCGGCGATTGCTGTGCCCTGGAGAGCATAGGGCCCATGGACAAGAAAAAGCTGGAGTATTACAAGAGGCGGTTGGAGATCAAGCAGGCCGAGCTGGAAGGCATCGTCAGCCGCACCGAGCATGATGGGCGTGTGGCGGACGAGGAAACGCCGCAGGATCTGGCGGACAAGGCCGCCACTTCCTATAACAAGGAGTTCCTCTTCAGCCAGAGCAACCACGACCGGTTTTTGCTCCAGCTTGTCACCGAGGCGCTGAGCCGGGTCGAGCAAGGCACCTTCGGCGAGTGCGTGGTGTGCGGCGGCGAGATGCAACAGAAGCGCCTGGAGGCCGTGCCCTGGGCGCGGCATTGCATGCCTTGCCAGGAGAAGCAAGAGAAGGGCGTGCTGTGACTAGGCTGTAGGCTGTGGGCTGTAGGGCACGGGCCTTGGCGCCAGCCAGCGGTCTGCAGCGTGATTGTTGATGCTTGCGGAAACCGAGCCAGCCGATCTTTCCTTTAGCCCTCGTCCCGGGCTCTTCCATTTTTTTCATTCGCTGTTTTCGCTTTTCTTCCCCGACATCTGCCGGGTCTGCGAGGAGCCTCTGGAGAGGTTCACGCGGGCGCCGGTGTGCCGGGCGTGCCTGGATGGCCTGCGGGGCCTGCAGGCGCGCGCGGGGAGCTGTGAGGGTTGCGGCCTGCCGCTGGCCGCGGCCGGCGGGCGCTGCCGGCACTGCCAGCAGGGCGACTACGAATTCGAGCAGGCCCGCTCGTTCGGCGCCTACGACGGCGCGCTGCGGGAAGTCCTGCACCTGTTCAAATACCGGGGCATGACCCCGCTGGCCGCGCCGCTGGCGGTGCGCATGGCCGAGGTTTTGAAGCGGGAGTGGGCCCCGGACCGGTTCGACGCGCTCGTCGCCGTGCCGCTGGCTCGCGGCCGGGAGCGGGAGCGCGGGTACAACCAGGCGGCGCTGCTGGCCCGGGAACTGGGCCGGCAATGCGGCCTGCCGGTGCTGGAGAACGTCTGCCGGCGCGTCCGTGCCACTCCGCCGCAGACCGGGCTCACGCGGGCACAGCGCCTGGAGAATCTCCGCGGGGCGTTCGCGCCCGGGCCGCGGGCGGCGCTGCTGGCCGCCCGCCGCATCCTCCTCATCGATGACGTGTTCACCACCGGCGCCACGCTCAGCGCCTGCATCCGCGTGCTGCGCCAGGCCGGAGCCGAGAGCGTTTGCGCGCTGACCGTGGCCCGCACGCTGGCGGGCTAGCGACTCACTGTGGCTCGCATTAGCGGACGAAGGGAGATCACCATGATTAGAAATCTGCTTGTTCTTGTTTTGTTAGCGGGCGGGGTGTGGGCGCAGCAACGCGCCAGCGAGGTCCTGAAGACGTCTCAAGGTGACCTGCGCATCACGCCCTTGAACCACGCCGCGTTGCTGCTGGAATTCAGCGGCAAGGCCATCTATGTGGACCCGACCGGCCAAGCCAAATATGACGGCTTGCCCAAGGCCGATCTGATTCTGCTGACCGACATCCACGGCGACCACCTGGCTCCAAAAACCATCGCCGAGCTGAAAAAGCCGGGCACGGCCGTCATCGGACCGCCAGCCGTCAAGGAGAAGCTTCCGGAGACTGATGCGGTCGCCAACGGCGAGAGCAAGACGTGGGAGGGCATTCGCATCGAGGCCGTTGCCGCCTACAACATCGAGCGTGGCCCGAAGCCCGGCGTCAAGTACCACGAAAAGGGGCGGGGCAACGGCTACCTGCTGGCGCTGGGCGGAAAGCGCGTCTATATCGCCGGGGATACGGAATGCACCCCGGAGATGAAGGCGCTGAAGAGCATCGACGTGGCCTTCCTTCCCATGAACCTGCCCTATACCATGCCGGTGGAGGAAGCCGCGGCCTGCGTGAAGGTCTTCCAGCCCAAGATCGTGTATCCGTACCACTACCGCGGTTCCGATTTGAAGGCCTTTGAGAGCGCTCTGAAAGGCCAGCCGGTTGAAGTGCGCCTGCGCGAGTGGTATTAGGCGGGTGCGAGGGTCCGGGGTCCAGCGGCCCCAGGTTCCAGGTTTCGAAACGGCGCGGGCGCAAAGCACGCAAGGCTACGAGTGAGCAGGGCTGGCCTCGTCGAGGGCCTGACCTTGGACTTTGGACCTTGGACCTTGGACCCTGTGTTGGCTGGCGATCCAGCCGCCGATCAGCATGAGATAGAACGGCACGTATTCGAGCAGCAAGAATGTGGTGTCGTCCCGCCAGACGCCCAGAGTGCCGTATCCGATCAGCACGTTGTACGATAGGAAAACCAGCACCGAGAAGAGCAGCCACGCGGCGTTGGGAAAGACCGCCAGCAACGGGAGAATCCAGCTCAGATACCACGGGAATACGTTGCAGGCGCAGCAGAGCAGTGTTCCCAGAATCAGGAAGGCGCTGCGCAGGGCAGGGAAGCCGCGCCCCGCCAGGAAGCCGGCCAGGCCGGCAACCACGGCCCCGTAGGCGGCGCTGGCCCCCAGTTGCGATCCGGTAAAGGCGAAGAAAAGGCCGAAGAGGCTGTCGTTGTTGCGCCAGCTCCCGGCGTAGACCGCAACGCCCGGCACCACGTTGAACAGGCCGCTGCGGAACGGCCAGTAGACGACAACAGCGCAGACCAGCGGCCAGGCAAGCTGTCGCCAGCGCCCGCGCTCCAGCCAGCGAGGCAGCACTACCGGCCACAGGAACGCCGCGAACAGCTTTGAGAGCATCGACAGCGACAGCGCGGGAAGCGTCCACCACGGAGGCCGGAGTGTGGGCTGCGGAGTGCGGGGTGCGGAATCCCGCCGGCCGTTTACTCTGCATTCCGCATTCCGCATTCCGCATTCAGGAACGGCCAAGCCAAGCAGAGCCAGTACCAGGAAGAAGACGGCGACCGAGTCGTTATGGCCGCTGGCCGCGAATTCGATCACGGTCACCGGCGACCACCAATAGATCAACACCCGTGCCGCCGGCAATCCGAGCACGCCCAACAGGCGGATGAGCAGCAGCGCCGCGCCCAGGTCGAAGGCCAGCATCGGCAGCTTCATCAGCAGCACCGACGCCTTGACGTTGTCCGGCAGCATCGTGACCGGGTACCACCAGCGAAACAGCGACTCGGTCACCGGGCCGTACGCCGCGACGTAGCCCTTGCCGTTTACGCCCGGATACGTCTGGTCACGCAGATGCCTCAGAGCGGGGTCGGCCGGGGTTAGCGAATAGGGGTTGTACCCGGCCGCCTGCATTTTGCCATCCCATCGATACCGGAACAGGTCGTCGGAGAGCGAGGGATAAAGCGGAAACAGCGTGGCCCGGAACAGCAGCCCCGCGCCCAAAATGAACCACAGCAGACGGCGGGCCCCCGCCCGGGGCGCGCTTTCTTCGGCTTCCCCGGACTTTGGACCTTGGACCTTGGACCTTGGACTTGCACACACCAGCCAGGCGCTGATCAGGTATAATATTCCGGCTCCGAGGGCCAGCGGGATGAAGCGCTCGACATGGGCCTTCAGGTCGAGGGTAGCGAGCATGATGGCATAGACGGCTTCCAGCGCCAGAGCTGGCGCCAGCAATCGGCCGATTCTCGGAGCTGGGCTTGGCACGGTTTCCAGGGTGAATGATTGTAGCGGCGGCCTTCAGGCCGCCCGATTGCGGCCTCCGCGGCAGCGGACCCTCTGGCACCATATCACACGAATGACCGCTCTCGTAGCCACGTTCCTGTTGTTTGCGTCGCGGCCGGCGCTGTGGAAAGTGGTGCGTCAATTCGTGTTCGATCGGAGCTTCGAGAAGGTCTACCGGCCCAACGCCTTTGACGTTGCTCTGCTGACGCCGTACTTCCTGGTGCTGATCGTGCTCTCGGCTTACGGGCTGCACCGCTACTGGCTGGTCTTCAAGTACTACCGGAACAAGCGGCATGCGGCGCGCCCGCCCCTGGAGCGCTTCGAGCAGCTTCCGCGAGTCACCGTGCAGCTTCCCGTGTACAACGAGCGATTCGTTGTGGAACGCCTGGTAGAGGCGGCCTGCCGCACCGACTATCCGCGCGACCTGCTGGACATCCAGGTGCTGGACGATTCCACCGACGAGACGGTGACGGTGGCGCGAGGGGTGGTGGAGCGCTACGCGGAGCTCGGCCATCCGGTCAGCTATCACCATCGCGACGACCGCCAGGGGTACAAAGCGGGGGCGCTGGCCGCCGGGCTGGAGCAGGCGCGCGGCGAGTTCATCGCCATCTTCGACGCCGACTTCGTGCCGCCGCCGGACTTCTTGCACCGCACCATCCACTACTTCACCGAGCCGGGCGTGGGCATGGTGCAGGGGCGGTGGACATTCCTGAACCGCAACTACTCATTCCTGACCCAGGTGCAGGCCATCCTGCTGGACGGCCATTTCGTCCTGGAGCACGGCGCGCGCTACCGTTCCGGCTGCTTCTTCAATTTCAACGGCACGGCCGGGATCTGGCGGCGCCGGGCCATTGAGGAAGCCGGCGGCTGGCAGCACGACACCCTCACCGAAGACACCGACCTGAGCTACCGCGCCCAGCTCCGCGGCTGGCGATTTATTTACGTGCCCGAGATTGAGTGCCCCTCGGAACTGCCCGTGGAAATGACGGCCTTCAAGGTGCAGCAGGCGCGCTGGGCCAAGGGGTTGATTCAGACCGCCAAGAAACTGATGTGGAGGATCTGGGCATCTCCCGTCTCGCTGCACCGGAAGATCGAAGCCTGGTTCCACCTGACGGCCAACCTCAGCTATCCGCTGATGATCGTGCTCTCGGCGCTGCTGCTGCCGGCCATGATCGTCCGCTTCTACCAGGGATGGTTCCAGATGCTGTACATCGACCTGCCCTTGTTCCTGGCCGCGTTCCTCTCGGTTTCCTCGTTCTACCTGACCAGCCAGCGGGAGTTGTACCCGAACAATTGGAAGCGAACGTTTCGCTTTCTGCCGTTCCTGATGGCGGTGGGCATCGGGTTGACCATCACCAACACGCGGGCGGTGCTGGAGGCGCTGTTGGGCATCAAGTCGCCATTCGCGCGCACCGCCAAGTACCGCATCGAAGCCGGCGGCCGGCGGGTAAGAGCCAGCCAGTACCGCCGGCGGGCCGGCTGGATCCCGTTTATCGAAGTGGGCATCGGGACTTACTTTGCGGCCACTGTCTACTACGCCATCGACAACCGCAATTTCGCCACCGTCCCCTTCCTGTTGCTGTTCGTGCTGGGCTATTACTACACGGGCTTCCTTTCATTGTTGCAGGAGCACATGGAGGCGCTGTCGCGCCCCGTTCAGGCCTTCCGGCTGCTGTTCTCCGCGCCCCGCTATTCCCCCAAGTAAAGGGAGTGATTCCCATCACAAAGGCACAAAGGCACGAAGACACAAAGAAGAACTTTGTTCTTCGTGCCTTTGTGCCTTCCTGCCTTTGTGATTGATTCGAGTTGCCGGAAAAGAAATCAGGCGCCGACGTGCTTGGCCAGCGCCTTCTCCACGACCGATTTGGGCTGCGTGCCGACCAACTGTTCGCGCACCTGGCCGCCCTTGAAGAGCAGCAGCGT
>Ga0315280_10000929_pt1 | contig 52836 bp, 52 predicted proteins | sample YL17G06_40_MG_FD_203697 | JGI IMG/M metagenome (GOLD analysis project Ga0315280, IMG submission 203697) | Sediment microbial communities from Yellowstone Lake, YNP, Wyoming, USA - YL17G06_40 | ecosystem: Environmental > Aquatic > Freshwater > Lake > Sediment | place: USA: Wyoming | collected... | reverse complement strand
AGGCTGAGCCCCTCAGCGTTCGAGACCTCTCTCGGAAAGATCTTGAACGATTGATTGATAGCCATTTGACGAAGCATCCGGGCCCGCATTTCGCCAGCGAGATTGCGGAAGCGCTGGGCTTGGACTTTAGGTCAACTCTGGACTCTGTGAAGCGCATGATCGAAAAAGGGAGGATAAGAAAAGCCAGGAGTCCAATGGCATGACCTTCCTCACCGATGAAGGCGACGGAATAGTCGGCAAGCGTATCATCTATCTTGCGACAAAGATGTCGGGGCCTAGACTCGTTGCCAAGAGTGGCCGTCACAGAGGGCTTGAAGGAATCCTGCACGACGCCGAAGCCTACATAGATATCGCCGTCGAGAAATAGCAGGCTGCTCCAGACGCCGTGCAAGATACCCGAGCGAACGCGCATGTGACGGGGTACGGCTCAATTGCCAAGATACATTTGCTGAAGAATATGGTCCAAACCAAGGACTTGAAATCACTTGTCACGAACGCCGACCCGCAAGCCGAGAAGAACTACTTCCGTCATCTACTCACAAGTGGAATTCTCGCCATGATCCCCCAGCGAAGTCCACTTCTACATCTCACTTCCTCATACAGAGGACAAAATTGAGAAGACGATCAGAGCCACTGAGGACTTTCTAAGGTCAGCTAAGAAGTGAGCTGGCCACTCAGCAGGGCAGCAGAACGCATTCGGCAGCGGCACATTACTCGCTCCGTTGGAACACTCGTTGTCCTTCCACATAGGAAAACTCATCATGCCCAGTGGGAACCCCTACAACAAGGACGGTATAGAGTGCTGCATTCGAGGTGCTTCGAATGAGAGCTTTTGTACGTGCCACTTGGCTGCTGGATGATTGGGACTTGTTGTCTGAGGAAATGGATGTCAGAATCGAGTTTGCTGACATGCCTTTTCTGACAGGAAAGGCTCTTACAGACAGAATGTGTGGAGAAGAAGTATTCATCACCAACGAGGACCACGTAGACGAGGAAGCCTTGAAAGGCAACGAGAACCTCAAGTTTCTCGGAGTGCCATCAGCAGGGCTCGACCACATAGATGTAGAGGCAGCGACAAGACTCGGAATACCGGTTGTACATGCGCCCGGAGCAAATGCTGACTCAGTCGCTGAGTTCACCTTCGCTCTGATCCTTGCCCTATCCAAGAAGATAACCAAAGCCGACACTCAACTGAGAAAAGGAATGACCCACAAGATAGACTCGTACAAACCTCTCATGGGTGTCCAGCTCAAAGGAAAGATGATAGGCATAGTCGGCGTCGGAAATATTGGCTCACGCGTCGCCATGATTGCCAAAGGCTTCGGCATGGATATTCTTCTACACGACCCCGGCGTTCTGCCCACCAAGCTCGAACAGTACGGCCGAGTTGCTCAACTCGATGAGCTGCTTCGAGAGTCGGACTTTGTTTCGGTTCACGTTGCATTAACAAAAGAGACTGCAGGACTCTTCGGAGCACAGCAATTCGGAATGATGAACAGCAGCGCCTTCTTCGTGAACACTTCAAGAGGAAAGGTTGTAAATGAACCGGATCTGATAAGGGCTCTCAAGGAGAGAAAAATCGCTGGAGCGGCATTGGACGTTCAGGCGGTTGAGCCGCTCTCTGCGAGCAGCCCCCTCCTCGAACTTGATAACGCCATTGTCACACCGCACATCGCTTCTTTCACTAGAGAAGCACAGGAGTACTCGGACCGCATAGTTCAGGAAGAAGCAATCAGGTTTGCCAGAGGACAGCGACCGCGTTACCTCGCAAACCCTGAAGTCGTATCGAAGTAGAGCAGTCTAACTAGGATCTGTGCAATAGATTACCATAGAACAAAGGCGTTCGTGTCAAATCTGAAACCATACGAGAAAGTCCTCGAAGCCCTCAATTTTCTTTCGGCGGCGTGATGGGGTTCCAGTTGTTCCTTTCATCATTTAGTCCCTTCTCCATCAGGTCGCCCAGGTCGTCCATGTGTTTGTATGGAACCGCAAATCAAGACTACGACCAGAAAAGAGAGCCAATTCATAGTTCGCTTCAAACCATCACCCTTTCCATCCAGTCTGACATCGTTGGCTCGTGACGCAATGAAGAGAACATTCCTCTTACGCCATCGGAGGCTAGATCTCTGTCCTATGGTCTGGGTACCCGACAGTCGGCCTCTTGATTATGAACGAACTTTCGAGGTCTTCGCTCATGCGCCTCGCCGTTTTGATGAGGATGGCAAGCGAGAGATGGTCAGGAGGGAACCACGAGTTACCTGTGGGATCGCACGGGCCTACAAAGACGGCGTGGGCTGGGGCGTTCTCAACCATTCCCGCGGCATAACTTACAAATGAGGCGCAAGACGCTCCCTGAGGAAGAAGGACCTCGCGAAACGGATTCCGGCTCCTGAAGCCGAGCAGCGAGCACATGTTCCTTATCTGCTCTGCAATCCCGAAACAGAGTATCGACCTCACTCCCGGGTCTTCATTCACCAAGTCGGCGCATGGCCGGATGACCAGGTACTTGCCGGGAGGTGTTATCTTACCCATCAGCTTCCGGTTCTCTTCCACGAGGTCTGGAGCAGCTCTCAGAAACTCAGCCGCGCCGTTGCGGTAGCCCTTCCATCCGGTTGAGATGAAGTACTTGATGCCAGGGTTGAACTCGATGAACCCGAACTGCGCGACAGCATCTCTCGCGCATGTTTGCTGCGACTTAGATCGGCGGCGTTTTCTCACGGAATGCTAGCATGAACATCGCCCTAGCTATGCAAGAGCTGACGGAGATCGATGGAACAACTCCAGGGATCTCCTCTGATCCGTAGACACACAGCGGCCTGGCCTTCAACCTACCTGCTTGAGTCAACTTCCTGCCTATCTCGCTGACTGATAGCTCTGTCATCGACTGATAAGGAGAGTAGTCGAAGCTGCGGGATGCGGGAGTCAATGACATACCGGACAGTTAGTTGAGGTATGCTTGGGCTGGGGTTTTGTAGTTAAGGCTTCTGTGGGGTTTGTTGTTGTAGTATTCTCTGAATCGTTCCATGTCATTGAATCGTGGATAGTAGAGTTCGAACGTCTGGAAGAAGCGTTCGATCTTGCCTTGCGTGGTGGGTTTTCCAATGGAACCCGTGATGTGCTCTATGCCATGTGCTTCTAAGTATAGGGTGAATCTGCTCTTGCTGTTGTCGCTGTAGTATTGGGGCCCGTGGTCGCTGAGCACCTGGCTGGGTGTTCTTCCGTGGCTTAACGCCGAGTCTGTGAGGTTGAGGAGGTTTTCGGTTGTTGCTTCCGTGTAGAGTTCTATGGCTGGAAGGTATCGGCTGCAATCATCCAGGTACGCGATCAGGTACTCGTCGCCGTAGTATTTGATGTCCGTCTGCCATAGGCTGTCTGGATGCGTACGCTGGAAGCGGATGTAGGTTCTTTGTCTTCGAGGCTTGTAGGTTCTGGTGATCAGGTTGCTCTCTTTGAGGACTTTGTACGCGGAGCCGCTGCTTACCTTGATGCGTTCCTGCTGGTTGAGGTATGCGGCGATCGCTTCACCGCACCATCCTTCACGCAGTCTAACCTGAATGATTCTAGCCACGGTTTCCTCTGGTAGGCGATGGATGATGTGCGGTCGTCTGGACTCGTTGACCAGCCCCGCCCATCCTTTCCTCTGGAAGCGGATCCACCAATCATGAACTGTACTCCTGGGCGTCATGGCGTGGGCTGAGGCATCTCTAATCGACCAACCCTTTAGGAGCCGCCGTACGCACCATCGTCTAAGCTTTCCTACGTCTCTTTCTCCACGCATCCGCCAACACTACATTCCGGGTTATCCCACACTGTCCGGAATGTCTTTGACTTTCGCAGAGAGTAGTCGAAGCCACAAGGTCCTTATGCTGAAACTTCGTCACAGGACTGGCGATGTGCCGGTCTGAGTGAGATGAGAACATGAAGTTGGAAGATGCCCTTGATCGAGCGGGACGAAATTCGAAAGAGAAGATGTATTTCGATATCACAGTGTTGCCGGACGGAAGTAGTGTCAGACTACCTCTCATGATTGTACATGGAAGAGAACCAGGAAAGACCATGCTTGTGCTAGGCGCGATTCATGGCGACGAGCACGAGGGTCCGCAGGCGGTAAGAGAGGTATTTGATCTCTTGGACCCCAAGCAATTGGTTGGAAAGTTCGTAGGAGTTCCAGTAGCCAATCCTCCGGCACATCGCGTTAGCAGAAGAGAAAGCACGATTGACCATCAGAATCTTGCCAGAATATTTCCTGGAATCAGCACAGGAACCGTGTCAGAGAGGATAGCGCATCATATTGCGAAAATGATCTCGATGTCAGATTTCCTCATAGACCTGCACTCGTCAGGCACAGATCTGGATTCGCCTACTCTCTGTGGCTACTGTGCGATAAAGGGAGAGGCCGGAAGAGTATCGAAGGAGGCAGCTATGATTTTCGGAGCTCCAGTTGTATGGGAGCATCCTCCCGAAGTCCCACCTGGAAGGACATTGACTGTGGCGGCGGAGAAGGGCATCCCTTCCCTGTACACGGAGACCAGCGGCGGCGGTTGGCTCTCAAAGGACGCCGTAGTCTGCTACAAGAATGGAGTATTGAACGTCATGAAATACCTCGGAATGCTACCCGGAATGAAACCGGAGACTAGCAAAGTAGAACACTACGTTATCGGGGGTGGCGACCTCGACAAGGACTCGGTCACAGCTGCTACCTCCGGATTCCTGCTATCCCACGCAGAAGTTCTTGACAAAGTAAGACAGGGAGACGTCCTAGGAAGAATTATTGATTCCCTCGGGGAGACTCTACAGGAGATTAGGGCGCCATCAGATGGATACATAGTTTTCATGAAGGCGAACCCGATCGTCTACTGCGGCGATTCGATCTATCTACTAGCACGCAAACCATGACATGGACTGGCCTAACTACATGATGATCGTACTGTTGAAACGGGAGTTCCATTGGCAAATGAATAGCACGCTATTCTCGGACACTGAGAGAGCTGCAATCCGAAACGCGATAGAGAGAAGCACGAGCTGGGTGACTTCCAAGCAGGGGGAGGATGGTTCCATACGCCTTCGGGAAGGCGTGGTTGAGAAGGATCCTGTATGTTGGTATAAGGTAGTTTGGCCGCTGGCTTTGGCAGGGAAAGTGAGAGAAGCCAATCTTACTGCAAGCCACATAAGATCAAACTTCATGCTCGAGAATGGAGATTTTTCAGGTGGAGAACCAAGGAGCTCAGAGGAATGGTTTCAGTGGAGATACTACACATACCTGAATTTCTGGGTGGTTGTCGGGGCACACAAACTAGGAAGATTTGATCTGTCGTTCCCAGGTATCAGTTATGTCCTGAGATATAGGGATCCAGTTACGGGAGGATTCTGCAATGAAAAACCTTACCCGGAGGGAAACTACCTTGAAGATTCCCTGGCCGCTTCGTACAACGGGCTTGCTTGTTTGTATCTAGGAAAGTTGGAGGAAGCTCGTGAAGCAGGTCGTTTTCTGACTAACCTCCTGAAACTTCAGCCGGAAATCAACAGAACATTCTATACAGCGGTCAATGCACGCGAGGGGGGACTAATAGAGGATTTTCCCTCTGATGAGGCCATTAACCGAATTGTTGATTCGAGTCAGACGCAGCAATACTATTACTTTGTTGGGTACCCAATTATGCTTCTCTCCAAGCTCTTTCTTGCCACTAATGAAGAAGTGTTTCTCAACGCAGCAAAGCAATATTTCGATTTCGCCAAAGAATGTCAAGATGACGTTTACGCTTCACCTCCAAGCGGAAAGCTTGCGTGGGGGTGTGCAATACTGCATAGGATAATGGGAGAGCGTGAAGTTGGAGAAGCGGTGAAGAAACAGGTCAGGTTCCTCCTAGAGACGCAGGAAGTGGACGGATCTTGGTCACGTTTTCCCGGATTCAAGAGATATATGAACGGAGAACTACTTGCACTTCCCACAGTGATGGATGTCACCTCAGAATTCTCTACATGGCTTAGTGAAATACTCCAAGAGTCCGGATGATTCATGAGGCCGAAGCTGAGAGGTGTTCATGATCTCTAGAGACGAGACGTTATATGTTCAGGATCTCATAAGCTTTCAGAGTGACCCTGATGAAATACTCCGGTAGACCAATGGAGGACTATGATGATGCGATCAAGAAAGCTCATGTTTGGCTAAAGTCTCAGCAGAAGCCTGATGGTTCAGTGGAAAGAGATACGCCTTTGGGAGGATACTATACGCAACCGATGGCCTTTCGCGCCATGGGCGATCCAGTTTCTGCGAATCGGTGCTTGGACCTCATTAGGAGGCAGTTTTTGAAAGAAGATGGGTTTCTTCAGCACGAGAAAGATGTTGATGACGGGCTCGCATATGTTCCGTCTTGGACGATCATATCTTCACACATGTGGGACAGATTCGACATATCATACCCTGTGTCAAAGTGGATTCTGCAGTTTCAGGACCCAAAGACTGGCGGTTTCTTTGAAACATTTGAGGACGTGAAGAAGAGAAAAGGAATGATACACTTTGAAACAACGACCGTAGGAGGCATGGCATTGGTCCACGTGGGCAAGATACAATCAGCCGAAAAGGTCGGTGGATTTCTTCTGAGACTTCACAAGGAACAGCCAGACATCAGTAATCGCTATTTGTTCGTCTGGGAAGCGGGCAAAGGAATTGTATCAGATTATGATGAGAGTGACGCGCGGCGTTTCGCTGTTACCAGGGGAAAGCAGAAGCAGAATTACTTCAAGCATGGGCTGTTCATTTCGCTGCTCAGCCAACTCTACATGGCTACAGGAAAGAAAGAATATGTGAATGCGGCCAAGGAAAACTTTGAGTTTGCATTAGGCTGCCATGAAGATATTTGGCACAGTGGGTTATCACATAAGCTATGTTTGGGAAGTGCGGTTCTCTACTTGGCCACGGGGGACCACAAGTACTTTGAAGCCGCGAAGAGAATAGGGGATCATCTGATAAGCCTCCAGAAGGAGGATGGACGGTACCACTATCCCGAAGTCTGCAAGAATCTTGAGGATCAGAGTTTGATTGTCAATTTGGATATTGTCTCGCAGTTTACTTCGTGGATCGCCAAAACCCGGTCAATTATGCGAGATGGGGAATAATAGGACGACGTAATAATGGCTCTTTTTGTTGGGATAGTGGGTTCACGGCTTGAGGTCTGGTACAACCCGAGATTCCGCGAGATCGTGGATTCAAATGCCACCGACCCCATCACATTCTTCGAATTCGTATGATCTTCACCATTATTCTCACCATTATTCTTTTTTTTGATTGTCCATGAAGCATGAAGCACTGAAGCACTATGAAGCAGCATGAAGCACTATTGCAATCGTTGGTGCTCGGCAAGTGTGCCCCACCATATGGCTCTTGCCTGTGGTAGACTAGCACGCAAGGTATACGGGATCGCGGAGATGTTCGGAAATGAGATAGCGGTTGTGTGAGGCGCTACTTAGAACCCCGTAACTCCCACTTGTGTCAGGCTGTTCTATTCTTTTTTTCTCTCTCCTTCTCTTCCCAGCCCCAGTCACTATACATGGCCTTGTAGTATGGCTCAACTTCTTGACGCCGGCGGATCTTCTCGAGCACATCGTTGGATGGAAGAACAGTGGTTCTCGTCGAGGCGCAATTCGGCAACAGATACGGCCCAGGTGTCCCGGGCTTGCAAGAGTAATGGTCGTTCTCCCAACGTTTTCGCACTTCCTCGCTGCGCAAATTCGGGACTTCCAGCCACCCGCCTCCCTGAAGCACAGAACGCCAGGCAAGGTTACCGCAGATGGTCATGTCGAAGGCCATGTAAACGTCAACGTCAGGCTTGCAGCCAGTCTGGATGGACTTCACAAACTCGTATAGCACGAACAAGTCCGCCCCCCAGTGCTGTGCTTTTCGTGCTTCTTCTGTGAAATGGCGGTACCTCGTCTTGTAGTGGCGTGGCTCATCGTATCCGTCGAGGTAGACGGTGACATCACTAGGGTCGGGCCAGCGGTTATTCTCGATATAGCCCTTAGAGCCTGCCACGAGGTACCACGGCTGCCAGGATTCACGTGGATACGGGCCGCCGTGCAGGCTCTTGACAAGCGCTCCATTCTCCAATCGCACCAGTTCCACGGCGGGATCTTCGACAGGAGCACCTCCGTTCTCGTTGATTCCCAAAAGTCCGGTGGCGCCCGTCAAGGCCACCGGACGGAGGTCAGTAATGCGAAGAATCGGTCCCAGGGAATGAGTGATGTAGAAGGTTGGGTAGATCCAGAATCTCCAGTGGTGGGGGATATCCAGGTCCACGAGCTGGTGAATTATGTCCTGTGCAAAGTGGACGTACTCGCCCTCGGCGTAGACTAGCTGGCCAAGTTCTCCCGCTTCGTAAAGGCGACGCATCTCCTGCACAGGCGACAAGTAACAGAAGTTTTCGCCCAGCATGTATACTCTTCCGGCGCTCTCAACGGTTCTCGCCAACTCTACGCCTTCAGCGATCGTCACACAGGCTGGCACTTCACTCAAGACATGCTTACCAGCTTTCAATGCTTGGCACGCAGCAGCCACGTGGTCATCGGCGTAGTTGGCTACAACAAGTCCGTGGGAAATGTCGCGAGGAAGAGAAGCTTCGACGATGTGGCACGAATATTGCGCAACCGGAGAAAGGTGAAAAGATGTGATCTGTGAGAAGCTGTCAACTAATCTCGAGGGGGACTGGGACTTCTACCAAGTCATTCCGCCCGGTATGGAGACAGAGCGGATACCGAACCATCGCTTACTACTGCGGCGCAACAAGAAGACTGGACGCTTCGAAGTCCGCAGGCACTTCTACACGCGTAGAATCATCAGACTGAAAGGAGCCATTGTTGAGACAGGCGAAGATCTGCAGGCTGAGGAGATTGCTTTCGAAGGAGCCTTTGAAGATGCTGTCAAGTTCGCAAACAGTGAGATGGTGCGCTATGGTTCAACGGAGACATTTGATGTGTGTGAGCACAGGCTTCCGAACATCAACCGTTTCTGCCCGGATGCGGCGGGTATGTTTTCCGATCAATTACAAGGGGTCACCTGGAGGATGAGAAAGTTCCGCAGACGTCCGTGGTATCGGTTGATTCGCCGTTTGCTCTAGCCGCTTCGTTTCTGGAGGTTCTTCTCTATCTGAAAGTATCTGAGGAATCACACGATTCGCTCTTCTTCAACCCGCCCGGTCGTCGTTGTGTGTGCGGTCTCTTGGTGCGCACACACACATCACTCCTCCTGAGGGTTCAAATTGCGACGCCCGCTCCAAGAGACCCCTCATGAAAGATGTTGTGGTCCTAGTTGGTGATCCTAAGTTTGCCCGATGCCAGCCATTCTCTCTTCAGTCAGCGATTGAGTTAAGTTTTTCCAGTTCTACTTACCTGCATCTATCCTTGCGGATCTCATCTTTCCTTTTCATCTCTGGGCTGGCATCAGGCTGCAATCACTCATTCGGGTGCCGGAGCCCAGTTCTTTAGCAGCTCAGGATTCAGCCCAGTCACACACTCGGTCGCATAGACCAGGGTCTACATGGACTAACCAGCCAAGACACACTAAAAACATCTTTCATAAAGTCACACACAAAATGACTGCTCCTCTCCCACTCCTGCTCCTCTCATGCTAAGGGAGGAACTCCTGACCATCTCTCCTCACTCTAGCATTAGTCATACAGCCGACCAGACCGATGACCACCAGATAGAAATCGCCCCCAAGCAGACCAGTTGCACTAGATCAACTGTTGCTCCTTGAGGAAGGGGAGCACCAGACTGGCAACCGATAGAATCACGCCAACCCACGGCACAGCGGTCTTCCAAAACGCGGGAACCTTCTCAATTGTCAAGATGTCTACGCTAACCTGCCTCGCGCCAGACAAGCCCGAGTCAAACAGGAAGTAGTAGCTTGTTCCCTCTGAGGTGAAATTGAAATGCACTCTATCCCCCCCCATAGTGCGTCTGGTTCACACAACAGCGACCTAGGTCCAACAGGGTCGCGACATTGAGTTTCAGACTGTCTTCGGGTTTCGCGCGCTTGTAGTCGGCCAGAGTGAGAACTCGAACATAGGGCTGCCACGGCTCTGGGTACCATGTCGTGTAGTAGAAGGTTACATTTCCGGAAACAACGGATTCGCCTGCAATCTTGCTCGATGGCAGTACCATGAAGTTGTAGAAACCGTATTGCCCCTGCGACGGGTTCGATAAGGTCACTACAGGCAGCCTTGGCTTGAATTCATCTTGTGGCAACAAATCGAGAACTTGCTGTGGCAAGATATTGACAGCTTCAGGAAAGACCACAGCTACCATGCTGATGGACAGAATACCTAAGGCTGCGAGCCGCCCCTTGTGATGCAACCGAGTGTCAGCCCCAATCCACACCGGCTTCTGGAGTTATGGTTCATAAACTCTAAGGTCTTGCTAGACGCTTCCACAACTACAGTAGTACGTCGCATGTGTTCATGATGCGGAGAACGAGATGACTAGGAGTTCAGCAAGGCGTTCCACCATGTAAGCTATCCACCCTGATGTGTCAGTGATAAGAATGTTTAGAGTTGAATCGAAGGCGGCGAGGCAGCGGTGGATAATGAACTACGGCGGAGAAGATGGATCATCAATAGAAAGCTTGAGCGTTGGAGAAGCACAGAAATCGCAACCGCTCTACGCATCGATGAGAGAACAGTCTACCGTTGGTGGCGAGTCTACAGGAAAAATGGGTGCAAGTACGGAGATCACCTGATGACGTATGGATCTCCGGAGTACGTGAAGAAACCAGTACTATCGTACTTTGAGGAGGCGGCGAGAAACGCTGGCAAGGATCCGGCAAGAATGCACAAGAGCGTCTACCTTGACGGCGGTTATGGTAACCTCAAGAGATTGGTGTCGACGTATAGAGTGACCTCTGCCGGTTCACTGCTCCCAGAGGACTTCAACGAGAGAGACCCAAGGAAGATTCAGGCCTCGGCCGTCAAAGTCAGTGACGACCTAATCAGAGAGAAAACCTGTCTATTCTCTTCCCCGCGGCAGTTCATCGACCTTATCGGGCAATTCAGGGAAGTCGGCGCGACTAACTTCATCTTCGGCGACTGGGGCTACAACCCCGCCATAACGATTCGTATGTTCGGGAAGAAAGTGATTCCACATTTCAAGAGAAGAACCGGGCGATCATAGGCTAAGCACGCTTGCGTTGAAGCTCCGTGGTGAGCGGAGGCTCTGCAATAGGACGGGTTGTCGTTCAACAACGGGAAACGTAAGCTTACGTGAAAGAGAGACTCCCTGCACTAGCTTCAGTCTTTAGCATCAACAGCAAAGGCTTGAGGCGTCTCTAATCAGGATAGGCAGCTGATGATTTGGCTTCAGAATATGGTGTCTCCACCGCGAACCACATGAGTAGGTGTAAGCATTCGAGTTGCTATGCGTCCTTCACCGTAGCAATCGTCCAAGGGGAACTTTCCGTCTTGGAGTTTGAAGACCGCTATATCGGCACACGCTCCAGGTTTCAGAGTTCCGATTTCGCCTGATCTGCCAATCGCGAGGGCCGGGCTGGCTGTGCTGGCCCTGACAACTTCCTCTAGGGTCATGCCAAGATGAAGAAACTTCGCAATCGTGGTTGGCATGTCGAATACGGGGCCGTTCAGGTTTCCCACCCAAAGGTCCGTACTAATGGTGTAAGGCTTGAGTCCTTCCTTCATTGCGAGCTCGGCTAGTTTCCAAGAGAAACTTCCTTTTCCGTGCCCAACATCCAGAAGAACGCCCCGCTTGACTGCATCGAACAATTCTGGGCAGATTTCTCCAAAGTCGGTTGCTCCATAACGGTTTGTAACGGGCAAGTAGGTGTGGGTCACGATATCGCCTTTCTTCACGTACTTGAGTGACTCTGGCACGTGCTGCTTCTCTATCATCAGTCTGCAGCCCGTCTTGTCTGCGGCTTCTCTAGCCATCGCCAAACCCTTCAGTCCGTGGTGTGCCCATTTTATTCCGACGATAGAATCGCGGTCCGACTGGATCACCTTGACCGTATTGTCTATGTTGATGAAGAGCGGGGCGTAGACCTCGTCGAAGGCGCATAGCAGCTCCGACCACTTCTGATCGCTGTATGAAGGAGGCGAATCTACAAACTCGACCATGCCTAACGACTCAATGTTGAGAAATGCTAGAATGCGTGGTCTGCAGGTCTTCATTATGAGTTCCTTGAACGGCTTGTAGTTGAGTTCCCCCGTAGAGCCCGCATCCACGACGGTGGTACTCCCCTTTAGCAAACACGCCTGTTCGGGGTCGACACTTAGCCTCACCAAGTCCAAAGCCGTGTGAGTGTGAATATCCACCAAACCTGGAGTTACAATCATTCCTGACGCGTCTAGGACGCGGATGGCTTGCCCTTGCGGGATCCTAGCCTCAACTGCACTCACTCTCCCATCTTGGACTGCCACATCCATCTCTTCATTGACACCATAGGCGGGATCAACAAGTAACCCGCCTTTCACAATGAAATCGTACAAGTCGGCTTGCCCAGAATAGGACGAATTCTCATGCTTCTTAATAATGCCGACGGTGAAGACGCTTCTCCAGAAGCTGACGATATCCTGTTGAACTGTCGCACTAGTCGCGTATGTTTATGGGATAACGTCCATACGTGGGAATGCATTAAGAGACAGAAGGGCGATGGGTCAAGATGCCTAACTGTTGAACGCGATGACGGTCTTGTCAGAATGGTACTCCAACGAGATTCAGTGGCTCCATTTCGGAACGTACAAAGTCATCGTGCCGCCCGTGGAAGGTCTGCCATCTCTGCCCAGGAACAGAACGTTCTCCAAAGAAGAGCTGCAAGCTGTAATGGCGTGCGCAAGAGACTTGATGCGCCCGAAATACGCATAGCCACGAATGGTGTCGATCATGCTAGAAACAAGACACAGGACACATACAATCTATTCCTTCTCTTCGACCTTCAGAAACTAGGACGACTACGAGACTGTTGAAGGCATCATCGAGTTTCCAGAGACACGAACCAACGCGCTTCCAGCACTGGAGGAATGGATGAACCGCCTCGCCTCTCTTCTCGCAATAAAGAGACAGACTACGCTTGCGAAGGCAAAGCCACGCCCCGCAGCAGCGACCACGAAGCCAGCACAGCCAGCCAGCGGAGACGAGAAGTACGCCAGCCTCTCCTGGAGACAATCCGTCAAACTACCAGAACTCTCAACAATCAGAGTCGACGACAAGTCCGACCCACAGACGCTTGAGCTACCTCATACCAGCAGGCAGGCCAACCACCCTACATCTACCCCCGCTACACGTAGAATAGGCAAGCAAACCAAGAATGGGAAACAAAGAAAAGGCATTGTATCTCGGCTATCTTGCAGCGAATCTGCATACAGGAGGTGTGTCGCGTGAGTGTTGAGGACTTCATACGTGATGCACTCAAGCATCCAGAATTTCAACGACTCGATGGCAGACAAAGGTTGAAAGATGCTGTCGTCAAACGTTTCCACATATCTCGACTAGAAGCAACAATGAAGATAAACCAAATGCCAAGACAGATGGAACTGGCTGAAGAGGAAGCGAAGGTAACGCTAAGACTGATACGAAAACCTTGGCCAAGATACGAAAAGAAGGGAAGCCGAAGCAGACCAAGAAAATGAAGGGATTCCTCTAGGGTCCAAGGAATAGAGCCTGCGGCTTGCACAATTTAGGCGCATTGGTCCCACGAGTGGTGGGTTCAAATCCCACCGGCCCCACCAAGAATTTTCGGTGGGACCAGAGAATATTAGAACCCGTTTACGCCTTTTCTAGGGTTGTTGACCCCTTTGAAGCCTATGGAGAGGTCGAAGTATCGGCACCTTCTCGATGACCCTGACGTGATGCGCTGGTTCAAGAACGAATGTCGTGGCTCCGAGATTACGGGCAGGGAGCGTCTGAGTTCTCCCAAGCTCAAACGTATGTCCGAGAATGCGAAGTCAGCTAGTCGAATTCACTCGATGTTCAGTCCCGTGAGCCGTTCTTGCTCGATGTGCCATGCAGAAACACGCTGTCTCGTAAGTGCTCTCTTGTCCTTGTTACCCGCGTATCCGAATCTCCTGTAAGAGACGCCTAGGGCTCTCGTCATTCTCTTGACGGCTGCAATCGTTTCCCAGTTCTTCTTCTCAAGCGCGAATAGAACATAATCACTAGAGGTCTTCTCGGGTGTCTTCTGCGACAATTCTTCAACGATGAAATCTTCAACGAACTCGTGGAGCCTTCCGCCTATACCCAACGTGTCGGCGATGAAGTAGCGCAACCCCAAGGCGTGATCTAGTGCGTAGGGACTCCTCAAGAGCAGACATTCACACCCAAAGCCCATCACTCTGCATTACATGATACCCATCTGAATGCCCTTCATGGAATCATAGTTCGCTGCAAGCGTTGCCCTCAATGGCGCAATTGGGACTTGCCTAACACTGCCGTTTGTGTTTCATAAGTGAGTAGTGACGCATCGCAGTAGAGTACCGGTCTGAGGGGAGTGAGATGGGGTATCTGCCATATTTTCGGGCTGTTTCTACCATCGCAAGGCAGTTCTCGAGCTTGGCGTCTGCGAACCATGAGTTGCTTGAGCTTAATATGTATCCTCCGCCCGGCGCTGCCAGTCTCAAGCATTCTTTCGTCTCTTGGACTATTTCGTCGGGGCTCTTTCGACAGAGGTTATCGACTGAGACATTGCCGAAGAGTACTAGCTTCTCGCCATACTGTGACTTTATCGCTTCGATATCCATGCCGGCGGTTGGATCCAAAGAGTGAAGGCCGTCGACAATCTGGGCCAGATCTGAGAGAAGCGGGTTGAGGTTTCCGTCAGAGTGTTTGATGAACTTCAGACCGAGTCTGTGTACTTCCTCGGCTTGGCGCCTCAGATTTGGAAAGATGACCTCCCGGAAGAAGCGTGGGGAGACCATTGGGCCGTTCTTCTCCGAATAGTCTCCTCCGCTGATGACAAGATCGACTTGAACCTCGCGTAGTCGTCTCACGATTCTCACGTTGAAGTCCGCGAGTTCCTCGATCGCTTTCCTGATGAGCTGAGGTTTCTCGTAGAGCCATCGCACAAAATTGCCCGGCGTGAACATTTCCCACACGTGGGCGAAAGGATCGCGAATGAATGCACCGAAGGCAAAGTCGTCTTTGATAAGCTTCTTCATCTGCTCGATTCCAAAGAGCCTACCGGGAGCGTCGGAGTCTGGTAGGACGAATTTGTCGAAATCCTCCGGGTTGTGAAAGATACCTCTGAACGGAGACCATGTTCTCGTCACAGGTGTATAACGTAGGATTCGTCCCCATTCATCTGTCATTGTGCCGTCGGGATTCTTCGTGGCTTGCCAGCCATCAGGTGCGGAGAGCTCGACAGGTATGAGTTCGAATCCAAGACGCTTGTAGCATCGGTAAGTCATATCGATGTTGGCCATCTCATGCTTTCGGTCGGCCGAGACTGGCGTCTGAAGCGAGGTCTGGCCTTCCAGTTTCAGCCCCGTCAAAGCCTCCATGTGTGGAGGATCGATCGCAAATTCCGTCAACGGCACCATGTCCGGCTCTCTATGATCAAGCGTTGTGAGAACTCTATCTCTCATGTTCATGTCCTAGCTTCCCCCTTGGTTACCTGTAGAAAGGAGGCCCTTTGCCGCCCTCACCGCTTCAACGGCATCGGCGCCGTAGCCATCAGCGCCGATCTCTCGAGCGAATTCCTTACTGACCGGTCGACCGCCAATCAGCACTCTCAGGCTGCTTCGAAGTCCTGCATCATCAAGGGCAGCCACGACCCCTTTCATCTCATCCATTGCATTCGTTAGGAGGCACGACATGGCCACTATCTTTGGATTGTTTTTTCTCGCCGCCGTGATGAAATCCTCGGCTGGCGCGTCAACCCCAATGTCCACCAAATCAAAGCCGGCTGATATGAGCATGGTTGAGACTAGTTTCTTCCCGATATCGTGGATGTCGCCTCTCACGGTTCCGATCACAACGCGGCCAAGCATATACGTCGAGGAAGCGGCAAGCCGCGGTCGAAGTAGGCCTACGACCTCCTCGGCCATCACTCCCGCCATGATCAGCTCGCTTAGAAAGTATTCCTGAGCCTGGTATCTTCTCCCGACAATGTCAACTCCTTCTCTGAGGCTTTGGATGATCTCCATTGGGGAGGCTGAGTCCTCCATCAGTACTTGCTCAGAATACGTGTCAACGAATCATAACTCTCTGAAATGTGAGATGAAGAGTCATACTTTCATAATTCTATCTTTCGGGCCAAAGCCTTCGTTCTGACTTGTCGAGTTTCCTTGCGCCCTTGTTTGTGACTATGACGTTGTCCTTGTGCATGAAAGCCGCATCCACCCTATTTCTTCGTCAAAGAAGCGCTATTATGTATGCCGTCTCGGAGGCCCACGCCCAGTGAATCTCTGAAATATGAGTCGGCGAAGTGGGCGACGGCGTCAAGAATGGCGTCTTCGTTTTCTTGGCCTCTCACTCCTCTTGCCTAGGAAATAAGGTATGAGTTTCTCGTTGAACATCTTGATCGATGCCTTTGGATTGTAACTGTAGTCGAAGAAGAGGAAGTGATCTGCTCCTATCTCGACGTAGGACTGAACCAGTTCAATGTACTGCCTTGGAGATGAGTAGACGTGGGCGAGCTCCATCCAGATTTCATCTTTGACATCTGCACCGGCGGCCTGAATCTTTCTTGGGTCAGGCTGCGCCATGCTCTGGCCCGTCGCCGAGAAGCCTCCTGCGATTTGCATCCTGAACCTCTTCTTTGTCTTCTCGATGTTGCCGTACCCTGTAGTCCAGCAGATCATCTTCTCCATATTCGACGGGTCCTTTCCAGCATCTCTTGCTCCTCTCTCAAAGGCCGGGAAGATCTCGTTCTTGATTCTCTCGCGTGAGTCCATTGTGGCGGCCCAAGTCATCAAGTGGTCTCCGTACTTGCCCGCCAAGTACGCGGATTTCGGCCCGAAGCCCGAGACGTAGATAGGAATCGGTTTCTTGGGTTTGTCGAGGCAGTACATTAGCTCCAGTGGGAGAGGATCGCTCATCATGCATGGCACATTGTCCAAGCAATTAGCTACATAGTCACAGGCACATACATAGCTTAAACTGGTCGAGCTGTCTCTTCTTGAGACGTGCTGGAAAGGAGGCGAATAGTTGACATATACGGGCCCGCCTGCCATGACAAACGATGAGATAGAATCTCTTCTCAAGACGGCGGGCATCGCAAGGTTCTGCAGCCTCAACAGGGATGGGACGATACACGCGGTCCCGGTGTGGTACAAGTACGAGAATGGAATCATTTGGATAGCTACGCCGGAGGCCAGCCACAAAGCGAAAAACGTCAAACGCAACAACAAGGTCTCAGTTCTGATTGAGGATCAGAAGTCAACGCGAGCCGCCATAATATATGGCAATGCAGAACTCGCCCCAAGCCCTGTCGGAATGGCAGACGCCGTTTCGTTGTCCGAGAAATACGTGCCAAGAGAAGATGTCCAACGCTATGCAAGAGGCGTGCTCGAGCTGGCAAATTGGGTGAAGATAGGCGTCAAACCAAAACGCATAGTGTCATTCGACTCCAACAAAGACGAGGCAATCCGGGCTGCCGTCCAAGGATAGTGGACCGCGTTGGTCCCCTCTGTTCAGAGGCATGGCGAGCAGTGAAAGAGTAGGGCGATTGCTCTACGACCCGAAGGCCGATCACGGTGCGTCCTAGAGGATGAGCCGCAATTCACTGTCTTCCAGAACGAAGATTATATCATCGAAGGGCTCGATGCTGCTCTGTGGAATTCATGAAGTACGACATTCTCGTGACCTATCCGATCCATCAAGATGCAGTCGAACTCCTGCGAAGATACGCGGACGTACAAACAAGGGAGTCCGAAGAATTATTGTCTGAGGACGAGATTGCCTCGCAGGTGCCTGGAAGAGATGCGGTCATAATCGATGGGGAACCGTTCACATCGAAGGTCATGGAGGCGGCGGACAGGCTGCGGGTAATTGGAAGGTTTGGAGTGGGCATGGAGGAACTTGACCTCGCGGCCGCGACGAGGCTCGGCATTCCTGTGACATTTACGCCAAGCGTATCCGAAGCGGTAGCAGATCACACATTCGGGCTGATGCTTGCCACTGCGAGAAGAATTGCCGAAATAGATTGCGCCGTCAAGTCCGGAATCTGGGTTACGGAGCCGTTCCTAGCTCATGACATCTATGGCAAGACTCTGGGAATCGTCGGCCTCGGGAGAATAGGAGCCGCGGCTGCAAGAAGAGCGAGGGCATTCAACATGCGGATTCTGTACTTCGACTTGTACAGGCGACCGGAGCTCGAACGGGAGCTTGGCATACAATTCACATCTCTTGCGAATCTACTCCATGAGTCCGACTTTGTGAGTATCCACACACCTCTGTCAGAACAGACCCGAGGTTTGATTGGATCAAGGGAGCTTTCCCAAATGAAGCGAAACGCGTTCATAATCAACACGGCCAGAGGTCCTATCATTGACGAGCGAGCTTTGATCGAGGCCCTGAGATCCAAGACGATAGCAGGTGCAGGACTCGACGTTCTCTTCGCCGAGCCTCCTGCGAATGACGATCCACTCATGAAGATGAGTAACGTTGTAATAACGTCTCACGTCGCCTCGGTAACGGTGGATACGAGAATAAGAATGTCCATGGAAGTTGTCGAAGACGTTCTTCGCGTATTGGGTGGCAGAAAGCCTCGATTCCTAGCCAACCCTGAGGTTCTGAAAGTTAGAGAACTTGCAGATTGATCATCAATTTCGTCTACCACTGATTGAGCATTCCCTACATTCGAGAGAATAGAAGCTCTGCTCAGCAGGCATAAATGCGATTGATATCCACGGCCTAGCCGAAACGAGATGAATTCCTTAGATCGCGTTATGGCTGCCATTTGGAACGAGGAGCCTGACAGGGTCCCCATTGGGGAGCTGGACATTCACGACGATGCCCTTAAGCAGATTCTTGGCCTCCACATTACGCTACTTCGCAGTAGCGTAGTGCCAAAGCGGCGTAGACCTTTGCCATGGTTTCCAAGTTCTCAATGCTGATGGACTCGTTGTTCGAGTGGCCGGTGGAGTCCGAAGGTAGGATAGAACCGAATCCTACGGTTGGTATGCCTCCGATCCGAGAGAATATTGACAAATCGTATGCCATTCTCCATCCTGAAACTACGTATGGTTTTCCGGTTACGAAGCTTGCGGCGCTTATCGCCTGCTGAACGAAATCCTCGTGTTCTGAAATCCCGTAGGCCTCTCTGACAAGGTCAACTTGCAGGTGTATTCTCACTTGAGAGTCGTACTTGTTCCAGATCCGGTGCTCAACTCTATTGAGCCGCTCCCTAAGACGCCTCGTGACATCAGTCACGGTTTCTCCGGCGTCCCATCGAATCGTCCCCACTAGCTCACACGAGGCGGGAAGCCGATTGAAGAAGTCGCCTCCCGAGACCATGCCAACTTGGATCGAAGGTCTTTGAGGAATGAGCCGATTCCAATCCCTTAGGTTGAGTTCCGCGTCGATATTCTCTATCTCCTCGATGACCTTTCCAAGCCAAAGTATCGGATTGGATCTGAGCGGAGCCGTCGCGGTGTGCACGCTTCCCGCTGGGCTCTCAACCGTGACTTTGAAGATGGCCAATCCCCCGTGCGCGATCCCTATGCTATCCAACGGTCCTTCAGCCACTACAGCGGCATTCGCTTCGATCTTTCGTTCAGAGATCGCTCTTGCCAGTGCAATCGGCCCTTCTCCCTTGCCTACCGGAGCTTCATGCCCGCAATAGGCAGACACCAGCAAGTCACCCTGCAGCCTGATGCCAGAGGACTTTATGGCCGTCGCGGCGGCAGCGATCGCTGCCAAGCCGCCTTTCATATCGCATGAACCTCTACCGTATACTCGGCCGTTCTCAATCTTCGGAGCCACACAGTGCTCGGGAGGGATCGTATCGATGTGCCCGCAGAGTATCAGGTTCTTGTGATGTGCTGTTCCGGCGAGTTTCCCGATGACGTTTGGTCTTCTCTCCTGTACGAATTGAAGCTGAACCTCTAGTCCGGCGTTTCTTAGAATCTCCGCATAGAATTCCGAAGCCTCAAGCTCCTGACCTGTCGGGCTCGGCACTTTGACAAGTTGGAGCGTGGTTTCGGCTATTTCCTCTCTTGAAATATGCTTCGTAACTTCACCAAAAGTTGACTCCAAAGCATTCCCCACTAAATGTCAATGGATTAAGCTAGTGAAGACCGCGCGTATTTCAGTTTGCGGGCGTGACGCTTCAGGACCAAATGTTCCAATGCGTTTCCACAGACTACTAAGGGATCTCCCAAGGTTGTTGGTTCGCCTGTCCTTTCATAGGCAACCATCCGCCGACCCTGTTCACGTAGAAGTAATGGAAGACTCAGATGCTCGTGCTTACAGTCGCGACACACCGGGAAGCAACGAAATGTTTTTCGCCAGTGGTCATCACGTCTGGTGAGTGGAGTCTGGTTTGTCCGCTACCGCCCGCAAGTCTTACATGCCAGCAGGGATCCCGAGAAGAAGGACTGCGAGAAGGGCGAGCACGTGACGTTTCGCGTGCAGAGCGTCGATGGAGCACGCTTCTATGTCTGGCGCATTGACGGATGTCGTCAGAGAGTGATTGAGACGAAGATACCTGAGTTGCTTAGCTTTCACAGGAATATCAGATCTCTCAAAGCATCCAGTCGAGGTGGGCTTGAAAGGAGCCTCGCAGGTGAATATCCCAAACCTGAGGACATGCCGAAGGCCCCGTCCTTCAGGGCCTCAGTCAACAATCTTTTCATTTGCTTCATTTCATCGTCGCTTGCAGGTCTGTTCTCGAAACCCATTGCGTCTATTCTCAGGGTTCCGTGACCCGTAAAAGCCGCAACGTTAACTGAGATTCCGGCGCTCTCGAGCCTGTTAAGATACTCTGAGAGCGTGAGCCAGTCAAAATCTATCTCCGCTCCGCACGTCATCCACTGAACAAAGGTCTTGACATTCTCTAAGACGTGTTTTCTTATTGGAGCGGCCGAGAAACCGCAGTTCCCGACCGCTTCAGTCGTCACCCCTGTCTTACTTTACTCTCAGCCTTTGGGTTCGCCAACAATGTAAGGTCTGAATGTGTGTGTATGTCGATGAAACCGGGGCAAAGGACTAGCTTGTGAGCGTCAATAACCTCGTCCGCCTTCGAACCCTCCAATTTCCCAATTTCGTGAATTTTGCCATTCCTTATCCCAATGTCGGCCTTGAACCAAGGGTTGCCCGTCCCGTCAATGACTCTACCATTTACGATAAGAACGTCTAAGATTGGTGACACCCCCGAAGGAACTAGAGCTTGTCAGGATCTTTGGGCCAGAATCTTCTGTCTATTACTTCTGGATCTCCTCTGATTCCTTTCCTTTCTAGATCCTCTATCCACTTGTCTTCAATTGTTTCATCCACTCGAATCTGTTCTATCTTGAAGAATACCATTCCATGTGTTTCTGGTCGGTTGAGCGGGGGTGCGTGACATGTCACGATTCTATCGGTCAGGCCAAGCTCCTCAGGTTTTATCCCTCGAATTAAAGGTCTATAGAATGGCGCGAACGTCAGCATTCCGCCAAAGCAGATAGCATCGGTTTCCTCCATTACGATGCCCGGCTCAAGAAATGTTACTTTGTCTCCTTTCTTGTAGAATGGGCAAAATCCCTTGACACTCTCACATTCCAACACGACTTTGTACCCTGGCAACATGAGTCACCTCTTCTCTTGGGGTATCCCCATCACTTTGAATGTAACATAGCCACATTCTGAATATGGTGGTCCCGGCATTGGGCATTTGGAAGGGTCAGGACCCAATGCCCGCTGCCACGGAAGTTTCTCGTCGTCGTCCGGACCGGGTTTTGCATATTCAAGCCAAAGGGTGTAAGAAAGCAGGGCTCCTCCAAGTACACGGGTGCAGATAGCAGTTGTCTCCTTCAGGTTTATTGTCGAAACATTCTCCCCGGGAAGTGGATCAACGACAATCTTGTCTCCCTTCTCGTATATTGGGCATCTGCCTCGGACCTCATCTACTTCGAGGACGACTCTGTTTCTCGCCAAATATGTCACCTTAAGTTCTCGGGCTATCCGTACATACTCATCTATTTCTGGGTTTCCCGCACAGGATTGGGACCATGTGGGCTCCGTGCTAGTGTGGCGTTTCTTATCTGTTGAGGAAAGTACGAGAGCATCTGATCGATCATGAGCTTTGGGAACTAAGCATCTGATCCAGTAGGAGTCAGCATCCAAGGCACGAGCATACCTCTGACGGTTTGAACGCGACAGAATAGAACAAGCCAGGATGTTTTGCCAGAGACCAGGGAGCTTGGAATCAGAGCGACTGAGGTCACACAAACGAGAGATGATGGGGTACCCTAGACTGTCACGAAACCGCCTTCACGTCCGGATCGAAAAGTCCTCTGGTTAGGCCAAATTCCGTCAAGATGCGCTTTATTTCGTCTCTTTCCTTGGGGCTGTGAGTGAGCGAGGGCTTCCTAACTGCCCCGACTGGATGACCAAGAAGGGCTAAGGCTTCCTTTATGAATTCCTCGAACCCGTATCTTTCTGTGGCGTTGCACAGAACGAGGAGCTTCGCCTGCGTCTGTGCTGCCTCCTGCACTTGGCCGTTAGTGAACTTGTTGTACATGTCCACCATGAAACGGGCACAGAAGTTGCCTATTCCCGGTATTCCTGCGCTTGCCCCGATCAGCAGAGAAGGAACTAGTAGCTGTTCGATCCCCTGAATTACTGCTATTGTATCTCCAACGGAATGTATCTCTTTGCTGAGTTTCACCATGTCGAACGAGCTGTCCTTAACCGCAATTACATTAGGCACTTCATCAACGATTCTCGCGACCATGTCCGGGGATAGGATGTTGTTTGAGTCTGGGTTGTCATACAATACGACGGGAAGATCAACGCTCACGCTGATCGTTCTATAATGATCGAGAATGACCTCAGGCCTGTATCTCCAAAAGAATGGCACCATCGCAACGGCGGCATCTGCTCCTGCATCTTTGGCGTACTTCATCAATTCCACTGTGTGTTTGGTTGCTGTATCCCCCACCCCTGCAATCACAGGCACTCTGCCATTAACCTGATCTACAACCAGGTCGATCATTCTCTTCCGTTCGTCAATCTTGAGCTTCGGCATCTCGCCGGTCGAACCGTTCGGGAAAATACCGTGTACTCCTTGCTCGATCAACCAGTCTGTGAGTCCTCTGACTGTTTTCTCATCTATTTCTTCGCTTTTGTCGAAGGGTGTCACCATTGGTATGATGATGCCTTTCAACCAAGGCTTTCGTCTATTCATCGCCAATCACTTCGTCTGTATCTGGAAAAAGCTCTGGGAAATATCTCGTTATGGTCTGGGGACGAATATTTTTTTCGAACACTGGCCAGATCGCTAGAGTCTCTTGATGGATATCTTCTGTATTCCTTCTATCCAGATTTTTCCGCATTCCTCAGCGAACTTGGTGAAGTTCTCAGTGATGGTGGCAAAGTGGTTCATGGGATGTGGGCCGTCCACCTGGTAGAGAGGTGAATCCGGCCCATACCAAATGGCGACGTCACATACCGGTTCACGTTGCCCGCGCATCCCACCCTCCCAAGCCGGTGGGTAGTAGCCATACATGACATCACCTGGTTGCGGATAGATGGTAATATTCTCGCGAGGAACGCTTTTCAATGCTTCAGTTGGTTTGAGTATTGTCCAAATTTCGTTGCCGCACCACTTTGCGTGCCTGACTTCCCCTTCATGAGACAAAGCACCCCAGACGGCCTTGCAGGTCTTCGGAGCCAAATCCTCGCGCAGCTCGGCGACAGCACTGACATTGTTTTTCAACAGGATAATGACGATCTTTTTTGGCAAGATCACTCACTGTCATCAGGACAAATCCACGTTAGTATTTCAGTCTATGGATACTACTCGAATACGTTGCACCCGTTGCACTGTATGAAGCGTCTGCAAATTCGAGTTGCAGTCAGCCCGGATCTCCTGGTCTCAGAATGACTAACACCATTTGCGATCGAGTTGAGTCTGCATGCGGCATGAGAGATCGGAGAACAAAATGCTTCCCGGCACTGCTCCTAGGAGAGAAACTCCAAGGCTGCGATGGCATAGATCTTTGCGGCTGTGACCATTTCATCGACGGGGATCGATTCATTCGGTTGGTGAGCCTGCTTGATGTCGCCGGGCCCGAAGATTACGGTTGGTATGCCGCCATTCTTCACGAGGATCGCTCCATCCGTCGTATAGGGTACGCCGCTGATCCCTGGATCACGCCCTGTCACTTTCAAAGCGACCTGTCTCAAACCTGTTACAATGGCTTCGTCTTGCCCGGTTTCCATCGGCGGCGCCTCGACAAGCGTTCTGACGCGTCCCACCAGATCTGGGTCTTGTTTTCTCAAGTTCTCTATGAGGCCCTCAAGTTCCTTTTTTCCCGTCTCGGCATCCTCGCCGGGCAGCAATCGTCTGTCGACCTTGATCCTGCAGAACGCCGGGACGGCCGCAGAGATTGTTCCCCCTTCGATCGTTCCCACGCTTATTGTAGAAGGCCCGAGCAAAGGATGCCTCTTCCTTGCCTCAAGCTCGAACCCAAACTTCTCGATCGCGTCTATGACTTTCTTCATCTTATAGATGGCATTGATGCCCTCGTGAAGAACGCTTGCATGCGCAGCCTTCCCTGAGGTAGTTATCTCATAGGCGACATCTCCTTTGTGTGCTATGCAGATGTTCAGTTGTGTGGGTTCCCCCACAACAGCGAAGTCAGCTTTCATCTTTCTATCCACAACGCGCTTTGTTCCCGCCTGATTCTCCTCTTCAGCAACGACCGCCGTGATCATCAGATTTCCTTTCAGTTCTACATCGACTTTCGTGAGAGCCTTCGCCGCGATTATCATCGAAGCGAGAGGGCCCTTCATGTCCGCTGAACCTCTCCCATACACGCGGTCGGCTCGAAGGAGGCCACTGTACGGATCGTCACTCCAACCCTCTCCAGGAGGCACGACATCGATGTGGCCATTCAGCATTAGAATCGGCTTTCCTGCTTTTCCGCGCAGCACGCCGTACACATTTGGTCTTCTTGGTTGAACCTCATCTACCATGATTTCCAAACCGTACCCCCTCATCTTGCCTGCGAGGAACAATGCAACTTTCTCCTCGTCGCCGGAGATGCTCGGTATCCTAACCATCTCTTGAGCGAGCGTCACCAACTCCTTATTGTCAATAGACTTGAGGATCTTGCGTTGCATCTCCTCTGAAGATTGCATCCTGCTCTACCGCAGAGAATGACACGCCTGTATGTGCCTAAATGCTTTCGCGCCAGGTTGTGACAGCTGCATGAGATGACTAGTCCGTGATCTTTTTCGAGCGACATGCGTCACATGACAACACCGTCGCCTACGGTCATGATTGGACCGGCATTACAACCTTAGATTCTGCGCGTGGAGAAAGCTTGTTTCCACTCGATAGTCGACCGGCGAACATCTGAATCTGGACAGAAGGAATACGGAAGATATCCATCAAGAGAGTTTGCGGGAATGATAAGAACCGACGATACTACCTTGGCAGCATGATGTTCTACGAATTTGCTGCTCTCCTCCGGGACAAAGAAGAACTGTTACAATGGGCAGAGACAAGGGGACAGGGAAGTCATGGCCGACACGGAGTTGACAAGGACCGTGATTCCAGGAAGAGTCTATACGGCATCGCATATTGAATATGCTGTCGCTAGGATACGCTCGCTGTACAAGCACCCAGATCTAGTGAGAGGACTGATGTTTGTCTATGAACCACCGGTACTGAGGTTCTTCGACGGAAGATTGAAAACCCTTCACGGCTGGCGAAGGGACCTATCCAAGGGGTTCAAGAAGGAAATCGGTGACTACTGACCGACTCACAACGTGAAGCTCGTTTAGATAATCTCTCGCGGACGAAAACTGCGTGCGTCTATGACTCGCTCGGCTTCGTGTAGAGTTCTCTCCTAAACCTTGGATCCAAGGCATCTCTTAGCCTGTCGCCTACCATGTTGTATGACAAGACGACAGCTATGATCAGTAGCCCTGGCAGGATTGATATCAATGGGTGATCAAGCAGGTAGTTTCTCCCTTCACTCACGATTATTCCCCAATCAGGATTCGGCGGCTGCACACCAACCCCGATGAAACTCAGACCTGCAAGCGCAATTATCGTGGTTCCCATTCGCATCATGGCGTCCACGAGAACCGGATATAGGCAGTTCGGAACTATCTCTCCAAACAATATCCGGAAATTGCTCTTTCCAACTACCCTGGCGGCGACGACGTAGTCTTTCTCCTTCTCTGAGAGGACAACGCTTCTTACTATTCGCGCCATCGACGTCCATCCAACAGCGCTCAGCGCAAGAGCCGCGCTGAAGATCCCTCTTCCCATCGCAAAGGCTATCAGCATGGCAAGCGTGATTCCTGGAAACGCCATTATTATGTCGGTTATCCTCATTAGTGCTTCATCGATCTTTCCACCCACATACCCGCTAGCCGCTCCGATTGGCAGGCCAATCAAGAGGGTCAACCCTACGACTACGGCTGATGCAAATATTGAGATTCGAGCCCCGTATAGGAGTCGGGAGAGGTAGTCCCTTCCCAGAAAATCGGTTCCGAACGGATGTTTGAACGATGGAGGCTGGAAAAATTCTGACATACTCAACTTGGTTGGGTCGAAGGGCGAAAGCCACGGAGCCAGCGCGCTAATAGTGAAGAAGAATATCAGCACACTAACCGACACCATCGCAATCTTGCTTCTTCTGAAAAGTTGCCAGGTCAGCTGAAGTTCTCGCATGGCCGGGCTTCGCTCGCTGCGTTTCATGTAACCCTCACCCTCGGATCGACAAAGGTGTAGACAAGGTCCACAATCAGATTGGCGGTGGAGTAGATTATCGCCATGATCATGGTCGTTGCCAGTATGGCAGGATAGTCACTTGCAAAGACAGCGTTAACGATGTACGATCCCATCCCGTTCCAGTTGAAGATCGTCTCAACGAGCACAGCCCCGCCTAGCAACGAACCAAACAAAGGCCCCATGTACGTGATCGGCGCAATGAGGGCATTCCTCAACGCATGACGCAGAATTACCCTCCTCTCTGGAAGACCTTTCATTCTAGCGGTTCGAATGTAATCTTTCCTTAGGACTTCCAGCATTGCAGATCGAGTGAGTCGAGACGTTAGAGCGCAACATCCAATGCCAAGTGTGAATGCGGGAAGTACGATGTGCCTCAGTGCGTCAATGAATGTGTTGAGTTGCCCGGCCAAGAGGCTATCAACCAAGTACATCCCGGTGACGTGCGGCGGAGGGAACATTATTTCGCTCAACCTTCCTGAGCCTGCGAACCCCAGTTGCAGATAGAACACGTAGAGTAAGAGTATTCCCCACCAGAATTCTGGCGCGGAGACCCCCAGCACCGACAGGAGCCTGCTCAAATGATCGGGAGGTCTCTCTCTGTACATCGCCGATATGATTCCGGAGGGAATCGCTATTCCCATCGCGATCAGGAAGGCAAATATGGATAGTTCCAGCGTTGCAGGAAAACGACGGCCCAGGTCATCAATTACGGGAGCCCGAGACCAAGAAGATCTGCCCCACTGACCTGTCAGAACATTTCCCACGTACCAGACGTACTGTTCCCAGATTGGTCTGTCCAGTTTCCAAGTTACTGTGACATATTTCACAAGATCCGGATTCCTCATTGCCTCCATTCCAAGCATTACTGCGACCGGGTTCTGGGGTAGGCTTTTCGTGATGAAAAATGTGAGAGTGAGGACACCGAAAATCACGAGGACTTGTAGCAGCACTCGTCGGATGAAGTAATAGCGAAAACGCATAAGGTTTCACCAAAAAAAAAGGGGGAAAATGGGGAAAAAACTTGCCCCGCGCTTGCTAAGCTTGCCATGTCGTGAAGAAGAGGGCGGGCAGGAGTAACTTCGGGCCCCAGAAGAATCCTTTCAGATGCGCACTGAAGGCAACGTGGTAGTTAGCGTCCGCCACCGTCACGTAGGGACCGTGCTCCAAGACATACGCATCCAACTCTTGCATTATTGGCACGCGCGCTGCGTCATCTGGTTCCGCCAGCGCCTTGTTGAACAGTTCATCGGTCTTGTCAATGAATTCGGGTGGCTGGGTTGTTCGGTTGTATCCGAAATAGAAAGGCCCGCCATTTGGCGCTGCCCAATAGCTTAGGAGCTCTATGGGCGAAGTGTGCAAGTTTGTGTTGAATGGCTGAACCCACATCATCTCCTCGCTCGGCCCGTAGACGTGCGAGTAGTATTCCGACACTTCCAAGACGACTGGTACTGCGTCGATCTTGATGTTCGCGAGGTCCGCTCTAATTGCCAATCCGATTTTGGTGAAGTCCAGACCCCACCTCGGCGCAGGTCTAAGGTACATGTTGATATGGAATCTGAATCCGTCTGATTTGACCGGATAGCCTGCTTTGTCGAGGAGCGCGTTGGCTTCGGCGTATTGTGCGTCAGGGAAGTATCTCGCGTTCTTCTCCCAACCTACCATTCCTGCAAGAAAGTGTCCCTGAGCGACCACCGAACCGCCGGCGTTGACCACATCGGCCATCGCTGTGTAGTTGATAGCCATTTTGATCGCTTTTCTGACCTGCCAGTTCTTGAGGGGACCATTCACACAGTGCATCCATAGGCCCATCCCATCTGGAGCGTAGGTCGTAGAAGTGGCGATTCCAGGCTGTGTCTTAAGGGCTGCAACGGTTTCGGCCAGGAAGTCCGATATGATCTGCACGTCTCCCTTCAGAATCTTCAGTCTACCATCAGTGTCATCATTGACAGGGATATAGACGATGTTCTTGAATACTGGTTTGTTCAGTTTGAGTTCTGGCGGTCCACCCCACCAGCCATCGAAAAGTGTGAACTCGTATCTGATCGTCTGGTCGATCCTCTTTATCACGTATGTTCCTGTCCCAGCGTCGTTGTTTTCGTTGTTAAGCCACGTGTATCCAAGATCCTTCGCATTACCGAACTCAGGCAAGGTCTTCTCGTGTGCTTGCACCGCCTTACTGTCGACGATGCTCCACTGTGTTTGTGCTAGAAACTCCGTGAAGGTTGGGATTCTGGCTTTCAGCGTTATAGTAACCGTGTAGTCGTCGGTCTTCTCTATGGTCGCGATGTTCATCGGCATACTGATGAATTGCGGGGCCCAAAGGTAGTTGGTGATGGCTGTCCAATCCCCGAAGTAGAACCTCTTGTACGAGTAGACGACGTCGTCTGCAGTCATCTCGTTGCCGGTGTGGAATTTGACTCCTTTCCTCAGGTTGAATGTCCAATGCAAGCCGTCCGGTGAGGCCGAGTAGCTCTGAGCCAACCACGGTATGATTTTGTACTGGCCGCTCTGGAGCGCTACCGGGTCATACTCAAAAAGAGTCTCATACAACAGCGGAATGTAGCCGCATACCGCAGTGTCGAGAGCCGGATCGGGTCCCATCTTGACCATTGCCCAGTGGGCGCCAACCACCGAGAACACGAGCGTCTCAGGCCCCATTGCGGTTGCGGTCATGGTCGGAGTGGGAGTAGGAGTTGGACCTGGAGCTGGCATCGTTGTGTAGTAGGCTACCCCTGCGATAACAATGACAGCGATTACGACAAGTGCAATTAGCATTTTCCTATTGTCTTTCTTTTCTTTCCTTTCACTCAATGGGGATCATCCCCAAGAACAGAGCCGGGCTCGAATGCATATATATGATTTGCCTACGGCCAGGACTTCGTGTGTTATCCCATGACATATTGCACACTCATGAGTTGAGGAACTGTAGAGTGTGCCTGCATGAAGAAGCCTAGAGACATTGTGAAGCTCCGACGCTGGTGCATACGAAAACATGGGGAGGGGGCGTCAGTCAGCCAGATATGCACCGCAGCCCAGATACCACGCAGAACCTTCTATGACTGGTGGAGACGCTACCGCCAACACGGCCCAGACGGACTGGAACCGAGATCCAGGAGACCACATACCATCCATCGCACCTCAGACCAAGTAGTGAAGGAAGTAATCTCGATCAGACAGAAGACAAGCTGGTGTCCACACAAGATAGCGGGATACCTACGAATCCGAGAGACGCCAATAGGACACATGACCGTCTACCGCATCCTACGCTCCTCAGGCCTCAATAGACCCCTCCAGACGCCGAGGGTGAAACGAAGCTACACCAGATGGCAGCGCAAGCATCCGAACAGCCTATGGCAATGCGACCTCAAGGTCATCCCGCCAGCAAGATGGCTCATCACCAACTTAGACAACCACTCCAGATTCGTAACCGGCTCCGAACGCTTCAACGAAGGCACCACAGAGAACGTCATCTGGCTACTCGACAGAGCCATCCACGAATACTCCAAGCCAAGAGAGATCCTCACAGACCACGGATCACAATTCTGGAGCGTACGCAGAGGCGAATCCAGCTTCACCGCGTACTGTCAACAGCAGGGGATCAAGCATATCCTCGGCGGCATCGGCAAGCCTACGACGCTCGGAAAGATCGAAAGATGGTTCAGAACCTACGACCTCGAACATGCCAGATTCCGGCTCCACTGGAAATTCGTCGAGTATTACAACTATGAGCGGCCACACATGGCGTTAGACTATTCAACACCAGCAGAAGTCTACTTCAGAGATGTGCAAGATGTGGTGGGATAATACATACGGCCAGGACTTCGCATTGGCTTCGGGATCAGAATCAGAGCTCCAGCACGCTCAGCGGTGAAGCTTAGTTCTGAACATCATCGAGCCCTACTGGTCTACGTTCCGAAATCACCTACTTCGGCCTCGATGAGCAAGCCTCTGCTGCATCTCTACGTGATTCTAAGACGATTCCAGCGGATGCGGGCGACACATTGCTCCACGCACCAGTACACTGCCAAGTACTCACGACTAGGAAGTGGGATGGCTGAGGGCAATCCGAACTGAAAGCTGGCAAATTCCTCGGCCAGTGAGACATCCTTTCTACGACGCACGGAAGCTGCTGAGTCAGCCTCTATGTTGTTGACTCCCCAGATCACTTTCTCGGTTTCAACTGTCCAGTGGTCTCGATCAAACGAGACCAGAGCCGCCCGCACTCCTGGCGCGCCGTAGCGATAGTTGTACACGCAGAGCAGCTTTCCGTTGCCCAGCCACAGAGGCGAGTTGGTCTGCCCCCACATACCCGTTGATCGTGGCTCACTCCAGGTTCTTCCCCCGTCTTCAGAGAGAGCGTAGTGATTGGGGAGATCCTCGTCTCGCTCGTAGTCGTGCACCCAGAATACCGCAAGTAGGTGATCGTCCTCAAGCTCGATGATCCGTTGCTCCCAATAGCCCATCAGTCGATCGGGATGAGCAGCGACTTCATAGAGCTCGGGCCACGTGGAACCTCCGTCACTCGAACAGGCAACTATTGCCTTGGGCCCACTGATGTTTCTACCATTCCAGTCCTTCCATGTGGAAAATGGAGCCAACCAGCGACCGCTGCTGAGAGGGATAATCCCACGGCCGATTTCGAAGGGCCCAGGTATCGACGGCCTAACCACCGTGGGGCCTTTCCAAGTGTGTCCTTGATCTGGTGACATGAAGAAGACCAGCTCATTTGACAACATGCCTGAAGTATCAGGATTGGCGATTGGAAGGTTCGGGTCTGAGCGATTCCAGCGTCCCCCATAGCAGAGCAGGACTCCGTTAACAGTGCGGCTGAGGCGGAGAGAGTACGAGTGCGGCGGCAAATCCTTCGTGCCGTCCCAGATACATGGTTCTAGATTCCAGCTTCTTCCTCCGTCACTGGAACGAGCGATCTCATTGTGCCCGTCCACACTCTCAGAAGCCTCTCCAACCTGAAACGATGCGAGCAATTCACCCGAGTTCAGTGAGACAATCGTTGGATAGTAGGCTTGCCGGCTTCGCAGTTGGGGTAGCGGATTACGATAGATGAATCCTCGGTCATCTACTTCTATGTGAACCATGGCAATCCTCTCAGTGATGATCCCAAACTGGAAGCTATGCGCAAATAAAGAGTTTGTAATATCGAACCGTTTGCAACTCGCAAGGCAAGAAAAGTGATGGGTTTCAACCAAGATAATGATCGAAGGTGCCAAAGGTTTAAACAGACTTGCCGTGTACGCTTCGATGAAAGAATATCAGAGTACGCCTGACAGAGGATCAGCAGTATTGACAGAATTGCTCTCGGTTCAGGATCTGAATGTCACCTTCAACGTCTACTTGGGAACAGTTCATGCTGTAAATGACGCGTTTCTCGATGTTGCTGCGGGCGAGTTCGTGGGGCTAGTCGGAGAGACTGGGTGTGGAAAGTCCACGCTAGGTCTAGCCATTACTGGTCTTTTCGAGAAAGGGACGACGGGTGTCAAAGGCAGAATCCTCTTCGAGGGCGAGGACCTGCTGAAGAAGACGCCTGATGAGATGCGAGAGATAAGGAGGACCAAGATGTCTATGGTCTTCCAGGACCCAACAGCTGCTCTGAACCCAGTGTATACGGTCGGTGATCAAATCACAGAGGCGATCATGTTCTCGAAGAGAATGAGCAAAGGTGAGGCAGAGAAGGAGACTGCCAACGTGCTTTCTCTATTGGGGATACCGGACGCGCTTAAGGTCATGAGACAGTATCCCCACGAGCTGAGTGGCGGCATGCGACAGCGAGTAATGATAGCCGTCGCCCTTTCGAAGAACCCCAAGCTGGTTATAGCAGATGAACCAACCTCGAACCTCGATGCTACAATACAGGCTCAGATTCTGGACCTGATGAAGGACTTGGAGCTGAAGTGGAATACCTCGACGCTGCTGATAACTCATGACATGGGCGTCGTGGCACAGACCTGTGACAAGGTTGCCGTGATGTATGCCGGTCAAGTCATCGAAAGCGGCACAGTCTTTCAGGTCTTCAAGAAACCGTCACATCCCTACACCCAGGGCCTCCTGAAAGTCGCAAATCTCGCGGGAGAGAAGACTCGCCTAGAGTCGATTGCCGGCACCGTCCCAGATCTAGTCGACCTCCCAGTGGGCTGTCTATTCAGCCCGCGCTGCCACTGTGCTCAGAAGAAATGCTTTGAATCGAGGCCTACCCCAATCGAGGTGGAGGAGGGACATTTCGTAACGTGTCTGCGAGAGACGAAAGTGTGAGGATTGAGAAAGAATGTCGCTTCTATCCGTGACCAATTTGAAGATGTTCTTTCCAATCAAGACCGGGTTTAGGCAGCCGTCTTCCTTTGTGCACGCGGTTGACGACGTTAGCTTTACGATAGAAAAGGGAGAAACCTTCGGCCTGGTCGGCGAAAGCGGAAGTGGCAAGACCACATGCGGAAGGTGCGTTCTAAGAATACTGGAGCCGACCGGTGGGCGTGTAGACTTCGATGGAGTGGACATTACCGAACTCCCAGAGAAACAGATGACAAAGTTCAGGCCTAGGATGCAAATGGTCTTTCAGGATCCATATTCCTCCCTCAACCCTCGAAAGACGATTCGTCAGATAGTGGGGGATCCGTACAAGCTTCACAGCGACTTGCGTGATGCAGAAATCGATAAGAATGTTGCCAAGATCCTCGAACAGGTCGGACTGAGCGCAGCGTTCGCAAATAGGTACCCGCATGAGCTCAGCGGTGGACAGAAGCAAAGGATCGCGATAGCTAGAGCGGTCGCAATGAATCCGGGCCTCGTCTTCCTTGACGAGCCCACCTCTTCTCTGGATGTCTCAGTTCAGGCTCAGATACTGAACCTACTGAACGATCTGCAGAAGGAGTTTGGGATGGCCTATCTGTTTGTGACTCACAACATACGTTTGATCAGGTTCATGGCCGACAAACTCGGAATAATGTACCTCGGCAAGATTATGGAGTCTGGTTCAACAAGAGAGGTGTTCGCTGAACCTAAACACCCGTACACTCAAGCACTCTTCTCAGCCGTTCCTGCTCCCGATCCGGAAATAAGGAGCGAGAAGATCACGCTGAAGGGCGAGATCCCAACCCCGATAGATCCACCTCCTGGGTGCAGGTTCTTCAAGAGATGCTGGCGCGCCGAGATCGGACTTTGTGATGTCGAAGAGCCTGAATCTATCGATGTAAGTGGAACAGGGCATTTTGTAGCCTGCCACGTTGCCACTAGAAAGTGAGCGCGGACAGTACTGTCCCGTAAGCCTAGGTTCTTACATGTGTTCCTTTCTTTGAGCTTCTTTCCGCCGCAGCTAGCAGATTCAGTACCCGTATGTCATCGTCGAAGCTGTGAATGTACGGTCCTTCACGTTTGACTGCTCTCAGGAAGCAGTTCATTTCCTCGATGTACATCTTCTCGCCTGCCTTGTAGTATTTCTCCGGCTCGCCCTCATCGACATGCACCTCTTCCCATGCTCCATCACTAGCCTTGTAGAACCTCACCAGGTTTGCGGGCCAACTCCATTGGATTGTGCCCTTCTCGCCAACAATTCTCGTAGATCTCACACTGTCTCTCGAGACGACGTCAACCAGCATGTTCCCCAGCGCTCCGTTGGCGAATCTGAGCAAGAGTTGATAGACATCATCTATGTCGGCATCGAGACTGGATGTCTTCCCCTTCAGACAGGAAATCTCAGAAATGTCTCCAAGAATCCAAGTCAACCAAACAAGTTCGAATGGAACCATTTCTTTCGCAGCGCCAGTTTGCCTCCTGGCGGCGTAGAAGCTTCGGTAGTCTTCATAGGGATGCCAGTCGGGAAGATAGTTACCGCAGTGATGCGTGAAGGCTAACACTCTTCCGATAGCGCCTTCGTCGAGTAGTTTCTTCATGATCTTCACGGCAGGATGAAACCTCATTGTGCACGACGGTGCCGCAACGAGGTTCTTTTCCTTGCATTTCCGGTTCAGTTCTTCCAAGCCTTCGGCGACAACAGTCGCTTCCATCAAGAAGGGCTTGTTTCTCTCAACCGCTGCCGTGGCATACTTGACGTGAGTTTCAGGCGGGGTCGATATGATGAAGGCGTCTACATCCTCGCGCAGAGCATCCTCGAATGTGTTCACCGTTCTTATGCCGTACTTCTGTTCTGACTCTTGCCGTCTGTCAGCTCGGACATCGAACCCGAGGATCTCATTTGAGCTGAGAGATTGTAGATTGCGGATCCTTCTTTTGCCCATGGAGCCAAGTCCCAAGACAAGCAGTTTCATGATCTCAGTCCCAGCCAAGATGAGGGGTTGACGCTTTTATATACGCGGCGCTGTTCCTCCGCTCCTCGGATGTGATGGCCACGAAGAAATCTACTGCAAAAGGCGTCATGGTAGCGATGGTAACGCCTTTCGACGAAAATGAGCGGATCGACGAAAACTCGCTGAGGAATCTGGTTGATTGGCTGGTGGAGGGTGGCGTCCCCTTCCTGTTTCCTTGCGGTAGCGCTGGTGAAGCTCCCACACTGACCATGGAAGAGAGAAAGAGAGTGATTGACACGGTCGTCGATCAAGCGAACGGCAAGGCGCGGGTACTACCTGGAACAGGAGCAGTATCGACCAAGGAGACGCTTGAGCTGACGAAGCACGCGAAGGACAGTGGTGCTGATGGGGCTATCATAGTGACGCCCTACTATTTCCACCCAAGCCATGCAGCGTTAACGCGCCACTACAAGACCATCAGTGATAAGGTGGGCCTGCCAATCTATGTGTATGATGTGCCTGGAGCCACAGGATATTCGCTCCCGCCGAAGTTCGTCGCAGAGCTGGCACACATAGACAATATCGTAGGGATCAAAGACAGCTCAGGAGACCTACTGAAAGTCCTACAAGAGATTCAGATGATAGGTGACAAGATCGCCATATTCGAAGGCGCCGAATATCACATCGTATCAGCTTTGTCGGCAGGCGCTGACGGATTTGTGACAGGCCTCGGAAACATCTGCCCAAAGTTCATGGTGGAGTTCTATAATGCATGCAAGAATGGTGATTTTGATCAGGCCGTCCAAATGCAACTGAAACTCGAGTCACTTCTTGGAGCCGTGCTCGATCTGTGGGACTATTCATCACTAAAAGAAGGTTTGAACCTTCAAGGCATTCAAGTCGGAAATCTCAGAAGCCCATCCCTGCCTATGAGCGTAGAGCAGAAGGCGAAATTCAGGAAGACTCTAGTCGAGTTCGGGCTTCTGAAGCCATCGTGAGAGCTGCCCACTGTCCAAGCTGCTTACCCTCTCGATTGCATACAACGGTCAATCAAGCATAGGCAATGCTATCTGTCGTTCTTCGTCTGTGCGTCAGTTCTCCATAGTCTTGGGTGTGATTCCCCTCATTGACCTCAGATATTCCATGTCCTTGGGTCTAGGATGTCCTCTCTGAGGACTGGAGATATCATGCTCTGGATTTCCTCAGTCACATGCAGGGGCAGAGGACCTTGGGAAACCAAACGATCCGTCTCTAAGACCTGCTCCACGCTTTCCATACCGACCACGAGCGGCAACCGCAACGATAGTGCAAATCGCATCGCCAATTCCACGGGGACCAGATTATGCTTCTTCGATATCTCGTGCCATCGCTCTGCAGCGACTCGAGCCTGAGGCAGCCTCTTGGCCACATCTTCTGGCTGCATAGTTAGCAGGCCTTGAAGGTAGATACTTCGCACAAAACACAGCTTGTCTAAACGCTCGGCCAATGCTAGTATGCCGCTGGTGCTCATGCGTTGATCCCAAGCGTTGCACGGTATCTGAATCACATCGATTTCCGGATGTTCAAGGGCTCGACGCGCCTCATCTATCGTATAGACGGACACGCCCAGATGTTTGACTGCATGCCGGTTGCGAGATTCGAGAAGAGCATCTCCCAGTCCTCGGTCCCAGACATCGAGCATTTCTGCTCGATGAAGGAGCATCCCCCACATCGTCTGGACTCCTAGATTCCGACGAGATTCCTCAACGGCCTCCGATACCGCGACGCGGTTTTGAAGATCAACTCTAGGAGATAGTTTAGATACGACCTTTGTCTCGTCGACAAAACCAAGATATCCCAGTGCATATCCCAGGACTTTCTCGCTGTCCCCGTAGGCCTGAGCTGTATCGAAGAAGCGGATTCCAGACTTCCATGCAGCTTTCACGATTTCCAGGACTTCAGTCTCTATCGGTTTTCCGCGGACATTGGCAATGCCGTAATGCATGCCAAGCTGCGCCGTTCCAAGCACAATACGAGGTATGCTATGCTTTCTCCATCGCAAGTCATCCGGGATCATTTGACTACTAGCCTGGAAGATTCAGCGTTATCGCGTGTGAATCAATCGTATGATTCGCATTCGATCATAATTGGTGTCCGAGTCTTTACCACGCGGTCCAACCTCCATCAACGCCGAGGATTTGACCGGTGATATATCGGGACGCATCGGAGGCGAAGAAGAGAGCCGCTCCTTTGACATCATCAGGTTCAGCCATCCTTCCAAGAGGGCATCTTTGGGAGTAGTTGTTCGCGAAGGCTTGTGATTGGCCGGAGTAGACCCCTCCAAAGTATATGCAGTTCACTCTCACGTTATGTTCTGCGAAGTATGTTGCTAGATACTTTGTGAATCCTATCATGCCTGCCTTTGTGAAAGAGTAGTTCGCTGGGCAGCGCTTGGTGTCGGTTCCTTCATAGATACGAAAATCCGGTCCCACGGCTCCGTATATGGAGGATATGTTGACGATGCTCCCGTGGCGACGCTTGGCCATCTCCGAGCCGAAGATCTTTGAACTTAGAAAAAGTCCCGTGGCGTTTACTCCGAGGACATCCTCCCATTCGGATTTCGTCATAGTGTCGAATCCTTCACCCGCCCTGGCAACAGCGTTGTTGAACAGGATGTCGATTCTCTTCCATCTCTGCAGGAGCGTGTCTCTCAAGCCGACGATTTCATCTTCGCTGGAGAGGTCCAGTTTCATCCCGTAAGCGTCGAGGCCCTTGCTGCGAAGTGCGTTGGCCTTCTCTTCGCACTTGTCCCTGCTCCTAGAGGCAAGAACAACCGTGGCGCCGGCTTCCGCGAGCGCCTCGGATATCAATGACCCCACAATGCCTGCTCCACCTGTCACCAGTGCGACCTTTCCTACTAGGCGGAAGAGATCGTTCGCGTTCAATCTAATCACTCCACAGGTTTTTACGCGGCATCGAAGTAATCAGCTTTCTCACATACAAGAGGCGATTGGACTGTTGCTTGCCTGATAGTCTATCTTAGCTCAGTTCCTTCTCAGCTTCTTTCACGATCGCTCTTATTTCACCCGCAATGTCCTCGGGCAGAGCTGCAAGTTGCCGCTTGTTCCAAATCTCCCGCGTCTTCTCCGTCGCGGTCTTCACTACCGTAGTCCTTTGCTGTTCGAAGATCCTCCATGAGCCTCTGAACATGACGTTTGGCAACCAGTGCTCTGTCTTGGCATGCTTCAGTGAATGTGGGCTCTTCAAGAAATCAGCTTGGCGTCCAGCTTTCTGGATAACATCCAGTGCCAGAGTTTCATCAGATACAGTCACTCCATTTAGCATTCGAGTAGCCATGCCTACCGCGTCGGCTTCGATGAGGTGCTGCTCGAAAGCCGTCGTATTTCCCTCGTCGAGCACGGGGCAGGCGTTCACATGGTTCGAGCCAGCCAGCGAGAGAAGCAGTAGCCCCATGCCTTTCTCGTATCCCATTTGAATTGTTGGAATTTTGGCGTCGCTCATCGTTCCTGAGCCTGTGCAGGGGACGTGCAGGTGCTGATGTATCTGTGCCAAAACGGCTTCTACCAATACACGTTCAGGCGCTCCTGCTAGGAGGTTGCCCTCTCTGAAGTTCACCATGAACGGCGTCGAGCCCGCGCAAACTGGGACTTGCTTGTCTATCGCCTTCGCAAGGAGTATGCCAGCGAGCTGTTCAGCCAGAGCTTGAGTGATGGTGCCCGCCAGGGTGACAGGTGATGATATACCACATATCGGGCAGGGTCCCACCATCACGGGCAGTCCGTGCTCGGTGGCTGCAAAAATCAAGTCGACCACGTCTTTCTGGTACTTGAAAGGACTCGCCGGGCAGATAGGTACGATCATGAATGGTCTCTTCCTTAGGTTCTTCTTGCCTCCTGCGATGACCTCAGCCATCTTGAGAATGTACTTGGCATCGTTTCTGTTCAGCATCGAGAAGAGCAAGCCTTTGCGCACATAGGTGAAGAGCATCTCGGCTGCCTTGATTTGCATTAGTGGAACGGGAACATCGTGTGGAACAACTTCGGGCCCTTGAATGTCGATGTTCTCAAGGGTATCGTCCAGAACTAGAAACTTCCCTATGTCTGCAAGTGTCGCTAACCTGCGTTGCATGTTCTCGTAGTCCAGTATGTAGTGATCATACGTGGAGATTCCGAAGTATACATTATCGCCACCAATCTCTAACTTCTGATCGAAGTTCTTGTAGTACCAATCGAACTTTGGCGCGACCTTCATCAACGCATCTTTGACTTGCTCCGGAGTGAACCTAGCGATGTTAGTCTTGTAGTCGACCTGGGCTCCGGTCGTTTCCAGAGCTTCCAAAGCCTTTCGATCTTGATATTCCACACCGACTTTGCCGAGCAGCTGAATCGCGCCTTGAATAATCTTGTCGACGTCTTCACCGTGAATCATTTCCAGTCTGTAGTTTCTCTTCAAGATTTTACCGTCCACTACCTTCTCTCAAAGACCGGCTTGACAACCTCGCCTTCGAGATAATCCAGCACCCTGTTCTCTCCAACAGCTTTCTTGACTATTCCCAGAGATTCATCGGATGCCTCGATGGTCTTCTGGAGATCGTCTTCGGAATGTGCGAACATCGAGAAAGCAGAGTATCCGAATAGGATTCCCCTCTTGACTGTCTCTTGGAGGAACAGGCTCAGGATTTCCTTGGATTCCCTTCCTTGAGAATCCAGGAATCGGATCTTGTTTATGATCGGATATCCAATCATCTCCGCTCTAAGATCCTTCTCTTGAGCGAGTTTGTTGAATGATTCTTGCAGTTTTCGTCCTTGCTTCCAGATATAATCGATGACCTTCTTCTCTTTCAACTCGTGTATCGTCGTTTTCGCGGCTGCTAGGGAAAGCATTTCACCACCAAACGTTGTGGAGAAGAAGATCTCGTTCAACACGTTCATTACTTCTGCTCTCCCGACGAGTATACTGAGTGGCATGCCGTTCGCGGCGGCCTTGCCAAAAGTCGCTAGATCCGGAGTGACCCCAAAGAATTGTTGGGCTCCCCCCAAGCTGAGCCTGAACCCTGTGATCACCTCATCAAATATCAAAACTGCGCTGTTCTCATGGGTGACACGCTTGACTTCTTCGAGGAAGTTCTCTTTTGGCGCCTCTACGCCTGTTGTAGGCTCCATGATGACGGCGCCTATTTGCTTCCGATGCTCATCGAATAGCTTCTTGAGAGATTCGATGTCGTTGTACTCGAATGGAAAAACGTAGTTCTTGAGGACTTCGAGGCAGCCTTTCCTGTATTTCGAAGCTTGAATCTTGGGACTAGATGCAAACCATTCTTGGCATCCGTGATATCCGCAGTAGGCAACCTTCTCGCGTTGGGAATATGCTCTTGCCACTCTTACAGCCAACGAGCAGATGTCGGAACCCGTCTTCGTGTATCGGACGGCCTCTGCGCAAGGGATCGTTTTGACTAGAAGCTCTGCAACCTCGACTTCCAATGGATGAAGTAGAGAGAGGTTTGTTGCGTCGTCTAGCTGGCGCTTTATCGCTTCGACTACGCTCGGATACCCGTATCCCAGTATTATTGACCCCAGCGCGCAGCAGTAATCTATGTACTCGTTATCATCCACGTCAAAGACATGAGAGCCTATCCCTCGCTTCAGGTAGATCGGGTAGACTCCCTTGACGTACATATCCGGTCCTTTGCTGAAGACCTGTGTTCCAGTTGGAATCACCTTGAGGGCTCTGTCCCAGTATGCAAACGAATTCGATAACGAACGCTTGGTCATCATCTAGATCCTCAGCTTTATGACCACTCATCTGCTAGATATCTTCTTCGCGGAAAAGCATTTTTACCCTATCCTAGGCTAATGCTCAGTTAGTGATAGTGATGAAAGCGAATCGAGTAAAACAGCTGTTGAAACAAGGCAAGCCCTCTATAGGAACCTGGGTGACGATCGGTCATCCAGAAATAACGGAGATTCTTTCAGGGTTCGGATTCGACTGGATACTCTTTGACACGGAACATGCCCCCTTGGACATCGAGACTGTGCAAGCCATGATGCAAGCAATGTCAGCTTCAGAAACGCTTCCCTTAGTTCGATTGGCTCGGAACGATCCAGTTCTGATAAACAAAGCTCTTGACATAGGCGGCGCCGGAGTTGTGATACCTTTGGTGAACAGCAGAGAAGATGCACTCAATGCAGTGAGGGCATGTCGCTATCCCCCAGAAGGAAGTAGAGGTGTTGGTCCGAGACGTGTCGTACATTACGGTGCGGACAAGGAATTCTATGAGTACTTCAAGAAGGCAAACAGCGAGATCCTCGTGATTCCCATGCTGGAGACTAAGACTGCGATCGACCATGCAGACGAGATTCTCTCTGTTGATGGGGTAGATGGATTCTTCATCGGTCCAACCGACCTTTCCACTTCGCTCGGCATCATGGGACAGTGGAATGACCCAAAGCTCGAAGCAGCCATCCAGAAGGCCCTGCAGGCTGGAAAACGAGCAAAGGTGGCCCCCGGCATAGTAGGGCTAGGCTTGGAAGATGCCAAGAAACGCCTCTCGCAAGGATTTCAGTTCGTCAGCGTAGGATCCGACCTCAGCTTCCTATGCGAGGGAGCACAGGCATCCATTGAGCAGATGAGAGCATATCTTACTAAAACAGACCGCCGGTAGCGAGCTTCAAGGTCAATTGCGCTACCATGCGGTCCATCCTCCGTCCAACATTATGTTTTGGCCGTTGACGTAGCTTGATGCATCTGAGGCCAAGAAAGCGACGAGCGCTTTGATCTCCGAAGCCTTGCCCATCCGACCTTGAGGGCATCGCTCGCCGTATCGCTGCTTGAACCTCTCATCCAAGACCTGCCCGACATCCATTCCTCCCGGGCTGATGCAGTTCACCTGAATCCCCCATTGGGCCAGATAGCAAGCCATAGCACGTGTCATCTGAATTATCGCACCCTTGCTCGCGGCATATGCAACCGAGCATCCTGACCAGACCATGTTCAAGTCCGTGTACAGAGCAGGAACGCCACCCACGACGCCGTAGATTGACCCTATGTTGATGATCTTGCCGCGCCTCTCCTTGATCATTATCGGCGCGACGGCACGTGAACAAAGGAACGTGCCCGTCAAGTTCGTCTCTATGACTTCATTCCAATTGTCCAGATCAGCTTTGTCGATCAGCGCATCGCGATTTGTTCCTGAGTTGTTCACGAGTATGTCGACCTTTCCGAACTGGTGGCGGACCTCGTCAAAGAATGGGCCAACTTCCTCGGGTCTTCGCACGTCAAGCTTGCGCGCGAGGACCTCCGAACCAGGCCGCGGCTGGATGCCTTTTGCAGCCTCCTGACAGACCTCAAGCCGCCTCGACGCGATCACGACCGAGGCACCGCATTCTGCCAGGGACTGAGCCGAGCGGAGACCTAGGCCCGTTCCTCCCCCCGTGACAATCGCGACTCTGCCGGTCAAATCGAATAGATCCTGAACTCTAGTCTCGTTCATCTCCTCTTCCCCTAGTCTCTGAGACAAACTCCATCCTCGAATCTATTTGAGCACTTAGGATCTGGGTCACCGCTCGTCCGGCCCGCTTTATATGCTGAATTTACTCTTGATTTATCAATCCTCAGCCGCCTGCCAAGGAGTTCATCAAAGAAGATGGAATACACCTTCGGGTTCTCATCGCCAACCAAGATGGGAAAGGTAGCAGAACTGGAGGAACTCGTTTTCGGACCGAGCCTTTCGGCCCAGTGGTTCGATGATATGATCCTGAGAACTGCGCTGTTCAGGTTTGAGGGAATAAGGATAGCTGAGCACGATGGCAGAGTGGTAAGTGCACTGATGGTCCTTCCGAAGATTATGAGGATCGGAACAGCATCAGTCCTCGCTTGTGGAATCGCGGGTGTGGCCACTCATCCCGATCATCGCAGGAAGGGCCTTGCAACGCAGCTCCTAACGGATTCAATCTCATACATGAAAAAGATCGGGTGTTCCATCTCTACGCTTGGCACTACAAGCCCTGCGATCTACCAGCGGCTAGGATGGGAAATAGCTCAACCATCATATTCCTACCAGATAGACCGCAGGAAACTCCTCAGCCTCGATAGATCACCGTTTGAGGCTCGACCCTTCAGGAGGATGGATCTAGACGAAGTGATGGCGATAGATCAAGAGACCAATGCCTGCAGAACCGGAAGTCTAGTCAGAAACCGAGACGACTGGGAGCGTGAAATAGAGTACCCGTGCATCCACAGACGCGATCTTCACGAGAGTCGAGAGTTTGAGACATTCCTAGTCAGTCTTCGAGAGGGCAGCATCGCGTCATACGCAAGATGCATGATGGGAGAAGACATCACCCACATCATGGAGTGCGGCGTTCGAGAGGAATCATCTTTGAGAGCTATTCTAAGGCATCTCTTCGAACATGAGTCCAGCAATATTGCAGCGATAGAAGCGAACATGCCGCTCGACCACCCCCTCGTCAGACTGTTGCTGGATTTGGGGGCGAAGGACAATTCCTCATACTCGGGCCTTGCTTCTGGTGGACTGTCGGCGCGGATGGTTAGGATAATCGATATTCCACGCTTGTTGGAGAGCATTCAGACCGAGTTGACACGTCGAGCATCTCGCGTCAAGAGAATGCAAGGGAGCCTTAGGATACAGGTTGGGCAAGAGACTGTCTCGATCAACGTATCAAATGGCAAAGTCGATAGCGAAAGGGACGCAGCTCCAACGTCCTTCTACAGGACAACCTCGAACGTGATGGCGAGAATTGTTATGGGGCAATTGCTGCCCAGTGAGGCCGTTGGGAAGGGGTTGGCAGAAGCAGATACTCGATCTCTAGGTCTGCTTGACTGCCTATTTCCGAGAGGCTATCCAATGCACAGATCCATTGATCCATTATGCCAGTGACTACGGTGGCTGAGCCTATGGAAATGATCGTGATGATCGCGACACACCAGGTAGAGCATTTGAGGGACTAGTCGTGCGAGAAGCCGGCAATTTGGCCTGTATGGTGTGTCCGGGATGCATGAAGTGATCGATGTTGATGTTTTGGTGATAGGCGGCGGGGCTGCTGGAGCCCGAGCGGCCATAGAAGCTAACAGGCATGCCTGCAACGTTCTAATGGTTGTCAAAGACAAGTTTCTGAGTCCGGTGCAACGAGCCTTTGTAGCGGCACCGGCATTACTGCGGCATTGAGCGACGGCGGGGTACTTGGCAGCGCGGGCGGACATCTTGAGAACGTGTTGAGCGCCCGCTTGGGAATGTGCGATGAGAAGCTGGCTAGGATCCCCGTGTCCGAGGCACCGAAAGAAGTGCGTGAACTCGAGAAACTCGGCATGCGATTTGAGAGAGAATGACAATTACAAGCTGGTTAAGGGCTGCTTTCACAGCGAACCTAGAGCATGCATCAGCCAGCAATCGATGCTGTCTGTTCTACAAAGCGAGTTAGAGCGGAGAGAGATCGAAGTGTTGAACCATACAATGGTGATTGATCTTCTGACCAACAAAAGAAACTGCGTTGGGGCCCTCGCCGTAGACAAAGAGTCGAACTTCCTTACTTTGAGAGCGAGGTCGGTGATTTTGGGGACAGGAGGAGCAACACAGCTCTATGGGCTGAGCTACGGCACTCGCGAGTTGACTGGAGACGGATACGCCATGGTCTACAGGGCCGGAGCCGAACTGGCAAATATGGAGTTCATGCAGATCGGTTTCAGAGCCCGTCCACCCGGCTAACTCATCGCTCGATCGAATAATGCTGACAGGCGCGATCTGGTCTCTGCATCCAAAGGTTCGCAACGGCCTGGATCAACGGTTTATGGAGGACTACATTCCCAGAACAACGACCGTAGAGGAGTGTTTTGATAGAAAATCTACCCACTTTCCGTTTACTACTCGCGACGACTCCAAGTACGTAGACATAGCCATCTAAAAGGAGATTCTCGAAGGGCGAGGAACAAAGCATGGAGGAGTGTTCCTTGGTCTTGCTGAAGTCCCGAGGGATCGCATTCGACACTTCGAAGAGAAATGGCAGGTTCGCTTTCCCTCCAGCACATTGAACGAGCAGATAGAAGTTGCGCCCTTCGCGCACGCTTTTAATGGTGGAGTCCGGATCAATGAATTTGCTGAAACGAGAATTCAAGGACTCTTCGTCGCCGGCGAGGTCGCGTCTGGAACGCACGGGGCCGACAGACTCGGGAGTGGCATGCATGCGGCGTGCATGGTCTTCGGAGCTAGGGCTGGCAAGTATGCCGCCAAGAGAGCGTCTTCCCGGACCGCGCCCGAATTCGATCAGGCCCAGCTCGACCAGTTAGGCGGAGACTCTTGCTATACTAGAAAGCAAGGGCCACCGCAACGTTCCTGAAGTCAGGCGCAAGGTCCAGAACGTTATGTGGAGTAAGGCACTTGCGATTAGAAACGAGACTTGTCTGCGGGCTTGCATCGATCACGTGAAGCACGTTCAGAATGAGGAAATGCTGGAACGGGATGCGAGGGAGGGCGACGTGTTCGAACCCTTTTCCCTCCGAAATCTGTGCGAGGTCGGTTTGTTGGTCGCGACCTCGGCGTTGCAAAGGAGAGAAAGCAGAGGCAGCCACTACAGGGAGGACTACCCGGAGATAGACCAGAGCATGGGCAAACCCATACTCCTGGAAGCATCGAGAGCGCCGCGCTCCGGAGATTACAGAACTTCGTGATAGGTCAACCCGCGCGAACCTATCTCAAGTCTCAGGACCCAACCTGTCGAAGAATTGCCTCGGCATTCGTTTCGAAGATGCGCGTCGCATCCTTTCTCGATAGGCCTGCTCGTAGCGCAGCTCTTCTGATCGCCCTCAGCTCTTCGTACAGCACGAAGCTGGGGTTGACTTGGCCATACGGAAGCGGGGGCAATCGGCACTCATCTTCTGTCACGAAAGACCAGTCATAGCCAAATCCAACGCATCTTCCCCTCAAGACACCTACCGGAAGGTTGTCGCTTCCGTACAGAATTCTTTCAGGCCCAACCTCACTGAATAGAATGAAGAATACGTCAGAGTCGTTCACAGCTGACGTGTCCCAGTACACGTTTCCGTGAGAGAGCCGTCTTATCTTGGGCACAGCTTTCTCGAGGTTCTCCGGAAAGAAGCTTCTACCGCAGTGGGCAAGATTCCAAATCACGTTCGGATACTTTCTCATTAGGCGGCTGAGTTCGGCTAGGTTTTGCCTGTCGGATATGCCCTTCCGACGCGATAGATGCAGAGTCACAATCAAGTGGTGCTTGTCAGCGATCGCTATCTGGCTTCTCGGAAGAAAGTCTTGAATGCTTGCGTTCTCCGGATCGGCTGAAGTCGAGAAGCATTTGTATGGTTTGAATCCAACGAAGCCTTGGCCGAGTACATCTTGAACGTGTCGAGGGTTCATCGACGGTGACGAATTCATCAGAGCGTAGGCATTGTCCTTGGCTTTTTGGAGCTCTCTCAGAACAAACCTGTTCTGCTTGTCCAGATCACATGAGAGAGCTGGCCATCCCATCATCAGATATCTGACCTGACGGCTTGGCAGTAGAACGTTGTTCATTCGCCGGTGATAGTCCAAATCTGCTCGAGGATAAGGCCTCAAGTCTTTTGGAACTGTGCGTCTGAAACAACGGTGCGCGAAAATGTGAGTGTGAAAGTCGAAGACCTCCGCGGGCACAAACGCTTCCAGCTCGTTCCTCCAGATCGCTCTGTCCACGGCATGCAACTTGATAGTCATACTCAATTCCCGGCTCCAGATTTCGAGACTGTGAGACTGTAAGCCTCTTTGAGTTCAAAACTATGCCGTCTATCTGGGCTCAGGCAGGCGACCATCAGTGTGCTATCTTCGGCGGGCCGGTCACCTATCCTTTGTAGACATACGTGACGTAAGCAAAGCTCCCAACAGATGGCCTTAATCTCAGCATCGTTGCGGAGTTTAACGGAGAATAGGAATAGTGGTGAGCGGTAGCCTTGCCTAGACCAAATCATCGTAGACATGTAACTAGAACAGTTCCAACTTGGGAGGTCCGTGAAGAGGACCGGGACCTTTTCGATCGGGAATTGCGATCATTCGTTCCCCAACGAGTCTATGATGTGCACGCTCACCTGTGGCGCCGGCGCGACTGGAATGGTCGTGAGCCCGCAATTGTGAATGTTGCGCCGAGAGAGGTGACTCTCGAGATCTACAAGAAATGCATGGAATGGATTTTGCCAGAACGAGAAGTGCACGGGCTGCACTTTCCGTTCCCGACCATATTCCCGAACGATCCGGCGCCGTGCAATGAGTGGGTGAGCCAACAGATCAAGAAGGATTCGCTCGCACGGGGGCAGTTCTATGTGCGACCGACCGACGACCCCGAGTGGGTACGCAAAGAGGTCAAGCGCTTGGGACTTCGAGGATTCAAGCCGTTTGCGGGATTCGCCCAGCGCCCAGACAAGATCAACGCTGAGATCCCTGAATTCTTCCCAGAGTCGATGGCACGGTTAGCAGGCGAGGAGGGCTGGTCTGTCACGCTGCACATGATGCGTCCCCGCAGTCTCGCCGACCCATCAAATCAACACTGGATCCGCAAATACTGCGAGAAGTATCCCGACATGACACTGATCCTTGACCATTGTGCGCGCGGTTTCAATCCGTATCACGCGATCGAGGGACTCAAACGTATGCGTGAGCTTCCGAACCTGTACGCTGACACTTCTGTGGCCTGCACATCCCTGGCAGTGATCGCGTGTATTCGCTACCTCGGCGTGGAGAACGTCCTGTATGGATCGGACTTCTACTGCTCACATATTCGAGGCATTAACTTGCCGGTGGGTGACTCGTTCCTCTGGCTTGAGCAGCCCGCGTCAGTGTGGGGCGATGTAGTCTATGAGGAGAAACCTACGTTGGTGGGACTCGAGAATCTACGAGCTATAAAGGCCGCCTGTGAGATGCTTCATCTCTCCGACAGAGATGTAGAAGCAATTTTCTGGGACAACGCTGAGCGAGTCCTGGGACTGTGAAATCCCAGACATTGTCAAATGGCTGAACCTAGGCAATCTTCCTAAGCGCTTTCAGTTGGTCTGCTGCGAAGCCGAGGTCGAGTTCGCGAAGCTTTGCAGATGTCGGAACCCCTGTTCTTTTGTCCCAGCCCCGTTCCTCGTAGTAGGCATCGAGCATCACGTGAAGTTCTTCTTTGGAAATCGACTGGCCTTTGTACAGGCCGTCCGGCAATGGTTGCGTCATGCGTTCGGGAAGCACGTCATCTTTCCGTGACATGCCTTCGCGGACGTTGAAGGCGCGGCAGAGATTCACTGCTCGTTCTCCTATTCTTGCGAACTCTCGAAGTGTCATGTCCCATCCTGTCACGGAGTTTATGATTCCTAGCATGCTGTCCATGGATGGTCCTAGAGGAAACGAGGTGCATACGCACCAAGTGAGTGAGTCGACGGTCGCCTTGAGGTCCTCAGCAATCCTGATGACCTTTGCTTTGTATGGGCTCGCTTCCAAGCGGCCTACGGGTTTAGTCAACCCGAGTTCGGGCAGCATGTTAGCCTCAACCTCCCAGCCGTCGTCGTGCTCCACAATTTGCAGGTGGCAGGCGCCTCTATTTGACACGGCGTAGGATAGGCCGAGGCCCTTCTTTCCTCTCGGTTCATGCATCGGGAACTCCTGACCTTTCACCGCCACCACGAACTTCTCAGCACCTCTGCCTATCTTCTTGGCTGCCCGTGCTGTGCCTTCCGCCAGAAGGTCGCCAATTCCCTCTCTTCTCGCGATCTTCTCGATCAACTGCAGCGCTGCAGCATGGTTGCCCCACGTCATCTCGAGGCCATCGGTATCCTTCTTTGTCAGTAGACCTTTCTCGTAGCATTCCATCGCGAAAGCAACGGCCATACCCGCTGAGATTGTGTCGAGGGTGTACTTGTTGCAGAGTTCGTTGGCCTTGCAGATGGCGTTCAGGTCATCGATCATGCACAGGGAGCCTAGTGCGGCGACTGACTCGTATTCGGGCCCTCCCCACTTCGGATCAATGGAGTATGGGTTGTCTCCTTTGACGACGCGGTAGCATGACGTGCGGCATGCGAAGCAGGTGTGCCTTCCAATGAGCATGGTCTTGCTCATGGTCTCGCCTGTGATTGCCTCAGCACCCTGGAAAGTTCCGTATTGGAAAGCTTTGGTAGGGAGCCTGCCGCTTGCGTTGAGGGCGTCTAAGCCTCCGTCTTGTCCGTGATCATACAGTAGCTTCCCGATGTTGTTCCAAGATTGACCGGCATGAGTCTTCTTGAATTTCAAGAAAGCATCTCGGTCGGCCACTTCAATACGTCGCGTTCCACGGACCGCGATTGCCTTGACTTTCTTCGAACCCATCACGGCCCCCATCCCAGATCTTCCAGCTGCGTAGCGGAGATCGGCGATTACAGAAGCATAACGCACCAAGTTTTCTCCCCCGAGCCCTATGTGGGCTACGGAAAGATCATCCTCTCCTACGTCGCTCTTGATGATGTCAATGACTTCGTCCGGGTCATGGCCCCAGATATGAGAACCGTCTCTGATTTCGTCTTGCTCATCATTCACATAGACATATACGGGGTTCCGTGCCATTCCCTCCAGAACTGCGGCAAACAATCCGGCCTGCCTTAACCTAGCTCCGAGGAAACCTCCTCCGCTAGACTCGCCCCATCCATCTGTCAGAGGCGACTTAGCCATGACCGTGTATCGACTGTTGCCTGAGAAGGGAGCGCCTGTGACGACCCCCGCGGCGAGAACGAGTTTGTTGTTTGACCCCAGTGGTTCGACGCCGGGTTGCAACTCCTCAAAAAGGATTTTTGCCCCAAGGGCGCGTCCACCCAGGTACTTTCTCACAACTTCGTCGGAAACCTTCTCGCGTACCGTAGTTCCTCTCGCGAGGTCTACCCGAAGGATACTTCCTGAAATCATCGGGGTCGCAATGAAGGTGCGAGTGTCAGACTTAATGCTTTTGGCAAGCGCATTGCCCGGCCAGAATTCATGGAGACATGCGTGGCGAGGTTCCTGTTGAGAGATAGCGGTGTCGCTGGTGTTTGAGAGCGTTAAATATGCGAGTATGGATACCGCTGAAGGCGTGTGCGGCCGTAGTCTAGCCTGGTCTTGACTAGTTCTTTCGTTGGACCTAGATACCCAAAATGGGGTCATATTCTGGCATGTCAGCAAAAGATCGGGATTCCACCAAGTTCTTCTTGGAGCGTACTTTGGTCTCATCATTCCAAAAAAAAGAGAAGCAAACAAAAGAAGAGAATTCTCATTGGGAAACGAAAGAGAAGAGAATTTTCATTGATGCGGGCGTTGGGATTTGAACGAGTCATTTGTGTGCGAACACGAAGCGACCCCTGAAAGAATTTGCCTCTCCTTGAGACATCAGACAGAGTCGAGTGCAGAATGGCTCCATACACCAATATTGTTCCCTGAAGACCGACGGTGCGGCGAGCAAAGTCTTAGGAGTGCAGGCTAAAGGTCACAGAGAAGTTCTGCAGGATCGCTCTCTCGAAGACCGGAGTCTCGTCTTATAATCACACAATCAGTCCCTTGAACGCCAACTCTGAATCCATTCACAAAGTCCTCTCGACACCTATCAGTTGGCTCTACCCCGATGTCAGGGTTGAGACTCTCTGAAGAATGGTGCTGGGGGTCGTTATTGATCTTGAGGACAATTCCAGGTTTCCTCGAAGAAGGGGTCGCACATTGGCGACTTAACGCGCCTCTTCATATCGGCGTGTCGAAATGTTGGCCGCGAGTGTGACGACCCGGGCAGTCTCGACTGGTATCGCTTTTATATTTAATCTGCGCGTACGTCGAGATTCATGAAACTGAAAGTCGGATACTATTCCTCGACTGAGGTATTCTCGCCCACCCGGATCGTTGAATACTCGGCACTTGCAGAGAAGGTCGGGTTCGATGATGTCTGGATCTCCGATCATTTTCATCCATTCGTTCACACGGGTTCAAGTTGCGGTTTCCCATGGGTCATCCTATCCGCAGTAGGGGAGAGAACTCATAAAGTCCGCCTCGGAACCGGCGTTACTGCTCCGATACTGCGATACAATCCAGCGATCGTGGCACAAGCCTTTGCGACTCTGGGCGTGATGTATCCTGACCGCGTGTTTCTGGGATTGGGCACTGGCGAGGCGGTGAATGAGATTCCTGTCGGCTGCGATTGGCCGAGCTTTCGCAAAAGAGTCGAAATGCTTGAGGAAGCAGTTCAAGTTATCAAGCTACTGTGGTCAGGCGAGTTCGTGAGCTTCAAAGACAGATACTATAGGCTGCGGAAGGCGAACCTGTATACGAAGCCCAAGCAGTCCATTCCGCTTTACTTGGCATCTTGGGGTCCCACCGTTGCAGAGCTCAGCGGAAAGTATGCGGACGGCCACATCACGCTCCCGTCTGATGAGAACCACTACAGGAACGTTCTCTTGCCCGCGATCGAGAGAGGCGCCAAAGCATCCGGAAGAGATCCCAAGTCGATCGAGATGATCCTCGAGCTTGGCGTCTCATATGATGAAGACTACGACAAGGCACTCGAAGCCACCAAGATCAGAGGGTACGGGGCGCTCCCTGCGCTCTTCAAGTATCCAATCTACGACCCCCGCGAGATAGAAGACTACGTGAAGCGTTTGAGCGCGGAAGCCATCACAACAGCTGGATGGCAGATTGTCACGAGCGCTGAGGATCTTATCAAGGGGATCGAAAAGTACGTCAAGTTTGGCATCAGCGAAGCACACTTTGAGAGCGTTAGTCCAGACGAGGACAAGTTCCTCAAGCTTTTTGGAGAGAAAGTAATCCCATACCTTAAGAGCATTTGCGGCCAACTCTAGCGCCGGCCACTAGAAGGACCTAAATCCCCGGATAATCCACATCCAATAATCGAGTCCGCATGTGAACGGGTTCTGAACGAACCCACCCTGGAGTCATGCACTCGACCTAGGCTTATATCTCGTCGCGAAGACGATGGAGTTCAGGAGTCGAAGTACAAGGGCTAGCGGTCGCCAATATGATGCAAGCGACCCAGTCAACGCATTGCTCAACTATGGGTATGCGTTTCTGCAAAGCTGCGTTCGACGAGCAGTCAACATGACCGGACTAGATGCTTCCCTCGGCTATCTGCACGAAGATATCCACAACACGATTGATCTATGATCTTCAGGAGCCATTCCGGTGGCTTGTTGACTACGCGGTCTTGAGGATGCTTCTGTCATGTAGCTTCTCTTGGGATGACTTCTACTTCACAGGAGACGGCTATCGGTTGAGGATGGAGCCTCCGTTGCTCGATAGATACGGTGATCTTGTGCAAGTGTCAGGAGCTGGTCCGCTATGTGTTAGGCAAGACCGACAGGTTCGACTTGGAGACTCCCAGACCGGTTCTGGAAAGGTATTCGAAGAGTACGAATTCTTCACGCGCCTCTGGAGAATAGTCCGTTTTCTACGCGTGGTAGGAGACGCACGCATCAATTCGGGCAAGCAGAATCTAATGGACTTCATTGAATGGGCTAACAGAGAGACCGGATTGAGTAAGAGTCTAGTCTATCATCAGGTATTTCCGGCTCACCAAGGCAATGGGCCCGGGTACGCGTCTACCTACGCAATACTGGGCGAAAGTATCGCGGAGATTCAGCAGGAAGCCTTGAGAAACGGGAAGAACCTGCTAGACTTCGACACCTATGCTTGCTCGCTTGGGTTCCCACCACGCTCTGTCTTTGAGG
>Ga0315280_10000928_pt1 | contig 52844 bp, 37 predicted proteins | sample YL17G06_40_MG_FD_203697 | JGI IMG/M metagenome (GOLD analysis project Ga0315280, IMG submission 203697) | Sediment microbial communities from Yellowstone Lake, YNP, Wyoming, USA - YL17G06_40 | ecosystem: Environmental > Aquatic > Freshwater > Lake > Sediment | place: USA: Wyoming | collected... | reverse complement strand
GCCAACGCCTCCAACAGACTCTCTTGCCGCCTCGCTGCTGTCATGGGAGCTGTCACCTCTGCTGTAGCTAATCTGCTCCCCTATGCCTCCTCCTGACCGTAAATCAAGATAACGCAATGACCCTGCCCTGGACCCCTACGCTCTTGACAGCAGCGCCCCTGGGGCGTACGATCTTGCTGGCTAACGGCATTTCCACCAGGAGGCGGGGGTAGTGCTTTGGTGGTCCGGTCCGGTAGCAATGTTGGCGGAATCTGCCAGAAGGCGCGCATCTTAGCGCGCCTTCTTTCTTTGGCCGCCGGCATCTGGCCAGACTGCGCGCTGACGGGCGATGTAGGGCCCCCTGGAGCGCGAGGGAAAGGAGGTGTGGAGCAGACTAAGTGCTGTGATCGAGCTGTCGTGGCCGAGTCTTATCTGTAGGTAATAGGAGGCTATGACTGCGATGTCACGACGAAGAGGCTTCACCCTGATCGAGTTGCTGGTAGTGATCGCGATCATTGCGATCCTCGCGGCGATGCTCTTCCCGGTGTTCGCGCGGGCGCGTGAGTCCGCGCGCAAGATCCAGTGCCTGTCGAACATCAAGAACATCGCCATGGCCTTCCAGATGTACTTGACGGACTATGACCGGTTCCCGCCCTCAGAGCACAGGGCCGAGGTCATTGACTACTTCAATGGCGGAGGGCCGAATGAGGGATGCGGATGCGGCGGCGGCAGGGGATGCTGCACCGACCGCATCGCACAGGCGAACCCGTACCTGAAGGTCCCGGTGATCCTGGACGAGTACATCAAGAACCGCCAGGTGTGGAGCTGCCCGAGCGCGCCCAGCGGGCTGGCATTTGAGATCATGGACCCGTACCTGAACAGCAAGGGGACCGATGACTGGTTCCTGCGCTTGCAGGAGAGCGAGTCCAACTGCCCCAGGTTCCGGTCCTGCGCCTCCCCATACCCGAGCGGATGGGGCGGGGCCGTCACCGACACCATCATGAACGAAGTGTGGTGCTCCCCCGCTCTGGGCACCGGGGCCTTTGAGATGTCGGTCGGGCTCCCCGACAGCTACTACGACCTCAGCACCGGCGCCATCAACGACCCTGCGAAGCGGGTGGTGTGCGCTGATGGCGGGGTGTCCAAGTCGTGCATCTTCGAAAACACCGCCAGCCTGGCCTATCCCGACACCTGCCGTATCTCCCGCGCGGCCAACAGCGCGGACTGTGGCGGGGACTGGGTGAACTGCGAGCAGAGCCGAACCTGCAGCCCATTCGCCGCCGTGTACGGTGGCGACGGGTGGAAGGCCGGCACCGATGCCCAGTACCGCAAGACGCACTGGCCGCCCCGCCACCTGGGTGGGGAGAACATCGGGTTCGCCGATGGCCATGCCAGGTGGATGCCTGCCGAGCAGATCCTCTTCGGAGGGGAACCGAACTGGAAAGGCATCGGCACCGGCGACATCGAGGGGCTCACGACCTGCATTTGCACGGTTAAGGGCTTCTAACGCGGGAGGCAACTGCGTTCTGTAGAGTCTCGTTTGGCAGGACGAATGCGCCGTTGGAGGGCCTTCAGATGTGCGGCACTTTCCTCCCGCCGCTGTAGTAGCCCGTCACCGGCAAACTGGTTTGCCGATCGGCTCCGGCTTCGGCCGGGGCAAGGACTTGGGCGGAGTCCGTCAGATGGCGGACTCCGCCCGCGCGTTCACGGGACCTCACCAGTTAACGGGGTAGACGCTCATCGGCAACACCGCGCCGAGAAGCGTGTAGAAGGCGCCGTTGACCATGTCGCCCAGGATCAGGCCGAGGAAGAGAGGCAGAGAGCGCCGGTAGAGGCGCATCCCGCCATAGCGCAGGACCAGGGTCTTGGTCAGCCAGGCGAGGAAGAACGGCATCGGCGTCTGGCCCCAGGTGTGGGTGTTCGCCATGGCATACCCCACCGGATGGAACGGGAAGCCGAGGAACCGCATCCTCAGAAAGGCCAGCAGGCAGGTCAGCAGGAAGCCGACCCCATCGAAGCTGGCCGCGGCGTAGTCCGCACGTGGTGGGGAGGTGAGCTGGGCCTGGAGGTTGAGGAACGGCTGCATCCCCATTTCGGTCCGCCACCAGTCCGTCTTGGCGGCCGCCCCGAGCCGATACCACACCGCCAGCCCGCTCCAGAACCCTACCGCGATCGCCAGCGCGATCGCCACCACCATCGCCCAGACCAACTGCCGCAGCGAGATCCCCGCGGTCATGCCCATGCGGAACCCGTCCAGCTGGTGAGGCATGGAGGTGCAGCGCAGATCGTAGGTCGTCACGGACCGCAGGTAGGCCATGACGGTCAGCTCGACGGGCCTCAGGCGGCTCGCCCCCAGGCTCTCCGTGATCAGTGTGTTGGGGTCTATCTCGGGTCCGAAGAGCCAGGCGTTGCCGGCCTCGGCGCGAATGCGGGTGGCGGCAATCAGGTAGAGGAACACCAGCGCGAAGACCAGCAGCGCCAGCCGCACACTCATCCCCGCCGCCCAGCACATGTAGACCAGCCCCCCCAGGGCCGCCAGGAACCCCACCACGGCCCAGCGGTAGGGCAACGGCTCGCGCTCCTCCCCTCTCAGCTCGGTCTTGAGGCCGAGCGCCCGCCTGAGCACATGCCCCAGGTAGTTCCGGCTCATCCACAGCGAGATCAGCGCCAGCGCAAGGAAAGCGCCTGCTCCCTGGTTCTGGAGGTAGGGGGGATCGGCGCCGGTGGAAGCCCCCGCCTGCCGCCAGCCTCCGGCCGCACAGACTACCAGCTCGGCCTTGGCGAGCAGGTAGAAGAACCAGTAGCTGAAAGTCACCTCTCGGGAGAGCAGGTAGGCGATTCCCACCACGAATGGGTAGAACGAGATTGGGAAGTAGCCCATCGCGTTCCAGGGGGAATCCGGGAACCAGGGGGAGATGTCTATCGAGCGCACCTGGATGCCAGGCACATCCGGGAAGTTCAGGTGGATGTTGTTGATCGTTCCGATACCGAAGGCGACGCCGAACCCGATCCAGAGCAGCTTGTCCTTGACCAGCGGTCCGCCTGACTGGGTTAGCTCCAGAGGCAGCACCACGGTCGGGAACGTCAGGCGCTCGTGGTCTATCCAGGGTCTGCGCAGGATGGCCGAGAGGCAGAGCGTGGCCAGCACGAAGACGAAGAAGAACCCGCCCCACACCAGGAATGGGGTCAGCCACACCGCGACCGGCACCGACGAATCGCCGATGTAGAAAGCGTCGAGCGCCGTCTTATCGCGGGGCGCGAACCAGGTGGGAATCCACTGCTGGAAGTAGGACCACTGGTTCGCCGGGGTCGCGAAGTGGAATGCGGCCGCCAGGGTCGGAACCAGGAAGTGAATGCCCCCGCTGGAGGCGAGAACGGTGGAGACCGTCATCATCACATAGGCGGTGATCAGCTCGCCCTGGGAGAGGGCCAGCCTGGGGAGGACGGCGCGGGCGGCCACCAGCGCGACCAGCACGGCGAACGCGCCCACGGGGATAGAGGTGTTGGCCAGTGCGGTGTGGCCTCGCTGCCCCCCCAGCACCAGCTCGGCGTGGTGGATCCACACGGTAACGATGGCGCTGCCCACCAGGCCGATGCCAACGGAGCGCAGAGTCAGTGGTTTGCCAGCGCCTCTCCCGGCCATCTGGTCTCTGCCGTCCGCCTCGGGCGGACTAGAACCCCTGCAGCAGGGACAGCAGCTTGCGGTCGAGGTGGTGGCCGTGGAAGTCCTCGTAGGCTACATCGGCCCGGTCAGAGTCGAGGATGCCGAAGGAGCCGCGGAAGTTCCAGATCGCATAGCCGATGTGGTGGCCGGTCAGGATCTCGAGCGCGTCCCGCAGCCAGGCGAGCACAACCGGGTGGGGCGTCTTGTTGTAGGCGCCTCCCTCGCCGCAGTGCACCCCGACGCCTTGCTTCGCCAGCTCGGCCCAGGGCCGGTAGTGAGCCTCCAGCTTCTGCCTGTTCCACTCGGCGCTCGGCCAGGTGGGCGCGGGCCAGCCGGCCGAGTCCACCCATTCTGCCTTGTAGTGGGTCAGCGTGTGCGGCGTGTAGGCCCGGCAGCTCTGCGCGATCCCGAGGTCGGCAAGCTCCGGGCAGGGCGTGGTGGCCCAGTCCACGCCGTCGGCGATAATCAGCCGGTCGGGGTCAGCCTTCCGGATCGCGGCCGTAGCCGTCCGGACCACGCGGGCATGGTCCTCGCGGGTCATGTCGGCCCCCGGGCTGGCCGGCTCGTTGATCAGGTTGAAGCTCACTTGCGATGAAGGAATGCCGTTGTAGCGCCGAGCGAAGGTCCGCCAGTGGAAGCAGAACGCGTCCAGCGCGGCCTGCTCTTTCCAGAGGCTGAACGGCTCCTGGCGCTCTCGGTTTACGCTGTACCCGGGCCCGCGGTGGAAGGCCAGGTTGACGTGAATGTGGTGTTTCCGACCCAGCTCCACCGCCCGATCCACCTTCGCCAGGCCGGGCTCATGCAGCTTGTAGACATCGTCACCCTCGATCCACAGCGTGTAACACAGGGGCAGCCGAACGAAGTCGAACCCCCAGTCGGCGATCCAGCGGAAGTCGTCCTCCTGCCAGTTGCCGTCGCTCCCGGTGGTGAACATCTCCAGCAGGTTGAAGCCGCGCCAGCGCGGTAGCTTCGTCTGTTCGCCCACCTTCCGGCCTTCCTTTCCTGCAACTCCGGGCTGCGGTTTGCGTGACCCACACGCCGCGGACATCGAGGCCATCAGGACGCCCGCGACCCCGCCTCTCAGGAAGTCCCTGCGAGTCAGTCGCCCCCTACCTCCCGGTCCCACGAAACCTGTGTCAGCCACTGCTTCTGTCCTCCGGGCCGGTCGCTCAGCCCGATGGTTGCCCGCCTACCGCGGGGCAAACCAACGGCGGCTTGCCCCTACGGGCGCCCGGGAGGTGAGTTCTGGGCTTGCGCAATGCTCTCCTTTCCAGGCCGGGATGCCCGGCTGGGAGCCGCTCCCAGGAAGGGGCCTGCCGGCCGTGGAAAAGACTAGTGCATGGCGCTTACTGGATGGGACCAGACGACGGCTGCGCGAGTGCTTGCGTGGGGCGCGCTGGCGGCCCTAGTGTACGTCTACTTCCTCTACCCCCTCCTCTTGATCGCCCTGGAGCGCGTGCGCCGGCCTGGCGCCGTCGTAGAAGGAGATGAGCGGCCCACCGTAACGGTCGTCGTCGCCGCCTGGAACGAGGAGAGCGCCATCGGCGCAAAGATCGAGAACACGCTCGGCCAGGACTACCCGCACCATCTGCTGGACGTGGTGGTTGTATCCGACAGCAGCACGGATCGCACCGACGAAATCGTGGCGGGCTACGCCCGGAGGACCGGAAGGGTGCGGCTGCTCCGCGGCGAGCCGCGGCAGGGCAAGTCGGCCGCCCTCAACCTGGGCATCCCGGCCGCGGGCGGTGACGTGATCGTGCTGACCGATGCCAACGCCTCCTTCCGAGACGATGCTGTCTCCCACCTGGTCGGGCCATTCGCCGATCCTCACGTCGGCGCGGTCAGCGGCCAGCTTCTCTACCGCACACCTGCGGGCGGACCGGACACAGAGAGCGTCTACTGGAGGTACGAGCAGCGCGTCAAACGGGCCGAGTCAGCGCTCCACGCTCTGTTGGGGGCCAACGGGTCCATCTACGCGATCCGGCGGCACCTCTTCCGACCGATCCATCCCAGGGATGTGAACGACTTCCGGATCCCATACGACGCCCTGCTCCAGGGGTATGCAGTGGTGCTGGAGGAGGGCGCGGTATCCTACGAGGATGCCGCGCCCGGCCTCTGGGCAGAGTACCGCCGAAAGGTCCGCATCATGTCCCGCGCCGTCCCGATGATGCTGAGCCTGATCGTGCCGACGATCGCGCGGGGCCGCGGGCTTGTGCTCTGGCAGCTCATCAGTCACAAGGTCCTGCGCGAGATCCAGGGGATCTTCTTCCTGGCGGCCCTGCTGGCCGCCGGCTGGGGGGCAGCGCGTGGCGCCGCCGACCTGCTTCTCTTACTGGCGGCCCAGGGAGTGCTCTACCTTGCGGGCGTGCTCGGCTGGGCTGTGCCCAAGGCTGCGGCCATGCGACCTCTTCGTCTGGCCGCGCACTTCGACATGATCGCGCTGGCCAGCATCGCCGCTCTCGTCCTCTGGGCGACCGGACAGGTCAGGCCCACCTGGGAGCCTGCCCGCCCTTCGAGCTCGGGCGCCTGACGCGGAGGCGGCCCCGCAGGACGTTTGGCGGCTGGCGACGAAGCGGCTACGCAGAATCGCAGGAGTAACCCTGGCTAAGAGCGACCAGATCGCGTATCGTCATGGACAGCTCTCCTTCTGATCGAAACCAGAGCGAGGCGCAGTGCCCCGCGGCACCACAGCCAGATGCGCACGACCGAAGCGCTGCGGCTCGCGGGGAGGCGGCCGAGGCCCCTCTTTCCTGGTTCTCGCACATGATCCCGCACTGCCTGGAGCACGCGCGCGAGGCGAAAGCAAGGGGCCGCCCGATCGTGGGCATCACGTGTGAGTACACCCCGCGCGAGCTGATCATGGCGGCCGGCGGGGTGCCGGTGTGTCTCTGCGGCGGGTCGGCCGACACCATCCCGGCGGCCGAGGCGGACCTGCCAGTGAACCTGTGCCCCCTGGTGAAGTCCACCTACGGCTATCATGTCAAGAAGGCGAACCCGTTCCTCGAGATGGCCGACCTGGTCGTGGTCGAGACCACCTGCGACGGCAAGAAGAAGATGTATGAGCTGATGGCGGAGACCAGGCCGGTCTACCTGGTGGAGCTACCCCAGAAGCCGGACGACGAGGACGCGATGGCGCACTGGGTGCGGGAGCTCCACAAGCTGAAGGCAGAGCTGGAGCGGCGCTTCGGGGTGGCGGTGACGCCCGACCGCATGCGCGCAGCGATCGAGACAATGAACCGGGAGCGGCGGCTCCGTCGCGAGCTGGCCGCACTCATGGAGGCAGATGCTCCGCCGCTTACCGGCCGAGAGCTGCTCGACCTGAAGAGTACGATCTCAGCCATCCCGGCCGATTTGGCCCAGTACCAGCGGGCGCTGGAGGTGCTCCCCGGGCGGCGGCCGGGTCCAGACATCAGGTCCCGGGTGCGAGTGCTGATGACCGGGGTTCCCATGGTGCATGGGGCGGAGCGCGTCCTCGAGATCGTGGAAGACCTGGGGGGCCTGGTGGTGTGCATGGAGAGCTGTACCGGGCTGAAGCCGATCCTGGAGGACGTTGACGCCGAGGCCGCGGACCCGGTGTGCGCGCTCGCCGAGAAGTACTTCCGGCTGCATTGCTCGGTGATGAGCCCGAATCGGCGGAGGCTGGAGGTCATCCCGGAGCTGGCCCGGCGATTTCGCGCGGAGTGCGTGATCGAGCTGATCTGGCAGGCCTGTCTGACTTATGATGTGGAATCATACTTCGTCCGCCGACTGGTCACCCAGGACCCCGGGCTGCCGTACCTGCGGCTGGAGACAGACTACTCGCCCTCCGATTCCGCCCGCATCGCGACCCGCGTCGAGGCGCTGTTCGAGACGGTCAGAGCCCGAGCGCAGGCATCGCGATGATCTGCGCTGGTGTTGACGCCGGGTCAAGAACCATCAAGGTCGTTCTGCTCACTGACGAGGGCGGGGTCCTCGCCTGCGCCATCAGAGACCAAGGAGCTGACCAGCAGCGCCTCGCGCAGGAGCTTCTTACGAGCGTCCTTGCGGAGCATGGCCTCGAGCTACGTGAGATCGCGCGTACTGTCGCCACCGGATATGCCCGTAGCGCTGTGCGTGCCGCGGATACCACCATCACGGAGATCACCTGTCACGCCTGCGGCGTCCATGACCAGAGGCCGGACGCGGCCACCGTGATCGAGATCGGAGGACAGGATAGCAAGGTCCTGCATCTGAACGGGTTCGGCGGCGTGCGCGACTTCGAGATGAATGACCGGTGCGCGGCCGGGACCGGCCGCTTCCTGGAAATGGTCGCAGCGCGCCTGGGCGTTGACCTCGCGGCCTTCAGCGGGCTGGCCGCTCAGAGCGCGCGTCCGGCGGCGATCACCAACACCTGCGCCGTGTTCGCAGAGACCGAGATCATCGGACTGCTGGGCACGGGCACGCGGCCGGAGGACATCGCGGCCGGCGTGCTCGCCTCCATCGCCGCGCGGGCCTCTTCGCTCGCCGCAGGCAAGGCCGATGCGCCGATCATCTTCACGGGGGGAGTGGCGCTGATACCGGGCATGGCCGACGCGCTCGCCGCCGCGCTCGAGCGACCGGTCTCCGTCGCCGAGCAGCCCCAGCTGACCGGCGCGCTCGGCGCCGCCCTGCTCGCGCGGCGCCAGGCGCTGGCCGAAGCTGGCCGCTGACACCCGTCACGCCTTGTGGAGGCCCGGGGCGGCTGCTATCATGAGAGGCTGGGTTTCCGTTGGGCAGGGGGGCTCCGGCCCAACGGAGAACCGGGAGACGCGAGGTGACGACGCTCTCGAAACGCGAACGCGTGATGGGCCGGTCGCAGCGGCTGGGGCACTGCATCTGTGACCCGCGGAAGCCGTGCCCGTGCGACGTTCTCCTGGACCGGGACGTCTGCCTCTGTGCAGGCGAGCGGCTGGAGGAGCATACCGGGCCGGAGCAGGCAGCGCTGACCAAACTGGTGAAGAACGCGGGCTGCGCCTCCAAGATCGCGCCGGCCGACCTGGCGCGAGTGCTCTCCCGTCTCCCCAGAGTGGACGACCCGCGAGTGCTGGTTGGCACGCGCACGGCCGATGACGCAGGGGTGTTCCAGGTCTCCCAGGACCTGTGCCTCGTCCAGACGGTAGACGTCTTCGCGCCGTGTGTTGACGACCCCTACCAGTTCGGCCAGATCGCAGCCTGCAATTCCCTCAGCGATTGCTACGCGATGGGCGGACTTCCCCTCACGGCCCTCTCCATCATCGGCTATCCCCTGCATGCGCTCAGCGACGAGTGGATGTACCAGATGCTCAAGGGGGGCATGGACAAGCTGGAGGAGGCGGGGGTGGCGCTGGTGGGCGGGCACAGCCTGAATGACGAGGAGGTGAAGCTCGGGTTCGCGATCACCGGAGTGATCAGCCCCCGCGAGGTGGTCACCAACGCCGGCGCGCAGCCCGGCGATGTCCTGATCCTGACCAAGGGGATCGGCACCGGTATCATCTCCTTTGCCGCTCAGGTGGATCGCGCGTCTCGACAGTCTCTTCGCGCGGCGGGTGATTCCATGACCACTCTCAACCACGCGGCTTCCGAGGTCATGTGCGAGATGAAAGCGCATGCCTGCACCGATGTCACGGGATTCGGTCTGCTCGGGCATCTCTGCCATGTGGTCCGGGAGAGCGGCGTCACGGCCGAGGTCTGGTGGGATGCGGTTCCGCTCCTGCCCCAGGTGTGGGAGTACGCCGCGGAGGGCCTGGTCTCGGGAGCGGCCGAGCGCAACCGGGAGTTCGCCGCGGACACGGTCCAGGTAGAGCGCGGGGTGCCCGAGCCTGCGCTGGACATCCTCTATGACCCCCAAACCTCAGGTGGGCTGCTGATCTCGGTCGCGGAAGCGGCTGGCGACGAAACGCTGGCCAGGCTTCGCGCCGCCGGGTGCTCCAAGGCAGTGATCGTGGGGCGCATCCGAGATCATTCGAAAGGAGCCATTGTGGTGACAGGGAAAGGGAACACACTGTCATCCACGGCAGTCCGAACAGGAGCGACGGCTCAGGTGAAGCGCGAATCAGGCGCCAACGTCCAGACGGAGGAGGCGTGCTGCCCGCCCGGCAGCAGCGCGCCCGGCGCCGGCGCCGCGGAGCAGGCCTTCAGCCAGTTCATGGGTACCGCCTTCGCGGCCGGCGCCCTGGACGTGGTCCAGAAGGAGCTGACCACCATCGCGCTCTCCGTAGCGGTTGGCTGCGAGCCCTGCCTGAGAATGCACCTGGACAAGGCGCGGGGGATGGGCATCGCCGAGCAGGAGATACAGGAAGCGGCATGGATGGGCGTCGCCTTCGGGGGCGCCAAGGCGATGATGCTGTGGAGGCAGATGTCCAGAGCATCCGGAACTAACACCGGGTCTGAAGGGTCAAACTGCTGCGTCTAGCCCGTTCGAGAGGAGGCTGACGATGCGCGCTGGCACGTGCGTCGCGGTTCGGAAGCTGCCCTATCTGGTGGCGGGTCTGATCGCGCTGGCCGCGGTCCCGCGCGGCGAGGCCACCGCCCAGCGGCGGACGGCGTACTTCCGCATCCAGGTCTCACCAGACTGCACCATCTACGGGCTGCTGCGGCAGGACGAGCTGCGCCTCGCAGCCGACCCCGACCAGCTGGCGGCCGTCACGCCGGTCAAGGCCACCAAAGTAGACAACACACCCCGGGTGCCTGACTACGAATGGCAGGAGTACACCTTCCCCGAGGTCGCGGTGCCAGTGCCCGCCGACCGGCTGCCAGAGGGGTTCAGCGGCATGCAGGCCACACTCCATTACCGGACTGGCACCAGCACGCGGAGCAGCCGGGGCACGAGGGTACGGGACATATCTTACGTCCGCGGGCAGCTTGGCCTGACCCGGAAGGATGAAGCTGGCACGCTGTGGGCTTACTGCTGGGACCCGTTCGTCGAGACGGGCGTCGCGCCGGAGAAGGCGCCGGCGATCCAGGTGCCCAGGATAGGCAGGCTCAGTCTTCAGGTAAGCACCGAGACAAAGAAGAAGCTGAATCCCGGCATCGCTGTGGTAGCGAAGTCCGGCGAGATGGGGCTCTCCGACATCCTCAGAGCTGGCAAGAGCGTCGAGGCCCACCTCCTGGTGATGGGTCCGGACGGCGGCACGGTGGCATCCGAGAAGGGCCCGCTGAGCAAGTTTGGGTTCACCTGAGGAGGGACCTGCTACTCCGTGCGAGTGGCGAGGCGAGGTCTCTACAAGTGCAAGGCGACCATGGATGTGGGCCCGCTGGGAGGCAGACTGGACAGCGAGACCAGCTTCTACGTCCGCTGATCAGACGGGTATCCTGCTGCTGCGAGGGCGCCCCCATCGTGGTCTCGGCCGGTGGCGCCCTTGTCATTGCCGGGCCAGCAGGCGGCGATCGGGAGCGGATGGGTCCTGGTGGATCTTGCCGGGCTTCAAACCCGGTGAGGGGCCCTGATACGGTCCCGGGTGGGTTCGATTCCCACACGCTCCCGCCAGCCCACTTCGACGATGGGCCGATGAGGTCAGCATGAGTGCGCGTCGCTCCGACATCGCCCCTCTGGGGAAGCGGCTCAAGCTCCAGTTGTTCTCGCTGGTTGCTGTCAACGGCTACTTCTGGAGCCCGGTAGGCAAGTACGTCTGCGTGCCGGTGCTCAACTGCTACGCCTGTCCGGTGGGAACGATCTCCTGCCCCATCGGAAGCATCACCGCTTTCGCGCTCTTCCGCCTCATCCCCTACTACATCATCGGCACCCTCGGGCTGGTCGGCGTGACCGTGGGCCGGGCCTTCTGCGGCTGGGCCTGCCCATTCGGCCTGCTCCAGGACGCGCTCTACCGCCTCCGCTCCCGGAAGTGGCGGATGCCCCGGCCCGCGAACTGGCTGAAGTACGCGCTCCTGCTCGTCCTGGTCATCGGCCTGCCTGCCCTCTACAGGAAGGGGCAGGACAAGACCGGGGCCGATCGCATCGTGGCCGAGAAGGTGGGGGCGCGCGATTACTGCGCATTCGTCTGCCCGGTGGGCACCTTGGAGGCCGGAGTGCCGGGCATCGCCGTGAGTAAGGACCTGCGTGCGAGGGCCACCTGGCGGACGTGGAGCAAGTTCGCCATTCTGTTCGGCGTCCTCGGCCTGATGGTGGTCTCCCGCCGAAGCTTCTGCCGGACGCTCTGCCCGCTGGGCGCGACCATGGCCTTGCTCTCTCGCGCTTCCCTGCTTCGGCTGCGGACCGATAGCACCAAGTGCACTCGCTGCTTGCGCTGTGTCAAGGTATGTCCGACCGACTGTCGAAAGGTTCCCGAGAGGGGCGGCCAGGCGGAGGCGACCGCCGAGTGTGTGCTCTGCCTCGACTGTGTGCGCGGATGTCCGGAGCCAGGCGCGCTCTCGGCCCTCCTTGCGGGGCGCGAGATCTCCGTCAGCAAAGGCAAGGTTCGTGCTTAAGAGGCTATGGGTCATAGTCGCGCTGCTCGCCCTGGTGTTCCTGGGATGCTTGATCTACGGGATCTACCTGGGCGACGCCGACTACGTCCTCGAGAACGCAAAGAGCTTCTGTTTCACATGACCACTGGGCAAGTGACCGCGCGTGTCGCGGTCGGAGGGCCGTGGGATGGCCGATGTCCCTGCTCTGCTGCGTGCGCTTCCCCGGGTGGATGAAGTCCTCGCGCACCAGCGCCTGACCGCGATCTCACAAGAAGCGCCTCGCGCGCTCTGCCGCCAGGCCGCCCGCGCTGCCGTCGAAGAAGCGAGATCCCTCCTCCTGCGCGGGGACCCGCCCGCAGGCCTGACTTTAGATGCCATAGCTGCGCGAGCGGCTCAAATCCTGCGGCGCAGACTGCGACCCCACCTCTCGCGCGCGATCAACGCCACCGGGATCGTGCTTCACACCGGGCTCGGCCGCGCCCCCTTCTCCAGCTCCGCGCAGGCCGCTCTCGCCGAGGTCGCGGCCGGCTACTGCAACCTCCAGGCCGACCTCGAGACTGGCCAGAGGATGCCCCGCGAGTCCCACGTGCACTGGCTCTTCCAGGAGCTTACGGGCGCGGAGGCGACGCTGGTGGTCAACAACAATGCCGCCGCCACCGTGCTCGTGCTGAACACCTTGGCGGCCGGCAAGGAGGTCATCGTCTCGCGCGGCGAGATGGTCGAGATCGGCGGCTCCTTCCGCCTTCCCGAGATCATCGCGCTGGCGGGGTGCCGGCTGGTGGAGGTCGGGTGCACCAACCGGACTCACCTGCGAGACTACGAAAACGGCATCACCCCGGAAACCGCAGTTCTGCTGGCCGTGCACCAGAGCAACTATCGGATAGAGGGATTCACCTCCCAGGTCGAGATCGGAGAGCTGGCGGCGCTGGCCCGCGCCCGCGGCCTGATCTGCGTGCACGACCTGGGCAGCGGCGCCCTGGTGGACCTGGCTGGCTATGGGCTTCCGCGGGAGCCGACGGTGCCCGACAGCCTGGCGGCAGGCGCGGAGGTCGTGCTGTTCAGCGGGGACAAGCTGCTCGGCGGGCCACAGTGCGGCGTAATCCTGGGCAACGAAGACGCTCTCGCGGCCATGCGTAGGAACCCGTTCTACCGCGCCTTCCGCGTCGGGAAGCTGACGCTGTCCGTGCTGGAGGCCACGCTCAGGCTCTTCCTCGAGCCAGAGAGCCTGCCCAAGAAGCACGGCCTGATGGCATTGCTGCTCTGCTCTCCGGAGGCGATCAGAGAACGGGCTGAGGCCTTGGCGCGCGAGGCGCAGTCCCGCGGTGGGGGATGGCTCCGCGCGGAGGTCCAGGAGGGTGAGTCCGAGGTGGGCGGTGGCTCGCTGGCGGGACACTCTCTCCCCACCACGGTGGTGGCGCTCCGGTCAGACCGGGTCTCCTCCGGCGAGCTGGCTCGCCTGCTTCGGCTGTCCGAGCCGCCCATCTTCGCGCGGGTTCACCGCGACCGAGTGGTGCTCGACCCGCGCACTGTTCTGCCGGACGAGGACGCGACCATCCTGGCCGCGCTGGCGCGCATGGGCGCCGACCTTCAGGACCAATGATGCCCGCGGCACGGCAGGTATCCGACGGCTCCAGAGGAACGCCGGGCCCGCTGGTCTTCGGCACCGCCGGGCATGTTGACCACGGCAAGTCCGCGCTCGTGCTCGCCCTCACGGGGACCGATCCCGACCGCCTGGCCGAGGAGAAGGCCCGGGAGATGACGATTGACCTGGGCTTCGCCTTCCTCTCTCTCCCCGGTCTGCCGGACATGGCGGCGATCGTGGACGTTCCCGGCCATGAGATGTTCGTCCGCAACATGGTGGCCGGGGCGACCGGCATTGACGCCGCCATCTTCGTCGTCGCGGCCGACGAGGGAGTGATGCCGCAGACGGTCGAGCACCTGGAGGTGCTCCGCCAGCTGAAGATTCAGGCCGGCGTCATCGCCCTCACGAAACGCGACCGGGTCTCCGCGGAGAAGCTCCGGCAGACCACGGAGGAAGTACGTGCCTTCCTCGTGGGCAGCCCCTTCGAGGCGGCCGCGATCGTCCCTGTCTCATCTATCACCGGAGAGGGCCTGCCCGAGCTTCGACAAGAGCTGGCGCGGCTGGCCCAGAGCGTCAGGACCCGCCCGGCCGAAGGCATCTTCCGTCTTCCGGTTGACCGCGTTTTCACCCTCAAGGGTGTGGGCACTGTTGTCACCGGAACCGTGATCTCGGGCGCCCTCCAAGTTGGCGAGATGGTGACTTGCCTGCCCGCGGGCCGGCAGCTTCGGGCGCGGGCTTTGCAGGTTCACGGCGGCAAGGTCGAGCGCGTCCTCGCGGGGCAGCGGGCGGCAATCAACCTGGCAGACGTGGCCAAGGAGGACCTCCACCGCGGCGACGTGCTCGCCACGCCCGGCTCCCTCGCCTCGACTCTCATGATTGACGCCAGGGCGAACCTGTCTGCTGGGGTCCGCAGGCCATTGGAGCAGCGGGCACGGGTGCGAGTGCACCACGGAACCGCGGAGGTGATGGCCCGGGTAGTCCTGCTGGAGGGGGAGACACTCGCGCCGGGCGAGTCGGCGCTGGTTCAACTGCGGCTCGAATCGCCGCTGGCGCCGCTGTCGGGCGACCCCTTTGTGCTGCGCTCCTACTCGCCCATGCTCGTCAACGGGGGTGGGACCGTCGTGGACCCGCATCCGCCCAAGAGGCGGAGGGCTGGCGGCTCCTCAGAACTGGAGGAGCGAGAAGGCCTGCCGGCGGCAGGGACGCTCCTCGGGCTCTTGGAACGCGCGGCTGCGAGGGGAATGCGGTTCGACCAGATGCGCGTCCGCTGCGGTCTCTCGGGGACCGATCTGCGCTCCATGCTGGCGGAGCTGGCCGCCGACGGCCGCGTCTGCCCTGGACGACGCGACCTCTGGTTCAGTTCCGAAGCAATCGAGGACATGAAGCTCGCTCTGGCCACGCGGCTGGCCGAGCTGCACGCGGAGGAACCGCTGCGCACCTTCGCCCCTCTGAACGCGGTTGCCGGTCCCCTGGCATCTTCGCCGGAGGAGCGCGAGTGCTTCCGAGTTGCGCTCGATCTGCTCGCGAGCGGGGGACTGGCAGTGGTGGCCGGTGAGCGTCTTCGGCTGGCCTCCCACCGGCCGGTGTGGCAGGGGAAGAATGCCCGTGCGCGAGAGGCGATCTTGGGAGCCGCCCGCGCGCGCGGCCTAGCCGCTCCTACCGCAGCTGAGATCGCGGTCACGGTTGGGCTGGACGAGAAGGAGTGCGAGCGAGTGCTGGAGGCCCTGGCGGATTCAGGCGAGCTGCACGTCCTCGCACCCGGCCTCTACCTCCACCCGGAGGTGATGGCCGAGGCGCGCGCCCAGGTGCGGCGGCACCTCGAGCAGCATGGCACGCTCACCGTGGCGGAGTGCCGGGAGCTGCTTGGCGCCTCCCGGAAGTACCTGCTACCCTTCCTTGAGCAGCTCGACCGGGAGGGGCTGACAGTCAGGCGGGGCGACTACCGAGAGCTCGCACGCCGCTAGAGCCCACGCCCGCCAGCCTATCCCACTACCGACGCTCAGCGCTCGGCATCACAAACCGGAACCTGGCCTCCCGGGTCCACTTCTCGTAGCGCGGATCGGATCGCCAGTTCGCGTAGCTATCCACGATCGCCTCGCGCAGGTCGTAGCGGTCGGTCCTGCCGTTCCCGGTCACCGCGGCGCTGCCGCCGACCGGACCGCTCCGGTTGAAGCGCACCTCGATCTCGTGCCCGCCCAGGGCCAGCTTTACGCCCGTGCTTCGCTCGTCCTGGACCAACTGCATTTCCGGCAGCGGCTCCGGCCCGCCCGCGCGCATCACCACCAGGTACTCCGTCTGGCTGCTCTGCGCCGCCGGTCGGATCTCGAGCAGCTGCTGATCCTTCCAGACCCAGCCGGTTTCGAACGGCTTCAGGGCTGAAGCCGTCGCGCCCGCGGGCAGCAGGGCCCGACCGGCCAGATGCTCCGACCCCGCCTCGATCAGGAATGAGTCGCCCTGTGTGGTGAGCCCCGGACCGGTGGCCGCGATCCACTTCGACGCGTGTCCTGCGGGGCCGAGCTTCACCCGGTCGTAGACCACCACCAGGTCCGGCTTCACGAACACCAACTGGCGGTCGAGCTGTGACACCTTGTCCGCGGGCCAGGCATTGGCGGCGTCGCCGGCCGCGAAATCGAGCCCGGGCCAGGTCTGGTAGGCGAGCAGCCGCCCCTCTTGCATGAACAGAGCCTCGGTGTGCCCGTGCAGGTCCAGGCCGCCGCCCCAGCCCTGCTCGGCCGCCTGAAAGCCGAACGCCAGCTTGTCCCGACCCAGGTAGGTGAAGGTGGCGGGCGGGAAGCGGTTGATCACCAGATGCTCACCGTCTCGCGGATGCTGGAGGTTCATCGCCCACTGCTCGCGCCAGTCGTCATCCACCACGATGGAGTTTCCCCAGGCCCCGGTCATGTTGCCGTCATCCGTGAGCAGGGCCGGCGTCCCGATCAGGTACTGGCCGGCCTTGACGACAGTGAAGTGGTTCGGCTTGTTGCGGCTGGTGTGGTCGCGCACTCCCGACACGAAGCTGACCTCTGTCGCCTTCGCGTCGAAGCCCGACCGCATCGCTGCCCAGCCCTCCACTTCGAACACCGCGGTGGGTGGAATCTCCTCCCATTTCACCTCAGGGGCCTTCGGGTCATACCACCCGAGGGCCAGTGCCATGGGCACCGACACGGCGGAGACGAAGTAGTTGGCCGCGCCCTTCATCTCTCCCTTGAGCGCGATCCCGTCCAGGGCCATGAGTCGGTCAACCGCCGCCTGCTCATCGCCTGCCAGCGGCCCGTCCATCTTCTCGATCCACTCGTCCCATTGGTAGGACGATTTCTCCAGCGGATGGCGAGTCAGTGACGCGAAGATCCAGTGCCAGGGCTCGCCGTTCGGCCCCCGCACGTTTGGCAGCAGTGCCCGCTTGTCCTTGATCGGATCGGCATAGCGCTGGAAGGTCAGGAAGCCCGCGAAGACCGGCTTCTCGAACAGCCGCGGCTCGTCGAACAGGTTATGCAGGAACATGAACATCAAGGCATAGCCGTGCATCGGGCAGTGACACCAGGTATACGGGTTCATCCACCACGGTCCCCCGCGCTGGCCGCGGTGAGTCTCGAAGTAGCGCTCCGCGTTGTTCTCCAGCGTCATGATGCGGTAGATGAGCGCTCTCTTCTCCGGTGTCAGCGGCTCCTCCAGAGTCACCAGGGTCCACGGCAGCACATCCATGTTCCCGACGTTGCCTGTCATCTGGGCGTAGACCTTGGGGGCCTCCTCGGCCGGATCTGCAGAGAGATCGAGCAGGCTCGCGTCCACCCCGGGGAAGAAGGGCCCGTGGTGGTGGAACTCGCAGTACCAGTCCACCTTCTCGGCCGCGCGCAGCCCCGCCACCTTCTGCCTAAGGATCGCGCTCTCGGGCTTCAGGTAGTTCAAGGCCAGCTCGGAGGCCAGCACCCGCCACCCCAACTCGTAGTTCCGCCAGCCGCACAGATTGCGCGCCGCGCCCGGGTCCGTCACTTCAGCCGGCGCCGCCTTCGCACAGTCATCTGCGGTCATGCCCGGCGGCAGGAACCGCTCTGGGAACCGCCCCTCCTTGGGGGCCATCCGCTCCAGCCACTCGGCATAGCGCTTGAACAGCGTCGGGTGCTGCGCGATCCTCTCCTGGATCGCCGCTATCTCCTCCTTGCGGAAGAACATCCGCGGATGCTCCAGCTTGGGCAGGCGCAGGAAACGCGCCTCCTTCGCGATCTCGCCTTCCGGCGTGCTCACGGTGACTGTGAGCGTGAAGCGTCCCATCTCGGGCGGCGACAGCGCGATCGGCAGCGACTTCGCCTCTCCCGCCGCGAGCGTCACCTCCATCGGCCTCACCGGCTGCATCTTCTCACCCAGGTAGTTCGTGAGCGAGAACGAAGCCTTCCCTGCAACCGGCGCGCCGCCCCGGTTCGCGACCTGCAATGTGAACAGCACCGGCTCCCGGTCGTGGAATACGCCCTCGTAGGAGATCAGCGGGACCTTCCCATGAACCGCCTGCGGCTCTGGCAGGAGCGTCATCTCCAGCTCCGGCTGGGGCGACCTGCTCACCGCCACCGCCTCCAGCCTGGCGAACGGGCTGTGGGCCCTGATTCGCACCACATGCCGGCCCGGTCCCACCTTCAGCGCCGGCGCGTTGTAGCGCCAGAACTCCTCGCTGTCGTTCACCAGGAACATCTCGCTGTCGGGGGCGATCCAGCGGCGCGCCGCCCAATCATACTCGGTGCCCCCATCAACCGAGACCGTGATGCTGCCGGGCGCGTCCTTCAAGGTCAACCCTGGGTCGGGCATGAGCTGCGGATCGGCGAGGGCACTGATGTCAATCGCCCGCGTGCCGTCAACGCCGATGACGAGCTGGTTGGTGGCCATGAAGCGCTTGGCCGCTGCCCCGGCCGGCACCGACACCGCGTCGCGCCACACCGCCTCTGGCGGCGTCTCTACCGGCGCGGGCGCCAGGTCCAGCGTGGTCAGGTCCAGCAAGCTGGGACGCAGCTCGACGGCGATGCGCGGCTGCATCGCGAGCGGGATCCGGTCATCGGCCATCACTGGCCACCACCCCGTGTTGGGCGGCGCCGCGTAGGTAACTCCCCGCGGTCCGCCCGCCAGCGGCGTCCGCGCCACCACCTGTCGGCTAGCTGCATCAACGGCGACGAGCTCACTGGAATCGAGGCAGGTCATGTACAGCCGGTTCACCTGGGCCGGGGGCCATATCGGCTTGTCACTGCCAGGCTGCAGCTCCTCCGGACGCTGCCAGGCCACGTCCGATACCGTGGCCATCGCCCACGGTCCACCCGGCACTGGGAATTCGCCCTCCACCCTGCGCGCCTTCGGGTCAATCACCACCACCCGGTCGTGCGCCGGGTCAGTCGCGTACAGCTTGCCGCCGAACTCCCTCAGATCGGCAATGTACCCGCCAACGCGGATCGGGTCGAGGAGCTTCGACTCCTTGTCCAGCACGCCCACCAGTCCTCGACTCGGAGAGGCGAAGAACAGGAAGTAGAGGTCCGGCTCGCCGAGCTTCAGCAACACCGGGCTGATCGGGCCAGGGTTGTCTCCGAAGCGGCCCGCGATGCTCGCATCCACCGGACCCTTGGTAACCGCAGATACATCAATGATCTTCCGCGGCCCCACGGACCCGCCATGGGTGAGCTGGTGAGGCCCTCCGACCTCATACCAGTTGCACTTGCAGTCCGGCCCGCCGCATCCCGGCCCGGGCTTGCCGGCCTGGTTCACGGGATCGAACTGCAACCGGTCCGCCGGAGCCGGATCCAGGCTGAACACGTCGAGGGCCTGCTGCTGGTAGCGCACAACCAGTCGCGCCGGCGGCCCCTCCACAACCTCCAGGTTGATGGGGGCTGCCGGCAGCGAGACTTCCTTGAGCGCGTCGCCGGTGGTGGTGTCGAAGGCAAGCAGCTTTTTCGCCTCTCGGCAGGCGACGAAGAGACGGCCCTTGTCCAGAGCCAGCGTCCAGGGGCCGCCGGGGACGCTCACCGTGCCCAGCACGCGGCGGCTCCTCGCATCAACCCCGACCACCCGATCACCCAGCGCATCGGCGACGTAGATGCGGCCGAGGTCGCGATCCGCCACCAGGTCGGTCAGGTAGCCTCCTACCTCGATGAACCCGAGCGTCTTCTCGGTGGTAGCATCAATGGCGATCACGCGCCCGGCGGCCGGCGCGGTGGCGAAGACGGTCGTACCTACATAGTCCACGACATCCGGGCCGGGTTGACGCACCAGCGGATAGGGGAATCGCTGGGAGAGCTTCTGCTCTCCGTTGCGCCACCACATCGGTCTGATACGCAGGGTCGCGGGCCGATCGGACTCGAACGGGAAGAGCAGTGACGCGTCGTCACCTGCCGGCTGGAGGTACGACTCGCCTGCTCCCGATGGCCCGCCTATCTCCCAAGCGCCCTCCCTATCGGCCTGCTGGGCTTGCCATACCACCCATCCACTCGCCTTGGGCATAGGGAAAGTCGCCGCTGCCGCCAACCCGTAGATCCCGAGGCTGGCAACTGCGACTATGCCCACGACCGCCTGGCGCAACGAGACACCAGCTCGCCTACGAAGCAACATGAGTGCCCCCTTGGTCGCCCTGAGTATCCGGCCCGAGCCGAAGCCGGCTCGGGGCACTATAGCACACGGCTGCGGCGTTGCTGCGCCTCCGCCGCGGTGGTGTAGGGCGGGCAGGCCCAGCCTGCTCCGCCGAAGTAGCCTTGGGCTACACAAACTGGACGCTCGCGACCGTCGCGTTCCTACGCCCGCCCGGCCTCGTCCGGGAAGACGTTGGCGTACTTCACGCTCGACCGCGGCTCGGCCATCATCTCGGCCACCGCATCGCGCCAGACCTGGTAGTGCTCGGTCTCCTTGTGGCGGTCAGCATCGGCCGGCGTTCGGTACACCTCCACCAGCAGGAAGCGCGTGGGGTCATCGGATTGCTGGAGCACGTCGAAGCGCGCCACCCCTGGCTCCCGCACGCTGTGGCGCGCGTTCGCCATCGTCGCCTGGCGGAACTGCTCGGCGAACTCCGGCTTCACGTGAACATGCACGTGGACGATGTACATGCCCCCCCTTCTACCACAGGTTCGCGGCTACCGGCGACTCGGCGCGCGGCATCAGCTTCACGGCGCCGTTCTTGCACGCGCTTCGGCAGATGCCGCAGCCGTAGCACGCAGTCTGGTCAACCACAGCTTTCTTGTTGGCCGCGCTGTAGCCAAGCGCGCCGAACTGGCAGACCCTCATGCATGACCGGCAGCCGGTGCACGCGTCTGCATCCACCGCCGCTACGTACTCGGCCCTGAACATGACCTTGACATCGTGGGTGACGGTGGCCCGCATCGCCATGCAGTCGGCCCGATCGCAGTTGCAGATGCCACCGACGAAGGGCGCGACGAACGTCCAGACCGTGTGGCAGAGACCCTCCCGCTCGTGGTCCGCGAAGGCCTGACGGGCCGCTTCCGGAGTCAGCGTCTCGAGCCCGGAGGTGTCCGGCCCGGCCAGGAAGCTGTTGTCCAGGCCGCGAAGAAGCTCACCGAGACGGTCGCCCGGGCCCACCGAGACGCCGTAGCAGTAGCGCGCCTCTCGGCCCAGCGTCACGTGCCGGCAGATGCACGGCACCCGCACAATCGAGTTCACGAATCCGAAGACCGTCTCCACGTCTTCCAGCGGAAGCACCTGGCCGAAGTGCCACTTCTTCATGCGCCGGACCGAGACAGCCCTAACCAGGCGCTGGACGAATGCCGGGGCCTTCTGCAGCTTGTCCAGTTGCTGAGAGTCGCTGTCGAGATGCTCTGGATGGCTGAAGAAGTCAGCGATGAAGCGCCGCCTGCGCGCATCGCTCAGCAAGTCCTGCGAGTAGTTCTTCGCTTGCAGGTACCACTTCTTCCCTTCCCCGTGCTGAACGCAGAACTCACACATCAGCGGCTTCTCTTTCTCTCCTGCTCGGCCAGACCTACGGAGTTTCTTGCACTATAGTGATTCGAACTACGATGCAAGAAACTCCTCAGCGCACAACCTGACGCTTGTACCGGGGATTCTCTTGCGTTACGGTTGTCGCCGTAACGCAAGAGAATCTGTACATCATCTTCTGCGTCCAGCGTCGCGAACCTGCGCTGCCGCAGCAGGAGGGTGCGCTATCCCGGGCCGCGGACGTGGTCGAGGTGGTAGGGGATGCTCTTCTTCGCCAGCTCCTCCTGAAGGGCGGCGACATCCACGGTGTCGGGCGTCGTGCCCGCCCGCACCGCGAGCACGGCCGCCAGGCCAGCCGCCTGACCGGTGAGGGTCGCGCCCGGGAAGACGCGCGTTACCTCCCAGGCGTGCCCGCTCGCGGCGATGCAGCGTCCGGCGGCGAGCACGCCTCTGATCCCGGTCGGCACCAGCGTGCCGTAGGGCACCTCCCAGATGTTGCTGGGCGATAGCCAGTCCGCAACCAGGCCGATCGAGTCCGGCTGGTGCTGGTCGTGCTCAGAGCCCGTGAGGTTGGCTCTTCCGACGATGCGGCGGGTGGTGCGGAACTGAGCGATGGAAGGCAAGGTGACCGGGAACGCGTCCTGGCGGCCGCTGGCCCCAGCTGCCGCGTGCAGCTTCGCGTAGTGCTCGCGTAGGAACGCCCGGCCGGCCAGCACGAAGGCAGTCACACTCTCAGCATCGAGGCCTGACCAGGACTTCTCCGTGCCTCCACCGGCGTTGGTGGTGTTACTGCCAAAGAGCACCAGATCCTGCAGCGGCAGGCCGCTGTTCCGCTCGACCGCCTTCCGGGCCGCTTCGAGCGATGCCTGGAGCGCCCAGATGGCCAGAAGATTGCCTCCCGGCTCGCAGACCGCCCCGGCCCGGTAGCTGATGTCAGCGTCGCCAGTGGCGTCAATGATGCAGTGCGCGAGGAAGACGCCCCGGCCTGCCTTGGTCTCGACCTCGACTCCTACCACCCGGTCGCCGTCCAGGATTGGCTCACAGGCCAACGTGTCAAACCACACGCCGACGCCGGCCTCGACGAGCGCTTCATCCAGTGCCAGGACGAAAGCGGCGGGAGAGAAGATCGCCCCGGACTTCACAGCCGCGGCAGCATCGCCGACATCTTGCGGTTCGTCCGGCCTCCGGCCGGGGCCATATCGGAAGCTGAGACGCAGCAGCTCCTCGGCGGCGCCGCGCGTGACCTGGCGGCCTGCGGCGTCACACAGGGGAGGGTAGTACCAGACGAGGCCTGAGGTGGCGAGGCCGCCGGGCGTGACTGTCTTCTCGACCAGCGCGGTGCGAAAGCCCGCGCGTGCTGTCTCCAGCGCGGCCGCGATGCCGGCCACGCCGGCCCCGCAGACGATGACGTCGAACTGCCGCTCCAGACCGGGTCTCTTCGGTTGCACGGCTCCGTCCCTGTGCGCAGTCAGGGGGCCAGCGCCCACGCCCTCGCCAGGCACGGGCCCTCTCTGGCCTGACTGCCGCGCTCAATCTCGACGGACCGATTCAGCGCGGGGCGCCCCGCCTCCTTGCGCCCCCTCCCAGGCCTCGACGATCGCTCTCAGCCTCTCCGGCAGACGCTTGGGCCGCCGCGGAACCGGGCAGACCCTCACGCAGTCCCCGCGGATAGGCGAATCGGGCCTCCCCTCTCGTCGCCGCATGCACAGAGTGGGGTCGGTCTTGCTCGGCGTATCTATGAAGATGCGAGTCCGGTCATCCTTCTCCACCGACCGATAGTCCACCACCGAGGGATCATCCCTCATCGTGATGCAGCTCATGATGCAGGCCCTCAGGCAGAGCTTGCACTTGTCCCTCAGACAGATAGGATCGGTGATCAGCGGATCGGGCTCTAGCTCGGCATCGGTCACGATCGAGTTGAACCGCTGCCTCGGCCCGAACTCCCTCGTCAGCACCAGGTTGTTGTAGCCGAACTCCCCCAGTCCCGCCCTGGTCGCCGCATGGCGGTGTGAGAAGGGACCCGAGGTGTACCGGAACCGGGCCCCGTCCCTGGCCCACTCCTTGGACGACCCTTCCCAGATCTCTCTCTCCGTAAGGCCCTCGACGTGGGGATGCAGCCCGGTGGTCGGGAGGATCATCGCCTCGTACCCCAAGGCTTGCAGGTGCTGGCCGATCACCTGCCCGATCAGCTCCAGCATCACATCATGGACCGCGTGCCCCACTCGGTCGTACAGCAGTTCGAGGTAAGGGTACTTCACGTGCGGCGGGATCATCTCCATCCCCCGATCCGCCAGCGCCGCGGGCGCCTCCAGCACCGGGTTCAGGATGGGCTGCGCGATCGAGATCACCGACCTGGCCTCGGGGAGGAAGTCCCTGGGATGTGAGCCCTTGGGCGCCGCATCCCACAATGGGGGCATCGGGTCGAAGCGCTCGACCGGCGCGATGCCGACGAGGGCCGCGCCCTGCCGTCTCGCCAGGTCCTTTACAGTGCCGGTAAGCTCATCCCGTTCGTCCCTCTCATCCATTTCGTCTTCTCTCCTCTGCCCCGGCCGCCGACCGAAGTACAGCCGGCGTTCCTAAGTCACATCTCGCTGGTGCACCTCGGGGATACGCTAACACGCGCAGGAAAAAACTTCTTGACAAGCCCTCAACACCGGGTATGATAGCAGTGCAGGTCCGAAGCCGGCTATAGTGCCGGAGGTAGGTCCTGCTAGGAGCCTCCCCCGGCGGGAGGCTTTTCTTACGGCCTGATGATCCCATCCGCATCACGGGGGCGCGCCTCCCGAACCAGGATGGGACTCAGGGCGTCGAACGCCGTAGCCACGCCGTAGCGCCTAGCGTACTCAGTGGGACGTTCGCGGCGAAGCAGTGCGTAGGCGCAGAAGTCAACCGCCTGGATGAAGTAGGACTGCTCGGAGCGCTTGAACACCGGGTCCTCCACGATGCGCTCGATCGGGATGTTGCGGCTAGCCGCCCCTGTCTCCGACCATGCTCCGAACTGGCTTGGAATCGGGTTGTACACCCTCATCCGCCGCACCAACCGCGTGTAGACTAGCTCGTTGCCCTCGTCCGAGATCAGCAACCCATGGCTCCCCCATGTCTGCAGGGTGCGGTTGATCCGGTTCACCAGCCACTCGAATGCTCGCACATCATCTTTCGGTGGGAAGCAGGCGTTGAACAGCCGAGCACCCTGCAGGTCTGCCGTCAGATCCAGCACTTGGCGGAAGATCCCGCATCTCTGGGACTTCGTCACGGTCCGATCTGATGGGCGCCCTCGCCCGGACACGAACTTCCAGGCGTGCAACTCCTTGTATACGAAGATGCCGTATGTCCGCCGGAGCTGGCGTCGGTAATCCCGGAGCTGCTGGAACGCGGCCCGCCATTGGTCAGCGGGGACCGCTAGCGCTGAGAAGACGCACAGCCCCTCATCGCGGGAATCGTCAAGGTAGATCAGATGCACGTGGACTCCCCCAAGCCTCCGTTACCGTGTCAGCGACTCTGCTCCTGGTAGGGATCGTTGATGATGGGTTGGTCAACGGCGAGGGTCACTCAACGGCCTCCGCTCTTCTCCTGCCTGCGTAAGCTGTAGATCACGCCATCCCCTGAGCGCTCAGTGTACTACTCGCTCGAAACGCTCGTATGTTCTGCACGATGGACTGCAACGTCTGCGAGCACCGTCCCTTGGTAGCCGCGGTGGCGATGATCTCGCGAACGACCATCGGGTTCTTCTCTGGGTCTTTCTTGGTGGACAGAGCCAACTCCGTTTTGCACTTCTCCAGCGCCGGGCGATAGGTCTCGTTACCGATCTCCGTGCAGATGGTGCTGGTCAGCGTCGTCGCGAAGCATGCGCACCGGTTCCCGACAAGAGCAGGCCAGTCTTCCGGCGACAGACCCACCAGCCGCATCAGACGACGGTTGTCGGCCGCCTTCGCATCACCGTCGCCCTGGTCGCCGTCCCAGACGGGATAGACCGGAATGCCCAGGCAGTCGAACACGGCAAACGGCTTGTCGATGCAGTTCTTACCCATGCACGGGATCACCGAGATGCCCTCGCGCTCCAGTTCGTAGCCCTCGGCCGCGGCCTGCGCCAAGATCGCCGCCCTGTCCTCCTCGCCCTCAACCAGCACAACCAGGTCCGCGAAGAACCCCTCGTTCATCCACGGCGTCATCAGGTTGTGCACCCGGGGTTCCAGTGTCTTGCCGCTGTAAGTGCCAGGTGCCTTTGCGTCGGCGCGCTCTACCACTCGCGCCACATCATCCCAAGTGGCACGCCATACCCGCGTCGCTTTCGGACGCCTCTCCTCAACCGAGAGCTTGCGCAGGACGCGAACCTGGTGGAACCGGTCTATCCCAACGAAGAACGGAGAGTGCGTCGTGTAGATGATCTGCATCCTCTCCGCGACCCCCTTCACCTTGCCAGTCGAAAGGCCCAGCAGAATACGAGCAAGGTGCCGTTGCCTGTTCGGGTGCAGGTAGAGCTCGGGTTCCTCAACGGCAAGGATCAGATGGCCAGAGGACATAGGCGCGCCTTCTTCGGATGTCTCGGCACTGGCCTCGCCCTCACCGTCGGTTGCCGATGCCCTCTCTGACGCCGCGCGCGTCATGGTCAGATGCTGAAGCATACTCAGGATGAAGCTGCGCTGGAGACCGTGCCCAGTCCTGTCGACCGGACACGGGTGACCGCTCTCCTCATCGAGCAGCTTGACGTCGGCGCGCGGGATCGGGGCCTTGATCTCATCCAACTGAAGCCAGGAAAGGAGGACGCTCGCATCGGGCACGAAGGTGCGGAGGGTTGTGGTTAGCTCTTCACCGAGGTTCTTCAGCTCTGGGGCCTTCTCAGGGTCGAGCAATTCGCGATACGCGCTCTGCGTCTGCTCGAGTAGCTGGCGGATATCATCTCGCTGAGCCAGTCGGCTCCTGACGACCATCTCCATGATCTCATAGATCGGTGACCCCTTGGTCTCGGCAGCATCCGCAGAGGCATCTCGCACGGCTGGGACAAGGATGAACTTCGTATCGCGCGCCAGATTGTACTGGCCCACGGACGTCCACCCGAAGAAGCGCCCGTCGTCCCGCTCCCAGGCACAGGCTTTCGGATGGTTGCTCTCCCAGTCGCCCAGCGATGCAGGCAGCGCATCCTGGTTGGTCCAGTCTCGAAGGTCGGCGTAGGCGGAGTCCTTCTTCAACTCATCGTAGGCCCGCTTCTTCTCGGCCGCCGATTTCTTGTCTCTGATCAGGTCGCGGATAGGCCGGAACTTGGGGTTTTGCCGCGTCCAGCCGTACAGGAGCTGCGATTGCCCTCCTATGGGCAATGACAGTTCCTTCTCGACACTCAAAGTGTCGCCCTGCACGTGACTCGACAGCCGCTCAAGCTCACCCGGCGTCAAATCCCCAAAGGTGACACGTATGGTGATGCTCTCCGTGGTGTCCCCGGCGTAGAAGTCTTCCGGGGTGTACTTGGGACCAGTCGCGTAAAACAGGTCCAGCGCGCGGAGGAACGCCGACTTCCCGGCCCCGTTGGGACCGACCAATGCGGTCAGGGAGTCGCAGTGGAGTTCCGCGTCCTTGAGGGACCGGAAGTTCCGGACACGGATCGTGTTGATCACCATCTAAGTCACCCCCCATGCCGGTAACCCTCGGCAGCTCATTACCCCGGAGGTCAATGACCTTTCCGGCGAGGCCCCGCTGCCCGCCGCGCCCGCAAGGCCCGCGCCGCTACACCCCTGCCGCCTGCCACACCCCCAGCAGTGACTCGGCCGTGGCGCGGATCGCGTCCTCCGGGGCCATCGCCCGAAGCTTGGCGCTGAAGGGCTCGACCACCACCGGCCCGGTGTAGCCGATCTCCTTGAGCCCCTGGAGGAAGCCCGCGAGGTCAATCACCCCGGACTCGCCGGGCAGACGCCGGTCATTGTCTATCTGCTCATCCGGCCCCCGCCCCTCGGCCGCGTCATTGATGTGCACGTCCACCACCAGTGTGTCGCTCAGCTTCCGGATGTCATCTCGCGTGCCGTGTGATGTGTACCAGTGGAACGAGTCGAAGAGCAGCCCCACGTTCCCCGTCCCGATCGCTTGGCACAGCTCGAGCATTCCGTCCTGGGTGTGGATGAACTCATGCGCCTTCCCCTGACGCGAGGTCTTGGGCCCGACGAACTCCAGCCCCAGCCGGCAGCCGTGCTCCGCCAGCGCCTCTGCGCAGGCCCGGAGCCGCGTCCTGTGCAGCTCGAAGTTGGGCCGGAATGCGAGCGTATCCGAGACGGGCATGATCCACGTCGAGCACCGGTCTGCCCCGATTTGCTTCGCCGCCTTCGCCAGCTCGGGCAGCCCCGCCAGGTCCCGGCGGAACCTCTCCTCGTCGCGGCGGAACTCCACGGGGAGTCCCCAGGCCGCCGGCCGCAGCTTATTGACCTGGAGAACGGTGCGGACGCTGTCCGGGTCCGCCGGGTTTATGCTCACGCTGATACCCTTGAGGCCCGCGGTTGCCGCCAGCCGCGCGCACTCCTCAAAGGGAAGGTCTACGCCGATCGCCCCGGGAGCCAAAGCTGGGTACATGGAACGCCTCCTGACTTGGGATTGGGATAGCCGGATTGCGGTCCGCAAGGGTAGCACGCCCGGGCCGGTAGATCAACCTGGCGTCCCTGCAAGCAGCATGCCCGGTGTTGACAAACTGTCTCTGAAATGGCATAACTGTCACGAAACGGGCGCTAAGGCACGCAAATGACACGCCAGTCTGCGCGGGTTGCTGCGCAGCCCCGCGCGAGATGTGACGGGCCGCCATGTACCTGATGACCATTGACGAGCTAGCCGAGTACCTGGGCGAGAGCAAGCGGACGATCTATCGCTACCTCCAGTCCGGCGACTGCCCCCGCTACATCCGGCTCACCGCCCGCAACATCAAGTTCGACAAGCGGGACGTCGACGCGTGGTTGGAGTCCAAGAAGGTGGACCCGCGGAAGGAGCAAGAGGGCCGATGAACGCCTGGCAGATCACGAAATGGTGCCTCCTGGTAGTGGTGGTCCTGGCGATGGCCCTGGGCCTGGCGCGGACCTTCTCCGGACCTGAGGACGACTGGGTGCGGGACGCGAGCGGCAAGTGGGTCGAGCATGGTCACCCGGCTGGCCCTCCCCCTCCACCAGGCTATCGCCCACCGCTGGCCGAGGTCGTGCTCCCGTGGATGATCCTCGCCATCGCCGTCGCCGGGCTGGTGGGAGGAATCGTGATCTCCCGGCGTGCGCCTGCTTCGCGGGATTCCCTCAGCCGGGACATACGTTTCTTCGGCACGATCAGCGTGGCGTCGGCGGCGCTCCTGGTGGCATCCACGATCGGACTCATTGGCCTGGGTATCGCCGAAGCCGCGAAGCCGATGACCAAGCTCTCGGAGGCCGACCTGATCATGAGCATCGCGGCGATAGGGGCCATCATCTGGTTCGCGGGGTTGCTCGCCCTCGTCGCGCTCCAGTCGCACGGGATCAAGAAGCTGCTCGAGGCCCACTACGACCTCAAGCGATCGGTGGCCATGCTCCAGGACTCAATCGAGCAGCCCCCCGATGGCGGACGGCACAACGCCACCCCGGTGTAGGAGCGCAGAGGGCTTGGAGCCGTGGCGGCTGAGGGCGTAGTTGGTGCCGCGACGCGCGCTACGTGTGCCAGTCCGGACGGCGCAGCAGGAACCGCCGGACAGAGACGATGCTTCCCGTGAGACCGAGGAAGGCTCCCGTCAGCAGCAGGCAGAGGCCGAAAGTGAGCATGGCGCGGTCTGGCATGAGCAGGAAGAATGGCGCGGCGCGCGCCGAGAGACTGCGCAGGTACATGTGGGCAGGGATGAGCAGGCAGCAGGCCGCGGCCGCCCCGAGGAAGCCATGCACCAGCCCCTCCACGATGAAGGGGGCCGCGACGAAGGTGCGTGTGGCGCCTACCAGCTGCATGATGTAGATCTCGCGCCAGCGTGAGTGAAGCGCGAGGCGAACGGTGTTGTGCACGATGAAGACCCCCGCCACCGTGACCAGGGCCGCAATGATGCCGCCGGCCCAGGTGATCGCCCGTTTCACCTTGATCACGCGCTCGACCAACGGAGTGGGGAGCACATCCTTGATGCCAGGTAGGCCGGCCAGCCTCCATGCGACCGCTGGCACCAGTCTCGGGTCGCGCACGCGCAGGCGCACCGCATCCGGCAGCGGATTACCGATCCCACGCAGGGCCGAGCTGCCGGGCAGGTAGGTGTGGAGCTTCTTCATCCCCTCTTCCTTGGGCACGAACTCGGCGGAGGCGACCTCCGCCCACTGCCCGACCTGTGCTGCGGTTCGCTCGGCCTCCGCCCGAGGGACATCCTTGGCGAAGTAGGCCCACACCTCCAGCTCCTGGGCTATGCGGCCGGTCCACAGGCTCAGGTTCAGGTAGAAGAGCACGAGTGCGCCGAGCACGAGCAGGAGTACCGCGACGGTGGAAATGGTGGCGATCGCGATCAGGCGCTCCCGCCTCATCTGGCGCGCTGCTTCCCTGAAGATGAAGTTAATCTCGTCCGAGATCATTGGGGTACGCGCCCTGCGCGATATCACTCACCACGCGGCCCTCATGCAGCGCGATCACGCGCCGCGGCACAGCGTTCACGATCGCCGGGTCATGCGTGGCCACCATCACGGTAGTCCCTTCCTGGTTCAGTTTCCCCAGCAGCTCGACCAGATTCGCGGAGGACTGTGGGTCGAGGTTCCCGGTAGGCTCATCCGCCAGCATGAGGGGCGGCCGCAGCGAGAGCGCGCGGGCCAGAGCCAGGCGCTGCTGCTCTCCTGCTGACAGCTGCCCAGGGAAGTCATCGGCCTTGTCGAGCAGGCCCACCTCGGCCAGCACCTCCGGGACGCGACGCAGCACGGCTCGATAGCCGCTGCCCGTGGCGTGCAGGCCGAAGGCGATGTTCTCCCAGGCGGTGCGCTGCGTCAGTAGCCGGAAGTCCTGGAAGACCACCCCGATCCGGCGGCGCAGATGCGCCACTCGCAAGGGCGAGAGCTTGGCCACGTCCCAGCCTGAGACCAGGACCTGTCCCGCGGTGGGCAGCTCCTCGCGATAGAGCAGCCTCAGGAAGGTTGACTTGCCGTGCCCGGTCGGCCCCACCAGGAAGACGAACTCCCCCTCCTCAACCGTAACCGTAACGTCGGAAAGCGCGCGCACGCCATTGGGATAGGCGACGCTCACGTCCCGCAGCTCGACACAGCTCGACATGGTGAACGCATTATAGCGCCCGCGCCTGCCGCCCGCAAACCCTTCCTACCTCGGGGTCTGTAGGACGCGAGCCCGCACTACACCGAGAGGAAGGAAAGGAATCGGAAGGGGGAGGGTCCTGCCTCCCCTTCCGAAGCGCTCTGTGGGAGCCCCGTCCTCGGGGCGACCTGCAGTTCGTAGGGCAGGAGCAAGCTCCTGCCGAACGGAGTAGGCCATAGGCAACCGGCAAGATGAGCGCAGAGACCAACGTTCGGCAGTCACACCCAAGATACATGACCACCAGCACCTTCGCCTTGACAGTCCGTTGCTCCCGCTGTAGACTCACGCCTAGGGGGAGAACACAGCCCTGTCTCGCCCGGCTGCTGCCGATCTGCCACGCTCCGTCGTGTCCGGGCTGGCCTTGCCGCCGCCTCTTCCCCGCGATACCGCGTGCCGCGCTCCCGCGCGACCGCACACATGGAGGCGAGGGCCGATGAGACAGTCGTTGGTTGTGCATACCCTCCTCGTAGCCGCACTGCTGGTATTCGCTCTTGTTGCCTGCCCAGGCGCTGCTCCGCCCGCCAGCGCCCAACTGGGCACTACCGTGATCTTCTTCGATAACTTCGAATCCGGTCAGGGCGACTGGTACCCGGACAACGGCGTGTGGGAGATGGGCCACCCCACTGCCGGCCCAGGCGAACCGCACAGCGAACAGAACTGCTGGGCTACCGTGCTGGGCGGGAACTTCACAGCCTACATCCGCAGCCGACTGATCTCTCCCGAGATCCAACTGCCGACTCTAACCGGACAGGACGAGCTCTGGCTGCAGTTCTGGACCTGGGCGGACTATGCTGCGTCCTCCTACTCCTATGTCGAGGTCAGGTACGAGTTGCCAGGCGGGGGCTGGTCTGGCTGGGTTGACCTCGACACCGGGTATGGGTTCACCTATCCGGACTGGGCGCGGGTGTGGGTGGATCTCAGTGCGTACGCGGGTAAGACGGTGCAGATAGGGTTCCTACACTACCCTTATGAGACAGAGTCCTACGGCTGGTGCATTGATGATGTGCAGATCGCAGTCGAGACCCCGCAGTTTCCTCACCCGGAGGACTTCGAGTTGGGCTGGGATGGTTGGCATGCAGACAACGGAGTGTGGGAGATTGGAACGCCCACTGCCGGCCCAGGCGCTGCTCACAGCGGGACCTCCTGCGCCGGCACCGTGCTGGACGGCACCTTCCCGGCCTACATCAGGAGCCGCCTGATCTCCCCTTCCATCCAGCTCCCGGCCCTGAACGCGGGGGACGAGCTCTGGCTGCAGTTCTGGACCTGGGCGGACTATGCTGCGTCCTCCTACTCCTATGTCGAGGTCAGGTACAAGTTGCCAGGCGGGGGCTGGTCTGGCTGGGTTGACCTCGACACCGGGTATGGGTTCACCTATCCGGACTGGGCGCGGGTCTGGGTGGATCTCAGTGCGTACGCGGGTAAGACGGTGCAGATAGGGTTCCTGCACTACCCTTATGAGACAGAGTCCTTCGGCTGGTGCATTGACGATGTGCAGGTCTCGGTCGAGACTCCTCACTTCCGCCGCCCCGAGAACTTCGAGTCGGGGTGGGATGGTTGGCATGCAGACAACGGAGTGTGGGAAGTCGGAACGCCCACTGCCGGGCCAGAGAGTGCTCACAGCGGTACCTCCTGCGTCGGTACCGTATTGGGCGGGACCTTCCCGGCCTATATCCGCAGCCGTCTCATCTCCCCCTCTGTCAGGTTGCCCAGCATCCCCAACCCGAATCCGGAGAACGAGAAGCTCTGGCTCCAGTTCTGGACCTGGGCGGACTACGTGTCTTCCTCCTACTGCTATGTCCAGGTGATGTACCAGTTGCCGGACGGGAGCTGGTCTGGCTGGGAGGACCTGGACACCGGGGAGGGGGTCACCAATCCGGTGTGGGCGCGCGTCCGCGCCGACCTCGGGGCATACGCGGGGAAGAAGGTGCGGATAGGGTTTCTGCACTATCCTTACGGGACAGAGTCCTTCGGCTGGTACATTGACGACGTCACCATTCTCGCCCACACCGACACCGTAGGTCTCTACAACCCGACTACCAGCACCTTCTTTCTGCGGAACAGCAACACGGCCGGCGCGGCCGACCTGACCTACCGGTTCGGTCCCACGTCCAGCTCCTGGGTGCCTCTGTCCGCGAACTGGGACGGTGACCACGACGACAGCTCCGGACTCTATGACCCCATTGCCGGGAAGTTCTACCTGCGCAACGCCAACTCGCCCGGTCCGGCCAACCTCACCTTCCCCTTCGGCCCCGCGCCCAGCACGTGGAAGCCTCTCACCGGCGACTGGAACGGTGACGACACGGATTCCATCGGCCTCTACTCGCAGGCCACGGGAACCGTGTACCTGCGCAACTCCAACTCTGCGGGCCCAGCCGATCTCACCTTCCGCTTCGGCCCCGCGCCGACCACCTGGCTCCCCATCACCGGCGACTGGGATGGGGATGGCATTGACACGATCGGCCTCTACGATCCGACTGCCGGGAAGTTCTACCTTCGCAACTCCAACTCACCCGGCCCGGCCGACCTCACCTTCCGCTTCGGCCCCGTGTCCAGCGGCTGGCTCCCCGTCGCCGGCGACTGGAACAACGATGGCGTTGACACCATCGGCCTCTATAGCCCGACCACGGGCACCCTCTATCTACGGAACGACAACTCGGCCGGCGTAGCCAATCGCACTTTCCGGTTCGGCCCCGCGCCCAGCACCTGGAAGCCGATCGTCGGGGAGTGGCACGCCGACTAGGCACGCTGCCGCACCAACTCACGCGAGCATGACCGAGGCCGGCGACTCAAGTCGCCGGCCTCGACAGCATCAGTCCCCGGCCCTGTTGACAGAGCGTATCGCCCAAAGCTACAGTCGGCAGGCGAAAGCCGGCCGAGGTTCGCGCCCAGCGAGGTCGAACCCGATGGTGGCGGGCCCTCGCTTTCGGTTCTGGCCAGCCGGAGAAAGATCCAGTGAACTTCAGCCCACATACCCACGAGGACGTCAAGCACATGCTCGGGGCACTGGGCTTGCCCGAGGTGGATCGCCTCTTCGACGAGGTCCGGGCGGCCCTTCCGCCGGGCGCGGTGCCCGACCTTCCTGGCGCCAGCGAGTACGAACTCCGCCACCATCTCTGGGACATCGCCCGGCTGAACGGGCGCCCCGACCAGACCCCATGCTTCCGCGGGGCCGGCGCCTACGAGCACTACGTCCCCGCCGCCGTCTCTCACCTCATCTCGCGGGGCGAGTTCCTCACTGCCTACACCCCCTACCAGGCCGAGATCAGCCAGGGCTCACTCCAGGCGATGTATGAGTTCCAGACCATGGTCTGCGAGCTGATGGGAATGGAGGTGGCGAACGCCTCCATGTACGACGGCGCCTCCGCGCTGGCCGAGGCCGCGCTGATGGCCATGCGCATCACCCGGAAGCGCCGCCTCCTCGTCTCCTCCGCCCTCCATCCTCACTGGCTCGAGGTGCTCAGGACCTACACGGCTAACGTTGACCCCGAGATCGTGCCGCTGGCCGCACCGGGTGGTGTCACCAGCCCGGAGGAAGTGACCCGCTCGCTTGATGACCAGACCGCGGCGGTCATCATCCAGAACCCGAATGTGTTCGGGCTGATCGAGCCCATCCGAAACCTGGGGGAGCGCGTCTCGGCCTCGCCCGCACTCTACCTGGTTGCCGCCTATCCGATTGCCCTGGGCCTGCTCGCCAGCCCGGGCGAGGCGGGAGCCGACATCGCGGTGGGAGAGGGACAGCCGCTCGGCATCCCGCTATCCTACGGGGGACCCTACCTCGGCCTCTTCGCCACGCGCATGGAGCACGTCAGGCAGATGCCCGGCCGCATCTCGGGAGTGGCCTATGACAGCCAGGGCCGCCGCGGCTATGTCATGACTCTGCAGGCCCGCGAGCAACACATCCGCCGCGAGCGCGCCACCTCCAACATCTGCTCCAACCAGGCGCTTTGCGCGCTCGCCGCCACCGTCTACCTCTCTCTGATGGGGCCGGTCGGCTTCCGGGTCATCGCCGAGCAGAGCTTCGCCATCGCGCATCAGCTCGCCGAGCGGCTTGCTGCCCTGCCCGGCTGCTCCCTCGCCTTCGATCGGCCGTTCTTCAACGAGTTCGTGCTCCAGCTTCCAGTGCCGGCCGAGGATATCGAGCGTGAGCTCTGGGACGACGGCATCATCTCGGGCCTGCCGCTGGGTCGCTGGTGGCCGGAGCGCAGCAACCAGATGCTCTTCTGCGCTACGGAGGTCATAGCCGAGGCCGCCATTCACCGTCTGGTAGCGGCGATGGAGGAGGCACTGCCGTGAGCGCCCGCACCATCTTCGAGAAGAGCCGCTCCGGCCGCCGCACCAGCTACGTCTCCGGCCGCCCCTGGCCGGCCGACCTGCTCGACCAGCTTCCGGCCGGGGCGCGGCGAGAGCGTGCTCCCGCGCTGCCCGAAGTGACTGAAGGCGAGGTGATCCGTCACTATACCGATCTCGCAAGGAAGAACTGGGCGGTAGATGTCGGCTTCTACCCGCTCGGCTCCTGCACCATGAAGTACAACCCGCGCCTGTGCGAGCAGATCGCCTCCTGGCCGGAGTTCGCGGCGGCGCATCCCCTGCGGCCCGTGCGGGCGGCCCAGGGATGGCTGCGTATCATGTACGAGGCCGAGCGCATGCTCTCCCAGCTCTGCGGGGTGGCCCGCTTCACCCTCCAACCCGCGGCCGGGGCCCAGGGAGAGCTGTGCGGCATGCTGATGATTCGGCGCTACCACGCCGCGCGCGGCGATGCCCGCAACACGGTCATCGTCCCTGACAGCGCGCACGGCACCAACCCCGCCACCGCCGCGCTCGCCGGATTCGAGGTCAAGGTCTGCCCCTCGAAGGATGGGCTGGTTGACCTGGACGCGCTCCACCGGCTGCTCGACGAGCGGGTGGCCGGCATCATGTTGACGAACCCCAACACCCTCGGCCTCTTCGAGCGCGACATCCAGGAGATCTGCCGCCTCGTGCATGAGGCAGGCGCGCTCGCCTACTACGACGGCGCCAACTTCAACGCGCTGGTGGGCCGCTTCCGTCCTGGCGACATGGGCTTCGACGTCGTCCACCTCAACCTCCACAAGACCTTCGCCACGCCGCATGGAGGCGGCGGGCCCGGGGCCGGGCCGGTGGGAGTGGCCGAGAGGCTGGAGCCATTCCTCCCCGTGCCCCTGGTCCGCAAAGGACCGGAGGAGTTCGAGCTGGAGGAAGACCGCCCGCACAGCATCGGCCGCCTGAACGCCTTCGCCGGCAACTCGCTGGTGATCCTTCGGGCTTACGTTTACCTGCGACTCTTGGGCGCGGGTGGCCTGCGCGAGGTGAGCGGCAACGCCGTGCTCGCAGCCAACTACCTCAAACAGCGTCTGGCCCACGCTTACCAGCCCTCCCAGCCCGGCCCGTGCATGCATGAGTTCGTCCTCTCGGCGGTCAAGCAGAAGGCCCTCGGAGCTCGCGCCCTCGACATCGCCAAGCGCTTGATTGACCTCGGCTTCCATCCACCGACGGTCTACTTCCCGCTCACCGTGCCAGAGGCGCTGATGATCGAGCCCACCGAGACCGAGACCCTCGAAACCCTCGACGCCTTCGCCGAGGCCATGCTCACCATCGCGCGGGAGGCCGAGACCACGCCGGACGTGCTCCATGCCGCGCCGCACCACACCCCCGTGGGGCGGCTCGATGAAGTCGCGGCCGCCAAGGACCTGGACCTGCGCTGGCATCATTCGTCGCGCGCCGAGGGAGAGGACGCCGATGCGTGACTCGCCGCTGCTCGCGGCTCACCAGGTGGCGGGCGCCAGGCTCGTCGAGTACGCTGCCTGGCGCCTGCCGGTCGAGTTCACCTCGGTAGCGGAGGAAGCGCGGGCGACCCGCCGCGCGGGGGCCCTGTTCGATGTCTCGCACATGGGTAACCTCGTGCTCCGCGGCCCCGGCGCGGTGAGCTTCGCCAGGAAGGTCCTGACGCGCGACATCGCCAGCGTCCCTGTCGGCTGTTCCGCCTACGCGCTCTTGTGCGATCAGGCCGGCTGCATTCTCGATGACCTAATCGCGATGGTAGTGTCGCCAGAAGAGGTCCGCCTGGTGGTGAATGCCTCCCATCACGACCAGGACGTAGCTTGGCTGAAGGAGCATCTCACTCCGAGTGAAGACGTCCAGATCGAAGACCTGCGCGGGCGCAGCTTCGGCCTCGCCTTGCAGGGCCCGCGGTCTGAGGACATCCTCGAGAGCGCCGGCCTTAGCGGCGGACCACCTGACCTCTTCGCGACCTTCAGGCAGATGCAGCTCGGGCAGGCCGCGCTGCTCGTCTCGCGCACCGGCTACACCGGCGAGGACGGCTTCGAGCTGTTCGGGGCAGCGGAAGACGCACCGGGGTTGTGGCAGCTGCTGCTCGACGCGGGCCGAGAGCACGGGCTGGTTCCTGCCGGTCTGGCGGCCCGCGATGTGCTGCGCCAGGAGATGGGCTACCCGTTGGCGGGACAGGACTTCAACGAGCAGACTACACCGCTGGAGGCCGGCCTCGGCTGGGTGATAGACTGGAACCGGGATTTCGTCGGGCGCAGCGCGCTGGAGGGGTCAACGCCCGCTCGCCGTCGAATCTGCTTCGCCATGCAGGAGCAGGGCGTCGCGCGCCGGGGAGCGGCCATCCATCTGTGCGGAGAGCAGATCGGCACGGTGACCAGCGGCACTTACTCCCACAACCTCGGCGCGGCCATCGGGCAGGGCTATGTCTCGACCTCAGCCCGGCCTGCCCCGGGGACCGAGGTCGAGATCGTGGTCCGAGGCAAGTTGCTGAGGGCGCGATTCGAGAGCGCGCCCCTGATACCGAGGAAGACGCGGCCGAGCTGGGTGGCGAGGCAACGGAGGGAGACGCCGTGAACATCCCGGACGATCTCACCTATACCCGCACCCATGAGTGGATGCGGCGCGGGCCGGACGGCGTTAGTATCGGCATAACCGACTACGCTCAGGGGGAGCTGACCGACATCGTCTTCGTCGAGCTTCCCGCGGTCGGCCGCCACCTCACGGCGGGGGACGAGATCTGCGCCCTGGAATCGGTTAAGGCCGTTGCCTACGTCTACGCTCCCGTCTCCGGAGCAATCATCGCGGTCAACTCGGAGCTGTCAAAGCAGCCGGAGCTCGTCAATCAGCAGCCCTATGGTGAGGGATGGATCGTGCGCCTTACCCCGGATGACCCTGCGCAGACGGTGGAGCTGCTGGACGCCGCGGCCTACCGTAAGCACATCGAAGCCTCCGCCTCCACTCCGCCCTCGGGAGGCTGATCGCGGGGCTAGTCGTAGCCCTCGCGTCCGGGCTCTTTGCCCGGCTCGAGCCATCTCTTCACGGTGGCCCGCCGGCCCAACCCGGCCAGCAACTGCGGGACATCGGTCACCAGCGCCAGGCCCGGCACCCACGCGGTGTAGGGCACCTGCCCGATCAGACCGGGCGCGTCGCGCAGCGTGCGCGCCATGCCATGCAACTCGATCTGCGGCAGCCCGGGCTCGACGCCCGCCGCGAGGCAGGCGACCATGCTCGCCTCCCCGCCGAACGCCACCACTCTCGCCACCCGGGGCCCCTCCCTCTCCAGCCAGCGCACGGCCGAGATCAGGTCTGTAACGCGGCCGCCCGGCAGCGGCTCACCTGCATAGGCGGTGTAGTGAGCCGCGCGCTGGTTCCAGCTATCGTGGCTTGGGGCGGCCTCTCCCTGGCCGCGCCAGTCGAACGCTGCCACCGCGCCCCGGTGGGGGCGGAGTTGTGCCAGCGCCTTCTCCTTGCCTCGGTCAGAGATGGCGACCGTCACGGCGCCTTCTGCCTTCCGGATCAACAGTGGCAGTACCGCGCCGTCACCGGTTCCGAGCAGGACTCGCGACCACCCCCTCTCCTCCCGCCGCACCAGGCACCGGGCCTTGCGCGCGGTCGCCGGCCGGCCAAGCAGTCGGTTGAGCTGCGTCGCGTTCACCCGCTTGGGCCGCACGCCGCGCAGCCGCGTTCGGTAGAGATCGGCTATCGTCACGCGACGACGCGGCCGCTCCGGCAGCGCCCGCAGCCTCGGATCGGAGAGGTCAATGTCATCGCCCTCGTCTCTCGCGCCGCGGAGATCGCCGGGCCGCATCAGCGCCTGCTCGAAGAACCGGTAGACACCCTCACGGAAGTCCGCCGGGCAGGCGTGGTCGCAGTAGTGCTCCTCGATGCTCACCAGGCCTCGCCCGCCCAGCGCGCGGTAGGCCGGTTCGGCCTCCTGCACCGCGCGCCGCGCCCCGATGATGGGGAACAGCGGGTCGCGCATCCCTGCGAAGACCCGGAGAGGCCGAGGCGCGAAGCTCGCCAGCAGATCGTGATACTCGACTCCCGCGCCCACCAGCCCCGGCACAGCTTCGCAGTGGCAGTAGGCGCCAGAGCCCGAGTTCGCGTGCTCCCAGATCAGGCAAGGCGCGTTGCACGGCGCGGCTGCCGCCGGCCGATCATCGGCCGCGCAGAAGAACACCGTCTGGTTCCCCCCTCCCGAGCTACCAGTGATCCCGATCCGGTTGCCATCAACAAAGGGCAGCCCCGCCAGATAGGTGAAGGCTGCCGAGTTGTCCGCCACCATGATCCCTTGCAGCGGCATGTTGGCCAGCACCGGATACCAGAGCGCGTGGCCAGTCGGCTCCCGCTCGCCCGCGCCCGGAAAGTCCACAAACAGCACCACGAACCCGCGCCGCGCCAGCCCGCGGCATCGCCGCGCGTACGCTGCTGAAGACTTGCCCTCATACGAATGGCCGTGCACGTGCATCACCGCCGGCGCGGGCCGACCGAGACCGTCGGGCACGTAGAGATGGGCTGTGATATGCCAGCCTGCGCCTCGCTCAATCACCACCGGTCGGATGGAGAATCCGTCGTACCTCACTGCGGCGCGCTCGTGCACGCGCGTGGGTTTGGCCGGCAACGCCCGGGGAGCAAGGCCGAGGCAACGTCTGACCGCTCCTCTGGCAGAACGCAGCCGCGCTTTCAGCTCGGTCGCGGTCTTCCCCCGGTAGTCATAGCGCGGGTGGCGCTCGAGCGCTTGCCGCGCCAATTCCTTCAGCAGGCCGGGATACGGAAGCTCCTTCGGCTCTTCGCCCACCTCTGGCTCTCTCAGCAGACTCGTCATCGTCGCCGCCATCTCGCACCTCGCATCAGGATGGTCGCTCACGCGAGCAGGTCATCGTCTGGTTAGACATTGCTGTGGCGGTCCCTGTCGTCACCGCCCGGCAGCGCGGGCGTTAGCACGTCCGGAGCTTGCTTGACGCAGGCCAGCCCCCGCCGTACTATGCACTCACCATGACCGGCGAGATCTCGCTCGATCCCGCGCTGGAACGGCGGCGGGCCTGGCTGATCGGGCTCGCGCTGCTCTGCTGCTATGTCTTCTTCTTCTATCGCGGCGGCAACTGGAACGTGGAGGCCAGGAACGCCCAGATCGTCGCCCTCGCCGATGACCACACCCTTGCCATTGACCCCTACCACCTCTGGACCGGCGACGAGGCCTACTACCGCGGCCACTACTACAGCGACAAGCTCATCGGCCCCAGCCTGGTGGCGGTCCCGTTCTACTGGGTCAGCCGAAAGCTGCTGGAGGCGGCCGGCCTGGCGCCGACCTACGCGCTCATGCTGGCCCTGAGGATCGCCAACGTGTTCGCCAACGCAGTCCCGTCCGCCCTCCTGGGCGGCCTGCTCTACCTCTTCCTGGCAGAGCTGGGACTGGCGCCCGCCCTCCGCGTCTGGCTCGCCCTCGCCTATGGATTCGGCACTCTCGCCCTCCCCTACTCGACCTCGCTCTTCGGCCACCAGTTTGGCGCGGTGTGCGCGTTCTCGTCGTTCATGCTGCTGTGGCGCCAGCGCCAGGGCTGGTCGGCCTCCCGCGTCGTCGCCGCCGGCGCGCTCGCCGGCCTGGGGGCAATCTCCGATTTCACCACCATGCTGATCGCTTGCTTCCTCGGGCTCTATGCCGTCTGGGTGTCGTCGGGCCGCGCCGCGGGGGCGCCGGTGGGCTTCGGCCTTGCGGTGGGCCGCGTCGCCCTTTTCGGTCTGTTCGCCTTCCTCCCTGTCTCCCTGCAGCTCGCCGCCAACTGGTCCTCCTTCGGCAGCCCCCTCGTGTTTCCTCACATCTATCATGTCCAGCCCAGCTTCCGCGCGCGTCACACGTCGGGCCTTCTTGGCGTGCATCTCCCCCGGCTCGAGCCCCTCTATCAGCTCACCGTCGGGTGGTGGCGCGGTCTCTTCTGCGCCAGCCCGGTGCTGCTGCTAGCCCTTCCCGGGTTCTACCTGCTCGGCCGCGCCCGGCGAGTCGAGGCCGCCCTCATCGCCGCGGCCTGGCTCGGCGTGCTGCTCATGAACGCGGGCTATGAGAACTGGACCGCGGGCAGCGCGTACGGACCGCGCTACCAGATCCCTGCTCTTCCCTTCCTCACCGTCGCCGTCGCGCCCGCGGCCCGGCGATGGCCGTTCGTGTTCAAAGCCCTGGCAGTGATCTCGATCACGTTCACCGCGATCGTCACGGCCCACAGCCCGTTCGTCCCCGAGAGTCTCCGCAACCCGCTCGGCGTCGCCCTCGCCGGCTTCTCCAACGGGGAGGTCCTCCACGGGAATCTCGGGAAGAGCATCGGGCTTCCAGGCCTCGCCAGCCTGCTGCCTCTCGTCGCAGTGGAAGCCGCCTTCCTCTACGCGCTTGCCGGCCTCTCTGCGCGCGAGCGGTAGCCTCTTCCACGCCCAACTGCCCCCCGAAACCAACTGCCGTTTCAGGCGGGCGGTGCGCGGGGCAGGGAATCGCCCGCTCTGCTCCGAAACTACCGAAAACCAGACAGGAGGCGTGACCACGATGAAGATCGGTGCGATGACCACGTCGTTCCGCAAACCGTTCAGGGAAAGCCTGGAGGCCGCGGCCGCCCTCCACGTTGACGGGGTGCAGATCTGGGCCACCAATCTCACTTACTACGACCCAAACCATCCGGTAGGCGAACTGGACCCCGACCTCACCACCGAGGCGCAGAAGAAGGACTTGCTGGCCACCCTCGAGCGCCTGGGGATGGGCATCTCCGCTCTCTGCGGAGACCTGGGACGCGGCTTCGTGAAGCCCGACCACATCGCGGAGGACGTGGCCAAGACCAAGCGCATGATGGATCTGGCGAAGTCCCTCGGCGTGAAGGTGCTCACCTCGCACATCGGCCGCATCCCCGACGATCCCAAGAACCCAGGCTATCGCGTCGCGACCGAGGCGCTCGAGGAGATCGGCGCCCATGGCGATAAGATCGGCGTGCTCTTCGCGAGCGAGACCGGGCCGGAATCGGGCAAAGCGCTGGCCGACTTCCTGCGCGCGCTGAAGACCAAGTCCATTCGAGCCAATTACGATCCCGCGAACATGGTGATGAACGGGCTCGATCCGGTGCAGGGCGCCCAGGACCTGGGCGACTTGATCGTCCATACCCATGCCAAGGACGGGATCGGCCCTCGCGGTAAGCGCGGCGAAGTGCCGCTAGGTGAAGGCGAGGTGCCCTGGCCGCGTTACCTCCGCGTCCTCAAGGAGATCGGCTACGACGGCTACCTCACCATCGAGCGGGAAGTGGGCGAAGACCCCGCCGCTGACATCGTCACCGCCGCCAAGTTCCTGCGGGAGCAGTTGGCCAAGCTGTAGCGGGCCAGAGAGGGAGGGGGGTGATCGGAAGGGGAGGGTTGTCCCTTCCCTTCCGAATGCGTCAGGCTGATTGCCCTCCGGCCACTTCGCAGGGGAGCCCCTCGGCCGGCTCCCAGCGGTTCGGCCCTATGCGTGGCCGAGGCCCTGAGCAGGGGTCAAGCTCCTGACCTACGCAACCATCCCGCGCCGGAGCGATGTAGAGCGAGAACGCCATAAGCCGTGAGCGCCGAGTTCCCGGCGCGCTCCGCAGCTTCGCGGTGAGCCGTGAATCGCCTCTATGCACCCCACAGGGGCACTCAGAGCGTTTCCATGTCTGCACACACGACCCTCTCTGTCGCAGCGCAGACGCGGGAACCCGGAAGCTAGTTAGCGCGGTAGGACATGCCGGTCCCGGAACGCCATCTCCCGTGCGATGCCTGAGTTGACTCATCGCGACGGGCAGTGGACCAGACCAGCGAAGCGATCAGAGACACTACCGCCCCATCTCGAGCGCTCGGGTCAGCTACAGCATCAGTGTTCTGATGGACCAACCATTCTGAAATCGATATGGCCTCGCTCGACGTCTACAGATACCAGTTGCACGCTGATGCGGTCGCCGACATCAATGCCGCCGAACCCACGCACTAACCTGCCCTCGATCGGCATCCTGAGAAGCCGGACCCAGGTGCCCTTCGAAGATGCGCCGGTGACCAGGGCGTCGAACTGCTCTCCGATTCTCGATTCCAGGAGAAGCGCAGCCGCGGATTTGCCGACCTGTCGTTCGACTTTGTTGGCGGCATCCTCTGCTTCCGTGCAGTGCTGAGCCAGCGTGTCGAGTTCATCCTTGCTGTACGGTGAAGCTCCCCCTCCGATGGCGGCCTTCAGTAGGCGCTGTACGACCAGATCGGTGTAGCGGCGATTCGGAGCCGTGGAGTGGGTGTAGTCCTTGACCGCGAGACCGAAGTGTCCCGAGACAGAGTCGCCAGGAAGCTCAGCAATGTACTCCCCGGGTCCCAAGAGCTTGATAACCGCGAGCGATAGATCGGGGAACCGAAGCGGATCGGCGGCCTTCCGCTTCGTCAGGAAGTCCTCCAGCGCTCTGGAGTTCGGGCTATCAGGAAGCCTGGTCCCGTGCGTGCGTGCGACCTCGACGATCCGGTCCCATCGTTTTGGCGTGCGGACGACGCGGCGGATCGACGGGGATGATCGTGACGAGAGGTACCGAGCGGTCACGCCGTTGGCCGCGATCATGAAATCCTCGATGATGTCCTTGGCGCGATTCCTCTCCGCCACCTCGAGGTCACGGATCTGGCCGTCATCGAATACTGGCCTCGCCTCCTCCGTCTCAAGGCTGAGCGCGCCGTGGAGATGCCGCAGTTTCCTCATGCTTTGCGCTGCCCGGTCCTGCCTCCGCAGATTGTCGTCCAGTCCATCCACGGCGGCGATTGCCTCGGGCCTAGTGCCGCTCCCCTCCAGCCATGCGGCCACGCTGTCGTAGGAGAGCTTCGCGTGATTGCAGACATGCGCCCTGTAGATACCAGAATCCTGCAGGAATCCATCCGCGCCGATCGCCATCTCAACGACAATGGAGAGGCGCTCCTCCTGCGGATTCAGCGAGGTGAGGTCGGTGCACAGCTTCTCAGGAAGCATGGGGAATGTCTCAGCAGCGGTATAGACCGACGTCGTGTTCTGCCGAGCGTGTTCGTCAATGGCTGACCCTTTCCCGACGAGTGAGTCCACGTCAGCTACGGCAACTCGGATCGTGACGCTGCCGCGTGGCATCGCTTCGGCAACCGTGAGCTGATCCAGATCGCGGGAGTCATCGTTGTCGATGGACGCCCAGGGAAGCTCCCTGAGATCACGGACCGACCCATCGGAGGTGACTGCCGGCGTCGCGATCCTGCTGAGTTCAGAGAGCGCTTCAGGGGAAAAGTCAGGCAGCAGTCCTCTCTCGAGCATGACCCTGCGGGCGATGTCTTGCAGAATCGCACGGTGCTGTCCGTCATTGTCGTTCATGGTATATCCTTCTCGCTTTCCTGCAGAGATCCGGCGCTGTCAGAGCTCATGCACCGGCGTCCGAGAGGCCTGGCCGAAGCCGGTGTGCAGCCGCATGCTCTCACTCATAGTTTACGCTGACGGGCATGGACTGCCTACAGCGCATTTCATGGCCCCAGACCTACTCCCCGCACCATCCGCCGGCATGCCCGGCTGCGGCGTCGTCAACCGCAGCCGACGCCGGGAATGCGCCCGCGCACACAGGATGATACTGTCCCGCGAAGAACCAGACCCGCGACGGGTGCTCGATCAGCGACTAGCATGGGCACGGGAGCCAGGGGATGACCCTCAGAGAGGGGCGCGAGTTCTGGCAGATCCCGCTCGACCAACTGCTGGCCGAGCTTGGGGCCACGCCGCAAGGTCTGGGAGCGGCCGAGGCCCAGAACAGGCTGCGCCAGTTCGGCCCGAACAGCCTCGCCCGGGAGTCGCGGTTCGCGCCGGTCGCAGAGATCCTGCGTCTCTTCCTGAACCCCCTCGTCCTGATCCTCTTGGGCGCCGCCGCCGTCTCCGCGGTCACAGGCGAACGCGTCAGCGCCGCCATCATCATCACCATCGTCCTTCTCAGCGTGCTCGTGAACTTCTACCAGTCCTTCCAGGCGCGGCGGGCGGTGGAGGAACTGCGGAGCCAGGTCGCCGCCAAGGCGAGTGTGATTCGCGATCGCCGGGAGCAGGAGATAGCGGTCGCGGGCCTCGTGCCCGGAGACGTGGTCGTCCTGAACGCCGGCGACTTGGTGCCCGCGGATGCGCGCCTGCTCGAAGAGAAGGACCTGCAGGTGCGCGAGTCCGCGCTCACGGGGGAATCGCTGCCAGTCGAGAAGGAGGTGGCCGATCTCACGGGCGGCTCTGTGAGCATCTCCGAAGCCACCAATAGCGTCTTCCTGGGCACCACCGTCCAGACCGGCCTGGCGACGGCAGTGGTAGCCCGCACTGGCGCGGCCACCGCGTTCGGGGCGATCGCGGCCAGGGTTTCGCAGCGTTCACCCGAGACCGAGTTCGACCGCGGCATCCATCGGTTCGGCGTGATGGTCACGCGCGTCATACTCCTCCTGGTCGTCTTTGTCTTCGCGGTGAACGTGTGGTTCCACCGTCCGCTCCTGGAGTCGCTGCTCTTCTCCATCGCCCTGGCCGTAGGGCTGACCCCCGAATTGCTGCCTGTGGTCATCTCCGCGACGTTGGCCCAGGGCGCGCGCACCATGGCCCGCAAGCAGGTGATCGTCAAGCAGCTGGCCTCCATCGAGAACTTCGGGAGCATCGAGATCCTCTGCAGCGACAAGACCGGCACCCTCACCGAAGGCGAGATCGTGCTCGACCGGCACCTGGACGCCCAGGGCAATGACGACGACCGCGTGATGCAGCTTCTGTACCTGAACAGCTTCTTCGAAGCCGGTATCAAGAGCCCCCTGGACGACGCCATCCTCAAGCATTCGCACCCCGCGATCGACCAGTACACCAAGCTCGACGAGATACCCTTTGACTTCGGCCGGCGGCGCCTCTCGGTGGTCGTGGAGCGGGGCGATGAGTGCCTCCTGATCACGAAGGGCGCCGCGGAAGACGTATTCGATGTCTGCACGTCGGTGAGCATCAACGGCGCCGAGCATCCCTTCGACGCGGCGCGCCGGAAGACGGCGGAGGCCGTCTACCAGGCCCTGGGGGCCGAAGGCTACCGCGTGCTCGGGGTCGCGATCAGGTCGGTGGAGAAGCAGCCGGCCTACACCCGAGGCGAAGAGCGAGAGATGGTGCTCGCCGGGTTCGGCGCCTTCCTGGACCCGCCGAAGGAGGGCGTCCAGGCGACCCTTCAGGCGCTCCACGAGGACGGGATCGCAGTCGTCATCATGACCGGGGACAACGAGTTCGTGACGCGGAAGATCGCCCACGACGTCGGCCTGCCCGCCGAGCGGATCCTGGTCGGGCCTGATGTAGACGCGCTGGACGATGCCGCCCTCGCCTTCCAGGCGGAGCACGGGGCCATCTTCGCCCGGGTCTCACCCGAGCAGAAGAACCGGGTGATGACCGCACTACGAGCGCAGGGGAGAGTGGTGGGGTTCATCGGCGACGGGATCAATGACGCGCCGTCACTGCACGTCGCCGATGTCGGGATCTCGGTGATGAATGCCGTGGAGGTGGCGAAGGACGCGGCCAACATCATCCTCCTGGAGAAGGATCTCCGCGTGCTTCACGACGGGGTGGCGGAGGGACGCCGCAGCTTCGCCAACATTCTCAAGTACATCATCATGGGCACCAGCTCGAACTTCGGCAACATGTTCAGCATGGCGGCCGCCTCGCTCTTCCTGCCGTTCCTGCCTATGCTGCCGACCCAGATCTTGCTCAACAACCTGCTCTATGACACCTCGCAACTCAGTATCCCCACGGACAACGTGGACCCGGAGCTGCTGCGCCATCCCCGCCGGTGGCGGGTGGATTTCATCCGCCAGTTCATGCTGGTGATGGGCCCCATCAGCTCGATCTATGACTTCCTCACCTTCGGGGTCCTGCTCTGGGGGTTCCACGCCGGCGAGCAGCTCTTCCACACCGGGTGGTTCGTGGAATCGCTGGCGACCCAGACGCTGGTGGTCTTCGTCATCCGTACCGCGGGGAACCCGTTCCGCAGTCGGCCGAGCAGAACGATGCTGATGGGCGTCACCGCCATCGTCTTGGTCGGGGTGACATGGCCCTACACGCCGCTGGGCCCGTGGCTGGGGTTCAGCCCACTTCCGGCGCCTCTGCTGGCAGCCCTGATCGGGCTGACGGTCACCTATCTGCTCCTGGTGCAGTGGGTGAAGAGCTGGTTCTACCGGCGGCATGGGCTGGGCTGACCCCGTGCTGTCTCAGGAACCCACCCGGCTCCCAGACCGCCGCGCCTGCAGCCCCAATCGTACCATTTCGGCCTAGGTGTCGCGTTCCCGTGCCGCCACTGCCCGGCAGTGCGATCGCCTGAACTGGCCGATCACCTCGCCGGCCGCGCGGTCGCCTGACCGCGCGGCCCCCTCACTGCACCGCGGCCGTCGCCGCCACCACGCGGGCGCCTACCTCCAGCACGGCCTGCCCCGGCGCGAACACCAGCTCGCTCACCATCTTCTCGGGATGCGGGTTCTGCCACTCCTCCACCAGGAAGCGCTTCCCCGTTTGGTCCACAAGCCAGACCGGGTCCGCCAGCCCGACCGGCAGCGCCTCCGGCTCGGGCGATAGCGCCTCCCGACCATACCGGCAGGGGATGCTCCCCGTCGTCCCGTCCGCGTACCTAACCAGCCACTCGCCCAGCGTCGCGCCCGGCGAGCTCCTCCGGCCGCTGCTGACGGCCAGATAGAGCGCCGCGCATCGCGCCCCGACGGGGAAGCGCTTGCTTCGTTCCGCCAGCGCCTCGTCGAGGTACTGCCGCTTCCCGCTCTTCTCCACCAGCAGCCGGATCGCGTCCCCGGGTTGCAGCCCCGACAGCACCGTTGCCTGCGGGCCGCTATCGCCCCGCTGCGCGGAAAGCACGTACCCGTCCTCCGGGATCGCGGTGTCGCCCGCGCCATCGCTCACGGCCGCCGCCTTCCCGTCGCGCACGACCACCTCGACTCCGGACGCGTTGGTCTGGGTGTGCCCCTCCCCGTACCCGGGGCGGTAGAGCACCACCTGCCCCGCCTCCCGTGCGATATTCTCACCGTTGATGGCCAGCACCCGCCCTCCCGGCAGCTCGGCGAACAGCGCCATCGGCTCGCTGCCGCCGATCCACCCTCCCTGCGCGTCCAGCACCGCCACCCGGTCGCCCGGATGCAGCGCCCGCAGTTGCCCGCTCTTGCCTCGACCACCATGCGCCGACAGCACGAAGCTGCCGGGCGGCACCGCATGGTCGCCCGATCCCCCTCCTATCACCTCGAGCACTGCGCCGTCGGCCCCGACCAGCACCTCGGTGCCGTAGTTATTGGTGCCCGTCTTCTCTCGGGGAGCGGCGTAGAGGATGAGCTGCCCCCGGCCCCTCTCCGTGTTCACGCCGTCCAGAGCCAGCTCGATTCCGCCGGGAAGCCGCACCCGCGCCGCACTCGCCGCCAGGTCCAGCGGCTTGCTGCTCTCCGGCAGCGGCTCGATCGCCACCGGCTGCCCGCTCGCCAGCGGCACGCCGTAGAAGCGTTCATCGGCCCCCGAGGCCGGCCGGGGGCCGCTCGGCCTAAGCACCAACGCCTTGGCTCCCGGCATCGTCACCGCGCGGCGCCGCCAGAGCGCTCCGCTGGTAGCGTGCTGCGCGGCCCGCTTCAGCTCTGCCTCGGGCGCAACTTCCGGCCCCGCCGCGCTCGCGTTCCAGGCGGCCTGCGCGTAGAAGGCTATCACCGGACTCGACTGGGGATCTCCGAAGCACTCGGGCGGGTCGGTCCACATCGTGCCCAGCGTCGGCGCCTTCCGCGTCTGCGCGTAGCGCACGAACGAGAACGGCGTCTCCCACGGGCTCGCCCACACCTCGAATCCTTGCGCCCGTAGATAGTCCAGCGCCGGATAGGCCGGCAGCGGATCGTAGAACCAGTAATCCAGGATCACGTCCTTCGGAATCCGGCCCAGCGCGGCCGCCGTGTTCTGCGGCGGACCTCCGTTCGCCGGCCCGGCCGGCCCGCCGATCTCCTCGCTCAGGCTTCGCGCGATCAGCATGTCGTGCCAGATCACCAGCTTCACGCCGCGCGCCTTCAGGAAATCGTCCACCCGCTCGATGTGCCGCGCGATCAGGCTGGTGACGTCGTCCCCCTGCTGCGAGAGCCAAGTGAACAGCCCCCAGGCCTCGTCCATGCCGCAGTGGAAGTACTCCACCGGGCCGTAGACATCCAGCATCTCCCGCAGAATGGGATACACGAACTTCTCATAGGTCTCGTCGCTGCGAATGTCAATGCCGCCGTGCTGCGTGTAGGGCTCCTTCTGATAAGCGCGATCCAGGTGGCCCAGCATATTCAGGTAAGCTATCGGCTTCAGCCCGAGGCTGCGCCCGTACTCGATCACCGCCCGCGCCTCCGCCTTTGAGAACCGGCCTCCTTCCGCGATGGTGGGATCGAAATCGAGCACCGCCTGCGGCCCGAACTCCAGCGCGAAGTAGGTGATGTGCATGCGCGCCATCAGTTCCAGGGTGCGCCGGTAGTCCTCGAGGGTGGGCACCCAGGCCCCCTGGAACATGAGGGCCCGGAACTGCGTGTCCGGCCAGTCCCGGATGGCGGGGATCGCCACCGTGTAGCCGTGCGCGGCCGGTCGCGCTTGCCCCAGCAGCGTCGCCAGCGTATGCACCGCCCAGAAAGAGCCCTGGGCATCGTGGGATCGCAGCAGCACCCCACCGACGGAGGGCTCGACGGTGTACTCCTCGGGCCTGGTCAGAGCTTCCGGTGCCAGGGCGAGGCGGATCAGCGTGCCGCCCCCGCCTCCTACCGCCGCTGGGCCGAAGAGACCCTCGACTTCCCGCCGCAGCAGCGCGGCCGGAGCCTCCAGTGCCGCCGGAGCCACGATCCGGATCGGCAGGCGGATCTGCGAGTCGGCTCCCCGCGACACCTCCCGCGGCCGCGGCCAGAGCAGCGAAACCGGGTCATCCAGAGAAGTCGCGGCCTGCGCAGCTCCGGCTGCGGACGAAGACGGCTGCCCCTCCGCGGCCGCCGCCGGCAGCGCCGCCAGCAGGCAGACCACCGCGGCGGCGATCAGCAGTATCGTCAGTCCTACCTTCCCTCCGGCAATGACCATCTCTCGTTTCCCTCCGCTCTTGCTGCCTTCACCTTAGGCCCGCGCCCTCTCCGTCCCTGCTAAGAGCCCATGGAGCCCACCCGACATCACTCTGCCAGGGGGAAAGCCGTGAGCCGCGTGCCAGGCGAAGGCCGGCAGCGGATCGTCGGGATGTGGCCAGGCGAAGGATGGCGTCGTCGGTCGTTCGAGGAAGCTGACCTGTCTTCGAAACCTAGGACGAGCAGTGGACCTCGATATTCGACTGCTCTGGCTCGCCCAAGTCACCTCATCCTCACCTCAGTCCGTCTGGTTGCGCGCTGTGTCACGCGGCGCCGCAGGCTAGCCCCACCACGCCATATCGAGGCCGTAGGGGCCGGCGTCTGCGAGGAGCCGGGGAGGTTGAGCGGACCTCATCGGATAGAGCCAGAGCCGGCGCCGGTTCGTCTCCGGGGCGGCCTCCGTACCGTTCCCGCCTAGCAGGAACACGGCCGACTGACCCGGCACCCAGCCGAGCAGAACGTGCGGGGCGTCCGCCTCCGCAGAACTGCGGGGGGCGCGGTCCCTGTGGGCCACGAACTGTACCGCCCCGACGGCTTCGTTCTGGGGGGCGCGCGCAAAGGTGGCGAACCACTCCTTCAGCCGGCGTGCGGCCCCGGTCTTGGTTTGGACCATCCAGAGTTCCTCGTTGACCACGAGGTGGGCCGGGCCGCTTTCGTAAGATACGAGAACCGCGAGCATGCTGCCATCGGGTGAGAACGCAAGGTCTCCCCGGGGCGAGGCCTCAAAAGGCCCGGAGGTGCCGCCGATCTCCGGCAGCGCCAGCTTTCGTCTCGCGCGGCCGTTCCGCTCAAACAGGAAGTAGCCGCTGGTGTCCCCGACTGCCACCTGTCGGCCATCCGGCGATACCGCCGCATTGAAGACGCGGACCGGACGGGTGAAGAGGCGCTGGGTCTTGCCCGTGAGCGATACCAGCTCCAGCCGGCTGGCCGTCTCGCCCACCAGTTCGGCAACGAGCAGGGCCGCGCCGTCGCTCGTCCACCGCGCACACAGCACGTCATGCTGGGTAGTGAGCAGCGTGCGCGTCCTGCCGGTCACCACGTTGACCACACGGAGAGTGTTGGTTCGCCCGTCGAAGTCCTGCGTAACTACCAGCTCCCCGCGCGGAGACCAGGCAGCGGCTCCACCAGGGTTCACGAGCGCGAGTCTCTTGATGGCGCGGGTGCGGCGCGACCAGAGCCAGCACCCTCCGACGTAGTCCCCGACCTCCACCTCCTTTGCCGAGTCGAACGCGGCAGCGTGCCAGCCGCCGAGGAGCATCAGGCGGGTTACCCCGGTGCGCTTGTTGCGGATGATCACACCGTCGCTCTCGTCAAGCAGCAGCAAGGAGCCATCTGGTGACGGACGAGCGCGCTCAATGCGGCCCCGAAGGCTCTTTGGCAGCGCGGCATGCGAGACGAGGACCCGCGCGGGACCGCCCGCAAGGCTCTGCTCGTAGACGTCGGACCGGGCGTCTTCGGCCGCGCCCTTCGCCCGCACGAAGACTGCGGCCCCCGGCACGGTCGCGGCTCGGGCCTCGTTCAGCGGGACCAGGGCGAGGACCACGAGACACAGGAGATACCGCATGGGATCTTCCTCCCTCCCATAGGCCGTTCATCTGGACGGTCTACATTGCAGGCCGAACGGCGGAACGGTTTGCCACCGCTTCGTCTCCGCCCTGCCGCGGAGACCACTCTTGTGCAGACGCAGACGATGACGGGAGAGACAGCTCTCCTCTCAAGGGAGATGGGAGCAGACCTGGTTCTTGAACGCTCTCTGCCCCAGACGTGGTCGGCGAGTCCGATTCCGGTCCGACCGGAACGAGAGGGGCAGCCCCAGGTTCCGGCCGCCGCGCCCCCGCCTCAACCCCCCCGGCCACGACTGCGTACCCCGCCGCCGTCGCCCGCTTCCGCCCAAATACAAACAGCTTCATCGTCATCGGCCGACGCGTCTCGTCACCACGTACCGCCATGCTTCTCCAGCAGTTCCATCATGTCATTCGCCACTTCGCCCGAGTAGCCCACCTCCACGTCGTTCTCCATGGCCCGGAAGATGGGGGTGCTCTTGTCCCGGCCTGGGGCGTTCGGGTTGGCCCCGTAGTCCAGCAGCACGCGCATCACTTCGAGATGGCCGCGCTGGACGGCCAGGTGCAGGGGCTCATCCCCGTCCTTGGCCCGGGCCCGCACCTTCGCTTTCCGGTCCAGCAGCAGCTGCACGATCGCGAGGCTGCCATCATAGGCGGCCTTGTGCAGGGGGGTCCAGCCGAAGTGGTCGGCCGCGACCGGCCTCGTCGTCGCCTATCTGCAGCGCACCGCCCCGGAGATGCTGCCGTACGCAGCGGCCGCGGAGGCCCGTCCGAGCCGCGCTGCTGTTCGCGGCGCTGCCGCCGCGTTGGGCCGGCAGCCCGGGGGTGCTTGGACAGACCTTGGCCCAGCTCGCGACCGCCGCCCCTACCAGGCATCCGATCGGAAGAACGGGCTGCAGGCCCAGCCGATCATGACTACAGCGCATTTCATAACCCCGAGCCCGCTCCCCGCACCGTGCCCCGCATGAAGTGCGCCCGCGCCCACCCGCCTGGGCAAGCAGTGCGATCTGATCAGCTTCGCGGATCCGCTGGGCGCGACGGGCCGACCTCGGGTGCGTACGCCACTTCGATCCAGCTCACGCGGCCGAGCACGCCCGCGCGGTTGCGCACCCGCACCTCC
>Ga0315280_10000927_pt1 | contig 52848 bp, 54 predicted proteins | sample YL17G06_40_MG_FD_203697 | JGI IMG/M metagenome (GOLD analysis project Ga0315280, IMG submission 203697) | Sediment microbial communities from Yellowstone Lake, YNP, Wyoming, USA - YL17G06_40 | ecosystem: Environmental > Aquatic > Freshwater > Lake > Sediment | place: USA: Wyoming | collected... | reverse complement strand
GCGTCTGCCAAGATGTAAAGAGCATCAAGGTCACTAGGATGATGGACGCTTCCATTAGAAGACTGCCCTTCCAGAAGAAGATCGGAGCTGGCATGACTGTTGACGAATTCAAGAAGGCTGTGGCGGGTGGAAGAATGGGGCACATAGGGTTACCGGAATCAATCGCTATGATTGCCGCAGGAGTAGGTTGGAAGCTGGACGATATTCAGCAAACAATCGAGCCAGTCGTCGCAGACAGACCCTTGAAGACTCAATATCTGGCCGTAGAAAAAGGTCACGTCGCAGGCCTGCATCAAGTTGGAAAAGGTATCGTGAAGGGTAAACCAGCCATCACACTTGACTTCTGGGCATATGTGGGAGCCCCTGAGAACAAGGACTCCACCTTTGTAGAAGGAACACCGAATGTTGATCTCACAATCAAAGGAGGAGTGCACGGAGATCTGGCAACGGCAGCGATGGTAGTGAACTCCATACGCAATGTCATCAAAGGTCAACCGGGACTCATGACAATGACGGACCTAGCGATTCCTCGTGCTCTTCTAGGGAATATTGCGAAGCTCGGTGGAAACTAGGCCGAATGCTTCCGTTTGGAATCGCTCTTTTGTCTAATGACGGTCAGACAAGGAATAAATACGCGAGCGGTATTCCGTCTGTCGCTACAAGGTGCGATGATTGAGTGAAGTCAAAGTCGTCAAGATGCCTACATGCAACTGGTGCGGAAGAATGATTCTACCAGGAGAGGGGGCCGTACATTTCTCGTGCCCTGAATGCGGTGAGGTAACCATCTGGCGTTGCGAGAAGTGCAGATTGTTCGGTAGGCCGTACAAATGCGCTAAGTGCGGATTCAAAGGTCCATAGGTTGTGAGTTCATGGCAAAGGTTCTGGTGCAGATGAAGGTCTTTCCATCAGAAGTAGATGTCGACCTCAAGAAACTACAGGAGGAGTTGTCAAATCACTTGCCGAAGGACGCATCAATCCTCAAGGTCCAAGAGGAACCAATCGCTTTCGGATTGGTGGCTCTTGTTGTCACGATCTCGATGGCTGAGAAGGACGGCGTAATCGAGCAGGTTGAGAAGGCAATAGCTGACACGCCAAATGTTGGCGAGGTTCAAACGATAGCTGTGGGTAGAACCTAGGTTAGCTCTCGCACCTATCTGGTTCCCATCTCTTCTCAAATTGCTTCTCTCAGAGAGTCGTAACCGCAACAATATCTCGTCTTACGTTGAAGTTAGGGATGACTCTGTGCTCTTGGAGGGCGACGGTAGTTACCTTAAGTAACATTTATAAACTAGCTTGTTACCTTGAGTAACAGCGTGAAGACATGTGACGTTGGAGAAAACAAGGTACAGAAGAAGCAGAAGCATAGCTCTCCCCTCCGACTTCGCAGAGCTAGAGGAGATGTTCAATAAGGCATTCGAACTACTCGATGTCTTCGAGAGTTCAGCTCGTCTGGAGATGCTCCTGACAATGTACAGGGAACCATGCAACAAATCACACCTGCGACGATTAGTCAACCCAAAACTTGTTTACGAGAACCTCGCGATGCTTCAAGAAAGATCGCTCATAGAGGAGCTCTCTGACGGAAGGTTCGACCTAACAGAGATGGGAAAGAGAATACTGCGTCAATACATGCAGTTTCTCGAAAACCTAAGGAAGACAATGTGGGAGGTCTAGAAGCTCCAGAGCTCCAAACGAACACATGTCGATAAAGTCAGTATTCAATTATGATGGAGAAAAATAGGATTGGTGAATAAAGAAGAACAATTACGTGTGGCTGACGCAAGACAGCGCGACATCGGCCACGGGAAGGTAAGAATGGACAACAAGACCATGCAGAACCTAGGGATCTCAGCAGGAGATTTCATTGAGATCCATGGGAAGAAGGTCACTGTGGCTGTGGCGTGGCCAGCGTACGCCGAAGATCAAGGTCAAGACATCATTCGCATGGACGGCATCGTCCGAAGAAACGCAGGCGTTGCCCTGAACGAATACGTCACGATTAGCTCTTCAGAAGTGAAAGAAGCTCAGAACATAGTTTTCGCACCAACCGACGTTCGCCTGAGCGTTGACGAGGACTTCGTCAACTTTGTCAAGAGGCGCTTCATGGATATGCCGTTCCGAGAAGGCGACATGACGCTTCTCTCTATCTTCGGAAGCGCCGTTCCTCTTGCCGTTGTCAGAGGAAGACCTCACGGAGCGATCAAGATCACTGAGGCAACTGCTGTTCAGGTTCTTGGAGAACCTACTCCTGAGAAGAAAGGCATTTCGATGATCACGTACGAGGACATCGGAGGACTCCATGAAGAGATTCAGAGAATTCGAGAGATGGTTGAACTGCCGCTTAGGCATCCGGAGCTTTTCCAGCGGTTAGGCATTGAGCCTCCACGAGGAATTTTCCTCTTCGGTCCGCCTGGATGCGGCAAGACTCTGTTGGCAAAGGCTGTGGCGAATGAGTCAGATGCCAATTTCTACGTGATCTCAGGTCCGGAGATAATGAGCAAATTCTATGGCGAGTCTGAGGCACGCTTGAGAGAGATCTTCCAGAAGGCTCACGAATCGGCGCCAAGCATAGTCTTCATTGATGAAATGGATGCTATCGCACCCAAACGTGAAGAAGTCACTGGAGAAGTCGAGCGGCGTGTAGTAGCCCAACTGCTCTCATTAATGGATGGCATGGGTAGCAGAGGAAACATAATTGTCATAGGGGCAACGAACAGACCCAACGCCATTGATCCCGCTCTCAGAAGGCCCGGCAGGTTCGACCGGGAAATAGAGATAGGTGTACCTGACAGACAAGCACGATATGAAATCTTGCAGATTCACACTAGGAACATGCCTCTGGCTAAGGATGTGGATCTGCAAAAACTGGCAAACCTAAGTCACGGGTATACTGGAGCTGACCAGTCAGCTCTCTGCCGAGAGGCAGCCATGAAGACTTTGAGGCGATATCTGCCCGAGATAAATCTTGAAGAAGAAAAGATACCGACTGAAACTCTTGAGAAGATGGAGGTAAAGCTAGACGATTTCATGGCAGCATACCGAGAGATAACACCGACAGCAATGAGAGAGGTATACGTCGAGATTCCCACTGTCAAGTGGGAGGACGTCGGAGGACTACTCGATGTCAAGCAGGAGCTGATGGAAGCTGTGGAATGGCCTATCAAGAAGCCAGAGGTCTTCAAGAGAGTAGGTGTCCAACCTCCAAAGGGCATACTTCTCTACGGACCGCCTGGATGTGGAAAAACAATGCTGGCCAGGGCGATATCGACTGAGAGCGAAGCCAATTTCATTTCCATCAAGGGACCCGAGATCTTCAGCAAATGGGTCGGAGAATCTGAGAAAGCCATCCGTGAAGTGTTCAGGAAAGGAAGAACAGCCGCTCCCTCAATAATATTCTTCGACGAACTCGACTCAGTCATTCCAAGACGTGGCATGGGATACGCAGACTCCGGAGCATCAGAACGGGTGATAAGCCAACTTCTGAGTGAAATGGACGGAATCGAGGCTCTGCAGAACGTCGTAGTGATCGCTGCGACGAACAGACCAGACATTCTGGACCCAGCGGCACTGAGACCTGGAAGATTCGATAGACTGATCTACGTGCCGACTCCCGACGAACGGACACGCCTCCAAGTACTGAAGATACACACGAAAGGTATGCCACTGGAGAAAGATGTCAACCTGGAAGAACTCGCCAGGAAAACCATGGGGTATTCCGGCGCAGACCTTCAAGCCATATGCCGCGAAGCTGGCATGATTGCACTCAGGCACAATATCGAAGCGAAAGGCATCTCCCTCAAAGACTTTGAAGACGCCATAGAGAAGGTCAAGCCAAGCCTATCAGCTGACATGGAAAACGCGTATCTCGGATTTGCCAAACGATTTAGGAAAGAGAGAGCAGCAGTCCCCATCACAGCCTAGAGGAACATGGAATGGTAAACATTTCAACTTGGAACTCCCGCCCAGTCAACTTGGCGGTCGTGGAGACGCTGCAGAAAAAGGGCCCGATAGCCGATCTGGAGCTCCTTTCCGAGTTGAAGGATTCCTACGGGGATCTGAGCTTCAGAGAACTGAACAAGGCACTTCTCAGACTTGAGGTCCAAGGGCTAGTTCGAGTCACTCGGCTTATGAAAGGAAAGAGAAGAGTTGAACTGGTAGGACCGAGGGAGAAAGGAGCCTAGAGGTGGCTGATGCTGAGCGAGAGACAGGTTGTGGACGAGTTCATGTCTGCTGTAGAGGACCTGGTGGAACAAGCGAAGCGACTGGTCAAAGAAGGCAACGCCAAGAAACTTACGGTAAGGCACAGAGACAAGACCTTGATTGAGATCCCTCTCACTGCGGGAGTGGTGGGCGCGGTTGTCTCGCCCTATCTTGCAGCTCTAGGGGTCTTCAGCGCCCTTCTAACCAATTGCACAATCACAATTGAAGACGCAAAATAGACGGCCTCCTACGAGAAAGCAGGAAGGACTGCGACTATCCTCTGGCAATCCCTAAGCTATATGACTCAAAACAAAGGCATTGTTTTTCTACTCACACCAGTAGATACTAGTTTTGCCCAGCCAATCGGCGGCCCGGTGTACTGATTGGGAGTCGATCTCGCAGATCTCATTTCAAAAGAGAAGACTACGCTCGAGGAGCTTTCCGGAAGATCAATTGCGGTCGATGGTTACAATTCCCTCTACCAATTTCTGTCAATCATCCGTGGTCCGACCGGAGAACCCCTGATGGATAGGCAGGGAAGAATTACCAGTCATTTGAGCGGGCTACTTTACAGAACCACCAACATGGCCGAGAAAGGGATCAGGCTCGCGTATGTGTTCGACGGAACTCCTCCCTCTCTCAAAGAAGTGGAGATTAAACGAAGATCGAAGGTGAAGGAGGAAGCGCTAGTAAGGTATGAGGAAGCGCTCAAAAGGGGAGATCTTCGAGAGGCCAAGAAACACGCTCAAGCCACCTCAAGATTAAAGGATCTCATGGTTGATGATGCCAAGAAACTGCTCGACACATTAGGCATACCATGGATCCAGGCTCCGTCTGAAGGAGAGGCCCAAGCCGCTCACATTGCCAGGAAAGGCCATGTGTGGGCTGCCGCATCACAGGATTATGATTCACTCCTTTTTGGTGCCCCCCGTCTTGTGAGAAATCTTGCCATAAGTGGTAGAAGAAAACTTCCAGGAAGACCGACATATATCGAGGTTGAGGCGGAGTTCGTGGAGTTGTCAAAGGTTCTATCGGAACTCGGTATCACGAGAGAACAGCTGATAGATCTTGGCATACTGGTAGGAACCGACTATAATCCCGATGGAGTTAAAGGTGTGGGGCCGAAGACAGCGCTCAAGATGTTGAGGGAGCATGGAAGTCTTGACAGAATCCTTCCCAGTATTCAGGCTGAGTTTCCTGAAGACCCTCATAAGATAAAGCAAGTATTTCTTAACCCAGAGGTCTCAGACAACTATTCGATAGAATGGAAAGAACCGAAGATTGATGAGGTTGTTCAGTTTCTCTGCAAGGAACGAGACTTTTCCGAAGAGAGAGTCAGAAACGCGGTTGAGAGAATGGTTGCTGGGATGAAGGAACGAGAAAAGAAGAGGACCTTAGACTCTTTCTTCCGCTAACCTTTCCATCCTCTCTTTCCTCTCATAGGGACGAAGGCGACGCCGCCTATACTCTCCTCTTCAATACCTCCATCTGACTTTCTTATTCTAAGCAGCTCCTGGTATAGGTGCGGTCCTCCGATCGGTATGAGCAAGACTCCATTCGGAGCCAACTGTTCAATCATCGGTTTTGGCACATCTGGAGCAGCACTGGTAACGACTATGACATTATAGGGCGCATGTTCGGGGAGTCCCTCTGACGCGTCACCATAAATCATTGTTACTCGGTCACCATAGCCTGTCCGCTCAATGCTTTGCTTTGCTGATTCCGCGAGTTCTTTGACGATCTCGACCGACCAGACGTGCCCCCACTGGTCTTGTTTTGCGTCCTTTGGCGCTACAACTTCTGCATATACGCAGCTCATGTAGCCACATCCTCCTCCAACCTCCAGCACTTTTTGTCCCAATTTCATTCCGCCGTATTCGCAGAACATTGCTGTCATGTGGAGAGCGCTCGTTGTCTGTCCGTGACCAATGGGTATGGGAGTATCAATGTGGGCATACCCCTTTGCGTCACGTGGGAGAAACTCCCATCTCGGAACAGAGAGAAACGCGCGTAAGACCTCTTTTCTCTTCAGAATGCCGTGGCTTTCCAGTGAGGCTATGGTTCTCTCGTATTCCTCTTTATCCGTCAAGAAACGTCCCTTAGAGTTCCCAGTGGCATTGACTAAAGACACCCTTAAGCATTTCAGAGACTCATTCTGAGCGTTGACGAACTATGGCTCGGGTCGAGGAAACCTTTGACGCATATGGACACGCAACAATAGCAGCGACGCACGAGATATCCTTTGAGATCACCAAGGAAACTCATCTCACTAGAAGAGGTGACTGTATAGTGGCGGTCCGAGCCTCGAAAGGAGCGATCGATCTCTCTCAAGACTTCAAGACAATTGCAGGAAATGACTCTGCGAGAATCACAGTTCTCCTCTCAGCAGGAGACATTCAAGTGAAAGCATGCGGCAGAGGAAGTAGCGGTCTGCAATTTACCCATCCTACTGATCTAGTTGCGCGAAAGAGCACCTATACATGTCCGAGAACACTGATGGTTTCTTCAAACATCGCAGCCCAGGATTTTCCCAGAGGATTCATCGATCTTGTCAGAAATCCTGACCGCAAGATCACTATTCGATTGATAGGTGAGATCTAGTTACTCATCTTATGAAACCGTCCAAGGCAAGCAGCCACTCATGTGGCGCTGTTCCTTTGACCGTTCTTGATTGAAGTATTCGATCAAGCCTTCTCCCAGCCCTCAAGACCGCCTCAGAAAGCTCCTCTTTTCCTTTCGCCAAAGGATCCGGATCCGACACAAAGGTGTAGTAGTGGACGATTCCGCCGGCGGGTTTGAGGGCTAGGCAGGCAACGTCGACGAATCTCGCTGACTGGACTGGAAGATTCATGATGATTCGATCTGATTTCTCAACTAGATATGTCTCTACAATGGTTCTGGCATTTCCCTCCTTCACAATGACCTTGTCTTCGACTTTGTTGAGTCGCACATTCTCCTGAAGATATCTAATGGCATCTTCATTTACGTCGATTGCATAGACACGGACGTTCTTCCTTCTCTTCGCTATTTGAATGGCAAAAGGACCGATGCCAGCGAACATGTCAACTACGGTTTCGTTCTCTCTTACTTGGCTGGCTACTCTGTCGTGCTCGAGAGACAGTCTGGGGCTGAAATATGCCTTTGTGACATCGACACGAAACATGCATCCGTATTCCTTGTGTGTTGTTTCAGTGACGCCAGAGCCTGCTATTACTTGCAATTGCCTCAGGCGCTTATCCGTGAAAACGGGACCGACCTTAGCGAGAACTGTGTGGATGTTCTTGTTTGTTCTAAGGACAGCATCTCCGACTATTTCCTCCAGCCCATGGAGCTCCTCAGGAAGTTCCACTATCCCAATGTCTCCGACAATGTCGATAGATCTAGGTAGACTTGCCAACTGGTTTGGGGCAAGTCGATCCTTCAAGGCATCAAAGATTGTTTGGGGTCTTTCTGAACGTCTGGCTAGAACTGCTTTCACTATTTTGAAATCCCTGAGCTGCGTCCCCAACAGAGAACGTTCTTCCTCTGATAGTTCTCTAAGGAGAGGAATGAGCAGCTCATCAGCGTCTCGGCCAACTTTGAAAGTCCCATCTAGCAGCTGCAATTGCCTGAGTATTCGAAGCGCGGATTCTCCCTTCCCCCTATCCAACCGCAGGCAGAGTGATTCAGCCGCGCTATCTTCTCTCATGTTCTCGAATCTCATTCAGGCAATCCGCTGTTTCAGTAAGGAGATATTAGGGAATCGTGTCAGTCAAACACAAGAGACTGAGCGCCGCTTAAGGTTTAGGGCATGCATATGTCAGCTCAAGCGTGTACTCGAAAGCGAAAAATAGCTGAAGCTTAGATTATCAATCTCCGCTCTGAGGAGACCGGGATGTCGAGAGTCTCAGTCGAAGTTGACAAAACATATGGAGCGACTCTATCCTTCTATAGATTGGGCAAGGGGAAGCCTAGAGTTCTTGTGACTGGAGCGATGCATGGAGACGAGATTATCGGAACCTATAGTATACGACGTGCGATTTCATCACTTGATGAAAGAACCCTTAAAGGCTCAATCACATTCTTGCCTGTATCCAACCCGTTAGCCTTTCGTTGTCGAGAACGGGCCTCCCCTGTTGACAGCACAGATCTGAACAGAGTTTTCCCTGGAGACGAAAAGGGATCAGTTTCCCAACGCCTCGCCCACACCATATGGCAGGAGGCCACGCAAGCTGATTACATCCTCGACCTGCACGGATGCGGAATGAGTTGCATTCCTTACGTTCTATGTCTCCACCAAGAATTCGATTATGTAAGAGAGTATGTAAGGAAGCTTGCGATCCCCACAGTGGTGGAGTCCTCTGGGTTGAGAGGGCAGCTCTTCATTGAGGCCTCTCACAAGAAGATGCCTGCAGCAATAATAGAGGCAGGGAGCCACCGAGGCATATTCAACACAGATCATGCAGACCAACTCTATAGAACCATATTCGGATTGCTCGCAAGCCTTAGTATTATAGACGAAAAAGTGCCTCTCGCGAAGCAAAGGTTCTACGGAAAGATATCAAACACTAAGGTGGACGAGGAGGATTTCTTCATTCCACGGGTCACGGCAGGTATGACTGTGAAGAAAGGCGACCTGCTTGGGGTCATGACTACCGAAGGCAAGAAGGTGCTGAGCCAGCATAGTGGTATCATAGCAAGTGTCCAAATGCCTGGAGTCGTGTTCCCAGGCGACTCGGTTGCAAACATAGCAGAAGAAATCTGAAGCGAAAGTACGCTCTAGTTTCGTGAGTTCCGACACACGCCTCGAACCCAATGTACATACGAGCATAGGCTGCTACATTAACAAAAACGATAAGACCTCAGCACTTCTACTCTTATCCATGACTGGCCAAAGGGTTCTTGTCATTCTGGGTTCAGAGACTGACTACGCCTTTGCATCACCGATCAAGACATTTCTTGACAGGTTTGGAGTGAGCTGTGAATTCAGAGTAGCCTCAGCCCACAAAGAGCCAAGGAGACTGATACAGATCCTTGAAGAATACGAGAAACTGGACGAGGGAATCGTGTATATCACTGTCGCGGGCAGATCAAACGCTCTCTCTGGATTCGTCGATTTTCAAACCAGACATGCCGTGATAGCTTGTCCGACTCAGTCCGACGACCTTTGGCGCGTTGACATTTACTCCTCGCTTAGAATGCCGAAGGGAGTAGCTCCGCTTGTTGCTTGTGATCCAGAGAATGCTGCTCTGGCGGCCGTAAAGATTCTTGGAGAAAGCAATCATAGTTTGGCCTCAAAGGTGGCTCAGTATCAGAGAGAGCTGCAATCTAAGAATGAGAAGGCTGATTCCAAGATCAAACATGGTAAAAGCAGTTGAGCATCTTGAGTAGTTCACTCAAGCTCTTCCGAAAGGGCAAGGTTCGAGACGTCTTCGACATGGAAGAGGAGCTGCTGATAGTCGCCTCCGACAGAGTCAGTGCGTATGATGTTGTCCTTCCAGATGTGATTCCTCGGAAGGGTGAATCGCTGACCAGACTATCCGAGTTCTGGTTTTCCAAGACCAAACACATCATACCGAACCATTTCCTGCAACGTGTTGATGACCGTTCGATGAGAGTGACTAAGGCTGAGCGAGTGGACATTGAGTGGGTTGTTAGAAGTCACATCTATGGCTCTATGTGGAGAGCATACACCAAAGGTGAGAGGAATTTCGGGGGCATCACGCTGCCCGACAGCTTATGCATGGCAGAAGAGCTCCCTCAAATTATTCTAACTCCAACGACAAAGTCGGAGATTGGTCATGACCTAGACATAACTAGAGATGAAGCGATAGACCGAGGATTGCTCACGAACGATGAGTGGCATGTCCTTGAGGAGGCCTCCTTCAGACTCTACGAATTCTATCGTGACGAGGCTAGAAAGAGAGGTATAATCGTCCCAGATTTCAAGGTTGAATATGGGAGACATCGGGGCGGTCTGATTCAGATTGACGAACCGCCTACACACGACTCGGCACGTTTCTGGAGTGACAAGCATTTCAAAGTTGGAGCGCAACAGGAGGCCCATGCCTTGGACAAGGAATTCCTTAGAGCGTTTCTCAGAGAGTGCTACGGATTCACTGGAGAAGGGACTCCTCCAAGATTGCCTGGGCTGGTAATAGATGAAGTTTCGAAGAGATGCGTGGGGGCCTACGAGGTGTTAAATGGGAATAAAGAAATCAATGATCTACACCTAAAGAGCTTGGACCAAGTTCTGAAGGAATTGGGAGGTGAAGCGAGATCTCAGAGGATTTGATTTCGAAGTTCAGCGTCTGCTCCCCAACGGATACTAGATATCCGGTAAAGGAGTTGAATTCCTATCTTTCTGCGGAGGCCTTTGTGAAATACAAGGTGAAGGTAGAGAAAGCTCTCGTAGAGACTCTGGCCAAGCGCGGTATCTGTTCACCTAGTATCGCTAATGAGATTGCCGTGGCAGCGGATTCCATCACTGCGAAAGAAGTTGCGGAAGAAGAAAGGCGAGTGATACACGACATACGTGCGCTCGTCAACGTGATTCAACGAAAGATCAGTGACCAAGCAAAGCCGTATGTGCATCTGACTGCAACATCTTACGACATTGTCGATACCGCCAATGCACTAAGGTACAAACAGGCTGTGGAGTCGGTCATAATCCCCGACATGATGAAGCTTGAGAAGATCTGGATCGAATTGGCCAGGAAGGACCGGGATACGATTCAGATTGGCAGGACTCACGGCCAGTTCGCCGTGCCGATGACTTTCGGCTTCGCTTTAGCTCAGTACGTGAATCGTTGGGGAAACAGAGTCCTGAAGTTGAGGGAATCCTCGCAAAGATTGGTTGGGAAGTTGTCTGGAGCAGTTGGGGCATACAACTCCTCCGTCCTCTTCATCTCAGATCCGGAGGAGTTTGAGAAGCAACTCTTGTCCTCACTTGGTTTGGAGCCTGCTCTCATCTCAACTCAGATAGTTCCTCCGGAGCCTACAACAGACTTGATCCACAGTGTCATATCGGCGTGGGGTGTTCTGGCGAACTTCTCTAGGGATATGAGGAATTTGCAGAGGTCAGAGATAGGAGAGGTGGGGGAGGCTTTCACGGAGGAACGTGTAGGTTCTTCGACGATGCCTCACAAGAAGAACCCGGAGAGCTTCGAGAATGTTGAGAGCCTGTGGAAGGAATTCGTTCCTAGAATGACGACGAAGTATCTAGACCAGGTTTCAGAGCATCAAAGAGATCTCACGAACTCAGCCTCTCAGAGGTATGATGTAGAGTTCCTAATGACATTCGACTTCTGTGTGAGGAGGATGAGCAAAGTCAGTGAGAAGCTTATTGTTGACAGGACAAGTCTGAAAAGGAATCTTGATCTTGCTCTCCCATCAGTCGTTGCTGAGCCACTGTATCTCCTTCTGGCCTCGGCAGGACATCCAGATGCGCATGAATATGTCAGAAGGCTGACCCTTGAATCGTCTCGCACAGGAAAGTCCGTGGTCGACTTGGCCTTGTCAGATCAATCGCTTCAACCATATCTCAAGAAGCTGTCGGCAAAGCAGTTAGAAGTGGTTCATGATCCGTCGAAATATGTTGGCTTAGCCCCATCGAAGGTTGACCAAGTCCTCGCACACTGGGAGAAGAGGTTCAAAGAAGAGAGTCTATGGTGAGGTGGGGATGACGCGAAGGGCCCTGATCAGCGTCTATGACAAGTCGGGGCTTGAGACTCTGTTACCTTGCCTCTCGAAGTTCGGATTCGAGATAGTTGCCTCAGGCGGAACTGCTCAGAGGATCAGAGAGCTCGGACACAAGTGCACTGAAACATCTGTATTTACTGGCTACCCGGAGTCGCCACATGGCTTGGTCAAGACTCTTCATCCAAAGCTCCATGGAGGTTTTCTCCTGGATCCTGCTGATCCAGATGATCACCAATACATGCTTGCGCAGGGAATCGTTCCCATAGATGTGCTCGTGGCAAACCTCTATCCTTTCGAAACCGTTGTTAAGGAGAAGACTGTGACATTTAGGCGGGCTGCAGAGAATATAGACATCGGTGGGCCGGCGATGATAAGGGCCGCAGCCAAGAGTGCTCTGTTGAACAAGAGAGTTTCAGTCCTCACTAATCCTGGTCAATATGAGATCTTTATTCGGGAAATGGAGAAGAACGGTGGCGATATCTCGGAGACGAGTAAGATCAGTCTCGCCAAGGAAGCTTTCGCACTCACGTCTCGATATGATCACAGTATCTTGGATTATTTGTCAAGGATCAGTGAGACCTAATGTCAGACGCGGCCAATCTCAGGAAGATGTACCGAACAGCAATCAAGGAGAGCTTTCCCTCGAACATCAAGATACTGATGGGTGACAAAGTCTTCTCTTTGGAGAAAGTCTACAGTCTGAGATATGGCGACAATCCCGGCTATCCTGCAGCCATGTTCACAATGGCTCCTCTTCTCAAGGAACTGAAGGTTGGAAAGCAAGGACTGAGCAAAACCAATTTCGAGGACATCTATCGAGCACACGTGCTGTTAAGGAATTTCTCTCGGCCCGCCTGTGCCTACATGAAGCATCTCAATCCTTCAGGGATTGCAGTGGCCCAAGATGCGAAGATACCGCTGAAGCAAATCATAGCTGATGCAAGGGAATGTGACAGTCAGGCGGCTTTTGGAGCAACTGTTGGATTGAATGTTTCTGTGAGCCGCGAAGCCGCGGAAGAACTGGTCAGAACATACATAGAGTGCGTTAGCGCTCCCTCCTTCGAGGATGGCGCTTTGGCTATTTTCAATGAAAAGAAAGATCTTCGGGTAGTCCAGTTGAGTCGGTTGACTGATGAGGTGGGGTTTGATCTACATTTCTACCCAGAAGGCTTCGCAACTGTATCTGCACCATACCGTAACAGAATCGAAAGCAAGTCAGATGTCTCAGTTGTCACGAAGAGATCACCCACAGAAGGAGAGTACGACGATCTTTTCTTCTCTTGGATGGTCTGCGCTCATGTAAGATCCAACGCCGCAGTAGTGGCAAAGAATGGCTGCACCTTAGGAATTGGTACAGGCCAGCAGGATCGTGTTACAGCAGTCAGACTTGCAGTTGAAAAACTGGAGGAAACGGGGCGACAAGTACGTCTTAAGGGAGCGGTTGCGGCTTCAGATGGTTTCTTTTCTTTCCGTGATAGTGTTGATTTGCTCGCTAAGTATGGTGTCGCTGCGATCATTCAGCCTGGAGGCTCAGTGAAGGATCAGGAGGTCATTGATGCTTGTGATGAGCATGGGATGGCAATGGTGTTCACTGGAGAGAGGTGCTTTAGTCATTTTTAGGAGGGCGTTGGGATGGGTGAATCGCAATATGCGAAGGTAGGCGTTGACGTACGTAAGAAAGGAATAGAGGTCTTCAAGTCAAGCATCCAGTCGCTCTATCCCAAGGCATTCTGTGTAATCAAGCAAGATCCGGACTTCCCGCAGTATGCACTTGTTTCACACGCGGATAGCGCAGGAAGCAAACCTGTTCAGAGCTATCTCAACTTCAAAGAAACCAAAGGCATCAACTCGTTCAAGGGTATCGCACAAGATGTTGTAGCAATGAATCTTGACGACATAGTGTGCGTCGGCGCGAGGCCGATCAGCTTTGTGGATTGCGTTTCAATCAACAAGTCAAGGGTTCCCAAGGAGAACTTCTTGAGGGTTCTCAACTCTGGGATTGTGGAGCTAAGGGAAGTTCTGCGGGCTAATGGTCTCACGTTGCCCTTTGACGGAGGAGAAACAGCCGATGTACCCGATCAGGTCGCTACGTTGGACGTTTCAGGGTTTATGCAAGGGAGAGTCGAACTGTCCAAAATCATAACAGGAGAAAGAATCCTTCCAGGCAACAAGATCATTGGAATCAGAAGTGGCGGAAGGATCCGTTACGAGAAGGAATTGAACAGCGGAATCATGTGCAATGGAATCACACTTGCCCGACATAGTCTCATGAGTGGTGACTACGGCAAGAAGTATCCTGAGACCCTTGGAAGTGGAACATCAGGATATTTCGGACGTTTCAAGGTTACCGATCGCATAGACGAACTGGGAATGACCGTGGGTGAAGCGATGTGTTCTCCCACGCGAGTTTTCGCTCCAATTGCTTTCAAGATCCTCGACAGATTTGGACCATCGATCACCGGTTTGATCCATAACACAGGGGGAGGACAAACCAAATGCCTTAGCCTGGGAGGAGGCGTAAGATATGTGAAACGCGATATTCCTCAACCTGATCCAATCTTTCTGCTAATCAAGAAGGAGTCCAATGAATCGTGGAAAGACATGTTCCAAGACTACAATATGGGAGTAGGATTCGAGATAGTTCTCGAGGCAGAAGTTGTGGACCAAGTGCTCAGTGTCATTGAGGGCTTTGGAGTCGAAGGCAAAGTCATGGGCGAGATCGAAGCCAGTCCCTCTGGAAATCAAGTTCTCATTGAAAGTAGCTTTGGCAAGTTCGCGTATGGTGATCTTTAGAAATCAATGGGGCAGGTGGACGCATGCTGTATCGCGTAAGGGTTGTGGTGTATCCTCGTGAAGGCGTATCAGATCCAGAGGGGGATACGCTGGATGGGAGACTGAAAAGGAAAGGAATTCAAGGAGTCCGAAAGGTCAGATCTGGAAGATACTGGGAGATATTTGTCGAAGCGGACTCTAAGGATCAGGCTGAGACTTCGGCTCGACAGATCTACACTGGTCCACCGATGGTCAATCCAGTGAAGGACCAAGCACAGCTCCTAGCAATTGAGGAAGTAAGATGAGTTCCGAGCCCTACATCAGGAGAGAAGATGCACCGTTCTCCCTGATTGAGGTAGATTTGCGGAACTCAGATGACAGTCAACTTCTGAGAATAAGCAGCGATCTCGCGGTAGGCCTGGCTCTAGAAGAGATGAAAGCGCTCAAGATTCATTTCGAGAAAATCGGACGAAATCCAACTGATATTGAACTGCAGACTTTCGGACAGACTTGGTCTGAGCATTGTTTCCATAAGACCTTCAAAGGGAACGTAGTCTCATCCAACGGCAGAATAATCGCGAAGGACCTCTTCAAAACCTACATCGCAAGACCAGTGAAGGAACTGAAACCGTCTTGGTGCCTTGATACGTTCCAAGACAATGCTGGAATAGTTCTATTCGAAAGGAGAAAAGGAGTAACCTATGGCGTGGCCGCAAAGGTTGAAACGCACAATCATCCGTCAGCGGTGGAACCTTTCGGAGGGGCTGCAACTGGAACTGGCGGAGTGATCCGAGACATACTGGCGGTTTGGGGAAAACCGATAGCCTGCACCGACGTTTTGTGCTTTGGGCCTTTGGACTTTGATCAGAGCAGGTTGCCGAAGGGAGTCAATCATCCAACCTACCTCTTCGACGGAGTGGTCGCGGGAATCGGAAGCTATGGGAACAACATGGGCATCCCAACGGTGAATGGTGCAATATTCTTTGACGAAAGCTACGTGGGCAACGTGGTGGTGTACTGTGGCTGTGTCGGCATAGTACCCATGGAGAAATTCGTTCGAAGAACGAAGCCCGGTGACGTGCCTCTACTAGTTGGAGGCAGGACCGGAAGGGATGGGATTCACGGAGTCACTTTCGCATCTGCTGAACTAACGGAAAAGTCCGAGGAAACATCTCTCTCCGCCGTTCAGGTTCCCAATCCGATTGAAGAAGAGAAGCTGAAACGGGCTATCCTGGAGGTAAGAGACCAGGAGCTAGCATCAGGAATAACTGATCTCGGGGGAGGTGGCCTGTCTTGTGCCGCAGGAGAGATGGCTCACAGGTCGAACTGCGGTATTCATGTGGAGCTCGACAAGCTTCCATTGAAAGAGACAGTCCCGCCTATGGCACCTTGGGAAATCTGGGTTTCCGAGTCTCAGGAACGAATGTTGTTGTCGATTCCGCCGAAGAATCTCAGCAGAGTTCTAGAGATTTTCGAAGAAGAAGACGTTCTGGCCGATCCAATAGGGAAATTCAACCGAGGTCGAGCCGTGACTGTTTCTTTTCTAAGCAGTCCTGTACTTGGACTTGACTTGGATTTTCTCTTCTCCCCGCCAAGAGCAACAAGAATCGTGAATCTTGATCTGACACAAATGCCTGAACCTCTTTTTGATTCTCCAGGCGATCTGTTGAAGACAATTCTAGAACTTCTCTCGGCACCCAACATCGCTAGCAAGGAATCGGTCATCCGAACTTATGATCATGAGGTTCAAGGGAACACAGTGCTGAAGCCTCTTCAAGGCGCTTTCTCTGCGCCTAACGATGCAGCTGTTCTGAAGCCGCTCTCTGATTCTTGGCGTGGCATTGCGATCTCATGTGGAATGAATCCGAACTATGGAAAACTAGATCCATACTGGATGGCAGCCTCCGCTATTGATGAGGCGTTGAGGAACAATGTGGCTGTTGGAGGAAGAAGAGTAGCCCTCCTCGACAATTTCACGTGGGGTAGTCCGGAAAAACCGGATAGAATGGGAAGTCTCGTTAAAGCTTGCCAAGCGTGCTATGACTTCGCGAAAGGTTTTGCGGCACCATTCATTTCAGGCAAGGACAGCCTTTACAATGAGTCACCTTTGGGTTCAGTAACCCCAACATTTCTGGTGACCGGTGTGGGCATAGTTCCAGATGTGCGAGAGACTGTGTCGATGGAGCTGAAGAGTAAAGGCGACCCTGTATACCTAATCGGAGCTACCCATTCAGAGCTCGGAGGTTCTCAATACTTCAAACTCAGAGGGATAACTGGGGGTAATGTTCCGAAAGTCAGACTTCCAATGGCGAAGAGAATACTTCGAGTGGTCACATCAGCCATTGACAAAGGACACGTCAAGGCATGCCATGATCTTTCTGATGGGGGTCTGGTGGTTGCCGCGGCTGAGATGGCCTTCGGAGCTGAATTCGGCCTTGATCTCAACTTGGATGTTGTACTGTCTGCAACGAAGCTGCGAGAAGATGTTGTTCTCTTTTCTGAGTCGAACAGTCGCTTCCTGATTGAAGTGGAATCAAGAAGCAGGCGAGGATTCGAGAGACTGATTGGTAAAGTGCCTCACGCATTAGTTGGCAGAATTCGGGGAGATGGACGGTTCACCATTCGCAGAAGGGACAACCCCTTGGTAGATGTGGATGTCGAGGAGCTTCGATCCGCTTGGAAACGGCCTTTCGAGGTAGAATGAATGAAGCGAAAGAATATTCGAATCTGCATTATGCGGGTTGGCGGAACTAACTGCGACGAAGAGACCCGCAGAGTCTTCGACAGTCTTGGCGTAAAAGCTGAAGTTGTTCATACGAGGAGCATAATAGAGAAGCGAAACCTCCTCGACTACCACGGACTCGTCTTCCCAGGAGGATTCGCGTATGGCGACTATGTCAGAGCTGGTGCCATCTGGGCAGATATCTTAAGAGACGAACTTGGAGATTCGCTTCATCGATTTGTTGAGTCGCAACGCCCTGTGCTAGGGATTTGTAACGGATTCCAAGTTCTCATAGAGACAGGTTTGCTCCCAGGCTTTGGAACTAGGGAGGGCTCAGTCGAGATGGCTCTGGCCGGAAATATGCCGATGGGGTATCGTTGCACATGGACTACGGCAAATGACTATCTCTATTTGAAACATGAGAATTCTGGAAAATGTGTGTTTACGCAGTCGATCGAGAAGGGAAAACTTCTGCGTATGCCGATAGCTCACGCCGAGGGAAGAATTCTACTGCCAAAGGAGAGAGAACAAGAATACTTCAGAAAACTTGTTGATGGTGACCAGATCGTATTCAGATTTGCCAGATCTAATGGAACTTATGCGGAGGAACTCTTCCCCTACAATCCGAATGGATCGGTATGGGATATGGCGGGAATATGCAATAGAAGTGGAACCGTGATGGGTCTAATGCCCCATCCAGAAAGAGCCTTCTTCGGATATCAGTTGCCAGACTGGACGCAGCTTAGGTTACCGACCTATGGAGATGGCAAGCTGATCTTTGAATCGATGATCAACTACATCATGAAATCCAATTGAAGCACGCGATTAGGCTCGGTTAGTATGGATTAAGAAGATATTTCTCAAGTCCTCTTGTAGTCAGGATCGTGTTCCAAAGAAGTCTTCCTCTAGTCATCAATCCGATCCCATTAAGATTCGGAGTGATGTATGCGGCCTTAGTTTTCACGTCTTTGAAGTCAACATCAAAATACAGTTTCCCCGTAGCAGGATCTTTTCTACCTCCAACCCCTACCACGACGACTCCTTCTTTCACCATGTCTGAAGTCAGTCGAAAGGAATCTTCCTTGCAGAGTTCTGGCGGTCTCCCTGCCGCACAGACGACTATGTCTGCCCGTTTGATTCTGTCCATTGTACTCTTTGTTGCTCGGTGGCAACAGACCGGCGTGGCATCATGATCCTCGAATAGCTTTCTCAATGGTTTTCCGACCAGGTCGCTTCGTCCGATAATGACTACGTCCTTTCCCTTCATCTCAACGTGATATCTGTCGAGAAGTTCGATCACTGCGGCGGCGGTGCATGGGAGAACATCCTTCTCAAAATTGTATCTGCTCATCAGCTTGCCTTTGTTCTTGGGTGTTAATCCGTCAACGTCCTTCTCAGGTGCGAGGAGTTCGAAGGGTCTATGCCTGTCAATTGGATCAGGCAGAGGCATCTGAACGAGAATGCCCGTTATGTCGTCCCTGATATTCATCTCCTCTATGACCCTGCAAAGCTCTTTCTCTCTCTTTTCAGGTAGGTACTTGTAGACTTCGCAGACCTCTGAATAGATACCTACTTCTTTGCAGTCTTGTTGTTTCATTGAGACATACATCTTAGCGGTGGCTTCGTCAGCTGGAAGTATTGCTGCGAGACCAGGCGTAATCCCAATCTCTCTAAGCTCTCGTACCTCTTTCGCCACTTTCTCTTTTGTCTGTGCAAAGATGTCTTCGGCTCGCATCACGACTGTCAAATCAATTCCTCTGCCGCTTCCACTGCTTTTGCGCCCCATGCGGTCTTCTGGCTTTCAATGAAGATGCGCTGTCTCTCGTTCCATTTCTTCTCCCAGTCGTCATGAAGATCTATTGAGACAACTCTGTTTGCTTGAGCTTCCTTCCCACTGGTGACGGCCTCGTAGACTCTTAGACGCCTGTCAGCGTAGAGTTGAATCGCCTTTGAGTAGATTCTGTGTTCATGAATCAAGACTCTATCTGATAGAGACTGAATAGCATCTTCACGCCTATTCTTGAACAATTCCAGTTCTGACTCTGGGACTCTGACTGGATGTTGCAGGATTATGGGTCCTTTCTCGACACTTACGTCAACGAAGAACACGGTGCACCCAGTGATTTTGACGCCATATTCCAATGTGGCCTCGTGCACATATCGAGCATTTAGTCCTTTCCAACCAAACGAAGGCAGAAGCGCGGGATGGATGTTCATGACCTTCCAGCGATGTTTTCTGAAGAACTCAGAGCCAACTATTCTGTCCCAACCGGCGAGGCAAACCAGCTCCACCTCACTTGAATCTAATATGCTCATTATCTGACGTTCAAATTCCACCCGGTCTACATTCTTGTGGCCGACAAGATGGTTCGCGATTCCGTGCTTCTCTGCAATATGCTTCACAGGGGCCTCAGGATAGTTGTAGATGAGTACGCTTACGTCTACGCCTTGGAAAACTCCAAGTCTCTGATGCTCGACTATGGCTTGGAAGTTTGATCCTCGTCCCGAGGCGAGTACTCCAACGCTCACCATCTTGGTCCACCATATCTAGAGGCGTAGCCCGTTCGGCATCAGCGCATTATCCACATACACGTTGCCTTTGCCGTTCAAAGTATATCTTCCCTCGCCGATCATCTCCAATGTCATCGGGTAGATCACCCAGTCGCCGTGTTCTTTCAGTCGGGTTTGATGCTCATCAGCGACTTGCCTGGCAATTTTGGCGTTCTTTGGATCCTGAAGTTCCTTCAAGCTGGTTCCTTTTGGAAGAACCACATCCACCGGCCGAGATCGCATAAGGATTTCACCATGGTCGACCTTTTCTCGAACTACGTGCGTTGTCGAGTAGAGTCTCTTCTCTCCTGCTAGGATTGCGTTTCGCACAGCGTCGAGACCAGTGTACTTCCTTCTGTCGCCTTCCTTGACGGAAAGGTCGGCAGGATGAACATTCACGATTTGGCCATCATATCCTTCTGTGAGAGGAAAAGTTACTATGCTCATGTAGCCGCAGAGCGCGATCAGGTCAAGATGGTATTTCTCTATCATTTCTAACGTGAGCCGATCATACTCGGGGCGAAGTGATAGATCCTTTCTGTCCTGTCGGCCATGGCTTCTGTAGAACTCCATGACATCATTATGTTCGTAGCTGATGTGATGTTCCGACGATATTGTCTGTGCTCTGCATTTCTCGCTTGACGGGTCGAACACATCTGTGAATATGAGAACGACTCGATAGGGGCATTTGTTTCCTTCCTTAGATTGGTTCTCGAGTATCTTGACGACGTTTGTTCCTGAGCCAGACATGAAGCAGGCTATTCTCATCGGCTTCGGACGAGTGTCCGGGTCGAATATCCTCTTAGGCGGCATGTATATGCTTCAGCGCCTTTTTTCCAATGTCTGTTCGATGATATTCTCCTTCCCAATAGATCATTTCAACGGCCCGGTACGCCTCGCGGATTGCCTGCGGTATCGTATCACTGAGAGCTGTGACTCCCAGTACACGTCCTCCGTTTGTGACGATGGCCGAGTTCTGTCTGGCCGTTCCTGCGTGAAAAACCACAACGTTCCTGAGTGTTGCTACTTCGTCAAGGCCTACGATTGTCTTCCCTTTTTGATATTGCCCGGGATAACCTGATGAAGCCATAACGACGCAGACCGCAGCCTGCTTAGACCATTTCATGTCATCCATCTCGGCTAAGCGTCCACTTGCGCACGAGTAGAGGTACTCGAAGAGATCTGACTCCATTCGCATGACTATTGGTTGGATTTCCGGGTCCCCGAATCGAACGTTGAATTCCAGCACATCTGGCTCCCCGTCAGAGATCATGAGACCCAAGTAGATTGTGCCCTTGAACTCCACGTTCTCCTCTCTCATCCCGTTCATGAATTTTCCAATTATGTTTCTCTGTATCTTCTCTTCCAATTCCTCTGAGACGATTGGCGCCGGGGAGTAGGCCCCCATTCCTCCTGTGTTTGGGCCTCTGTCTCCGTCCAAGATTGGTTTGTGATCTTGAGAAGAAGCTAGCGGGATACACTTTCGTGTCTTTGTGTCAACGATGGCTATGTAGGAGGCCTCTTCGCCAACCAACAGATCTTCGATTACGATTCGCTCTCCTGAACTGCCAAACCTCTTTTCAAGCATCATACCATCTATGGCCTTTAGCGCCTCGTCTTCAGTCCTGCAAACAACTACGCCTTTTGCTGCGGAAAGCCCATCGGCCTTGACGACAACTGGAGGACCCTTCTTCTTCACGTGGTCTGCGGCGGCCAAATGGTCTTCAAAGACTTGGAACTCGGCTGTTGGGATGTTGTGTCGTTTCATGAACTGTTTTGCCCAGATCTTGCTTCCCTCAGCAATGGCGGCCTCCTTGCTAACGCCAAATATCTCCAGACCATTGGACAGAAACGCATTCGTGATGCCCTTTGCCAGCGGCTCCTCTGGTCCCACGACTGTGAAGCAGGAGTTTTGAGCAGCGAATTTCGTCAGCCCCTCGAAATCTGTGGGGTCTATCGGAACTCTGTCAGGAGTTCCACCATTTCCAGGAGCACAGAATACTTTTCCAACATGTTTGCTTTGGCTAAGCTTCCACACCAAAGCATGCTCTCTTCCCCCAGATCCTACCACGAGTACATTGGTACTTTTCATGAAGGAAGCTCGCGCTCCCAGTACCTGCGTTTGTCCACTTCTCCCAGTCGATTCCTCATGTTGTCTGCGATCTTCTGTGCCAATGGAGTCGGATACTCTCCTGTCAGGCAAGCCATGCAGAGTTCGTTTCGGTCGAATCCCAAAGCCCGCACCAAGCCTTCAATCGTCTGATAACCGACTCGGTCAACGTTCAGAGCCTTCTCAATCTCAGGGATGGTTTTGGTTGCGGCAATAAGCTCCTCATGAGTGGAGATGTCTATTCCGTAGAAACAGGGAGAGATTATCGGAGGACAGGTGACCCAAAACTCAACACTCTTCGCACCAGCCCCTCTCACCAGATTCACGATCTTTCGAGAAGTCGTTCCTCTCACAATGCTGTCATCCACCAGTACTACTTTCTTGTCTCTGAGGACGGACTTGATTGGGTTAAGTTTCAGAGCTACTGAGTTCTCTCTTCTAGCCTGGCCCGGCATTATGAAGGTTCGACCAACATAGCGGTTTTTGATCAATCCTTCTGAGATCTCTATTCCCGCTGTTCTGGCTATGCCTTCGGCTGCTGGCCGAGCGGTATCAGGTATGGGAACTATGACATCCGCATCTGTTTCATATGTCGCGGCAAGTTCTTGTCCCAGCCTTATGCGGATCGAATAGACATCTCCACCGTCTAGGACTGAGTCTGGTCTCGAGAAATACACATACTCGAACATGCAATGGGCTTTCCGCATATGTGGTGCTACATTCTTCCTCAGAACTTGCCCCTCAACATCTATGACAATCATCTCTCCTGGATTCACATCAGAGATGAGCCTTGCTCCTGCTGCGTCCAGGCCCACACTTTCGGATGCGAAGAGGATCGTGTCCTTTGCTCTTCCTTGGCACAGAGGTCTGAATCCGCAGGGATCCCTGAAAGCAACCAGTTCTCCCTCACCAGTGATCGCCACAGTTGAGAAGGCTCCCTCAATGTTCGTCATACATTTCGAGATTGACTTCTCAAGATCTTTGGTCTCAGACAGTTCTTCAGTGAGATATGCGAGAATGATCTCGGCATCGCAGTCTGACGCCAAGAATCTCCCATGTCTCGTGAGCTCTTGGCGCAGGTTGACGTAGTTGACCAAGTTGCCGTTGTGGCATAGTGCTATCCCTCCTTTGGGATAGCCAAGGAAGAAGGGTTGAATAGAAATCTCCGCCAGTTGCTGTAGACCTTCACTCGAATTGGTTTGTTCGAGAGGAGACGGTCCTGTCGTGGAATATCTCACGTGTCCTATCCCGCATCTTCCCGAGAGAGATTGATAGTCTTTCAGTTCGCCTACGAGACCAAGCGCTTTCCTGTGATGAAATTTCGATCCGTCGAATGTGAATATGCCGTTTCCTTCTTGTCCTCTGTGTTGGACTGCGAGTAACCCGTGCCATATGTCCTCGACTACTTCGTTCGCTGAACTGCGCGCTGCGACGACTCCGCATGCTTCTCTTGGCTTACTCACTCGCACCACTCCGAGAGGACAAGACCTCAAGTTCTTTCTATTTCAGTGGCAGTCTTCTGAATGAGGTCAACGCGTTTCCCCTGTTTCACTATCTTCTAAAAATAGTTTGTCGAAAGGTACGTGCATTGACTCAGCCGTGTCTATCTGTTGGGAAGGGTCTCCGTTATGCTTCATATATTTCCAGAACAGTTGATTGTGTCTGTTCTGAGAGAGTGGCATGTGCATGATTGAAGTTTCGATCGGTCAGACAGTTGCTGAACGTCTTTTGCGATACGTGAAGTATGACACTCAGTCTGCTGAAGGTTCCAAAACCTACCCGAGCACCGAGAAACAAAAGAATCTGGCGAAGTTTCTGGTAAGAGAGTTGAAGAAACTAGGTCTCAAGGATGCATCGATGGATAAGTACGGTTACGTTACCGCAGCATTGAAAGCGAACACCAAGCGGAAAGTTCCGGTCATAGGTCTCTTTGGCCACATGGATACCTCTCCGGAAATCTCGGGAAATGATGTTAAGCCTCAGATTCACAAGAACTATTCTGGTGGAGACATAGTTCTTGCAGGAGACAGTACTCAGGTTATTCGACCGTCTGAAAGTCCGGAACTGGTAAAGAAGATCGGGCATGACATAATCACTTCAGATGGAACAACCCTTCTGGGCGCAGACAACAAAGCAGGGATAGCTGAGATAATGGATGCAGTTCACTATCTCATCAAGCACCATGAGATCGAGCATGGAACTATCAAAGTAGCCTTCACACCAGACGAGGAAGTGGGGACAGGAGTAAAGTATTTTGATGTGAAGATGTTTGGAGTTCAGTACGCCTACACGATGGACGGGGAGACTATTGGTGAAGTTGAGAACGAGACGTTCTGCGCAGACTCTGTGAAGGTTACGTTCCAAGGCATCCTGTTTCACCCAGGATATGCCAAAGGTAAACTGGTCAACTCTGTCAAGATAGCGTCGGACTTTGTGAACAGGCTACCTAAGGACAGGCTGTCGCCGGAAACTACGGAGAAGATGGAAGGGTACGTTCACCCCAACGGTATCCAAGGTGCAGTTGAAAACACAACTGTCAAGTTCATTATCCGTGACTTTACGGTGGAAGGCCTCAAAGAGAAAGAAAAGTCCCTGAAGGCTGTTGCGGAAGAAACGGTACGGAATCATCCTAGGTCTAGCTTCAAGTTTGAGGTTGAAGAGTCATACCGAAACATGAGGTACGTGCTGGATAAGTATCCGGAAGTTGTGGAGAAGGCTATGGAGGCAACTCGAATGGCTGGCTTGCAACCCAGAATGCACAGTATCCGCGGAGGAACCGATGGGGCTCGGCTGAGCTATATGGGCCTTCCAACACCCAACATAGCTACAGGCGGACACAACTATCACTCGAAACTTGAGTGGATATCAGTTCAAGATATGAAGAAAGCAGTGGAAGTGATCCTGAACCTGGTAAAGGTTTGGGCCAAAGCCTAGGTCTGAAAACAAGTCGGCCTTGGCAAAAGCATCTTCATGAGAGGATTTTCTCTCGTTTTTGGAACTTTGAAAGTGGTCATTGAATCATGGTGGGAACAGTTCCCCGTCTCACGGTTGATCGAAAGAGGCTTGAAGAAACGATCAACTCTCTCGCTAGAATAGGCATGACGGGGAACGGGTCGGAAAGAACCGCTTACTCGATCAAGGAGATGCGGGCGAAGGATGTTTTGACTCACCTGATGAGGCGAATCGGTCTAGCTGTCAAGATTGATGGTGTCGGAAATGTCTTCGGCAGAACAAAGCAAGGCAGGGGGCCGGTCGTGATGATCGGTTCTCACATTGACACCGTTCCTGGCGGTGGACGTTTTGATGGAGTTGTAGGTGTGGCGTCTGGGATAGAGGTTGTGAAAACAATCATCGAGGGCAACATCGAGCTTCGTCATCCGATAGAGGTTTGCGCATTTTCAGCCGAGGAGTCCAGTAGATTCGGTGTATCGACGCTTGGAAGTGCGGTTGTTGCAGGTGAATTGGACGCCAAGGACATAGAGCCTCTCAGGGATAGAAGGGGAACTAGGCTGGGAGAGATCCTTGCAAGGCTCGGAGGGGCTCACGACGCCATCAATCGATCCAAAAGAGATCCATCTGATCTCCATGCTTATCTTGAGCTTCATGTTGAGCAGGGACCAATTCTAGAGGCTGAGGGAAAGAAGATTGGTGTGGTTTCCGCTATCTCCGCCTCGTCTCGTCTGAGAGTCAGATTTCTCGGTCGAGCAGACCATTCTGGAACTACTCCCATGAATCTGAGGAAGGATGCATTGATCGCAGCCTCAGAACTGATCTTGGCTGTGGAGAGAATATGCAAGAGTGAGGTCAGCAAAGTTGTTGGAACAGTTGGGGCCGTGAACGTGATCCCCAACGCCATGAACGTTATCCCTGGGACTGTTGAATTGGGCATTGACATTCGAAGTGTAGTTTCAGAGTTAAAGAAGAAGGCAGCTGACTTGGTCTTGGACGAGGCTCGACGCATCGCTGAACGGAGGCACATTGGATTGGAAGCGTCAATCATAAAGGAAGATCAACCGGTCACTCTAAACAAAGAGATCGTAGCACTGTTCGAAGATGTCTGCAGATCCTCTGGGATTCCGTATGTAGATATGATTTCTGGAGCAGGGCATGATGCAATGAAAATGGCGAGAATCACTAGATCCGGTCTGGTCTTTGTTCCGAGCAGAAGGGGTCTCAGCCATAATCCAGATGAATGGACGGATCTTGGCGATATAGAAGTTGGCGCCAACTGCCTACTTCAGGCAGCTTTGCGTCTAGCCACGTAAATCGCATAGGTGGTCTTCTTGGTCAAGAAAACAAGAATCCTTGATTCGAAGCAGATAGATGCTCTGATCAATCTCTTATCCAAACGTATTCTGCGATCAGTCAAGGATCAAAAGGAAGTCGTGTTGATTGGTATCAAAACCAGAGGAGTATATCTGTCGAGAAGGATAGCGGACAAACTGGCTCAAAGTCTTGAAGTGCATCTTGGAACATTGGACATTACACTCTACCGAGATGATCTCAACGTTCTCCAAGAGAATCTAACCGTTGGAGAAAGTGAGATCAATTTCGATCTTAATGGGAAGACTGTTGTTCTCGTGGACGACGTATTGTTTACTGGCAGAACCATCCGAGCTGCGCTTGACCAGGTCTTGGATCTGGGCCGTCCAGCGGTGATTCACTTGGCAGTGCTTGTGGATAGAGGGCATCGAGAACTTCCTATCTGCGCAACATTCACTGGGAAGAAAGTCAAGACCCAACGCGGAGACAGAGTGGAAATCAAGCTAAAAGAGAAAGATGGAGTAGACGAAGCCTACATAATAGGCAGTAGATAGGGTACTAGTCCACATCAGCGCACTTTTGTTTGTTCGAACATGTGTTACTCGATCTGAATAGATGGTAATGCCAGAGTGCACGTGCCAAAAGCTGAGGAGACCCTTGTTCTGCCCTAGATGCGGAAGGTCAATGGATGTCCATCCTGAGTCAGGTACTGCAGTCTGCACTGCATGCGGCACCGTCGCTCAACTCCCCTCAAGATCTACATCCGTCGCAGCATTCTCACGAACAGACTCATCCAAGCAACAATACTCCATCTGCATGAGATGTGGAGCACAGATTCAAGGGAACGCAAAGGTCTGCAAGAACTGCGACTCCTCGCGGCCACATGAGATACGCACAATATATTGAATCGAAGCGGAGATGACCTATCGCGTGCGAAGCCTCCATAATGGGTCGGTAGGAAATCGCGCGAATAGTTCCAGCAGTTGTCCTTGACTGTACCTACAGTCACACAACAGAAATATCGTAGATATAGCGCGCGCTTGCTTGATGCCTCGTGATGCGACATATAGGCTTTTAATAGCCGTAACGTGAGCTATGCGGTCAAGGCGCTGCAAAAATGAGTCGAATGCTGCCCGTTATTGCTTTTCGCAGCTATGCAGCGTTCTTCTTTAGCTATCGATAGCCAGCCGAGCTAGCGGCCCCGGGCCGCTGTAGATTCGGCGTGGCTTCTTTGGTGAAAAATTGTGAGAGTAGAAACTAAGAAAAACCTTGCCCGCTTGGCAGTCAAGTTCGGAGGCTCTTCCCTGTCGTCCCCTCAGAGGATTTCGAGAGCCGTAGATATGGTAAAGCGAGAGATAGACGGGGGAACGCAGACTGCTATCGTGGTTTCTGCAATGGGCCGAACCACTGATGATCTGCTTGAAACAACCTCCGCCGTGTCCTTGTCGAATGGCACCGACCAAGTCGACGAAGTTTTGTCGATGGGAGAGAGAACGAGTGGAAGGATATTCAACGCCACTCTGTCGAATCGAGGAGTGAGATCAAAGTACTTTGATCCAGATGACGACGAGTGGCCCATAATCACTGATGCTAAGTTTGGGGATTCTACACCAATCCTATCTACATGTCAACGTCGAATTCAGCGACACATACTATCATGTCTGGAAGATGGAATCGTTCCGGTGTTGCCCGGGTTCGTTGGAAGGACGAAGGATGGCCGGATCACCACAATGGGTCGAGGTGGAAGTGATGTCACGGCGTTCCTGCTTGCTCGGTGTCTTCCGGCTGATGAATGTGTTCTTGTGACAGATAGCGAAGGATTGATGACTGCTGACCCTAAGCTCATCAAGAATGCTCGGCCACTCCCTCGAATCCGTATTGGAGAGATCTTCAGCCTTGCGGATTCAGGAACCAAGTTTCTGAAGAGTAAGGCCCTTCAGTACATGGATGACACCTTCAGAGTCAGAATCACATCAAACATGGCCCGATCTCTCCGCTCAGGCGGGACCCTCATCGTAGGCGGATTTCCAAGCGCACTCACCGCGGAGCTTGAAAGTCCACAACCCTCCATGATGGTAACAATAACCGGCGAGAGTCTCTCACAGAACCCCAAGATTATGAAAGAGATTCTCTCCAAAATCAGCGCACAAAGAGCTAGGATTCTAGGATTCTCAGCGAACTCAAACTCACTAATCATCTATCTCCCTTGCCAGCGTGGAAGAAGGCTCGTGAAGAAAATCCATGAATCTGTGCTGGCTCACTCAGAAATGACCGCGATGGCAGTCCGAAACAACCTCTCCCTTATCCGCATAGTTGGATTCGGTCTTGTAGAAACACCTGGCCTAATAGCAACCGTGTCTGGGCCTCTAAGAAAGAGCTGTTTGAATCTCTACGGTATTTTCACAATTGCCTCATCGATCGTGTTGCTGGTGGATTGGGAGCATCGACAGGAGGCATTGCGACTGGTGCAGATGTCGCTGAGGAGGGTGGCAGCATGATCAAGACCGCGATTCTGGGAGCAACTGGCATTGTGGGTCAGCAGTTCGTCGCTGCTTTAGATGGACATCCCTGGTTCAAGATAGAAAATTTACTGACCTCGCCTAGATCCGCAGGAAAGAGATACGATGAGGCTCTGAGGAATGCTAATACAGGCGCTTCCGAATGGTTCTGTGACTCAGGTCTTCCCCACTCGACAGGCGAGATCGTGACCGAAGATTCCTCAAACTTCGATCCGTCCAAGGTGGATCTGGTCTTCTCCGCCTTGGAATCTGAACAAGCCAAGAACCTCGAACCTACCTATGCGAAGCACACCCCGATCGTTAGCACTGCATCAGCGTTCCGATACGAACCAGACACACCAATAATCATCCCGGGAGTCAACAATGGACATGCAGAGGCACTGACTATCCAAAGGGAGCGAAGAGCCTGGAAAGGCTTCATTGTTCCCATACCTAACTGTACCACAACGGGACTGGCGATCTCGCTGAAGCCGCTTCACGTTGACTATGTTGTTGAAGCTGTTGTTATGACCTCCATGCAGGCAGTTTCGGGAGCTGGCAGATCTGCTGGAGTACTGGCGCTAGACATTACGGACAACATCATACCATTCATTCCAGGAGAAGAAGCGAAAGTTGAGAGAGAAACCTGCAAGATTCTCGGAGATTTCCGTGAAACCTTCTCTCCGGCAGACATCAAGATCAGCTGTACCTGCACACGCGTGGATGTCAGAGAAGGCCACACAGAGGCAGTATACGTCCAGACGAAAGAGCGTTGCACTGCCAACGAAGCGAAGGAATCCATGCGCAGATTCAGTAGATCCCTTGCCGAGCTAGATCTTCCATCAGCACCACCAGAGCTTCTCCTAGTACATGAAGACTCTCACAGACCTCAACCTAGGCTCGATCGCGACACAAACAACGGAATGACAACAACGGTGGGCAGATTGCGAGAAGACCCGGTCCTCGGCGGCGTCAAGTACGTTCTAGTTTCACATAACACAAAGATGGGAGCCGCAAAAGGAGCTGTCTTGGTGGCTGAACTGCTACATCGAAAAGGGTGGCTGCAAAGGAGGTGATCACAAGATGGATGGCTTAGAAAAACGCCTCGCAAGGATATTCCGAGAAGATCGGAAGACTGTGATTGTACCGATGGATCACGGAGTGACGCTCGGTCCGGTCGAAGGACTACAAGACATGCATCGCACTATCAGCAACCTTCTGCAGGCAAGAGTGGACGCATTCGTAGTACACAAGGGAATAGCGAAAGCTGTGAACACCGGAGACGCAGGATTGATCGTCCATGTTTCAGCAAGCACGAAGCATTCTCCCGATCCCAACCGAAAGGTCCGCGTCTGTTCTGTATTGGAGGCTCTGAGACTTGGAGCAGATGCGGCATCAGTCCACATAAATGTGGGAGCACCTTCAGAAGCAGAGATGCTCACAAAGCTCGGAGACGTCGCTGACGAATGCCACGAGTATGGACTGCCTCTGCTGGCAATGATGTATCCAAGAGGCCCGACCATTCAGAATGAGAATGAAAAGTCCATCGTTGCTCATGTTGCAAGACTCGGAGCTGAACTTGGCGCGGATATCGTAAAGACGAACTATACAGGGGATTCTGAATCCTTCAGGGAAGTCGTAGCGTCCTGCCCAGTTCCATTAATCATAGCGGGTGGTCCGAAAATGAACACCGATCGTGATGTTCTTCAGATGGTATACGACGCGATCAGGGCCGGATGTGCGGGATTGTCCATAGGCCGAAACGTGTTCCAGCACAAGGATCCGCAGAGAATGGCACGTGCACTCACTGCAATCGTCCATGAAAACGCGACGGTTGACGAAGCGTTCAGTTTGGTTGGTGGTGGCAAATGAAAGAGTTCTGGGTGCTACTCGACGGTTTCGAAGAGAAGATATCGGAGATTTCCAGTCATTTGACTGAAGCCGATATCATTGTAAGCCAGCACCTCTCAAAGCAGCAAGTTCAAGAACTGCTAGGGATCAACGTGAAGGTTGCTTCTCCAGCAGATGATTCGGACATACAATTGTTTCAAGACAACGGATCATTCTTGCAGCTTCTAAAGGTACAGAAGCCGTCAGCAGTTGTTGTGGAAATCGCTTCGGGGGAAGACCAGAACAAAGTCATGGATGCTTTCGCCCACGGCGCCAGCTATGTGATCCTTCGATGTTCAGACTGGAAGACCATCCCGCTGGAAAACATAGTCGCAAGAAGCAACAAGAACAAAGTGCTGATGGAAGTTGGCGATCACGATCAAGCCCGACTGGCTCTGGAAACTCTAGAAGTTGGATCAGACGGCGTTCTCCTAACCTCCTCTTCACCAGAGGAAATCGCCAGAACAAGCGAAGAGATACGAAACAGATACACCAGCGCGCGTGCTGGCCTCAGTCTTGTTGAGGTTGAGGTAACTCAGAAGAAGGAGATAGGTCTCGGAGCTAGAGCATGTGTAGACACCACAGACATCATGAAACCTGGAGAAGGAATCTTGGTAGGCTGTCAATCCAACGGTCTCTTTCTGGTTCAGGCTGAGGTGGAGGAGAATCAGTACATAGCCAATCGGCCTTTCAGGGTGAATGCTGGGCCAGTTTCGCTGTACGTCCTCTCAGCACAAGAGAAGACAAATTATCTTTCGGAACTTGAGGCAGGACATCCTGTGCTGATTGTTGACCGCGAAGGAAGAACCAGACCGGGGTGCGTGGGCAGAGTCAAGATCGAACGCCGTCCGATGATGCTTGTTGAAGCGCAATGGCAGGGAAAGCGCCTAAAGACAATTCTTCAGAACGCAGAAACGATCCGTCTTGTGACAAGAGATGGATCAAGATCCGTTGCAGAGCTCAAACTGGGTGACCGAGTTCTGGCACGTGTAGAACAAGGTGGACGCCATTTCGGGAACCTTGTGGCCGAGGAGTCAATAATCGAGAAATGAAGCCCAAAATCGCTGTTTCAATTGCTGCACCTACCGCCAAAGAAGCCTCAACGATGACTCGAAGAGCACGTCGATTGGGAGCTGACCTTGCAGAGATACGACTCGACTACCTCAAGCAAGAAGAATCAGTTGAGACTGTGGCGAAGAGTCGAGAGATCCCTCTCATAGCAACGTTCCGCTCCATCGAGAACGGAGGAGCCAGAGATGTCGCGGAATCGAAACGAACGGAATCATTACTCGCAGCTGCAAGGGCCGGATTCCAGTATGTAGACATTGAATTGAAGACCAAGAATCTAACCCTCTTCATCAGTAAGCTACATGCTGCTGGTGCGGAAACAATAGTATCACACCATGACTTTAAGAAAACAGGTTCCGACGCGGAATTGAAAGAGGTTCTGAAGCATTGCAGGAGCTCGGGTGCCACACTCACCAAACTGGTTACTACAGCAACCAAGATGGATGACAGTCTGCGTCTGCTTGCTCTCACTCAAGAGGAGAGCAAGAGAAGCGGGCTGATCTGCTTTGGAATGGGGAGGCTGGGTATTCAAAGCCGCATCTTCTCGCCGCTTTACGGCGCAGTGTTCACGCTTGCGTCACTGGATGATGAGAAGACAGTGGCCCCTGGCCAGATCCCGGTGTCAGGAATGCGCCGGATCTACATGGAAATGGGGTATTCATAATTGCTCATTACTGGTAAGACTCGGGTCTGTGGAATAATAGGGAACCCAGTGGATCATTCTCTCAGTCCGGTGATGCACAACGCAGCCTTTGCAGAGCTAGGAATCGACTGCGTCTACGTCCCGTTCAGAGTCTTGCCAGAATCGCTCAAAGATGCGGTGCACGGGCTGAGATCCCAAGGTGTGCTTGGGTTCAACGTGACCTTTCCCCACAAGATTGAGATAATCAAGCATATGCAAAAACTGAATCAGACTGCGAGACAGATAGGCGCTGTCAACACTGTGCTAAACGCCAAAGGCGATCTTGTCGGATACAACACGGATGGCATAGGTGCAATCGAAGCTTTGCATCAGAACGGAGTTGATCTCCCCAACTCGGGTTTCACGATTCTCGGAGCCGGAGGAGCCGCCAGAGCCATAGTCTTCACCTTAGCAGAAACAACTTCTCGAATCCAAGTTTTGAACAGGACCTTTGAGAAGGCGAAGAAGCTCAAGCGAGAAGTCAAGCGAAAACTGCGCAGAGACATTATGGTCTTGCCTTTGACAAAGAAATGCTTGACACAGGCGCTTTCAACAACGAATGTTCTTGTCAATACGACTTCAGTTGGAGCCAATGCAGATCCCAAGGGCTCATTCTTGGATGAGCTGGGTCTAGATCGTAGAATGACTGTCTTCGACATTGTCTATGGCCAATCTGAGAGCATGCTTCTGCAGAAAGCAAGACAGCAAGGATGCAGGACGATTGGTGGCATCGAAATGCTGCTCCACCAGGGCGCATCAGCATTTGAGATTTGGACCGGAAGAAGAGCACCAATCGAAACGATGCGCAGAGCACTCGCAAGTCATCAAGTGAAACAGGCGAAGGACAATGCATGGTGAAGCTATCGCTCACGGTGCAGCGACTTTGGTGAACGCGATATCGACAGGAAGAGGAGCCGCTGTCGGCGTTAACCTCTGGACCAAAGCAAGAGTGGAGTTGAACAGAGATGTCGGTAAGATCACTGCAACGATTCAAAACGAACCCCATGAATCGCTGGAACTAGTGAGCGCAGTTGTGCGCAGAGTTCTCCATCGGTACAAAGTATCTGAAACGTTTGGAGCTCATGTCGAAACTATATCGAATATTCCAATCGCACGCGGTATGAAGAGCAGCAGTGTTGCCGCGAACGCAGTTGCCATTGCGACGACGACAGCCCTTGGAAAGAAAATTCAAGACAAGGAAATCCTTGAGGATAGCGTTGAAGCTGCGATCAAGGCTGGAGTGACGATAACAGGAGCGTTTGATGATGCCTCCGCTTCGTACTACGGCGGAATTGTGGTCACAGACAACAAGAAAAGAAAGATACTCAAGAGAGCCAAGGTCTCAGAAGACTACTGTGCGTTATTCCACGTTCCATCAGTGAAGTCGTACACGGCTAAAGTGGACTTGCGGAGAATCCGAAAACTGGCCTCCATTGCTGAATCCGCTCACAGGATGGCGTTGCTTGGGCAGTACTGGGAAGCACTTACACTGAACGGGCTTGCTCACTCAATCGTCCTTGGTTGGGAGCCGATGATCTCAATCGACGCTCTAGATGCTGGAGCGGTGGCTTCAGGGCTCTCGGGCAAAGGCCCAGCGACTGTGGCGATAGTTAAGAGAAGTCGAGCGTCGGAGGTTCGCTCCGCGATGGCTCGATTTGAGGGAAAAATCATCGAAGCCCAGCTTAGCAACAGAAAGGCGAGCGCTATTGTCAAACACATCTGAACAGGTAGCAATCAAAGGCGGATCCAAGCTTCAAGGCTCCGTCGAAGCACCTCCCTCGAAATCTCACACGCACAGAGCTCTGATAGCTACCTCTCTCTCATGCGAAACTTCTCGAATAGAGAACCCATCTCTATGCAAAGATACGGAAGCGACAGTGAGGGCGGTAGAAGCGTACGGAACAGAAGTCAACCTCAAAGACAGAGCCCTTGTCGTGAGAGGCACAGGTCGTATTGAGCTGCCTGTCGACGTGGTGAATTGTCTGGAATCTGCCACCACTATGCGTTTTGTCACACCAATCCTTGCCCATGCAAAAGGAATCTCCGTCGTCACAGGAGAAGCATCTCTCAGGCAAAGGCCGATGCAACCCATCATTGACTCACTAAAACAGTTGAGGGTTCAATGCTACTCGACTCGAAACGACGGCCACGCCCCCCTTGTAATATTTGGCGGAACCTATGACGGAGGAAAAGTCAGGATCACAGGAGATCTCAGCTCTCAATTCATTTCAGGTCTTCTCTTCTCCGCATCAGCTGCAAGTAAATCCACTTCAATAGAAGTCACAACAACGCTATACTCTGCACCGTACGTTGATATGACGCTTGAGATCCTGAAGCGCCACGGCATAGTGGTCGAATCGAATTCGAATCCAACGGCGTTCTCGATTCAGGGAGATCAAACAACGAATTCACATGATCACTTCATTGAAGGCGACTACTCATCAGCCGCCTTTCTATTGGCCGCAGGTGTGGTGACAGGGTCTGAAATCAGTGTCTCTGGACTGAAAACGTCTAAATCCTTGCAGGGAGACAGCGCGATCCTGTCTCTTCTGAAGGATATGGGTGTTGAAGTCGAAACGGGGAATGGATCGGTGCAAGTTCGAACATCAAATCCTCAAGCGATAGTAATGGACGCCACGGATTGCCCGGATCTGGTTCCTCCTGTGGCCGCAATAGCGTGCTATGCCCATGGAAAGACGAAGATTATGAACGCTGAAAGACTGAGAACAAAGGAATCCAACAGGCTATCCGCGCTTTCAAGCGAACTGAGAAAGATGGGAGCCGAAATTCGGGAGACAGCGGACGGGTTGGAGATTGCAGGCGGATCGGCCCTCAAGGGAGCGAAAGTGAACTCTCACGGCGATCACCGCATTGCCATGGCCTGTTCAGTTGCGGCGCTCGGCGCGAAAGGTGAGACTATGATTGATGGAGCTAGATGTATCGCAAAGTCGTATCCTGTTTTCTTTGATGATTTGGAAAGCCTTGGAGGAGATATTCGTGGCTGGAAATAGTCTGGGAAAAGAGTTCGTCCTGACTCTATTCGGCGAAAGCCATGGAAAATGCGTAGGCGTGGTTGTTGATGGGTGCCCTGCGGGACTTGAACTATGTGAGGCCGATGTGCAACGAGAACTGGACAAGCGAATTCCGAAAGGGAGCGGCATTGTTTCGTCAAGAATCGAAGAAGACAAGGTAGAGATTCTGTCTGGAACGTTCAAAGACAGGACAACAGGTGCGCCGATCGCTATGATAGTGCGAAACAGGGACGTTGACTCTCGGCCCTACGAGCTTGTCAAAGATGTGCCCAGACCTGGGCATGCGGACTATCCGGCCAGGGTTCGATATGGCGGATTCAACGACTACAGAGGCGGAGGGCAGTTCTCAGGCAGAATGACCGCAGCTCTGGTCATGGCCGGTGCAGTTGCAAAGAAGCTACTGGCTGGAGTAGGTGTTGAAGTTCTGGCGTGTGCGCTGTCAATAGGTGATGTTCGTTCCAGAACGAATCTGACGCGTGAAGAACTGCGAGCGTCTGTTTACGCGAATCCTGTCAGATGTGGCGACCGCGACGCTGCCTTGTTGATGGAGAGGTCTATTCGGCAGGCTGCAGAGAGCGGCGATAGTCTTGGCGGAGTTGTAAGGGTTATTGCGTACGATGTTCTTCCTGGAATCGGAGATTCTCCATTCGGCTCTTTGGACTCAGAGCTCTCTCAGGCATTGTTCAGCATTCCAGCAGTCAAAGGGGTGGAGTTCGGCTCAGGGTTTGGCGCAGCTCAATCTAAGGGCTCGCAGAACAACGATCCGCTCACTATTGTCAAGGGAAACGTGGGATTCAGGACCAACAATGCTGGAGGGGTCTTGGGAGGGTTATCGACAGGGCAGGAGATTGTGGCGCAGGTAGCGTTCAAGCCTACTCCCTCCATTTCGAAGCCCCAGACGAGCATTGATTTGCAATCGATGAAGGAGACGGAGCTGAATCTGAAGGGAAGGCATGACCCGTGCGTAGTGCCGAAAGCAGTCTCTGTCGTTGAGGCGATGGTTTCCATCGTGCTCGCAGATTTCATGATTCGTTCAGGAAGAATCTCGAGAATATTGAAGTGACCAGCATATGGATGAGCGAGAAAGAATACGCAAGAGAATTGATGAAGTAGACCAGGAGATATTGAGTGCTCTTTCGGAAAGAGCGTCCCTGGCGAAACAGATTGGTGAATACAAGAAGAAGATGGGGCTGCCGATAGTTGATGTGGCGAGGGAACAGCGAATACTCGAGAGAATCGCAGAGGAAGCCGGGAAAAAGGGCCTCCCCAAAGACAAGACCGGAAGGGTCTACAGAGAGATCATAAACCTCTGCCGAAGCGTTCAGATGACGGAGACCAAGGTTGTGTTTCTCGGACCTCGAGGAACGTTCTGCGAACAAGCGACAAAGGAATACTTCAACGATGCAAACGCAGTATTCGACGAGCGGCCCAGCATAGCAGATGTCTTCAGATCAGTGAAGGTTCGGGAAGTCGATTATGGCGTTGTGCCAATAGAGAATTCGAACGAGGGATCTGTGCCGGCAACCTTGGATCTGCTCGGAGAGTCTGGACTCATGATCTCGGGAGAAGTCATACTACGCATTGTGCATAACCTAATAGTCAAACCTGATACGGAATTGGATGACATCTCGGAGGTCGCGTCACACCCTCAGGCACTTGCTCAATGTGGCCAATATCTTGAGGAGAACCTGCCAGGCGTGAGGCATGTGGAGACGAGGAGCACGGCGGCCGCAGTGAAGCTGGCAAGCGAAAGGGATGGGGTTGCAGCAATCGGCACAGAACTGGCTGCACAGCTCTACGGAATGAAAGTTCTCGCCTCTGGTATTGAGGACAATCGTGAGAATCATACACGTTTCTTTGTCTTGGGATTGAATGATAGAGAGCCCACTGCCAGAGACAGAACTTCTGTTCTTTTCTCAGTCAAACATAGTCCGGGATCATTGGCTCAAGCACTGGAAGCATTGTCGCGCAGAATGATCAATCTCTCGAAGATAGAGTCGAGACCCGCTCGTGATAAACCCTGGGAATACGTTTTCTTCTGCGACTTTGAAGGACACAGGAAGGATGCAAATTGTCAAGAAGCTCTGAAAGAGCTAGAAAAAGAGACAATCAACCTGAAGATACTCGGATCCTACCCAAGAGCACAATAGCCATAGTGGGCGGCACAGGACAGATGGGCCGCCTCTTCGCCAGACTGCTTAGAACGAAGCATCGAGTACTGATTTGCGGCCGAGAGGCTGAGAGGACCAAGAAGACTGCTGCGAAAGTCCATGTTGAAGCTGGGAGCATTGCTGAGATTGCTGAGGCCGATATAGTCATAGTGTCTGTTCCAATCGAGAACACAGTTGAAGTATGTAAAGACATCCTACCACGCATGAGAGATAGTTCGCTTTTGGTCGAGGTTTCCTCAGTTAAGACAGGCGTGGTCGACAAGATTGCAGAGATGGTTCCGTCAGGAATCGAGTATTTGAGCCTTCACCCGCTTTTCGGACCATCAACAAGACAACTGAAAGGCCAGAATATAGTTGCCATCCTCATGAAATCCGGGCCGCTGTCGAGCCGTATGCTTGCTTCCATTCAAGACATGGGATTCTCAACTCGAATCTCAACCATGGAAGAACACGATAGGACCATGGCTTCGCTGCAAGTGATGCATCACTACGCGTACTTGATTATGGCTGTAGAATTGGCCAAAATGATTAAGGAGAATCGAGTGGCCTCAGGATTCTTCACGCGGTCATTGAAGAGAACGTGGAATCAGCTGCGTTCATTGCAGAAGATCAGTGAGACTGTAGTCGGAATACAGAGGCTGAATCCATATGGATACTCGGCCAGAAGATCATATGCGGAATCTGCTCAGAGAATGATGGCTATGAGCGGTGAAGCTGTGTCTGAGATCAAGGAAGCACTGAAGATTGTTGAATCTACATCGTCTTCTTTTCTTCTCTGATCAATGAGATAAGCAGTGTTCCCACAGCTGCACATATCGCAGTGAATGCCCAGGCAAGCTGGTAGGAACCTGTAGTATCGACTATTAGGCCGAAGATGGGTGGGCCCATGACTATTCCGAGGCTTGTCATCGTTAGGCCGAAACCTGAGGCGACGCCAGATAGCTCCTTTCCCGCTAACTCTCCCATCATTGTCAAGAACAGTCCTCCCCATCCTATAGCGGTTAATCCGAACAGAGCGAGCATAGCTGCTATCAAGAGGGCTGGAGTTTGAGGAGACAGGAATACCATTGAAGCTGAGCATGCAAGAGACATGATTCCTGCGAAGACCCAGATCGGCCTTCTCTTGGCGCTGAGCAGGCGGTCACTGATTGCTCCGAAGAGAGGCTTTCCTAGAGCTCCCGCGCCTTCCACGAGCGCCAAGTAACCAGATGCTACTACGACGGACAGCAGAATCGATTCAGTCATGAACAAGACTAGGTTCATTATCAGGCAGAACTCGACGATCACAAGAAACATCGCGCCAATGGCTGTGAGTACGATATTCCTATTCGTGAGTACCTTGCCGAGAGGTCCCTTCGGACGGATCTCCGATCTTTGACCGAGTCCTGCCATGGACGGCGGTTCTCTGAACAGAGCGAGTGACATGCCCGCGGATACGATAGCCACTGCTCCCATCAGGACGAATCCAAATCGCCAACCCGAGGCTAGGGCGATGACAGGCATCATGATCGCGGTGCCTACTCCGCCCAAGTTGAGTGAAGCTTGCTGTATACCCATCGCAGTAGCTCTTTCCTTTGTCGGGAACCACATCGCTATTGCCTTGGTTGTGCAGACGAGTAAGGAGCCGGCTCCGAGACCTGCCAAGAATTCGACTAACCATCCCTGAAGTGCCGATGTCACAGTGTACATCAATAGGCTGGCGCCTCCGACTACGACTTGCGAGATCACCAAGAGCGGCCTTATGCCGAATCGATCTACGAACCAGCCGGCTGGCATTTGTGCGCATATGTACGCCAAGTAGGTGAAGCTGTAGAATAGGCCCAGCTCGGCTATGGAGAGGGATAGGTCTGCTCTCATGAATGGTGCGAGCGGAGCCAGATTCAACCTGCAAGCGGAGGATACGGCGTAGGCTACCCAGGTGACGGTCAGTATGACGTAGCGATATCGAGATGATGCCTCTGCCATGCAGTTCTCCACTCAGGTAGCGATACGGGCCATCGTAGGAGTCAACTTGACTCTGAAGGCGAAGGGAAGGAGCTTATCAGGTTACCGCACGCTTTTTCTAATAGCCGAAGGTCGATCCTTCGAGGATTCGTCCATACGATTCGTTCTGAACTCGTTTATATCTCGTTCATGAAACCTGGGCTCGCGCTTGAGGGATGTGAAGTTCGTGCGTACAAAGTGTTTGGTCTCCACGCTTGCGATGCTTCTCATGACGATCGGCCTGTCAACGACAGGTCTTGGCGTGGCCGCTGAATCGAAGCCTTTGAACTCGAACGCGCCACAGATCGGCTTGAACTTCATTCGATTCTATTGGCCCGAAAGCCCTAGAGGCGGACTTGACGCAAGTACGCCGTATAGGCAACCTGACTGGATATTCAATGATTTTGCCGATCTCGGCGTGCATGCTTATCGTCAGTTTGTCATGGCGGATTTGCTTTGGGATGTTGTTGAGCCAAGGGACAACGAGTGGAATTGGCAGGCGGCGGATGTTGTGCTAAGGAATCCGGAGTTCGAACCAATAGTCACGTTGTTCAGCTTACAGTATTCTTCGCCTACTCCACCGTGGGCAAGTAGTCCAGCGCAGTTCCAGAAGAGAATAGGAGCTGAGTCCAGAGATTATCTCGAGACGGTTGTGAGGCGATACGCTTCCTTTGTCAGGTATTGGGAGCTGGGCAACGAGATGGATCATTGGCGTGCCGCTGACCCAAATGATAAGCCTCTAGGAAAGGAGAGACTTCCCTCCTCGTATCCTGTGGATGGCTTTAGCCCGTACGATCAAGGTATTTTCCTATCGGAGGCGGCGGCAATAATCCGAAGTTTCGACCCTGATGCTGTGATTGTGATGCCCGGGTTGGGCGGGTTGGATGATTATTGCGTCAACTCTTGGCTCTCTGGGGTCATTGAAGGTGGGGGCAGAGACTGGTTTGACATAATCAACTATCACTACTACTCGAGTTGGGAACGCTACACGCTGCTCCGGGTTCAGTTTCAGGATGTCCTGAAGCGGCTGGGAATCTCTGACAAGCCAGTCTGGTTGACGGAAACTGGAGCAACGGCGAGTCCCACGTTGACTATTCGCACCAATTATCCCAACAGTCCGGAGTCGCAGGCCGCCGATGTCTTTCGTAGAATCGTTCAAGCCTATGGTCATGGCGATAGTTTTGTGGCTTGGCACACTTACATCGGCTCGAGCGAGACAACCGGTGATTGGCGTGCATATGGCATTCGAACTGAGAAGGCTGAAGCTCAACCGGCATACTTTGCTTTCAAATTGTTGACGCATGAGTTGATTCCTTTCGAACGCGTCGAGAAGATTTCTGCTGATGCGAAAGGGATGAACGTGTACAAGGTCACAACGCGAGAAGGGGCACTAAAATACGTTGTGTGGGGAAGTGGCCTCTTCACTACTCCGGCGGGCATAACAGAGATGACGACTGTCCTCCCGAAGTCAGACGGGAGTCATTCTTGGCAACTGGCGCAGCCGGGCGAGGCTATTTCACTTTCAGCTAACCCGATGCTGCTGAAATAGACTCATCCATCAAGAAGTGAGTCTGGGCGTTTCATTGGGTGTACAGATTGCACGGTAGCTTGCGTAGCGAAGGGATTATGAGGTCTGGCTTCGCTTCGCGGATCTTGTTGAGAGTTGTCATGCCTAGGCGTATGCTGCTGGTCACGGCTACTACGTAGATTCCAACATTTCTGGCTGTAAAGATATCTATGGGAGTGTCTCCGACCATCACGGTTCTCTCTGGCTTTACGTCAAGCTCTCTCATTACATAGTTTAGCATGTCTGGATGTGGTTTGTTTCGCATTCCTTCTCTGCGGCCAGTCGCCAGATCGAAATACTTGTGCAATCCTATTCTCTGAAGCAGGAGGTACACCGTATCATTTGCCTTTGTGGTTGCAACGGCCAACTTGAACTCGTCCCTTAGCTTCTCCAGTATCGGAATCACGTCATCCAGCACAACGGTTCCGATGTGACTAGTGTCTCTGTATCTTTCTATGTAGGCTTCGACAAGCTTCGGTGCGAGATGCTTGCATGATCCCGGCAAGATCGTTTCAAACATCTCAACGAGAGGTGTTCCGATCATTGCGTCTACTTTTTCATCTTCCAGTTGAGGAAACCCAAACATCTTGAGTGCATAATTGAAATTCTCTCTGATCGCAGCTCTATTGTCAATCAGAGTGCCATCTAAATCGAATATTACGAGGTCGAATCTTCTTCCCATGTGTAACCAATCTCACCCTAGATGTGCGCCGAGATCCCTTGCTTCTTCAATCCGAGTGTTTGCTTGTTGAATCTTTGCACTGCAGCTATGTCTTTGCAGTGGAGGAAGGTTATGTTGGCTTGAACTCCCAATCTCGTGAAGCATCTCGCTACTCGATTCATTGACTCTTGTCTCCTATGTACATGCGATCATAGGTGCATTTCTGTGAGTTCTTGCCGCGCACCATGGCTCGGTACTCGTTGAGAGACCAAGATTCCAATCACCAGCGCATCTGAATGGCGCATCCGCCGCCACGATCTAGTTGATCCGTTCGGGATTGGGGCCATGCTTAAAGCCTGGTAAGACAGTCTTACCTTCCATGAAATCTCAAGCTATTCCTGAGCTGACTCGTATCAGCTCTAAGGGTCAGGTTGTGATTCCGTCCCGGGTAAGGAAAAGACTGGGCATAGAGGCAGGCAACGTATTCGCGATCTTGACTCCACGGAAAGGAGACATGGTCGTTCTTAGGAGGGTAGATAGCAAGGCGCTGCAGGCAGATCTCCGAGTTTTGCGAGAAGTTGAGAGAGCTTGGAGAGAGATTGAACAGGGACAGGCACGTCGAGCCACAAGAGGACGCTTCTTGGAAGAGCTTGAGACTTGGTAGTCGTCAGAGGGGTTGTCTGGACAAGGAAGTTCGAACGTGAGCTGAGGAAGGTTAGGGATAGAGCTCTCAAGGATCGTGTGAAGGAGCAGATCAAGAAGATACTGGACAACTCTGATGTCGGGAAACCGTTACGGTTCGCCTTGAAAGGCGAACATTCCATCTATATCCCGCCATACAGGCTCATCTACTCGGTACAGAATGAAACACTGTACCTGCTTAGATTTGAGCATAGGAAGATCGTATATCGATGACCTAGGCAACTCACCTTCTTCTGAGTGGTCGAAGGTCTCCGTCGTGTTCGAGACAGAAGCTCTAGGAAGAAGGTCTCGGCAAAGAACAATCTTTGAGATCGCTTGGACGAAGACTAGTAGAATGAGAGCTGGGACCCGTGTGAGCCCCCGTCTTTTCTCTTCATGCGATCGTAGATGAGTGTCTAAAGGTTCTTCCAGCCCATTAGAGGCGGCTCTACACCCATCTGCCAGAGGAGGCCGATTATCTCGCCTCTGTGGTGTACTTCCTCTTCGAAGACATGGATTAGAACGTCTTCAGCGGTGATCTCAATGTTCTCGCCGGCGTCATTTGTGCGCGTGTATTTCTTCATCAGTTCCTTGGAGGACAGGGAGTCAAGGTATCTGTGCAGACGCGCTTCTACCTGCTGCATGTACCTTCTAATGTCTTCGATGCTGTTGTATTCGTTGAATTCTCGATGGCTGTGTAGTTGCTCTTTGAGTAGGAAATCTAGCCAATAGTCAATTGCACCGAGGGTGTGAATGAATATGTTTCGAAGAGAGTGAAAACTGGCTTCACGATTCTTAACCAGTTCATCCCACGGGAGTTTTGTGAGGGCATCAAAGTACCTGTGTCTTACTTCTTCGTTATACTCAAGAAGATTCTTCACATCGACCACTCATTCCCTCTCCTGAGATCATCTAGCCATCTACTTGATTTCCCAATCTTAAGAGTATGAGTGCAAATTCAGATGAATGGGCAGCCTGTGCAAGCTAGACTGCCAGTTCAAATCTAGCCGGCCGCACCAAGGGGCCACACACACGAAATTACTGTAACAACGAAACGACGGTTCGAATTACGATGGCCGCACCTCCTGATAACACACACTTGTTACCCAACGACGGACGATGGAACGACGACGATCTTCCTGCAGGTTCACTATTTGTTAGAAAATAGTATTGTAGAGAATTCCAAAAAAAGCTCTGACGTTTCAGAACAAACCATATATGAAAGAGTGAGGAAGATTCGGGCAGGCACGCGCTAGGCAGAAGGAGAGCCGAAAAGTGGTTTTGGATAAGCGTGAGGTTGAACTACTGAGGTTATCTGCAAGATTCCTGAACCGTCTGAGCGAGGATAGTGAATATGCAAACAAGTTCGATAAGGATCCAGCTGCTGCCCTTCAGGAACTGGATCCTCAACTTGCAAGAATACCTAAGAAAGATATCGCTCAGATTCTCAAAGCATACATGAAATTTCTGGATGCGGCCTTTGCCGCACCAGAAGCAAAACAGCTTGCAGCCATCCCAAGCGGTCTATTGAAAGCACTAGGAAATACCAAGTCGTTTCGGGCTACGCTTGCTGCTAGGGAAGCAAGCATTTTCCACAATAGAGTATTCGTTGCAAATACTGTTGCAGCTTCGCTGGCGATGAAACATTCCCTTGTCACTGAGCGGAAAGTGCCACAGCCTGAGTGAACGGCATTATGGATGGCATACGATTGCATTAGCATCAACACTGCCTCCTTCTCCAAAATCGGCCGAGATGGCACGGAGTGCTATGAAGATGTTTTTTCCCTACTGCCTGGGATCAAAGCAGCTGAAGAGTACTTTCTGTTTCGCCTAGTTGACATCGGCCCCTTTGAAGCATTTGGAGAATATCAGATACTACGTGAAATAGTACGATCAGTGAAGTCAATAGGTTTCATCCCCCGCTTGTTGACCTCAGGCAGGCATTTCAACGATCCCATGAAAACCAAATCTCAATTCTTCGAATTGACAAGACTCGGGGTCGCCAAGATCGTTCTGCGTTTGGACAAAGTAGGAGCGGAGTCATTGCCTAAGGATCATTTGTTTAATTTCGTGAATGCATGTGCGGATAGCGGAATAAGTCCTGACATTCTTTTTGAAGCAGATAACTTGGTACCGGAAATCCTTTTTCAGTTACTTCGCCTGGTTGAAGAAGAACGATTCTACACTAACCTCTACGTTAGAGCAAAAACCAAAGCTAAGCAATCAAGATTTGCCCTAGGATCCGTGGTTGAGGGGCTGGGTTCGAGAGCTTTCCGTGTAGTCGTTCGAGCAGATGGACGTGTTCTCCTCAGAACGCATGATAAAGGAGCAGAGGAAATCGATATTGGACATTTGCGAGACAGTCCTCTTCAGAACATCATAAACCCCAGTCGATTAGGCATCGTTAGAAAGGAGGTCACCTAGCCATACTCGAATTCTGTTCATTGGTTCTGATTCCGTCTGATCACTGCAACATCTCCTGCAGACATTGTGGCTCTGGCTGCGGGCCGACCTCCAAGCACCCTTGGAATGTGCCCTTCTATAAGAAATGCATCGAAGATGCAAGCAGAATACCCAATCTGGCGAAGAACGCTCATTTCGCAGGTGGTGAACCCTTTCTCTATTTCCAACAGCTGCTCGAACTAGTACAGCATGCCAGAAAGCACGGATTTTCGATCTCGATTGTAACGAATGGGTTTTGGGGTTCCAACTCAGAAAGCGCCAAGGACCATATATCGTGTCTTGTTGACGCAGGGCTCAGTAGGGTGGAGTTGAGTACTGACAGTTTCCACAAGGAGTTTATCACTACGCAGACCGTCAAAGGAGCAATTCGAATACTCAAGGCGGCCGGAGTGGACATTGTTTTGCGCGTTGTCACCACCCGCAAACACATGATAGATGAAGCAATTCGGGATCTAGGCTTAGAGGATTTGGATGGACTTGAGATTGTAGGATCCCCTGTAGTTCCTGTTGGCAGGGCACTTTCGGCTGTGCCAGAGGAAGAATACTACCTTTCGCAGTCCGGATCAATTGGCGCTTGCTCGACACTCTTGAACTTGACGATTAGGTGGGATGGAAATGTCTTCCCCTGTTGTGCTGGTAGCGAACTGATCCCAAGCCTTTCATTGGGAAATACCAATAGCATGCCTTTGAATATCATCGTCCGTAACGCGGAATGGAATATACTGCTTAAGAAACTAGTGAGTCAAGGTCCAGCGTCATTCTTTCCCATACTGCAGCAGGCTGGACTAGCACACAAGATCAGTCCTCAATACACAAACATATGTCACGCTTGCACGAGACTTTTCGCAGATCCAGAAGTCGTCTCAGTCGTTAGATCGTGGATATTGATAGCACAACAGAAGTCTTTGGCTGGTCTCTTGACAAAGCTACCTTACGTATATCATGAACGCAATAGATGAACCGACATGTATGGCATTGCGTGGATTGGGGATTGGTGGGCACACACAATTCTACTAACCAACGGCCGTTCAAATTCAGTCGGCCGCACCAAGAGATCCACACACACACACCAAAAATCACTACCTACGACGAACGACGACGAGATGACAGTTCAATTCTGGCGCGCCCGTGCAGAGAAGAACCTAACCAATGAGGGACTGCAGCAAAGCTACAAACCATACTGCGCCCGCCACTTCTCGACACCCCAAAACACTCTATCAAGAAATGGTATGTACAAGCCGAGGAATTTGTCACGGGCAGTCTTCTGAGCGATTCTGAGATCTTCAGTTGCCTTACGTAGAGATTGGCTCATCTCTATGCATTGAGAATGATGTTCGAGAAGCTTCTCTTCGTTCTTCAACTGGTTGAGTCTGTTCTGAGACTTCGTCACGCTAAGGTAGAGATCCTTAGCTTTCGAAAGGTTGAGCTCCTTGCCTAGCGAGCTATCTATCTCCTTCTCAAGTCCCTCTTGAAGTGACAAGAGGTTGTTTTGTTCTTCTGTGGCTTGTTGCAGCTTTGTTAAGGCGCGATTTTGAATAAGCGCCAATTCGTTTTGAGCTTTCGTATCCAGCTCATAAGCCATCTTGTGGAAATCCAGGGTTCCAAATTTCTTCATAAGACTGGACCCCACTGCGTTGTCCACTGCTAGAGTAACGCTCTGTATGGAGATGGTTTGCTGGTAGAACTTCTCAATCTCATTTCCGTAGCTAACATATCCCTTCTTGTAGACGGCATCTATCGCGTTGATGACGCCCATGTAAGACTGGTACTTGGTTAGCGCTGCGTCCCAGTCTGTATCTTGAGAAGTGTCTCCCAAGAATGTCTTGAGGAACTTTAGCACGTCGATCTGAACGACGCTGATGGCCACACTTACCTGTGCGCTGTCAATGATGGATTGAATAGCCTTCTTGATCCCGGACCACTGACTCCGATATCTATTGCTGTTTATGCTCAATTCTGTGTAGATGTCACGAAGCACCTGGTTAGTACTCTGGAAAGTGGACGACACGTTTCTTGCCGTAAGATAAGAAAAGACCGCCTTCTCTGCAGAGGCTCCTTTAGTTCTTGTGTAGTCTCCAGATTCTGCAGACAAAACCAGGAAATTGGACAGTCCTTGAGAAGCTGGGGAGAAGACGTAAACATCGTATATTCGTGTGTCGACCTCAACATTTCCCCAGAATGAGGATCGATCACTCGCTTCATATTGTGACGCTCTGTTCCCCGATGTGACAGCTCCGAATGATGAGCGACCATAGCCATGCAGAATCGATGAAAACGCCAAGAGGAACAGTAGGGGGCAGAGAATCTTCCGATTCAACATTTCACACTGTACAGTGCTGAGTCAGTCTGAAAAACATTACGTAAGTGAATCAAGAACTAGAAACCTGTTCAAATCTTGACTTCAGATCAGCAAGACGTTTCGGCGTCCACATCAACTAGTGTTCGTGCATACCGTAGACAATGGATCTTGACAACAAGTTTGCCGTTTATCTGTCAGACGATTTATACGAGAAATTATTCTTTCATGTACGCAATTCCAAATTCGTCGAACTTTGCCACAATCTCAGTGTTTGCTACGCTGACGGCGATTCCATAGAGGCTTGGAATCAGTATCCAAACTTCTTGACCGTCTTTTTCTAGATGTCTCTGACGGACCGGCATGGGCTGAAAACGTGTACAAATAGCATGGACGTTCCCAGTTGATTGAGCAATAATAGGCCCACCGCTATTTCCATAATTCAACGCCTTGTCAAGCACGTACACTTGCGTATCTGTCATCGACGTTACAAACTTTGACTTCTCGAAATTGGACGAAACTATGGCCGATGTTAGACGCGGAGAGTGTTCAACTATACCAAACGCGGCACCTGGCGTTTCAATGGGCTTTAAGAACGACAGTGGGTATCCAAAAGAGTACACAGGTTCCCCTTCATCTAACGGCCGCACTGAACTATGAATATAAGGAAATTCGGTCTTTCCTTGTAGCCAATCTTTGTTGGAATTCTTTGAAAAGTCAACTTTCAGCAAGGCAAAATCATTCTTTCTATCAACGTGCTTCAGTGCAGCATGTTGACAGAGTATCGGCACCGCTCCTGGCCGACTTTCCTTCACTAGCCAAGCTTTGCTTATGTCGTCTCGGACTTTTGCAGATTTCCCCTCGCCTTCCATTACTACATGCGCCGCTGTCGCGAACCAGCCATCACCAGAAACGAAGAAACCTGTACCCGTCGGAGTTGGCATCCCATGTTTCGTCTTGTCTGGAAGATCGATGGAGAACGTTGCGGCTTGAGTCCGTGGGAGAGTCTTCCTGATCATTGTTTTTCACCCTGAGCGACGTTGACTTGTTCTAGCCTCTGGCGAATTGGTGCACTGGCCTCAAGGCTCTTTGGAGTTAGCGTATTCCTACGTAAGTATTGCAGAGTACTCTTTCTGATGGCGACTCCATCAGCTTCTTCTGGGCTTAGTGAGAATATTCGTCGTAATCGTCTTCGAAGTTCGAGGTCACTAAATGTTTCAAGAATAGGGGACGGACCATAGAAGTCAACGGCGCGACGTCTGCCAGCAAGAAAACCCCCAAGCTCCGCTGCCTTGTGTTCTATTATCGTGTCCCACTTCATAACGCGGCCATTGTGCATTGCGCCCAAGTTGAATTGCTCTCGCAACAAAGCGATCAATCGTCGTTTGGCCCCAATGTCGAATCGATAGCTGTAGTCGGCACCTGTAAAATAGAAGTCTGGCAGATCTAGAACGCCGGACTCAAATGCTGTAATCACTGAGACATCAACTAGCCAACGATACGGTTCCTGAAGATCATACACCAATGACTGTTTGGTCTGTGCTGCGGTCGATTCGTGTAGAAAGCCTATTGAAGGCTCCAAACCAACCATATTGATCGCTCGCCTGACTTCTATCTAGCGCTCGCTCCTTTCAACGCATGCTAATCGCGTGGCCGCTTTGCGACTATCAAGCTTCTTTCTCTGGTTCTCTTGATTGTTCCCTTACTGAGTTGAGCTATCAGTTCAGATCGGAGTCTTCCTATTCCAACCTCAAGCTCATCGTCGCTTAGGAATCGGAGTGTTGAGATATACCTGGCTCTGGCGGCACCCACTACATTCTCGATATCACTGGGTGTTCTGTACTCGCGTTCGGTCACTATGCTGCGCAACTTTGTTGATAGTCCGACAATATCCAGTTCATGCAGCAGATCCTCCACTTTGGGGAAGCGTGCTAGATCTATCTCAAGTACTCTCGGCACGTACATGTGAACAAAGGATCTCCTCAAGTCCGAGTGGTCATCCGTGACGATCATCAAGACTCCGTTAGGATTTAGCATGTTGACTGCTCTATTCACCGCGGCCCTCCACTCTCTAAAGAGATGGATGACATAGACCATCAATATTATGTCGTAATGAGTCGGTGGATTCCATTCCATAAAATCCTGATTAACCCAGTTCCCATCAGGTAGTTTGCCTCGCGCTTGATCCAGCATCTCCGAGGAGGCATCTATGCCTGTCAGTCGCAGAGAGAACCGGGATGCCAAAGGAATTGAGTAGCTACCGGTTCCGCAGCCAACATCCAGCAGAGTCTGCGGAACTTGACAGAAGAGAACGATCTCTTCGGCAAGCGCATCCAGAACATTTTTCTGCGCAGGCCTGTATCTATCAAACACCCCAGCATCAATTCTCATAGGTAGCTCCGGCTCTACGACAGACTACGCCCGGGCTCGATAAGTTTGTCCATTCGAGAATAGCGCGCGCTCAATCTGTCCTCAACTGCCCGCTGGGAGGTTGAAACCAAGCCATCTCTCTTCCAGCCTCCAATCCTGCAGATACACATAACCATGCTAGGCCATCGAATAACGGGACAAAGCCGCGCGCTAGCCCGAACATAGCTGCGAAAACGCATTGAGTCTCCGCGGGCCCGCCGTCATGGGCCGTAAGGATATTCCCGAAACCTGAGAATTCGCCGCTGGCGGTTCGAGTCCCAGCGGCCGCACAGCTCTGGGCTATCCTCTTACGGACTTGAATCTCTGGAATCAGTCAGCTCACTTCTACATGATGCGCCGGCGAACCTCTCCTCAAAATAGAGGTGCAATCATGCAACTAGTTCACGACAGCACTCCCGGCGCAGAGAAAACATCTAGATGATGCTTGTGATGGGTTGGGCACCGCCTGCGAGTCTGGACGTCCTCACGGCGTGTGTCAAGGCCGTGTTGCTGCAATTGGTCACGATTTCTTGACTGCAGTGGACTGCTCTTGCTTTTCAAGGCTTAGCTTGGCGTAGTTTATCTGAAGGTTGCTCAGCAGCCTTCTCAACGCGTCTCTATCCTTCTCCTCCACATGCGACTCCAGCTTGTCTATCAAGAACGAAGTGCAGTCGATCGCGATCTTCGCTCGTTCGAAGTCTTTCTCAACCTTATCGGTTCCAGGTTTCACTCTCAACCCCATATGTTGCCAAGCCTGCGCACTCAGAATGCTAACAAAGAAGCTCAACAAGTCATATGTGTCAAGAGACGTGATGTCGAAGACCTGCGCATTCTTTTCCTCGCCCTCACCACTCAACTCATGCTTTCCTCCCAGCAGTACTCTCAATCAGTCTATTCCATTTCTTTTCGATAAATGCATTCGACGGGTATACCAATGGTTTATTACGATGGTCGTTACGTCGCAACGGAGTGAGGTCTTGCGTTGGTTGAATGTCCAAAGTGTGGAGGAGAGATGCGAGAAGGAGAGGCCCTAAGCCCAACTACACCTTTTGGAGGCCAGCCGTACCTTCCCACGTCAGGCTTCATTGTGGCAGGAATGGCAGGACTAGGTGCTGCCGATACTGGGACTCTGGGAGAACAGAAGATCTTGTGGCGGGAGAAAACCGGATCGAAAACAGGTTGGCTCGTGAAGAGTGACGAGCAGAAGACAATGAGGATCTTGGGGCGAAGATGCATAAAGTGCGGATACATAGAACTTTATGCACGAGAGGAAAGCTGAGGAAAGCACGCGCTATCGAAGTCGGAACGTCCTCCATCCATGGCCATAGAAGTAGCAGAGATTGTCACGGTTGAAAGAGTACAAGCGGGGAACCTTCGATAGGCGCATAGCCTACGGGCAACGAGAACGAAAACTCATGCTCGTTTCCAGAGGCATCCTTGACGGCTTCAAGGTCCGCTGTGAATCAACGAAAGATGCTGCGAACCTCGCACGCGCATTCAGATCAAGATGCCCGAGGATCGAGCAGAGCGAGAGGGCTAAGTACAGTCTCAGAGTTAGGGCAGAAGACAATGTGATCTACGTCACGAGGAAAGGCCCGTTGCCCTGACAACATCTTTCAGCGCGCTCTACCTTATGGTGACGAGAGACAACAACTGGGCTGAGCGAGTCAAATGGTCACCCGAGAAATTGAATCGGAGAAGAGATCAGGGTCGAAGTTCTGGTGACACCAGGCAACTTGCGTGCCATCGTGACCGTTTCATCCATCAACGAGATGTCGCTCGGTTCCACTCTTGCCACGACATCGAACTCTCCATAGACGACCTGCGCTTCTGTCACGCCTGGAAGTTTTCTGAGTTCTTTGGCAACCATGTGTTCCTTACCGACATCAACCAAGAGCAACAGGTAGGCTACCAGAGGCTTAACCGGGCCCATATCTTGTTGAAGACTTGTGACTGAGACAAAAGGCTTGCTCAGGCCACCGACATGGTCAGATGGAGTGTGTGTCCCACGCCTGATGCGGCAAGTTGCATTTGAACCATCGGTAGTCAGTAATTGTGTGTGTATACACTGGCGCGCGCTATCAACGTCAGTCCATCCGGTAAACCTGTTCTCTCTATTCCAAATGCTCTCTCCATGCCTTAGTAGTACGAGTTTCCTTGAACTTTTCAAGAAGTATATCCTTGAACTTGTTCCTGAGCTCCTTTTGCTTTGTCAGGAAGTCACGCATTTTTTTCTTGAGCTCGTTCATGTCATGCATCTGCTCCAGCGTATCCTTCAGTTCTTCATCTTCACTCTTCCACAATTCAAACATTGTCAGTTCTGCCAGTGAGTCGATATCGATTGCTCCACTCTCGGTCGTGCCTTCTCCAGCAGCGCGCGCACGCGTCCCTTTCCCAATGAGCCTTGAAGATGCTAGGGCAACCGCAACTCCTCCCAAGACTCCACCCCCCACCAGCGCCACGTCGCTGTACTGTCCGAAGATGCTGGTTGGCATCAGTCCAAGTATTCCACCCGCAGAGGTTGTCACAGTGTTCCAAAGACTGACAGTATTCCAGAGAGTCACAGTACCCAACGATATGCTTACCGCAGTACTGGTAAACGTGATGAATGACGTGGCCACGGATGCGACAGTCACGTAGGCCGTAACCGGCACGTAGACAGGCACAGTCTGAACCAGTGTCACATAGACAGTCACCGTAACCGTTCTGACTTGTCCAAGAACAGGTGGCACAGTTGCATCTAAGATTGCGAGAATGATTGCGATAAGAAACGCTACCGGGAAATAGGATTTCAGCAGCAGATACCGTAAGCTGGAAGAATTCATCTTGTACCCTCAATGATATTTGTGGCATTTGTGCACTTACGCTTTTACATTGTAGTTTTTGGTTGCCACATCAATCTTCGTCGCGAATATTGGTGGTGTCATGTTCTTCTATGTCTATTATCAACTGTATCCACTCGCTGCTCAGGGGATTGGATCTCCGCGCCAATTCCGAAAGTTCAGTAGTAGAAGAAAAGAGGGGGTTGGGCGAAGAATTCTGATGATATTGCTGATACCTCTGCCTAGATTACAGATTTATATGAGGGGGTCAGGACCGAGTTGTGTTACAGGTGAAAATCGCTGGCTAGAGTTGGGTATTTCGAAGGAA
>Ga0315280_10000926_pt1 | contig 52898 bp, 49 predicted proteins | sample YL17G06_40_MG_FD_203697 | JGI IMG/M metagenome (GOLD analysis project Ga0315280, IMG submission 203697) | Sediment microbial communities from Yellowstone Lake, YNP, Wyoming, USA - YL17G06_40 | ecosystem: Environmental > Aquatic > Freshwater > Lake > Sediment | place: USA: Wyoming | collected... | reverse complement strand
AGAAGTGACTCCGTATCTGAAAGCTAAATTGGGAGCCGGGAAGTAAAGAGGAATGGGGTCTGCCCGCCAGTACTTTGAAAGGATTTAGATCATCGGAGCCATTTGCGTAAAACAATATAGTATGTTGTGCAGAACTTGGAGGTACTCTACAGAATCACACCTCAATTCTAGCAGACTAACCAGTGAATCAAACAGTTAATTTAACAGAACGACACACCCTTGCGACCGCCACAATTTTAAGCCCGTGTTTGCGGTTGTCAACAACAGTAGTATCTATCGAAATTGACAAATTTAGAAAGTAAGTGGCAGAATAGACTCGTACTAAATCAATAACTGATTATATTATCAGTAATATATAATCCACGCTATCGCTATTTTGGAGGTGAGGACATGAGTGCAGGTAGCAGTTGGAAGGTTCACCGTTTGAAAATTATGATGAGGCTGCTGTTGTGCATTGCCATGGTCGCAGTAACCCTGCTGGTAGCCGCGGATAGCGCCGCGGCGGCCGCAGTGAGCATAAGTCCGCCGGAGATCAGGGTATTCTCCGCCGAGCCGCTGGTGCTGCCGGACGGCGCCTCCGCAGTCTATGCCTTCGAGGTCAGGAACGCCACCAGGGTACAGTTGATTGAAGCGGGCGAGGTCATCAGGGAGATCAACAATCCACCTTCTACATCCTGCAGTGGCAAAGCCAGGGGCAGGACAACCTTCCAGATACGCAGGGGCGGCATGAATAGCTTCGATGCCATGCTTCTGGCGGTGAACTCCGGGGGCAGTCAACAGAGAATGCTGACTCTTTCCTTTGCCACCAAGATCTTACCCAGGGACAATTCCCAAATCCCGCCGGCTGATGATGCATTGGCTAAATCTAAAAAACCTGAGTGGCTGGGCCAGACCTCGTTATCATCTCCTCCCGGGCTTGCCGGGCAAATCGTTTCCACTTACCCGCCGCCGTTTGAGAAATGCGCGAAGGGCTGCGACTATTGCCTGCAGCCGGATGATGCGGCCAGCCGGGGGTTTACCAACCAGTGCTCAAAGGGGCCATGCTACTACTCCCCTGACAAGCAGCAATACTGGTACTGCTACAGCAAGCCGGTAACTGTCTGGTGCTGCGTTGACGGCAAGGTTGTTGAAACCACCAAGGATTCCTGTTACAAAAAGGGCGGAACCCCGTATCCCACCGAGGCGGAAGCCGTTAAGTCCTGCCAGCAAGAGGGGTGGTGCTGCAAAGACGGCAAGGTGGGCCCGCTCGAACAGGCAGCGTGCCTGCGGATGGGGGGCGCCTGGTTCTTAACGGAGAAGGAAGCCCTGAATGCCTGCCAATCACTTATCTGGTGCTGCATCGACGGCAAAGTTATCGAGACTACCAAGGAAACATGTTACGGGAAGGGTGGAACCGCGTATGCCACCGAGGCCGAGGCCATCAAAGCGTGCCAGGCGGAGGGCTGGTGTTGTAAAAACGGGAAGGTGGGTCCGACCCTCCGGGCACGCTGCCAGGAGATAGGCGGCGCATGGTTCCTCACGGAGAAGGAAGCCCTGAATGCCTGCGGGACCGGCATCTGGTGCTGCCGGGATGGCAAAGTGATGGAAACAAGCAAGGAGCTATGTGACCAGATGGGCGGGTCAGGATTCGGCAGCGAGGCTGAAGCGGTCAAGGCCTGTCAGGCTGCTACAACCTGCTGGTGCTGCGCGGATGGCAAGGTCTTCCAGTCTACGACAGCACAATGCACGCAGTACGGGGGTAACTGCTACTCCACCCAGGCCGAGGCCGTGCGCTACTGCCAGCAGACTATACCCTGCTGGTGCTGCGCGAATGGCAAGGTCTTCCAGTCTACGACAGCACAATGCGCGCAGTATGGCGGCAACTGCTACTCCACCCAGGCCGAAGCCACGCGCTACTGCCAGCAGGCCACGTCATGCTGGTGCTGCGCGGGTGGTAAGGTCTTCCAGTCCACGCAATCCCAGTGCGCGCAGTACGGGGGTAACTGCTACTCCACCCAGGCTGAGGCCACGCGCTACTGCCAGCAGACGATACCCTGCTGGTGCTGCGCGAATGGCAAGGTCTTCCAGTCCACGCAGACTCAATGTAAACAATCTGGAGGCTCCTGTTTTTCAAGCCAGTCAGAGGCTACCAAGGCCTGCCAGCAATATATTCGCCCTCCAACCATTAAATAACGGATTGGTACGGCATTGCAGGGTAAACGGATGACCTATAGCAAAGTTAAGATGGAGGCGGTGACATGAGAATTTATGATGATAAGAAGCGGCAGCCGTTATCCTATTTCAGGTTGTGCCTGTGCCTTTTAATCCTGTTAACTCTGGCTGCGTCAGGGTGCCTAAATATTACCCCTAACCCTTTACTTGCTGACCTCACCGAATGCCAGCCTTACACCGTCACTTTCAGCCCGGTCGGTCAGACCTGTCCAACGGGGCCTTTCACCTATTTCTTCTGGCTGACAGGGGCGCCACCGCCCTGGGTAATCCTGGATGAGAATACGGGTGTGCTTACAGCCTGCCCTCCTCTGGGGTCCGCTGGAACATACAACTTCTCTGTGGGCGTGACCGAGATGTTTCCATCGCCATACTGCGAGGATGATTCACCTGGCGCACCGGTGACACTTGTTGTCGCACCTGCCGCCCCTCCGCCTAACCCACTGACCATCGTTCCTACGTTTGTCTGGGCCTGGTCCATGGAGACCATGCCCTTCTACCTGCCGCTCATCGCCACCGGTTGCTCGGGAGACTACACCTGGAGCGAGGCGGGACTGCCGGCGGGTCTCAGCCTCGATCCTTCCAGTGGGGAGATCACCGGTGTCCCCCCGCTTGGCTCCGCCAGCGTCTACAATGTGACCGCCACGGTTGCTGACTATACGTACTGCGCCGGCTGTTGCCCGCCAGCCAGCCGACCGTTCATCCTCGTAATTGATTCCTACGCCGCCTATATGGATGCCATAATCTACGGTTCCTATTACGACTTTACAGTCCAGGTCGGGCCGGGACTGGCAGAAGGCGCCACGCCGGTGCTGATCGACGGCTCGCTGGAGGCGACCCTCAGCGGAAACCAGTCGGCGTCCTTTAGCTCGCACCTGGGCGAAAAACGCCTAGTCAGCGTAGAGCAGGAGGTAGCGGGAGCTGATCCCAATACCAGGTACGCGGTCAAGGGTCCACACCAGATACTGGTGAGCGAGTCCAATGTCACGGCCTACTTTGATTATGCCCGGGAGGTGTTCATCCAGACCGGCAGCGAGCCCGCCGGCGTGTCACAGCCGCCGGGCACAGACTATTATGCCCTGGGAAGCAGTTTTACCAGCAGCGCGGCCAGCCCTGTAAGCAGCGATACCCAGCAGGGCACGAAATACGTTTTCAAGCAGTGGATTCTGCCCGACGGCAGCGCTAGCCCCGGCAGGGACCTGGTCTTTGCGGTGAGCAGCGCCGGGACCGTCAGGGCCGCCTACGATACCTACTACCTGCTCACGCTGCAGTCGGAATACCCGCCAGTAAATGAAAGCTCATGGGAGCTCAAGGACAGCACTGCCGCATATGACCTGGCCCTGCAGGATATCCCCATGAGGGGATTCTGGGGTTTTCTGGGAGGAAAGATGGTTCCGGAGAACGGCAGCGGCACAGTTCTGATGAACAATCCCCGTACCCAGGTAATCACCTGGGCTTATGACTACACCGTGCCGGTGATCATATTTGTGGTGATACTGCTGCTCATCATCGGCCTGGTGATCTTCCTTGTCCTCTTCTTCAGGCGTAGCGGCGCCCGTGCAGCGCCCGCTGCCCCCGCCGTATCGGATAAGAAGGAGCTTGCTCAGCCTGTAACGGAGGAGAGGGCTAACTTCTGTCCTAAATGCGGCGCGCCTGTGGATAAGGACGACGCCTTCTGTAAAAAGTGTGGCAATAAAATCGGTTAAGGCGGATAAGTAACACCCGGTAGCAAGTCTGGGGTATATCTCCGTGCATATCGCCCGGTGTAAGCTTATCCAAAGCCACTCTCAGCCGCTTAAGGCACCGCTCCTTACCTAATACATCCATAGTCTGAAACAAAGGCGGGGCTGCCATCTTCCCCGTAACCGCTACACGCAGCAGACCAAAGAACACGCTGGTCTTCAATTTAAGCTCATCAGCCAATGGCCGAAAAACAGCCTCTAGCGAAGCTGCATCCCAATCCTTCAACCCATTCATCTTGGCAACCGAAGCCTGGAGACTTTTAATCGCTTCAGCTTTCTCGATTTTACCCAGGAGCAGCCCCACATCATATTCCAGTTCATCAACGAAGAAAAATTCGCTGAGATGCGGCACTTCAGCCAAAGTCCTGGCTCTTTCTTGAATAAAAGGCATAATCAGGCGAACATAACCAACATCTAACGGGCGATTAACTCCCGGTGGTAAGTCTTTTTCCAAGAAGGGAATAGCTCGCTCAGTAAATTCTTCTAAACTCAAACCCCGAAGGTAAACTCCATTCATCCAATCAAGCTTGTCTTTATTGAACACAGCCGCAGTTCTGCTTATTCGCTCCAGGGAGAAATGCTTTACTATCGCTTCTCGCGTCAAGAGTTCCGTCTTATCATCCAACGACCAGCCAAGTAGGGCTAGAAAGTTAAACATCGCTTCGGGCAAGTAGCCTTGCTCTCGATATTCAGTGATGGCCGTAGCTCCATGCCGCTTACTCAACTTCGCCCTATCTGGCCCCAGAATCATGGGCAAGTGGGCAAACTGAGGTGGCTGCCAACCAAGCGCCTCATATAGCAAGACATGACGCGGCGTGCTCGATAGCCACTCATCGGCTCTAAGGACATGGGAAATCGCCATCATATGGTCATCAACTATATTAGCCAGATGGTAAGTAGGATAACCATCAGACTTAAGGAGAACGAAATCATCCAGGGTGGTGTTTTCAAAGACTATCTGGCCACGCAGCAAATCATTGAATGGGGTTTGGCCTTCGAGAGGCGTCTTAAAACGAACCACTGGGATAATCCCGCTCGCCTCCATCTCAGCCCTTTGTTCTCGTGTAAGATTGCGGCAGTGGCGGTCATAGCCCGGTGGCTGCTTTTGCTTCATCTGCTCCTGGCGCATTGACTCCAGTCGCTCTGTAGGACAATAACAATGGTAAGCTAGCTCCTGCTTCAGCAACCTATCAGCCACCTCACGGTAAAGCTCCAGCCGCTGTGACTGGAAATAAGGGCCTTCATCCCAATCAAGCCCAAACCAGCGCAGACTCCCCAAAATAACATCTGCCGCTCCCTCCACCAGGCGAGCAATGTCGGTATCCTCAATCCGCAAAATAAAAACGCCGTTATTATGCCGGGCAAAGACCCAGTTAAACAGAGCCGTCCTGATGTTACCCAGATGAGGATAGCCGGTTGGACTGGGAGCAAAACGAACCCGAACCATCGCTTCAGACATAGCTAGCTTGGCCTCGAGCATAATGTCTCGTGAAAGCAACCTGCCTTACTGGCAGCTTCACTACGTAGGTATCAGCAATCTTATCATGTATACCTTGCTTGTGACTATCAAAGGCGACCCAGATAAAGCCGATAAACAGGGTTACCACCGAGACGATGTATCCCAAAAAACGGCACAGCGCACATTGCCATTTAACCGGAGAACTGTCAGTTCGAATAACCTTTATCCCCAAAGCCATCTTCCCCGGCGTCTGACCCCGCCATACCCAAAAACCCAACCAGTAAGCAAGCGATATTACCAACCCACTCGTCACCCAGATTACCGGAGCAGGGAAAAAGTAGGCTATAATCACAACAATAAACCCTAAAATTAAGAGGTCAGTAACACCCGCCCCGAGCCTAACCCAGAAGCCAGCATACTCTAAGGCAAACTCTTTTGGCTTCTTCTCCAACCCTAATTCCTTTCGAAAACGCTAGTCTTACTGCACGTTCCTGGATTTACCGAAGGCAACAAATCATTCCACAAGACTTATGTAATCAGAGGAATATCCTGAGAAGCTACAGAGAACGATTAATAGATTACTGCCAAATCCTCATTTTTTGGTCAGGATACGGTACATGCCTTCAAGTTCGTTCAATCTTCGCCTGAGTCGCTCAGTTAGCTGCTCAGCCTGCTTCAGGGCATTCTTGGTATCTTCCATATCAGTTTGGATTTTAAACAGTAACTCATTCCGCCGAACGGCGGAATCAGCTTCAAAGGTCTCCAAATTGCCAAATTCGCCCGCCTTATCCATTAGCTGCGAATATAATTCACTCTCACGTCCCATCTGATCCTTTTTGATTTTTTCAAAAGGTTTGTCAGCACCCTTCATCTTTAATACCTCTCTTCAAATACAATTTAACACATTATCTATGCATTAAGCAATAGGAAAAGCCAAAAATTTTAAACCCTTACTCCAGTTATGAGTCTGATAGCCTGTTTCAAGTCTGGAGGCAATTCACAGGTGAACTCTCGATATTCCCCGCTAGCAGGTAAACGGAAACCCAACCGATAAGCATGGACGAACTGCCGCTTAACATAGGCTGACCTGACACCATATATCGGGTCACCAACGACCGAATAGCCTATAGCCGATAAATGGACTCGTATCTGGTGAGTCCGGCCAGTCTCAGTGGTAATCTCAAGTAAGGTGTATTCACCCAGATATTCCTTAACCTTATATTTGGTCCTGGCTTGTCTGCCGCCAGATACTACCGCCATGCGTTTGCGATTAGACGGGTCACGCCCGACGGGAGCATCGATAATACCCTGACTCGGAGTCAGTTTGCCTTTAACTAAGACAAGGTAACCCTTGGACACTGCCCGCGCTTTGAATTGATTAATCAGATATTGCTGAGCGGCGCTATTCTTGGCGATAATCATCAACCCCGAGGTATCTCTGTCCAAACGGTGAACTATACCCGGCCGCATGGCATCACCAAAGTTAGTCAAATCTGGACAACGAGCTAAGAGGGCGTTGACCAAGGTATGAGCGGTATGTCCCGGAGACGGATGGACAACTAACCCAGCCGGCTTGTCTATCAGCAGAAGGTCATCATTCTCATAAATCACATCCAGGGGAATAGATTCAGCAACAAGTAAGACCTGTTCGGGAGGTGGCAAGCTAACATGAATCTCGTCTCCAACGTTCAACTTCTGGCTTGCCTTGGCTCCACACCCATTAACCTGAATATAACCCTGCTCGATCAACTTCTGAAGGCGGGAGCGTGATAACTCGGGGTACTCCTTAGCCAGATATTTATCAAGGCGAATTGCTGATTCAGCAACCTGCAATATTTTAACTTCTGGCTCCAGAGGAACTGACATCTCCCTTCCTAAATGCCAAAAAAATAAAAATAGCCAGCACTATACTACCAACTGTTATGGCTGAGTCAGCGACATTAAATGCCGGCCAGTGAAAATCACGCCACAGGCGAACATCAATAAAGTCGGTAACATAACCAAAACGAAGACGGTCTATCAGATTGCCTACAGCACCGCCAAAAACCAGACCCAGAGCAAAGCTGCTCAGCAAGCTAATCCGGGAAAGATAGCGATAAAACAGCAAAATAGTCACTAGCCCAACTATAGCGACTAGAGTTAACAGGAAAGCTTGATTAGCGAAAAGACCAAAAGCCGAACCAGTATTCCGTACATTGGTCAAGCTTAAACAACCAACCAAGGAAATTGTTTCATAGGGGTCTAAATAAGACCTAACCCACAGCTTGCTTATCTGGTCTATCGCCACCACAAAGGCAGCAATGATGAGGAATAATCCTCCCCGCCACCCCCTACCTTGCCGTTCTACTTCTGGCATTCTTTGCCTGGCGCGCCTTACACTCAAGACACAGGTTGGCTTGCGGCAATGCTTCAAGCCTAGCCAGCTCTATGTGCCGACCACACAGGTCACATATACCATAGGTGCTAGCTTCATACTTCTTAAGAGCGTGCTCCACTTCCGCCAAAGCGTCAGTCAACCGTCTCTCCAGAACCAGCCTCTTCTCTAACTCAAAAGCCTCAGTAGCCCCCTCCTCCCTCTTCCCAAAAGGACTGCCTTCCCGCTGTTCATCGGCAGACTTCTCCTCAGCCTTAAGCTGCTGAAGCTCATGGTTCAGACTCGTCTGCTCTTGTTTTAAACGCTCATAAAGCTCAGTAAAATTGGTCATTTCGCAAACCTGTTCTAGCATTGTGTAAAAACTATTCTAGCCTATGCTAGCTATGAAAGCAAGCTAGTCAACCATAACACGTAGCTGGCGGATAGCGCCTATCGCCTGTCCCCGCCAGTGATTATTGGCGAAGATAAAAGTTTTTTCAGCTAGACTCTTCAGCTTGCTTATCCGTGGCAGCCATTCCTTCAGCTCCTCGACTGAATAAGTGTAATCATACCTTTCGTAAGCGTGCTCATGCTGCCACCATTTAGCTGTATTACGCCCATGAAAACGCACATAGCCAATACTACTGGTAACTTCAGCCAAAGGAGGCAGAAGCTTCGGCAACTGCGGCTCATCAACACAGCAGAAACCAAGGTTACGGTTTCGTAGCCAATCGAAGATTTCGAGTTTCAGCCATTGAGAGTTGCGAAATTCAACAACCATCGGTAAATCACCCAGCCGTTCCCGAAAAAGCGCCAGGTAGTCACAATTCTGACGACTGAAGCCAAAGCTATAGGGAAATTGAGCTAACACACAGCCCAGTTTACCGGCATCAATAAAAGGTTGGAGCATATGAACAAAAGCTACGAAAACCCTGTTATCTTGCTGACGCTGATGCGTCATCTCCTGATTCGCCTTAACTGAAAACAAAAAACCATCTCCAGTCTTATCAACCATAGCTTCCAGAACAGAAAGCTTAGGTAAAGCATAAAACGTAGAATTCAGTTCTAAAGAATTGAATTCACGAGCGTAGTAACTAAGCCACTCCCGCCGCGGCATCCCATGGGGATAGAAGTTACCTACCCAATCATTATAGCTAAAGCCAGACGTGCCGAAGTAAAGCACACCTTAGTCTAGCACAGCCTTCAGCAGAAACAAAACTAAAAATTACTTTGACAAACTGAAATGATAGGTTTTTAGCTTCTTATTTAAGTTGCGGGGCTTAGAAAATAATCATTAGCCCATATATGATGAGCCAAATCCCTATCAGATAGTTGAGTATCCGGGGGAAAATCAACACTATGATGCCGAAGATGATGGTTACTATTCCGACTACCAGTGGTGGTATAGTCAAGCCAAACATAATCACATTACCTCCTTTTCAAAATAACTAATGCCCTCAGCCCAAGGCAAACATCGCTAAACCAACCAGAAATACTATTACTTATTTATAAAGGCCAACACACCCCAAACAATAAGAAAGACACCAACAATTATGTAAAGAGGTAACCATTGAAGCAGAATTAACACACCAGCGACTATAGCTATAATACCTGCGACCACGCCGCTTACAGTTATACTTTTCTTTGCCATGTAAACTAGACCCTCCTTCAGTTTAGATTTGGCTATATATTATTGATTTACAGCCTATGCTGTCAATACTCATTAAGGTCGTTCACGAATAGCAAATTGTCATTCTGAAGGAGTGTAGCGACCGAAGAATCTCACTCAGGAACAACGCCAGCAAAAAAGCAGCGGATGGTCCCTTCTAGGACAACATCCGCCGCTGCAGCCGTCAAGCGAATCGGAGAAAGCCTTATACTTCCCTGAACTCGCCTTCTACCGTGCCCTCCTCACCACCAGTAGGTCCACCAGGCGCCTCGCCACCAGGCGCTTCACCAGGTGGAGGCGGTGCTCCAGCCTGCTGATAAACGGCAGCCCCGATCTTTTGCATCGTTTGAGATAGCTCTTCCACTGTATTGCGAACATAATTTATATCCGTACCCTGAAGGGCTGAACGCAATGCAGCTATCTTGCCTTCAACTTCCTGCTTCAAGTCAGCCGGTATCTTGTCTCCTTGTTCGCGGAGCGTTCGTTCAGCAGTATAAACCAAGGTATCAGCCGTATTCCGAGTCTCCACCTCATCTTTCTTTCTGGCATCTTCAGCAGCATGAGTTTCAGCTTCCCTAGCCATCTTCTCCACTTCACCCTTGCTCAGACCACTGGAGGCAGTAATGGTAATCTTCTGCTCCTTGCCCGTACCCTTGTCCTGTGCCCGGACTTCCAGAATGCCATTAGCATCAATATCAAAGGTAACCTCAATCTGGGGCATGCCTCTCGGGGCCGGCAAAATGCCGTCAAGTACGAAACGGCCTAAAGTCCGATTATCTGCCGCCATGGGACGTTCCCCCTGCAGCACATGGATTTCCACGCTGGGCTGGTTATCAGACGCCGTGCTGAAAATCTGGCTCTTTCTGGTGGGTATTGTGGTGTTCCTTGGTATGAGCTGTGTGGCCACACCGCCCAGTGTTTCTATACTTAAAGTAAGCGGCGTAACATCAAGCAGGAGAACATCTCTTACATCTCCCTTGAGTACACCTGCCTGGATAGCAGCACCCAGTGCCACCACCTCATCAGGATTAACGCCTTTAACGGGCTCCTTGCCAAAAAACTGGCGCACCATATCCTGAACCTTGGGCATTCTCGTTTGACCGCCAACCAGAATCACATCGCTTACCTTAGCCGCAGTAAGTTTGGCATCAGCTAACGCTTTGCGGCACGGTTCTATGCTCCTTTCCAGCAAGTCCATGGACAACTGCTCCAGCTTGGCTCGCGTTAGAGTTATATTCATGTGCTTGGGCCCGGAGGCATCAGCCGTGATGAAAGGCAAATTTATCTCCGTCTGACCCACTGTGGATAGCTCGCGCTTTGCTTTCTCGCCAGCATCCTTCAGTCGCTGCAGTGCCATCCTATCCTGTTTCAGGTCCACACCCGATTCCTTCTTAAACTCATCACACAGCCAGTCCATAATTCTCTGGTCAATATCATCGCCGCCGAGATGAGTATCACCGTTGGTTGACTTAACTTGGAATTGGCCTTCACCAAGTTCAAGTATGGAAATGTCGAACGTGCCGCCGCCGAGGTCATAAACAGCGATTGTCTCCTCTTCCTTCTTATCCAGTCCGTAAGCCAGGGCTGAAGCAGTTGGCTCATTTACTATGCGTATCACATTTAACCCGGCAATGGTTCCAGCATCCTTGGTCGCCTGGCGCTGGCTGTCATTGAAATAGGCCGGCACCGTAACCACCGCATCGATGACCTTCTCGCCGAGGTAAGCCTCAGCATCAATCTTCAGCTTCTGCAGAATCATGGCTGAGATTTCCGCCGGGCTATACTTCTTGCCCCCCATCACCACCCAAGCATCACCATTACTGGCTTCGACTATCTTGTAAGGCAAGCGTTTTATATCATACTGAACTTCGGAGTCTTTGAATTTGCGCCCCATTAACCTCTTCACACTGAAAATAGTATTGTCTGGATTGGTAATCGCCTGCCGCTTTGCCAGCAATCCCACCAGCCGTTCGCCCTTCTTATCAATAGCCACTACCGAAGGTGTTAGCCTTTCCCCCTCAGCATTGGGGATTATTTTCGGTTCACCACCTTCGATAACCGCTACTAGACTGAACGTGGTTCCTAAATCAATACCAACTGCTTTGCCCATACTGTCCTCCTTCTGACACAAAGTTCTTTATGATTATTCTCATTTTCTACTCTGTTTCCCTGTTCAAATCTTCCTCACCCTGTTTGGCAACTTCATCGGCCAATGATTCGCCACCCTTCCCCACCACCACCTGTGGCGCCCGAAGTAACTTGTCCTTCAGTTTATATCCTTTTCGAACCTCATCCAGTACCACACCTTCCACACCTTCCTGCTGGGCTACTGCTTCATGAAGGCTCGGGTCGAATTTCTCGCCTACACACTTCATTTCGGCCAGCCCATGTTTATTCAAAACATCAAAAAGCATACGCTGAATCTGCCTAAAGCCGGTAATCCAACTGAGTCCTTTACCCGCAGGACTAACTCCTTCAAAAGCCCGGCCAAAAGCATCCAGCACCGGCAATATATCACAAACCAGTGTGGAGTTGGCCCAGTTTATCAGCTCTTTTTTCCCTTGTTCCTCACGCGTTTTGTAGTTTCTAAAATCAGCCTCAGCCCTCTGCCAGTTAGCCAAATACCGCTCAGCCTTCTCCTTCTCCTGAACAAGGAGCTGCTTTAAAGACTCGATATCCGCTTCTTCGGCTAGTGCAGGCACTTCACCATCAGATTCTGCTCTGCTTTCTTCAGCCAATCTAAAGCCTCCTTATAGCAACTTTAATCGCCACGGCAAACTCCAGCCATCAGATCGCTCAATATCTCGGACATATAGCCCACCGTAGAAATAGCTCTGCGGTAATCCATTCGGGTTGGGCCAATCACCCCGATGGTACCACCAACCTGACCAGGGATACCATAGCGGCTGAAGACCAAGCTCAAATCACGCAACGTCTCATCTCGATTCTCTTCACCGATCACAACTTGCACTCCAACATCGCTTGACCGCAGGGAGAAAGCGGAGCTAAGCCACTCCTTCGTCTCCATCAGCTCCATGATGCTCAACATCCTGGCCTTTTGAGCAAACTCAGGTTGTCCAAGCATCAAGCGCAATCCTTCAAGATAAGGTTGCTCGTATTCTAGCTCATCCTCAGCAGACATTATATCAATCACAGCTTCAGTCGTTTGCTCCTCTTCCGAGGAAAGCTCTAGCTTCTTAGTCAAAATCTCGGAGCTCGTTAGCCCAGAATAGGCAGCATTTAATTTATTAGCCATAATTGTTAGCTGTTCTTGGATGACCGGTTTCTCGAAAGACAAAAGCTGCCGCTTGAGTATAGCCTCGCTAAGTACCAAAACCACGAGAGCCACGAACTCTTGCAAGGCTACCAGCTCCAAGTGCCTAAACCGACACTGTCTTGGCTTAGGAGAAGTGACCAAAGCTGCATTTCTAACCAAGCGTGCTGCAATAGTTGCTGCCAGCTTGAGCCACCTCTCAAATTCCTCTTCCACCTCGCGGAAAAGTTTCCGAATGCGATACTGCTCCTCTAAGGGAAGCTCAGCTTCCTTAGCCAGCGACTCCACATAATGGCGATAACCTTTGTCTAAAGGCACACTGCCAGATGAGGTATAAGGTCGGGTAATGTAGCCCGCCTCCTCAAGATATGCCATGTCATTGCGAATAGTCGCTGGACTCACCCCTAGCTCATAATTACGGAAAATAGTCTCCGAAGCTACAGGCAATACCGTAGCAATATACTCGCTGACTATTATACTCAGAACGGCTTCTCTTCTCGGAGTCAAACCTTTCAACATTTTTAGCACTCTCCCTCCAAGACTGCTAACTACCATAATTTACCACTATATCAAAAATATGTCAAAACCGAAAAGGCAATAAATAAGGCGGCCTTAAGGCCGCCTTATTTAAACCACCAAAGAATCTAGTGTTACCTCTCAGAATAGGTAACCTCAAGAACGACTTCTGACCATTCAATAAATTCGGCGACATGGTTGCCGTTAGTTCCGTTCATAAACAGAGCTTCCACCTGGAAGCGAGTAACAGCCGCAGCAGCGACATTGGCTATTTCTTGAGTTATATCCAATACAATCGGTGGACTGGTCTGGAGAGGGACGGCTATTAGATTACTACCGGTATAAGCAAATCCCGGCAGCCTATCACCATACGTGACCTTCCACATACGCAGCCCACCAAGTCCTGTAGTGCTGGGGAACGGGTCGCCAACTACACTCCTTGTGGTGAACTTCAAGCTGGCATTTTGTATATTTTTCCCCGCCAGACTCCAAACATCATAGCTCCAGAAAGCACAATAGCCGATATCCTTATCATCATCTCCAGCCATAGTCCGGGAATTATCTTTGTCAACCTTGGATACCGTGCCAGTCTCCTCGGCAACCGGCGTGATAGTTACTGTCCTTACGGCTGCCGAGACGGTAACCATCACATTGCCCGTGGTTTCGCCACCTTTGCCATCGCTGACGATGACTGTGATGTTGTAGTTTCCGCCTTTATTCGGCGCTATCCAGGTAACCTTGTTGCCTACCCCGGTGATGCTCCCCTCGCTGGCCGACCAGCTATATCTGACCACATCGCCATCAGGGTCGGTAGCAATACAGGTAAGCGTCGTGCTGCCCCCGTAGAGGACCCCAGATGGGCTGGCGACCAAGCTGGAAATCTGCGGCGACTGATTAGCACCAACCGTTATGGTCAAGCTAGCCTGCGCCGAACCACCTTTGCGGTCTTCCACGGTGGCTGTGATGGTATAAGTCCCGTAATTCGGTGGAGCTTTCCAGATAACGATGGGGCCGGCACCGCTGAAGCCACCGCCAGTGCATGCCCACTTGAAATCCAACTGGTCACCATCTGCATCCTGGGCTATACACTGAATCTCAGTGTTCCCTGAAGGATAAAGTTGCATCTTCTCTGCCACCAGGCTCGAGACGACTGGCGGCTGATTGCCACTCGGCATCGGCGGAGCTACTGGTGTCGACGCTTCGCGTGGACCACAAGCACCAACCAGCATGGCTACTACAGCCAGCATAACCAGGACTATACCGAAGCCGCTTTTGGAAATGTTCATCTTCATCTACCTCCTTACATAAAAGTATATTTCAACTCAACGCTGTCAACAATCAGAGCAAACCCATAATACTCGTCAAGACTATTGTTTCGTGCTAGCCGCAATATCATAGCTTATAATCTTCCAGGCGTCAGGACCAACGGTCTTAACACTGAAATTCCATACCTCGCCCGGCCCCAGATTCTCCCTAATAGCTGATGCTTTAGCTATGAACTTGCCATTCTTATCATAGAAATTAACTGCTATCATGGCAAATCTTATGGTAACATTGTTAACATTCTGGGCTCTGCCGATGACCACGGCTGAGCTTTGAGGCGCACCACCAGTGAACTCATGCACCGTCATGCTATGGTTCAGTATTTTTAGTTCCCCACCTGAAAGCTCACCATCGCGTGTCCCTGGTTTGGTGCACCCAAAAGAACCAGCCAACAGAACCAGCGTCAAGGCTATGGCTACAACCCTAACTGTCCCTCTCGTTATCCACACACTCCCCTTGCAATACTTGGAATTGTCTCCTTACCTATCGTCGACCGCAACAGCCCCGATACGGTCTAAGGAATCACGCTTACGGTTAAGGTAGCCTGGGCGCTGCTACCAGTCCCATCTTCAGCGACAACCATAATGTGATATTCAACATAACCAAACCATGCCCAACTTCGTTCCGTTAGCACCCGACCGTAGAAATGCTCCCTCCGTCAAACAAACTAGCAGCAGTATACACAGGCGTGGCAATTTTAGCAAACAATCACGGCTGTTGACCTTGCTTTGACAGGATGGTATCATTCTCTAAATATCCCGGAGATACATAATTGGCTGACAACGTCAGGCAAGATACCGAAATCGCTCGATTTCTTAAGCTGGAAGCTAGGCGGCAAAAGGAAACTATAAATCTTATTGCCGCCGAAAATTTCGCCAGCCGAGCGGTGCTCGAGGCTCAAGGCTCCCTACTAACCAATAAGTATGCCGAGGGCTACCCGCAACACCGCTATTATGCCGGCTGCCCCAATATAGATGCCATCGAAAGCCTGGCAATCGAGCGAGCCAAGAAACTGTTCAACGCTGAGCATGCCAACGTCCAGCCCCATAGCGGTAGTCAAGCCAATATGGCGGCCTATTTCGCCTTTCTCAAGCCCGGCGATACCGTTATGGGAATGAGCTTAAGCCATGGCGGTCATCTAACTCACGGCGCCCCAGCCAATTTCTCAGGGAAATGGTATAACTTTATCCCCTACGGGCTCGACCCAGAAACTGAAAGGCTCGACTACAACAATGTAGAAAAGCTAGCCCTAAAGCACAAGCCAAAGCTTATTGTCGCTGGAGCCAGTGCCTATCCCCGAATTATTGACTTCAGCCGCTTCCACAGCATAGCCGATGCCGCTGGCGCGCAGCTTGTGGCAGACATGGCTCACATTGCCGGATTAGTGGCTACCAATTTACACCCCTCTCCAGTACCTCATGCCCAAATAATCACCTCATCCACCCATAAGACCCTGCGCGGTCCCCGCAGCGGATTTATTTTATGCAAAGAAGCGCTAGCTTCAAAAATAGATGCCGCCGTTTTCCCCATGATGCAGGGGGGACCGTTGATGCACGCCATCGCTGCCAAAGCTATAGCCTTCTTTGAAGCCATGCAGCCTGAGTTCGCCACCTACCAGAAGGCAGTACTGGAAAATGCTCAAGTCCTCGCCGCTGAGTTAAAGCAGCATGGCTTGCGCCTAATCTCCGGCGGCACTGACAACCACCTAATCCTTGTTGACCTTATCCAGACCGGAATAACCGGTAGAGCTGCTCAGGAAGCCCTTGAGGCTGCTGGTATCCTGGTAAATAGGAATACTATCCCCTCCGACCCCAGGCCACCACAAATCACTAGCGGCATCAGACTGGGTACACCAGCTATTACAACCAGAGGCTTCGGCCCCAAGGAAATGAAGATTGTCGCCTCTCTCATTACCAAGGTGCTTTCTCACCCCGAAGATAAAAAGATACAAAGGGAAGTAGCTGAGGGGGTCGTCTCTATGTGCCGCCGTTTCCCCACCCCGGGAATAGACTAGACCTTACTAATGAGACTTTCTGCCAAAGACAGAAACAAGAAGCAACTTGACAGCCAATCAGGTCCCCAACAAGAAGACCCTCTACACTAGTCTAAATCGAAAGTTCGCGGTAGAAATCAATGGAAACAAAATTTGCCATTGAAACCAAAGAGCTAACCAAGAGATACGGTGACCTCATTGCTGTAGATAAACTAAACCTTACAATAGACTACGGTGAGGTCTTTGGACTGCTCGGCCCAAACGGTGCCGGCAAAACAACAATAATCTCCATGCTGTGCACCATAATCAACCCATCTTCAGGCAGTGCCACAGTAAACGGCTTCGATATATTGAAAAAGCCGGCCGATGTCAGGCGCAGCATCGGCATCGTCTTTCAAGACCCAAGCATTGACGACCGTCTCACCGGCCGAGAAAACCTGCAGCTTCACGCCTGCCTTTACGATATGCCAACAGAACTAGCCAAAAAGCGCATTGCAGAAGTCCTGAACTTGGTGGAATTAGAAGATAGAGCTGATTCCGCTATGAAAACCTACTCGGGTGGGATGAGAAGACGATTGGAATTGGCCAGGGGTTTACTTCATCACCCCAAGGTGCTCTTTCTTGACGAGCCCACCCTGGGCCTGGACCCTCAAACCCGAGAGCACCTCTGGACATACATTGAAAACCTGGCCCGAACAACTGAAATCACTATTATCCTCACCACCCATTATATGGAAGAAGCCGACCGGCTTTGCCGCCGGGTGGCTATCATTGACTACGGTAAAATCAAAGTCATTGACACCCCTGCCAATTTGAAGGCAGCTTTGAAAGGTGATGTCATAACCATCACCACAGCTCAACCAGAAAAGCTCGCCATCAGACTGACCGAACTCAGACTCACCTCCCACATAGACTCATCAAGAGATACCATAAGATTGGCTGTCGCAAATGCAGAAAAACTCATACCCAGATTAATTAAAATCGCCGCCGAGATTGGAGTAGAAGTCAGTTCCGTGTCTGCCCACCGCCCAACGTTAAATGATGTGTTCCTTCACTATACAGGTCGAGAGATAAGAGCGGAGGAAGCCGAGTCAGCGTTCAGAAAATTCATGATGAGAGGGAGGCAAAGCAGATGAGCGAGCTTAGGAAAATCTATGGATTGTGGCATCGGGAGGTACTCAGATACTGGCGTGAAAAGTCACGGATTATTTCTTCACTCATATTGCCTCTGCTCTGGCTGCTGGTTTTCGGCGGCGGCATGCGCAGCATGGAACTGCCCGGCATACAGAGTTACCAAACCTATATATTCCCGGGCATAGTCGGTATGACCCTCTTATTCACCTCTGTCTTTTCCGGCGTTTCCGTGATTTGGGACAGAGAATTCGGTTTCTTCAAAGAGATTATGGTAGCGCCTGTCTCTCGTACCTCAATCGTCATCGGTAAAGCACTGGGCAGTGGAACAAGCGCTCTCATCCAGGGCTCCATCTTGCTATCGCTTTCATTTCTAGTAGGCATCCACCTGTCGCCGATGTCTTTCGTAATACTGATCCCAACTATGGTTCTCATCTCAATTGGGCTGGTCTGTATTGGGCTGCTGATTGCCTCAATCATAACCAGCATGGAAGGCTTCAACTTCATCATGAGCCTGGTGATTATGCCATTGTTCTTCACCAGCGGAGCCCTCTTCCCCTTAACTTCGGCTCCAGACTGGCTGAGAGGCTTCAGCTATGTAAACCCGCTGACTTACGGGGTTGATGCTTTGCGCTGGGCCACCTTCGGCGAGGCAGGTTCCCTATTACCAGTTTATGCCGAATTTCTTATACTGGCGCTATTTGCCACAACTATGATTGTAGCTTGCTCCTACACCTTCAATATTAAAAAGTAACATCTAATCACCCAAGTCACAATAATCTCCCCTAATAACTGCTCCGATTATTCTCTGACCGCTTTCGCATGTTTCAAGCATGATTCCGTCATATAGAAAGCCCATCGCAGTGCACGCTGAGGTTTAAATTTTTACCAAAACTTTACACAAGGATAAAACCGAGGCAACAATCCACTGCTACACTAAAAGTAGCCTGTAAAAGTTGACACAGGCCTTGGACACAGGGCCCTAACATGGCTTGGAGTTGCTTCCAGTCAAAAAGAAAGGAGGTGCAAAAAATGAAGAAAACACTAAGCCTGGCACTGGTAACAATGGTTCTAGTGGCTAACCTGGGTTTTGCCCCGGCAGCCTATGCCACAGATTCTACAGCTGATGCCAATGTTAAAGGCATTGGCAAACTGGAAGCCCAGGGCGATGGCATAGCTGTGCTATTTGGCAAAGGCATTATCGAGTTCAGCGGCAACGGCATACTCTGGATAAAGGACCTTGCCGGTGACGCTGACATCGAAGTAACAGGATACGGCAGTAAGAAAGAGTTCCCCGATGGCTGGGTCCAGTACTCAGGTGTGCATGGTACCGCCAATATCAAAGGGAAGCAACCTTCGCATTATCATCGTCGGTGTAAGTATTGACCTCGAGGCTAAGGGCCATGGCGGAGCCATGCTCTGGGGACACGGAACCTATGAGATAAACGGCAGGTCAGGCCTGTGGGAAACCCAACACCTCGGCAAGCCACTGACAATTGCCCCTGCCGAATAACTTAATCTAATATGAAAGCGGCTAGGCAAGCTAGGAGAATTCCCTGGCTTGCCACTCAAAAATAACGAAAGGAGGTTACAGAGAAATGAAAAAAATCAAGAAGATTGTCCTTGCCACCGTATTGTTGGCCGTGATGCTCATCGCAAGTATGCCAGTTAGCTACCATATCCCAACTTTGTCGAGATTGCAGTAACCGATACCGGCCCAGGCATTCCTGGCGAGCAGCTGCAGCATGTCTTTGAGCGCTTCTTCAGGGCTGACCCTTCGGCAGGTAAAGCTGGCCGCTGGCCTGGGCTTGGCCATTGCCAGACAGATAGTCCTGGCTCACGGGGGAGACATCATGGCCAAAAGCACCTTGGGTCAGGGAACCGAGTTTCGCGTCAGATTACCCGTCAATCCCACTATCTCGGCACAAGCTCCTCATAGCTAGAACACAATCCCCGCAACACACATTCGTTACAACGCGGCCGCTGGGCTTTACATATCTTTCTGCCGTGCTCTATCAGCAACACATGGAATTGATACACATACTGAGGCGGCACAAGGCCCTCAAGCAGCTTATGCGCTTTATCTACAAGGACCGTAGAATCAATCAGCCTCAGCCTTCTGGCAACGCGGAAAACATGCGTGTCCACTGGCAAAGCTGGCATGCCCAGGGAGAAAAGCAATACGCAGCTAGCTGTCTTCATGCCCACACCCGGCAACTGCTTCAGCCAATCCCTGGCTTCATCCACAGACATCTGCTTCAAGAAGTCAAGTTCGAACCCATGCTGTCTTCGCCGTATTTCCTCAAGTGCTTGCTTGATATAACTGGCTTTAACTTCCCCTAGACCACCAGCTTTAATAGAATGAGAAATCTCACCAACGCTGGCATTAGCCATATCTTCCCAACTACCAAAAGAAGCCAAAAGCTGCTCAAAAGCTCGCCCAGAATTTCTGTCCGAGGTGTTCTGAGAAAGAATCGTCTGGACCAGCACTGCTATCGCACTCTGCCGTGGGCGCCACCGCCGCTTCCCATATTCCCCACTCAATAACTTAAGGACTTGCCCAACGCTTATGTTACCCATTAAAAACCATTATACATGCAGCAACAAAAAACCCTAAACAATGTCAAAATTCAAATTTCCCAAGCACGAAACCCCGCTGTTTTGGTCATTGTTATTTGGTACTTTGGGTTTGTTTAGGATTTAGAAATTCAGATTTAGGATTTATCTGAAATGTAGCCGCAAAGCTTTAGCCTCGCCTCCCATACGGTCCTAAAGGGCCGCAACTACACTGGGACTAATAATCCTTTTGGTGTTATAATTATCTCATATTAAAACATAATAGGGGTGACTAATGGATGAACTCAAAGTCTTCACTGGCAATGCCCACCCAATGCTAGCCAAAGCAATATGCGAATACCTCGACATATCGCTAGGTAAAGCCGAGGTCTTCGAATTCACTAATGAGAACATCTTCGTCCGCGTTCTGGAAAATGTCCGCGAACGAGACGTGTTCGTCATCCAACCGTTATCCACCCCGGTCAATAAAAATCTGGTAGAGCTCCTTATCATGATCGATGCCTTCAAGCGAGCCTCCGCCGGTAGAATCACCGCTGTCATCCCTTACTACGCCTACGGCCGCACCGACAAGAAAGACCAGCCTCGAGTGCCCATCACCGCCAGGTTAATAGCTGACCTGCTCACCACCGCCGGCGCCAACCGCCTGTTAACTATAGACCTTCACGCCGCCCAAATCCAGGGCTTTTTCAATATACCGGTCGACGAACTCACCGCTCTCTTCATCCTCAGCGATTACTGGAAAGAGAAAGAGAAGGTATTGGATAACCTCGTAGTAGTAGCCACCGATATCGGCATATCCGCACATGCCCGTGATATGGCAGCTAAGCTTAACGCCCCACTGGCTATCATCGAAAAGAGGCGGATAGGCAACATCGATGCCACCGAAACCCTCAACATCATCGGCGAAGTCGAAGGGATGCGCGCCTTAACTATTGACGATGAAATCGATACCGCCAGCTCCCTCATCGGCGTCGTCAACACACTCCTGAAACACGGCGCCACCGAAGTCTACGCCTGCTGCACCCACCCCATATTCTCCGGACCAGCTATAGAGCGAATAGCCAAATCACCCGTTAAAGAAGTTGTCGTCACCGACACCATTCCCGTCGACAAAAAGAAGAGACTGGACAAAATCACTGTCTTACCCATAGCCCCGCTTCTCGGCGAAGCCATACGCCGCATCCATACCGGCCTCTCTATAGGTGCCATGTTCGAGTAGAAAAACTATGCTTAAGTGGCTCGGCAGCCTTGTTGATTCCAACGAAAAAGAACTGAAGCATCTTGAGCCTATTGTGGCTCAGATAAACTCACATGAGCCAGATTTCCAAAGGCTAAGCGACGCTGAACTTCGCGCCAAGACGGATGAGTTCAAAGCCCGGCTTAAGAACGGCGAGACCCTGGATGACCTACTGCCTGAAGCCTTCGCTGCCGCCAGAGAAGCTGCCAGGCGCACCATAGGCGAGCGCCACTTCGATGTCCAGCTTATGGGCGGCATCGTCCTCCACCAGGGCAAAATCGCCGAGATGAAAACCGGCGAGGGCAAAACCTTAGTCGCCACCCTCCCTCTATATCTAAATGCCCTCACCGGCGACGGCTGCCATCTCGTCACCGTCAACGACTACCTGGCACGGCGAGATGCCTACTGGATGGGCCCCATATACCATGCGCTCGGCTTAACCGTTGCCAGCATCTACCCACAACAGAGTCCCGCAGAACACCTGCCAGCCCGCCTTTATGACCCCGACTACGCCGATGAAAAAGACACTCGCTGGCCCCATTTCCGACCCGTCAGCCGCCAACAAGCCTATCACGCCGACATTACCTACGGCACCAACAACGAATTCGGCTTTGACTACCTCAGAGACAACATGGCCTTAGACCTGTCTCAATATGTCCAACGTTCCCTCAACTACGCCATCGTTGATGAAGTGGACAACATCCTCATTGATGAAGCCCGCACCCCACTGATAATCAGCGGCGCTGCCGAAGAAGCCACTGAAAAATACTACACCTTCGCCCGCCTGGTCCCTCAGCTCAAACGAGACGAAGACTACACCATTGAAGAAAAGGAACGCCAGGTCTACCTCACCGAACTTGGCATGACCAAGATAGAAAGATGGCTCCGCCGAGATGGCTTGCTCAAAGCCCCCAGCCTCTATGACCCGGCCAACTACAGTTTGACTCAATACCTGGAAAATGCCTTAAAAGCCAATGTGCTCTTCAAAAGAGACCGCGACTACATGGTCAAAGACGGACAGGTCATCATCGTTGATGAATTCACCGGCCGGCTCATGTTCGGTCGGAGATACTCAGAAGGGCTTCACCAGGCCATTGAAGCCAAGGAAAGAGTGAAAATTCAGCGGGAGAGCGTAACTCTAGCCACCATCACCTTCCAGAACTACTTCCGCCTTTACCAGAAATTAGCCGGTATGACCGGCACCGCTGCCACCGAAGCCGAGGAATTTCACAAGATTTATAAGCTTGAAGTTGTCGTCATCCCCACCAACAAAGATATGATTCGCATCGACAACCCCGACCAGATTTACAAGGATGAAGACACCAAATTCAAAGCTGTGGTCAGAGAGATCGAGACCTTCCATCAGCAGGGCACACCACTACTTATAGGCACCGTCTCCATCGAGAAATCCGAGCTTTTAAGCGACCTCCTCAAAAGAAGAGGCATACCCCACCAGGTGCTCAACGCCAAAAACCATGAAAAGGAAGCCGCTATTATCGCTCAGGCTGGACGCATAGGAGCCGTCACCGTCGCCACCAACATGGCCGGGCGCGGCGTTGATATCATCCTCGGCGGTAACCCTGCCGACAGTGACAGGAAGGAATGGCAGGAGGAACACGATAAGGTAATCGAGCTTGGCGGTTTGCACGTTGTCGGCACCGAGCGTCATGAAGCCAGGCGCATTGATAACCAGCTCCGAGGCCGCTCCGGAAGGCAGGGTGACCCCGGCAGTTCACGCTTCTATGTCTCTCTCGAAGATGATGTCGTCCACCGTTTCGGCGGCGACCGCGTCAAAGGCTTTATGGACTGGGCTGGCTTCGATGAAAATACGCCCATCGAACACTCCATGGTCAGCAAAGCCATAGAAAACGCCCAGGTCCGGGTTGAGGGCTACCATTTCGACATCCGCAAACACCTCGTTGATTATGACGACGTGGTCAACAAGCACCGCGAGGTAATATATGCTGAGCGAAGAAAAATCTTAGAAGGCGCCGACCTCAAGGCAAACATTCAGTCTATGATTCGAGACGAGATTGAAAAACTGGTAGCCGCCAGTTGCAGCCATGACCTTACAGAGACAGATTTCACCGGCTTAATCGAAGAGCTTGCCACCATCTTTCCCCTGCCACCTCAGATAAATCCTGAGGCTCTCTCTCGTATGAAACCAGGGCAAATCACTGAAAAGCTCATTGACTACGCCGAGCAACTGTACGAGCAACGTGAGAAAGAGCAAGGTGCCGAAAACATGCGGCTGCTGGAGAGACTGGTCATGCTACGGGCTGTAGACAGCCTGTGGATGGAGCATCTGACTGCCATGGACCACCTGCGCCAGCAGGCCGGCCTTCAGGCTATGCGACAGATTGAGCCCATAGTCGTCTACAAGAAAGAAGGTCACGCACTGTTCGAAAGCCTCATCGCCAGCATCCAGCACGATGTCGTCCACACCATTTACAAAGTCAGCCTCACCGTAAAAGAAGCGCCGGCCCAAAGGCAACCCCAGAAAGTCGCTGTCCCCGCCGGCAAAAAAGTCGGCCGCAACGAACCCTGCCCCTGCGGCTCAGGCAAGAAATACAAACACTGCTGCGGCAGGTAGAAGGAGGTGAGATTTGGAACGCAAATTCCATTTATTGATTTCTCCAAAGTTTTTCCCGAAAAGCCTGGAGTATGGCCTCTTTGGAGTGAGTGAGAGGAATTTGAATCAGCTTGCCAATGTTAGAAAAGGCGACATCGCATTCTATTATACCGCACACAAGGTCGGACCAAGAACTGAGGGCGTGATATACGGTCCGTTTGAAGTTATAAGTGGGGTATTCTTCAATGATCAACTCGTTTGGGCACCAGATCCCAAATATCGCAACAGGGATAAATATCCTTTCCGCATCAAAATCAAGTATCTTGAAGAACATGCTTGCTTAAATCCTGTACCCGTCCAAGCCTTTTGGGATCTAAGAGAAGAAGGAAAGATCAAGTCGATTATTGACAGTTCAGCTTTAATAGACAAGGCAGTATGTACCTTACTACACCAGGAAGGCATCCTCTTAATGCAAACCTTGCTACAGGCAAACCAGATCCCAGGAATAGACAGATCTCCTTATAAGGGACACGCTTTTCAGCAAAAGGAAATTGAGATTTTTAAAGCCAAAGGCAAAGATATTCAAGAATTGAACATGGAAGCATATTTGGAGGCATATCTCCTTATGAATCCTCAAAAACTTCACCAACTTGCAGGCTTCAACGACTTCTCCGGCGAAAAATACCAAGTTGCTATTTTAAACCAAGTAAGTACATTCATAGCTGGAGGAGCGATTGACATTGTCTGCCTATATAAAAAGCGGGTGCTTGATATATGGCTTACCCTCAGTGCTGCGGTCTTTGAACTTAAAAAGGGAGTAATTGATCCCTACTTCGTTGACCAACTTACAAGATATATTGAATGGACTGCCCGACTAATACCAGGTGCCAAGCACGAGATGATTAAGGGAATCATCATCGGCCGTGATTTCGGAAAGCAAATACATGCCAGAAATGCTGTCATTGAGAGAATTGCAAACCTCGACAAGATATATTCTTTAAGTTGTTATATATACCATCTCCGTGACAAAGAAATTACCTTCGAAAGATTAAAATAATACAGGAGTCAAAACATGCTTGACAGAGATGTGGTTGAAGATTTCCTCGACTGTGAATTGGAGGACATGGAAATCCCTGAGGACATCGACAAAAAGGCTCTTACCGAAGCTTTTTGCCAGTACACCGAGGACGATTACTACGAATGGCTCAAAGATAACTTTAAGTCATTCTTCAACCACGGCAACCCCGACTGGGAGTGGATAAGGGAGAAGATTCAAGCCTCACCAGTTGAGCATAAATAGTGCTCGATTGCACACAAATTATATTCAACAACAGTACGCCAATGAAAAACACCGCTATTGCCAAAGTATTCCAGGATATGGCTGATTTGCTGGAGCTTAAGGGGGAGAACGTGTTCAAGATTCGAGCCTATCAGCGGGCAGCCCGCACCATCGAGCACCTGCCTAAAGAAATAGAGATTATGCTCCAGGAAGGCGAGGATTTGCAAAGCATACCCGGTGTCGGCGAGGCAATAGCTAAGAAAACCGTTGAACTGGTAAATACCGGTAAACTGCGCGTCTACGAGGAACTTAAAGCCGAGTTCCCTGAAGGCATAACTACTCTACTCGAAATCCCCGGCATCGGTCCCAAGACAGCAAACAGGCTCTCTACCGAGCTGGGGATTAAGTCCGCGGACGAGCTGGAAGAGGCTATCAAAGACGGCCGGGTCGCCGGACTGTTCCGCCTCGGTGATAAGACCGCCGATAATATACTCCAGCAAATTCAAGCCCTGCGCCGCAAAGACCAGCGTATTCCCATAGGCGAAGCCCTGCCTGTGGTAGAAGAAGTTCTGAACGCCTTGCGACCTTTGCCCGGCGTGAAAAACCTGACCGCTGCCGGCAGCCTGCGCCGCTTCAGGGAGACGGTAGGCGATATCGACCTTATGGGCACCGCCAATAAGCCTGAGGAGGTCATCAATGCCTTCGTTAGCCTGCCTCAGATAAGAGAGGTACTGGCTAAAGGCCCAACTAAAGCCAGTGTCATTCTCCCCGGCGGCCTTCAAGCCGATTTAAGAATGGTGGAGCACGACTCCTTCGGCTCTCTTCTCCAGTATTTCACCGGCAGCAAGCAACACAACATAGCCCTGAGAACCAGAGAACAGAAAAGGGGACTCAAGCTGAGCGAATACGGCATAACTGACACCAGGACCAACAAGCTGGAGAAATTTGCCACCGAAGAAAAATTCTACCGCCGACTGGGACTCCAATACATCCCACCGGAACTGAGGGAGGACCAGGGCGAAATAGAACTGGCGGAGAAAGGTGCCATCCCCGAGCTTATAGCACTCTCAGATATAAAGGGAGACATCCACATCCACACCAACTGGAGCGACGGGCATGATTCCATCGAAGCTATGGCTCAGGCAGCTAAAGCCATCGGTTACCAGTACCTGGCAATCACCGACCATTCAGCCGGGCGGGGTATTGCCCATGGATTAAACGAGGAGCGGCTGCGGCAACAGATTGACGAAATCAAGCGGCTCAACGGGCAGCTCAAAGACATTCGTATCTTCACCGGCACAGAAGTGGACATTAGGGCCGACGGCAGCATAGACCTGCCTGAGAAGCTTCTGGCCGATTTGGACGTCGTTATCGCTGCTATCCACTCAGCCATGACTCAAAGCGAAGAGCAGATAACAAAGCGCATCCTGGGAGCCATAGAAAACCCGCACATTGATGTTATCGCCCATCCCACTTGCCGCCTTCTCGGCGAGCGAGAGCCAGTAGCTGTTGACTTGGAAGCCGTCTTCCGAGCTGCAGTCAAATACAATAAAGCTCTGGAAATAAATGCTATGCCCAGCCGACTCGATTTGAAAGATATCCACGTCTACCGAGCACGAGAGCTGGGCGTAAAGCTGGTCATGGGCACAGATGCTCACAGCACCACCCAGCTAGGTTTTATGCGCTTCGGCGTTGGCGTGGCTCGCCGTGGCTGGTGCCAGCCCGAGCACATACTAAATGCCAGGCCCGTACAAGAAATGTTGGCATTCCTCAGGAAAGAAGCTTAGACAAATGCCATCAAAAGGGGAATGGAATACTTCAACCTCCAGAGCTGAAGGCGATGCCAAGGCAATCGAGCATCTCAAACAAGCTGTAGCTGACGGCAAGCACTGGTATATAGCCCTGCTCGAGGCTATCAAGTTGTGGAAGAGCCCTGAGGAAGATTATCACGGTCGTCACTACCGGTACTTGATTGATGGTGAGGCCTTTGATTGGCTATTACTGGCAGAGCGTCTAAGCGACGAAATAAGCGAGTCCATTCCAGAAAAAGAAAGAATCGACCTCCTTTTCTTCGACCTGCCGCCATTGGAGCTGACCAGAGAGAAATTTAAGAAACTAATCGGCCCGGCTAAATATCGAGCTTATCTCAATTATCTCTACGGCATCCTCGTCGAGGAAAACCTGATTTCCGCTGTGGTTGACGAGATTCGAAAAGAAAGATGGGCATCAGGGTTAAATATGCATGAGGATATTCTTGATAAAGCATACTGCCGAATTTATGGTGCCAATCAGCAGTCTTTGCTCGACAGCTTCAGAAAAGAAAAACGATACCCAAAACGCAAATCTATGACTTTGAGTGAACTTAAGGAATTCACCTACTGGCTATTCAAATACCGAATAAAGAAGTGTGATAAGTCTCGCGTGGCCAGCGATACCAAAAAAGCCCTGATAAAAATGCAACGCAACCTAGCATCAAAGAAGCCATCCCCCTAAACAGACAACACGATTGAATACCCATCCCCAAATCCTAAATTCCAAGCATCAAATATCAAACAATATCAAAACTCGAAGAGCTAAATTCAAAACTATTGGCTTTTTGTCAGGATTGAGCTGAATATCTTCGTCAATTCCGTAGATTCTTTAAGAAGCTTCTCTTGCTCCTTCCTCGAATCGGGATTGCTTACTTCTATGAGCTTCAGCCAGTATCCACTCTCTTTAGCTTCCTTACGGCATATTTTGATTCTCATCAAGAAATCCTTCCTCCCTAATGCTTCATTTGCTTCTATATAATTCGCTCCTACAGAAGTTGCTGCCCGAACTAATTGTTTAGCAATTTCCCCTTCAATGATCGTCTTTGGTAATCCTTTGCAGAATCCAACTGCATGCCTTGCAAACTTAAGTGTCCTTTCCTCCAGGTCATATTGTGTTGAATTTTGATTTTTGGTCATTTGAATTTGTTTGTGACTTGGAATTTGGAGCTTGGGATTTCCATTAGCTAAACTGAGCCAGTTCCTGCTTCAATCTCAGCAACTTGTCTTTGAAGTCCTGAAGTTTGTCTCGCTCTTTGTCCACAACCGCTGCCGGCGCCTTGGCCACGAAAGCCGCATCTTTCAGCCTTCGCTCGAGGCGATCGATTTCCCTCTCAACTGTACTGATTTCGCCTTCCAAACGTTGCCTCTCAGCAGCCAGGTCAACCATGCCTGCCCAGGGTAAAACCACCTCCGCTTCCTTCAACACCAGAACCAGGGCTTTCTCGTCTTTTGCTCGCCGCTGGTTGCGACCCAAAACAGCCAGTGGCCGGGCTTTGGCCAATGTCTCGATTGCCTCAGACTGCGAAGATATAGCCGTCTGAAGCTTATCGGCATAGACACGGGCCTCAATCCATTTGCTTGCAGCCACCTTGTGTTCAGCCCGCGCATTACGTATAGAGCGAATGATTTCTATAACCGACTCCATCACTCGCTCAGCCTCGGGATTAATAAATTTCTTATCGGCAACTGGGTACGGTGCAATAATGATGGAAGCTGAATCAAGGTTTCCTCCGGGCAGGCGCTGCTTCAAACTCTGCCAGAGTTCCTCGGTGATGAACGGCATAAAGGGATGAAGAAGACACAGCGTCGTCTCCAGAACAAAGGCCAGTACAGACAAAGGTGAAGAATCTGACCGAGACAGGCGGATTTTGGCTATCTCAATGTACCAATCACAAAATTCACCCCAGAAAAAGTCGTGGATTTGCCGCTCAGCTTCCCCAAACTGGAAATTAGACATCAACCCATCCACATTTGAAACAAGGTGATTAAGCCGACTCAAAATCCAGCGGTCCTCTATCGGCCCTGGCCGCTTTACCGCTAACTGCGCTAATGCCCTACTTTCTATCGGCTTAGCTTCGAGGCTTTGAAAGACAAACCTGGCAGCATTCCACATCTTGTTAGCAAAGTTACGCCCAGCCTCCAATCTATGCGGGCCAAGATTGATATCATTTCCCGGAGAAGTGCCGGTGGTTACGGCAAAACGGAGGGCATCAGTGCCATACTCTTCTATAGCATCGGTGGGATTCAGAACGTTCCCCCGCATCTTGCTCATCTTCTCCCCCTTTTCGTCCCGAATCAGCCCATGGAGGTAGACGGTGTGGAAGGGAATATCAGCCGTATCTTCCAGTCCCATCATAATCATACGGGCAACCCAGAAGAATAATATGTCATACCCTGTCTCCATAACCGATGTGGGGTAGAAATACCTCAAGTCCCCAGTATCCTCAGGCCAGCCTAAAGTCGAATGCGGCCATAATGCCGAGCTAAACCACGTATCCAGCACATCAGGGTCCTGAACGATATCCTTGGAGCCACAATGGCTACAGGTTGAAGGCTCATCAACAGCTACCGTCAGCTCACCGCATTTTTGACAATACCACACCGGAATTCGATGCCCCCACCACAACTGCCGGCTGATACACCAGTCACGGATATTCTCCATCCAGTTGAGATAGACCTTGGTAAAGCGCTCCGGGACTATATCAATCCGACCGTCAGTGACAGCCTTGATTGCCGCCTCAGCCAGTGGCGACACCTTAACAAACCACTGTTTGCTAACCTCGGGCTCAATCATAGTCTGGCAACGGTCACAATGCCCCACTGAATGATGATGCGGCTCAATTTTTTCCAGCAGCCCAGCCTTCTCAAAATCAGCCAATACCTTTTGCCGACAGACAAAGCGGCCAAGCCCAGCATAAGGGCCAGCTTGTTCATTCATGGTCCCGTCAGGATTCAATATTTTTATAACCGGCAAGCCCTGCCTCTCCGACATCTCGAAGTCCACCGGGTCATGACCTGGAGTAATCTTAACCGCACCGGTGCCGAATGTAGGGTCAACAGCGCTATCAGCAATAATAGGGATTATCCTACCAATAGCTGGAAGAATGACCTTTTTGCCCACCAGAGCCTTGAAACGCCCGTCATCGGGGTTCACCGCCACTGCAGTATCGCCGAGGTAGGTCTCAGGTCGAGTAGTCGCCACGGTGACAAAGCCATCACCATCAGCCATGGGATAGCGAAGATAATACAGATTGCCTGTTACGTCTTTATGCTGGACCTCCAAGTCAGAAAGTGCCGTCTGACAGCGGGGGCACCAGTTTATAATCCGCTCTCCACGATAAATCAGGCCTTTTTTGTACAAACGGACGAAGGCCGTTCGTACTGCCCGGCTGGGCCCCTCGTCAAGAGTAAAGCACTCTCGAGTCCAGTCACACGAAGCCCCCAGCCTCTGATGCTGGTATGTAATTGACTGCCGTGATTTCTTCACCCACTCCCAGACACGCTCAATGAACTTCTCTCTGCCCAGCTTGTGTCGGTCCAATCCTTCTTCAGCCAACCTTTGCTCCACAACCACTTGAGTAGCGATTCCAGCATGGTCAACACCAGGCAGCCACAAGGTAGGCTCGCCTTTCATCCGGTGCCACCTTATCATAATGTCTTCCAGCGTAGCCGTTAGAGCATGCCCCAGATGAAGCTCACCGGTGACATTAGGTGGCGGCATAATAATGACGAAGGGCTTCTTTTTGTGGTCTATCTTTGGGGTGAAATAGCCATGCTCCATCCAGAAGCAATACCACTTCTGCTCAATCTGCCCCGGCTCATAAGCCTTAGCTATTTCAGTCATACCGACAAACCCCAGCTATAAAGTAATGCGACCCCTCAGGGTCGCCCACCACATTGCCTCCAAAACCCTAAACTACAACTATCTTTTGACCAAAAACTGGACTACCCTATCCAAAATCCTATCCGCCACTTCCCTCTTGGGCAAAAGGGGCAACTCCTCAATTTTGCCTTTACGGTCGATTATCACCACCTGGTTGGTATCTGCGCCAATGCCGCTACCTACAGCCGTAATGTCATTGGCAACGATAAGGTCAAGCTGCTTCTTCTCGAGCTTCTCCTTGGCATTAGCCACCAGATTTTCACTCTCGGCGGCAAAGCCAACCCGAAGGAATTTCCCCTTCACTTCCGCGAGAATATCGGGAGTCCTCTCTAGTTCCAGAGTCAAGCTGGGAACCTGCTGCCGCCTAATCTTGCTTTTAGAGACCTTCTTCGGTCGGTAATCAGCCACTGCCGCTGCCATAATCAAGGCGTCAGCTTTATCCACAGCCTTTTTCACCGCCTCATACATCTCCTGAGCCATGCCAACATTCACCACATCCATACCAACCGGTTTTGGAAGAGCACTCGGTGCACTAATCAGCGCCACCTGGGCGCCGCGGTCTCTAGCGGCTTCAGCCAAGGCATACCCCATCCTTCCTGAAGAGCGGTTGGTCAAGCAACGAACCGGGTCAACAGGTTCCTGGGTACCGCCGGCAGTGACCACAATTCGCTTGCCAGCCAGATCACCGCTTCTGCCTAACACTTGACGGATAGTACCTAAAATCTCGTTTACATCAACCAGGCGTCCTAATCCCCTCTTCCCTGAGGCAAGCCGACCGTAGCCCGGGCCAACGATAGTAAAACCACGAGCCTTCAGCTTGGCCAGATTATCCTGAGTAGCCTGGTTCTCATACATACTCACATCCATCGCTGGAGCCATGATAATCGGTGCCTTTGTCGCCAGCACCGTACAACACAGCATGTCATCAGCAATACCAGCAGCTATCTTGGCAATAATGTTCGCCGTAGCTGGAGCTATAACCACCACATCAGCAGCCTCGGCCAAAGCCACATGCTCCACACTGTACTCAGATGCCAACTCAAACATCTTGGTAACCACAGGCCTACCAGTGATGTTACGGAAGGTGAGCGGGGTTATAAACTCGGTTGCGGCTTCAGTTATAATAACCTCAACTCTAGCCCCCGCCTGAGTCAACTGGCTGGCCAATTCAGCAGCCTTATAAGCAGCAATGCTGCCGGTTACCCCTAACACTACAGTTTTATCTTTCATCTCCATATACTAATCCTTAACTTTATTCATTTCGTAAATCAGGCGCAAGCCTACAAGCGTCAAGTCAGGATTTACCACCTCGATCACCGGTGTTTCCCGAGCTAGAAGCTCAGCATAGCCTCCCGTAGCCACCACCTTTGCCTTGCCTCCCATCTCCTGTTGAATCCGGGCCACTATGCCTTCGATTAACCCGGCATAACCGAAGACTATCCCCGATTGCATAGCCGCCACGGTGCTCCTGCCAACAGCCCGCTTAGGATGAGTCAATTCCACCCGAGGCAGCGCAGCAGTCCGAGTAAACAAAGCCTCGGTGGCAATAGCAATCCCTGGTGCAATAGCTCCACCTAGATAATCTCCATCTGCAGAAACAGCATCAAAGGTAGTGGCAGTGCCAAGGTCAATGACAATCACCGAACCACCGTATAGCTGGTGAGCCGCTACAGCGTTCACTACACGGTCAGCGCCAACTTCCCTAGGGTTATCAAGACAAATTCGCACCCCTGTCTTAACTCCAGCCTCAACAACCAAAGGCAAAGCTTTTAAATAGCGACGACAGACTTCCTCAAAAACGCCTACCAACGTAGGAACAACGCTACATAGTATTGCGTCGGTGACCTGTGAAGCATCTATACCCTGGCGGTCAAAAAGGTTGAGCAGCAAGCTGGCATACTCATCTGGCATGCGATGAACTCCGGTGGCTACCCTCCAGGTGGCCTTCAACTTGCTACCATCAAAAACACCTATATTAATATTAGTATTGCCAACATCAACAGTTAATAGCATGACACTCACCAAACCTCAAGATGTCTCTCGCTGTTTAAGTCTCATTATCACCTTAGGCAAGGCTGGCAAAAGGTCACCAGCCAACATACCTGCATCCCCCATCTCTCGCCTGACTGCCTCCCCAGCCTCACCGTGAAGATAGACGCCACAAGCTGCAGCATCGAAAAGGGATAAGCCTTGAGCCACCAATCCAGCAATTGTACCGGTAAGAACATCGCCAGTGCCCGCCGAGGCTAATCCTGGATTAGCTATCTGGCTGATTCTAGCTCGCCCGTCAGATGCCGCCACAACAGTGTATGCCCCCTTAAGCACCACCACCTTTCGCCACTCCGTAGCTGCTTTCCGAACAATCTCCAAACGCTGCTTTTGCACCTCCTCTACCGAAACTCCAACAAGTCTGGCCATCTCACCAGGATGTGGCGTAAGTATAGCATCCTGACTTAGCTTCTGCCACCAATTTGGTAGCTGAGCCAAAGTGTTCAGGGCGTCAGCATCAAGAACCAAAGCTGGAGAGGAACTTTGTGCCAAACCAAACAGAGTAGATTTGATGAATTCCACAACTTGAGCCTTTTGCCCCAGCCCACACCCCATAAGTAAAACTTCGTAGCCCGGCAGCAACTCTTTTAGAACAGATACTGCTTTAGAAGCGATTATCCCGGCTTCACTCTCTGGGAGAGGGACATAAGTTACTTCCGTCAGTTTTGCCGCTAAAATCGGCTGAAGGCTTGAAGCAGTAGACAGGGTTACCAAGCCAGCCCCCACTCTAGCCGCCCCCATGCAAGCAAGATAAGCAGCTCCGATATAATTAATTGAGCCAGCAACTACCAGTACTTTGCCAAAGTCCCCCTTATTAGCACCAAGAGGACGCTTAGGCAGCACTGATTTAACCCAGTCTTCGGTGATTAGCTCGGTCGGTATATTTTCGGCCAGACTTGGTGGTATGCCGATATCAGCTATAATAACCTTCCCAGCTCTTCCGGCACCGGGAAAGCTAAATAATCCAGGCTTGGGATAACCGAGAGTTACAGTAGCATCAACATAAGGACAGCTTGAATCAACAGCCCCGGCGTCAGAATCGAGTCCTGAAGGCACATCCACAGCGATTACGAAAAGCTCGGGATTACTCTTCTTGGCCGTTACTACCCTGGTCAGCACTTCTTTAAACACACCCTTCACAGCTCCACTTCTGCCCGTACCAAAGACGGCATCGATTACCACTTCGGAAGAACTTAAGAGATTGTCCAACATGATGAAATCTTTATCCTGGTCAGCTTGAACAGTGGCTATATCGCGCTCCTGAGCTAGCGCCAGGTTCTTGTCACCGGCTGGGCGCCGGCTGCACAAATAAAGACTGACCTCAGCCCCCCAATCATCAAGATAACGGCCTACCACCAGGCCATCACCGCCGTTATTCCCCGGACCCACTATGACCAAGATATGCTTGCCAATAACACCGCCAATAAGCTTCTTCGTCTCCTCGGCTACAGCCCGCCCGGCATTCTCCATCAATGCTTCGGTGGTCAAACCGATGCTAGCAGCACTGCGGTCAATCTCCCGCATTTGCTCCGCAGTAACAACCTTCATAATTTCAAACCGCCTTCCACAAATATTACTTTTGCGCTGTGAACATCTCCAGCTCTCGGCTCATTGCCTGCCAATGTGTTCCCCGCCAGTAGATACGATGACAGGACGGACACTCCATATACAGGCTCTGCGTCTCAAAAACGTAAGGCGGGACTAAATCACGCACCTCGTCTTTATCCCTCTCCACCAGCCTTTGATTACACTCGAGACAAATAGAGAACGGTCTAAACTGGTAGTCCAAATCTAAAGCATCAGCAATCTGCCGCAATTGAGCCTTAGGTTCATCATCCTCAATGTGGATAGCCTTAAGTCTGCCACTGGTTACCAGCCGCCGTCTCATAATTTGCGTATCTTTAGTCAAAATCACCCTATTTTGTGCCAAGGCGACTTTGACCATCTTGCCATCATCTTCTTCCGTGAAAAGCAAAGCATCGTATCCCATTATCCTCAACCACTTCGCCAGTTTACCAACATTATTGTCAACTATAAACTTAATTTCCACAGCCTATCCCAGTCCAGCCACTAAATGGCCCTTAGGGGGTTAAAATCAACCTCGTAGTCATAGACATCAATGCCTTCTTTTCTCTTCAAATAACCTACGACGACATAAGTTAACGGGGTAGCTATGACTTCATAGGCAGACTTCACCAGCCAATGGCTCAAAATCATAATGCCCAGCACAGGAAATGACAGCACGCCCGCAAAAGCAATTGTTAGGACAATTAAAGTATCGACACCCTGTCCTACCAAAGTGGAGCCGATGGTTCTCGTCCACAGCCACCGGCCTTTGGTCAGTATCTTCATCTTGGCCAGGACGAAGGAATTGGTAAACTCGCCGGCGAGATAAGCTACAAAAGAAGCTAACAAAAAGCGAGGAGTGCTACCCAAAATGCGCTCATAGGCTGCCTGCGCCTCGAAGACGGATGCTGGGGGTAACAGCTTGCCTATCCAGATAGCTAACACCGCAATTAAATTACACAAAAAGCCCAGCCAGATTACACGCCGCGCCTGCTGGTAACCATAAACCTCCGTAAGCACATCGCCGATGATATAGCTCAGAGGAAAAATTATTATCGCTGCCGGTAGGATTATGCCACCAATGCTTATCTGCTTAGCAATTATGATGTTAGCCGTGATGAGACAGGTGACAAAGAGAGCCACTACTACTACAAATCTATGAGAAACGGTCATTGTGAAAGCCTTTGCACCCAAGCCAACCTAAAGCCAATGTCTACGACGAAAGAACCAGAGCATAGCCGCGGCAATACCGAACATGAGGAGGAGAATTATCCCCAAAGGCAGAAAACCCTCTATTTTCCCACCGGGCAAATGTACATTCATACCATAAATGCTAGCAATTAGCATAGGTGGCGTCATAATCGCCATGACAATAGTCAGCACCCGCATTATCTCCTGGATCCGATGCGAGGTCAGCCAGTTGCTGGTGTCTGCCAACCCATCCACTACCTCCTTGCAGTCTTCCAGACCATCCCAAATCTTGCGAATATGGTCAGCAATATCACCAAAATAGATGTCCTGGTCCTCTTTGAAGAAAGGGTATTCTTCCCTCTCCAACACCTCAACCACACTGATTTGAGGATGGATAATGCGACGGAACGAGATAAGGTCTCTCCGGACTAGCATGATTTCACGGACTGTCTCCGGAACCGGCCTGGCAAAAATGAGGTCTTCAACCTTTTCGACGTTATCTACCACCTTGTCAAGAATCGGGAAGCAGTAGTTAACCAGCCTATCCAGTATATGATAAAGGAGAAAACCCGAACTGCGACTCATATAGGCGTTACATATCCCCTCGTCAACATGGCACTCATTGAAAAACTTTGCCAGCGGCTTCAAATCACCCGACTTGTGGACAGTGACTATGTAGCTTTCACTGATGAAAATATCTACTTCACTGGGTGTGGTTACCCGATTCTCCTTGTTATATACAGGGAAATGAAGTACGATGAAAAGGTGGTCTGGATACTCATCGATTTTGGGACGCTGCACCCGGCTCAAGACATCGTCTAAATTCAGCGGATGAAATTTGAAGTTCCGAGCCAGATACTCAACATCCTGAGTAGTCGGCTTTTCGATGTAAATCCAGGTCAACTTGCCACAAGTAATCGAGTTCACATTTGAAGTCCTCTCTTCATTAACCAATGGCATTGACATGTTAGTCACCAAATATAAGAATCTTGCCCTATTTTACCACAATTTGAGGTCAACAAAGAGGAATAAATTGGAAGGTGCTTATATGATTACAGGCGCTAGGCCAAAAACGGGTAGTGGGTCATAAATCGGGCCAGGGGACACATATACCCTCTCCAAATCTCCCATAGGCACAGCCACCAGACCACCGAGGGGAGGATTGGCTTTATACAAATCTACAAGTTCATCTTTCCTCAGTATAGGCAGATTCTCCAAGTCCTTAATGCCAGATACCCTTGATGGCGCAATACCTGCCTTATCGAACCTGGCCTTGGTTGCCGGAGCCTTTTTATAAGCATGGGCAACTAAGTCCCTTAGTCTACCATCCAGATATTTTCGCCTCTCCTCACGGGACATCTTCTCCACGATCTCAATCGTGGGTATAGATTTTCTAGCACTCATTGCTCTCCTCCTCAGTGCTTAAAGCTAAATTATACAATCTAAAATCTAGCCAGTAAACCCTAAGCCCAAAAACTCATGATATTCCGGTAACTGAGATTTATGGCGCAATCATGCCTGTTCGGTAGCAGTTTATTTCGACACAACACGTGGGCCAACCTATCCATCAAAAACTAAGCAAGGGATCCTTCTGCTCTTAAATTAACTGCTTAGACTTGATAGATGGGCAATAAAAGGTTATAGTCTTATGCAATAGGCCCAGCCAATGGGAGAAATCAAAATGAAAAAACTAACTATCGGCAAAATCAGGGGCTTGCAGCAGATTTCGACGCCCGAAGGAATCTTCATAATCTGCGCCATGGACCATAGAGGCTCCCTCAAGGCTATGATTGAAAAGGAGCAACTTGATGACGAAGTTAATTATCAGGAAATTGTTGAACACAAGTTAGAATTATGCGCTGCTTTAGCACCCTATGCCAGCGCCGTCTTGCTAGACCCTAATTACGGTGCCGCCCAGTGCGTCTCTGGAGGAGCCCTTCCCGGGCACACTGGTCTACTGATCAGCACTGAAGCTACTGGCTACGAAAGTGCTCCCCAAGGGCGAATAACCACCTTACTCAACGGCTGGAGCATAGAAAAAATCAGACGCATGGGTGCCTCAGCAGTCAAACTCCTGGTCTATTACCGACCCGATTTGACTGAAATTGCCAATAGCCAATTAAAAACAATACAGATGGTGGCAGAGGAATGCCTAAAGTACGACGTTCCTTTCCTTGTTGAACCAAAAACCTATCCAACAAAGGGAGAAGATACCGGAACACCCGAATTCGCTGCTCGGAAACCAAGTTTGGTGATTGAAGCCGCCCGCCAGATTACGTCTTTGCCAATCGACGTACTTAAAGCAGAATTTCCTGCCGACCTGAAGCACGAAACAAGCAGTGCAAAACTTCTCGAGCTCTGCCAGCAATTGAACGAGGCTTCCCGAGTGCCCTGGGTTATCTTAAGCGCGGGCGTGGATTATGAAACATTTCGAAAAGAAGTGAAAATCGCTTGCCAGGCAGGTGCTTCTGGATTCCTCGGCGGCCGCGCTATCTGGCAAGAAGCTATACATTTTACAGACAAAAGGGAACGAGTAAAATTCTTAACAACAACTGTGGCTGACAGGCTAAAGGAGCTGGCCGAGATAGCTACAAAATATGCAGTTCCCTGGTACCGCAAACTTGGCTTTGAGGCTCATGAGTTAGCTTTGGTCCCAGAGAACTGGTACATGAATTACTGAAGAGGTAGAATGTCTCTCGATATCACACATAACCCATACCGTAGGACAAAAATAGTCTGCACTATCGGGCCGAGTACCAGCTCAGCCTCAATGATAAAAGAGCTACTTCAAGTTGGCATGGATATAGCTAGAATCAACTTCTCCCACGGCACTCATAAGGAGCACGCGAGCTACATAAGAACTCTTCAACAAGCAGCTAAGCAAGCCGGTGTACCGCTAGCTATAATGCAAGACCTACCTGGACATAAGAACCGAACTGGCAAGCTGAAGAAAGGTGCTATTGAACTTACAGAAAATACTGACTTTGTCCTCACCACCAAGGAAGTGCTAGGAGATGAACACAGAGTCTCTGTAGGTTTGCCCGACTTGCCCAAAAATGTCAAATCTGGAGATATGATATTCATTGATGATGGCGCCATAGAGCTAAAAGTAGTAGCCACAAGCAAAACTGAAGTCAGCTGCCAGGTAGTAACTGGCGGCAAGCTTGGTGAGGATAAGGGTATAAACATCCCCGGCATAACCTGGGACGCCCCCACAACCACCGAAGAGGACTGGAATCACCTCCTGTTTGGCTTGAAACATAATGTAGATTTCATAGCTTTATCTTTTATTAGAGAAGCCAACGATGTTATCAAGGTAAGAAACTTTCTCCAAAAAAGGAAAAAGACCCCAGCGCTTATTGCAAAAATTGAGAGGCGCGAAGCTCTGGATAACCTCGATGAAATACTAGAAGCCACTGATGGCGCTATGGTCGCCCGTGGCGACCTTGGTATCGAGATCCCCATACAAAGGGTGCCCATAGTTCAAAAAGAGATCATTCAGAAGTGCAACCGCTTGGGGAAACCGGTTATTGTAGCTACTCAGATGCTAGAGTCAATGGTAAATGCACCACGACCTACCCGAGCTGAGGTCACCGATGTAGCCAACGCCATCTTCGATGGCGCTGATGCTCTCATGCTGTCAGAAGAAACCGCTGTTGGTAGCTACCCAGTAGAAGCCGTGTCTATGATGTCGCAAATTGCTTTAGAGGCAGAGACAGCTTTACCGTACGAGGAAATTCTGACCAACAAAGGCAAAGACCTCCAACCTCAAACTGACGATGCCATAAGTTACGCTGCCTGTCATGCTGCCCACCAACTTGGGGCAGCAGCAATCATTGCCTTCACTTCATCAGGAAGCACTGCACGACGTGTCTCTAAGTATCGCCCAAGAGTGCCAATTTTAGCTATTACCCCTAGTCAAGTAACCCAGAGGCAATTGTCACTATCCTGGGGAGTACGCGCCTTTCAAATTCCCGAGCCTTCAAAAATAGCCGTATTATTCGCCCGAGGAGCTAGAGTAGCCAAACGAACTGGATTAGCTCAGGATGGCGACCTGGTTGTTATCACTGGAGGTGTGCCTATAGGCATTTCCGGCAGCACCAATCTATTGAAAGTGGAAAAAGTAAAATGATTGCCACGGTGACTTTGAATCCGAGCTTGGACAGAACAGTTACCGTAGAGGAGTTGGTGGTAGACGAAGCCAATCGGTGGACTAGCTTGCGCCGAGACCCCGGCGGCAAGGGAATCAATGTCTCCAGGGTCATTCACGAACTAGGTGGTGAGACTGTTGCCTACGGTCTCATCGGCGGTATTGACGGCGAAGCACTAAAGCACCTCCTTAAGCAACATGAGGTCCCCTTCGACTTTACCTCCATTAAAGGCGAAATAAGGAGCAACTTTATCATCACTGATTTGAAAACTCGCCGCCAAACTAGAATTGACGCTCCAGGACCACACATTTCCAGAGACGAACTCGGAAAGTTAATAGACAAAATAACACGCATCAAACCAAAACCTGATTTCCTTGTCTTCGCCGGCAGTGTTCCCCCCGGAGTGCCTGATGACATCTACCGACAACTAATAGAGGAGGCTCGAAAGAGCGGCATAAAAACCGTGCTCGATTCGGATAATAAATGGCTGAAAGAGGGAATAAGAGCTAAACCAAATGTCATTAAACCAAACGTGCATGAAGCTGAAGAGTTGCTCGAAGTACACTTAAGAGATGAAGCAGCAATTATTGAGGCGGTGAAGGCACTAATTACCAAAGGCATCGAGGTTGCGGCAATTTCCCGAGGCAAGGATGGGCTCATAGTCGCCAACGGGGAAAAGATTCTAAAGGTAATACCGCCTCAAGTAGAGGTTCGTAGCACTGTAGGTGCCGGTGACTCAACTATCGCTGGGCTGGTGCTAAAACTAAGCCAGGGGCATGGGATTGAGGAAGCCTCTCGTTGGGCAGCAGCGGCAGGAACAGCAGCCACCTTAACCCCCGGTACCGAGCTTTGCCGCCGGGAGGACGTAGAAAGACTTCTCCCTCAAGTTAAAGTAGAAAGACTATGAAATTTAGAGGCTTGCCCGACTGTGCCCAGTCACACGTGAGTGGCAATTCTACAAGGGGGAAATCACAATCTACGCTAATCCGTTAATTGGGCTGTCAACTCAACCAGGTTAGTCAAGGATCTCCTACACTTCGTTTGTCGTTTCCTATCGAGATGGAAAGCTTTGATACCTACCTCCCTTGGGGCGACAAAATCAAATTGCCAGTTATCGCCAACATGAACTACCTGCCCAGGCTTAACCCCCATCGTCTGACACATTTTCAAGTAAAATTCGGATGTCTTCAGCTGCTTGTAATCTGTTAGCGAGGAAAAAATCCTGGTGAAGTAAGGCTCAATGCCCTGAAGAAGATGACTCAGAAAATCTCGTGTTGACCCAGAGGCTACAACGAGTTTATACCTTCCACTTAAAGACGCCAGCACCTCTTTGACTTCAGGATAATAGCAAACTCTGCTGCTACATTTTTCCATAACTGGGTCAGGGATGCCTAAACCAAGCTTATCAAACCAATATCGCACATCATACCATTCCAACCTCTGGTCACCTACTTTCCCGTATTCCTCTTCCACAATCTTTCTGGCCTGTTCGAAATCTATGCAATTCCTCTCAGCATAGTGTTCAGGAATGGCTTCGAACCAGACGGCATAGCTGAAGTCTGGAGTTACCAGAGTACCTTCGACATCAAAAGAAACTACTTTGACTTCGTTGAGGTTAACCATTTGGATTATCTTAGTACTGAAATGGGAACACCTGCTTCCAATTTCTCAAATATTAGCATTTCATAAATTAAGAGTCTATTATTGGAAATTTCGTCCCGTAAAGTTTAAAATTAACAGAAGCAAACATGATGGACTTAAATTATCGAATCGCCAAACAGAAATTAGCCGATTATTCTTTTGAGCTAGGGCCAATAAGACCGCCTAGTGAAGCCTATTCATTATTAATAAGGGCAACTAGAAACTGTCCATGGAACCGATGCCAATTCTGTCCCGTCTATAAAGGACAAAAATTCGAACTTAGACCGGCTGAAGATATAATCAAGGATATAGAAACAGCCAAAGCCATCTCCGACGAGATAAAGGAGCTTATCTGGAGAATGGGCTATGGCGATCGACTCAGGGATGTGGCTGCAACAATTTATAACGGATATCAACATAATGCCAGCATCCGCAATGTGGCTCTATGGCTCTGGGCAGGTGGCGAATCTGCCTTTCTTCAAGATGCCAACACCGTGATAATGAGGACGCCTGACTTAGCCAGAGTAGTATCCTTCCTAAAACAAGCTTTCCCCGAACTGAAATGGATAACTTCCTACACCCGTTCAAAAACTGCCGCCAAGAAGTCGCTAGAAGAATTGAAAGAGCTCAAAGATGCCGGGCTTTCCCGATTACACATCGGGCTGGAAAGCGGCTCTAACCTTGTACTCAGTTATGTGGAAAAAGGAGTCACTGCTGAGGAACATATCGTAGGCGGCAAAAAGGTGAAAGAAGCTGGCATTTCATTATGTGAATATGTGATGCCCGGACTTGGTGGCAGGAAAATGTCATCAGACCACGTTATCGGGACAGCCACGGTTCTAAATGAGATTGACCCTGATCATATCAGATTACGCACCCTCCATATCCATCAGGGCGTGCCTTTGTGGTCAAAAGTAGAAGCCGGCGATTTCGAACTCCAAACAGAAGACGAGGTGGTAGAAGAAATAGGCAAACTCATCGAAAAGCTCGAAGTCACCAGCGAGCTTAAGAGCGACCATATATTGAATCTCCTACCAGAAGTAGAAGGTAAATTCCCAGAAGCCAAGCCGGCATGTCTGGCTACGATAAACAGATATTTAGCATTACCGCCCCAAGAAAGGCTCAATTTCAGGCTGGGCCGAAGAGCTGGCTATTATGAAAAACTAGATGACCTTTATGACGCTTATAAGCATCAGAAGGTTGACGAAGCTATCAAGCGTATTACCTCAGAAGCCCCAGACTGTGTCGACGAGGTGATCCTTCAGCTAAAGGCAAGTTTTATTTAGAAGTAAGTATCTTATGTCAAGTAAAGGTTTCCTTAATCTCAATCGTTTCAAGTCAAGCAAGGCAATAAAGCAGCAAACGAAGCGGCGAGCAGACAATAGTAGAAATAAACCATTAATACCGAGAAAGGTAAATACATGAGAAAATTCGGATTTTTTTTGGCCATGACTATTGTGCTTATTACCCTAACCGTGGGATGCGCTAAGGGTGAAATTAAAGAAGGAAAAGGCACTACAGTTAGCGGTGACTTTATTGACGGACAATCGGGTGGTGACGCAGAGACGTTAAACTGGATTCTAGCTGCTGATGCTACTTCTTTTAGCTATGTGGGACACACTCTGGACTCGCTAGCAACTTACGATAACCAGTGGAATCTCCAACTACGTTGCTTGGCTAAGGATATAGAGGTATCACCTGACGGCTTGGTTTACACCGTAACTATCAGAGGTGACCTCAAATGGAGCGATGGCTCACCGGTTACTGCTGAGGACTATGTATATACCTTAAAAAATCTTATGTTCTCGGATTGGCTCAACTATCCCTATAAGAGCGACTGGCAAGAAGAGGTGGACGGTAAAACTATCTTTGTTACACCGCAAGTAGTAAATGATACGACCTTCACTATAACGCGCCAGACAGTTTATCCTGAATTTATCTACACAATTTATAACTTGACACCTTACCCCAAGTATATAGCCGTGAATTATGAAGGTAACGTTGAAGCTTTCACGCAGGCACCAGAGTTTAATAACTTGACTTATACGGGTAATCTCGGCCCGTATCGCTTCAAAGAATGGGTCAGGAATGATAGATTTGTAGTGGAGAAAAATCCTGACTATTATCTGGGCAAAGACATAGGCGCTCCATATTTTGGACAATATATCATCAAACTTTTCAACAGCCCGGCCACAATGCAGGCGGCTCTGGAAGCGGGTGACATAACTGAAAGCGGAATTGAACCAGCCGAGGTGAATAGGTTCAGGTCTATGCCAAATATTAAGGTATATACTATCCCCACTACTGGCTATTGGCTCCTGGCTTATAACCAGAGGGCTAACGGTTGGGAGGGGCTCAAAGACAAAACGGTGAGACAAGCCCTGTCGATGGCAATAAGTAAGCAAACGATTAGTCAGGCAATTTTACTCGGTTTTGCTGAACCGGCTTACAGCTTTATCCCTGCAACCTCCCAGTGGTATACGGATAAAGGGGTCGCTAAATATGGTGTTGTACCTCTATACGATAAACAGAAGGCCGCTGAATTACTTTATCAGGAAGGCTATGGAATTAAAGAAAATGATGGCACCATAAAAGTAACTAACAAGGACGGCACACCACTTAACTTAGTTCTCGTTGTCAGCACGGGGAATAAACAGTCTGAGGATACGGCTTTTTCTATACGCAAGGATCTTTTGGCGTTGGGCATAGAAACCGAAATCAAACTGATACCCTGGGCAACCCTTTTAAGACAATACGTTATGAATACTGTCCCAGGCTCAAAGCAGGAACCGGCATACAATAATGGCCTTGATGCACTTAGCCAGCAATCCTGGGACTTAATTTTAATGGGGTTCGGTACCAATTTACTGTCGCCGTCCGGAAGTCATGTCTTTTTTACATCGGGAGGTGGCCTTAACTACTTTGGCTATTCAAACCCTGAAGTGGATGAACTATTCAATCGGGTCAGGTCCAAAGAGGCACTGGACAAGAACGTGAGACAACAAATCTACGCCGAAATGTCTCGAGTGCTATCAGAAGAGCAGCCCGTAGACTTTCTGGTTTTTAATCGAGCTAATGTCGGTTTTCAGAAAAATGTCATGAGAATAGAACCTGGTATAAATATGGGTTATAACTACTACATGTGGTATTTCGAACCTGCAAAATGAGGCTTGGCCTAAAAATACAAAACGTTTCCTATTAGCACAATCCTCTGGTATTCTACAATCATGGGGAGAAGCTGGCTCAGAGACTACATAATTAAAAGGCTCCTCTACTCTGTAATTATTGCCTGTGGTATATTAACCATCACATTCGTCCTGGTCAGGGTCGGCCCCAGTTCGCCGGCCGACAAATATCTGGCCAATATAGCTGCCCGTGGACAGGACGTCTCACAGGTAATAGCCGCCATCGAAGCTAGATACGGCGTTGATAAGCCCATATTCCAGCAGTATGCAGACTATATGGGCAACCTGTTCCGAGGGAACTGGGGCTGGTCTTTCAGTACCTCGATGCCCGTAATTGAGCTAATCAAGACCCACTGGATTTATTCCTTTCAACTCATACTGTTGAGCAGTCTCTTCGCTGCTTTCCTTGGCGTCTTAATCGGCATTTACTCGGCGGTCAAACAATACACTAAAGTTGATTACGCCTTCACCTTTTTCTCCTTTATCGGAATATCAATACCCAACTTCTGGCTTGGCATCATGCTCATCTTAGTCTTCTCGGTGAGACTTGGATTGTTCAAGACATACTATGACACCACCTTGCCCCTTTTCTCCCTCGACAATCTAAAAGCGCTGGTGCTGCCCGTTATAACCTTGGGCACAGGGATGCTAGCTGGCTATGTCAGATATACCAGGTCAGCAATGCTGGATAACTTGAGAAAGGCGTTTGTCACCACCGCCCGAGCCAAAGGCTTGCCCGAGCGAACTGTCATCGGCAAACACGTCTTCAGGAACGCTTTGCTGCCCCTCGTCACCATAATAATGTTCGATCTAGGCAGCATTGTTTTCGGTGGAGCTTATCTCACTGAAATTATCTTCGGCATACCCGGACTGGGGCAAATATCCTTTAATGCCATCTTTGCCAATGATTATCCCGTAGTAGTAGCTGTAACCATTATCGGGACATTTATAGTGCTACTGGTCAACTTGGTGACTGACGTTACCTATACTTATCTTGACCCAAGGATAAGATATGACTGAAAGGCTACGAGATATAGTTAGAAGGACCAGCCAACACTTGCGCAGCAACGCACGGCTGATTAACTATTACTGGCAAAGGACACAAAGAAACAAGCTAGCCGTCTTTGGCTTGGCTTTCATAATCTTCTTGGTTTTATTGGCTGCAATCGGCCCCTTCTTTACCCTGGACCCGACGGCGGTCAATTTCGAAGAAAAAAACATGCCACCCGTGGGCTTCACCATTGAGCAATCCGTCTATAACATAGAGACTGATGAATTTACTACGAAAGAAATCCCTGGAACTTGGAAGCATCCCCTGGGCACAGACAGCAAAGGACGCGACATGCTGGCAATGATAGTCTCCGGGGCCAGAGTGTCTTTACAGGTTGGCCTCATCGCCACCGGCATAGCCATAATCCTGGGAACGATTATCGGGGTAATGTCAGCTTATCTAGGCGGCTGGGCAGATAACGCTCTGATGAGATTCACTGACGTTATGATGACCTTCCCCTTCTTCCTACTGTTGGTGCTCATAGTCTTCATTTTTGGCCCAAGTCTGGTTTTCATAGTGCTGGCAATAGGACTGACCGGCTGGACAGGCACTGCCAGGTTGATTAGAAGCGAAGCTCTATCGCTTAGGACACGAGAATTCGTCATTGCCGCTAAAGCCTTAGGCGCCAGCGATAACAGAGTCATCTTCCGCCACCTCATACCCAATGTCATCAGCCTCATTATAATCATAGCCACATTATCTATCCCAGGGGTAATTTTAGCTGAAGCCGCTTTGAGTTTTATAGGTTTGGGCGATCCCACAGTGTCTAGCTGGGGGATAATCTTGGAAGCCGGGCAAACTAGCCTCAACACCGCATGGTGGGTGGCTGTGGAGCCAGGGATCATGCTTTTTCTAACAGTTCTGGCTTTTAACTTTTTGGGCGATGGACTGAGAGACGCCTTCGACCCCAAGAGCAACATGTAAAAAATCCAATGGACAATATCATCCTGAAGGTTAGCAGTTTGAAGACGTACTTCTTCACCCGCCGTGGTATAGTCAAGGCGGTAGATGGCGTTAACTTTGAGCTCAGGCGCGGTGAATGCCTCTGCCTCGTCGGTGAATCTGGCTGCGGCAAGACAGTGACAGCGCTATCTATTTTGCGCTTATTTGATAGCCCGCCAGGGAAAATAGTAGATGGTCAAATAAGCTACGACAGCTTGGACCTAGCTGAATGTTCCTCAAAGCAACTGAGGCAGATTAGAGGTAAAGATATCGCCATAGTCTTCCAGGAGGCACAATCCGCCTTGAACCCGGTATTGACTATAGGTGACCAAATAATCGAGCAAATAAAGCTTCACCTGCCATTAGATCACGGCAAGGCTAGAGACAGGGCTATGACCTTGCTCAACGAAATGGGCATACCCTCGGCAGAAGGAGTGATGAGCTACTATCCCCACCAGTTATCTGGCGGTATGAAACAGAGGGTACTGATAGCTATGAGCCTGTCCTGCAACCCGCAAATCCTCATCGCTGACGAACCAACCACCGCCGTAGATGTAACCATAAAGGCTCAAATACTAGACATATTTCGCGAGCTAAAGGCCAGGAGACAAATGTCTACCATCTTCATAACCCACGACCTAGCAGTGGTGGCTGAAATAGGAGATCGAGCCGTGGTCATGTACGGGGGTAAAGATGTCGAGACAGCACCGGTCTCCGAGATAATCAGTAATCCGAAACATCCATACACTTCCGGCTTAATCGAATGTCTGCCCGATGTCTCCAAAACTGCAGACAGGCTGGCATCAATTCCTGGAACAACACCCAACCCCCTCGAAATGCCTCAAGGTTGTGCCTTCCACCCCAGATGTCCTAAAGCAACAAAAATCTGCAGACAGCAAGAGCCATCAGAAATTATCATTTCCAAAGAACACAAGGTAAGCTGCCACTTATACACATGAAACACATGCTGAATCACAGGTTATTACAAATAAAAAATCTTAAAAAGTATTATCCGGTAACTGCCGGACTATTCTCCCGGCATATTGGAGATATAAAAGCTGTAGACGGGGTAACTTTCGACATAGCAGAAAGGGAAATCCTCGGCTTAGTAGGAGAGTCAGGATGCGGCAAATCAACCCTGGGCAAAACAATTCCGAGACTGGAGGAGCTAACCAGCGGAGAAATCCTGTACAGAGGAAGCGATATTACTAAGCTAGACAAAAGGGGGCTCCGGGAACTAAGGAAGGAAATCCAAATAATATTCCAAGACCCCGATGCCTCACTCGACCCCAGAATGACTGTTGGTGATTCTATATGCGAACCCCTGATTGTCCATAATATTGGCGATGAAAAGAAACGAATGGAAAGGGTGGCGGAGTTAATGGAGCAAGTTGGGTTGGAAGCCAGCCAAGCTAACCTGTATCCACATGAGTTCAGCGGCGGTCAAAAACAGCGTATCGGCATCGCTCGTGCCTTAGCTATGAACCCAAAGCTCATCATTGCCGATGAACCGGTGAGCGCCCTAGATGTATCCATACAAGCTCAGATTCTAAACCTGATGATGGACATTCAAGAAAGGTTGGGGTTAGCTTATTTGTTTATCGCCCATGACCTATCCGTGATAAAGCACATGGCCCACAGAGTAGCCGTAATGTACTTGGGAAAAATCGTTGAGCTAGCCAGCAACAAGGAAACCTTCGACAATCCTCTCCACCCCTACACCGAAGCGCTGCTTTCAGCAGTCCCCAGTTTCAAGCCAAAAGACAAAGATAGAATATTATTGCGTGGCGATGTGCCTTCTCCCCTAAACCCACCACCCGGCTGCCACTTCCACCCCAGATGCCATCGGGTGCTACCAATCTGTAGTCAAGAAGAACCCAAACTAGCCGAGGTAATCCAAGGCCACTTCGTCGCCTGCCATCTGTACAGGTAGCCATGTCCCCCTTGAGGTCACACTTCTATCAAACCGTTTAGAGAATTTGAATTTCGATATTATTCAGGATTTCTTGTCGTAATGGGCGAGATTAAAGTCCCGCATCACGATTTGTCAAAGACGGCACCTACAACTCCTTAATCATATAGTCGCCATCCAACTCATAGCCACATTCAGAGCGAAAATATTCCCTGGCACCAACGCCACTGATGATGGCTATCTTCTGAGCTTGAAATTCGTCTCGGGCAATTCGTTCAGCTTCCTTGAGCAACTCTGCACCAAGACCTCTATGCTGAGCTGCCCCAATTCGTTGCTCCCCTAGAGGAACTTCAGAGCCAAAGACATGTAGTTCCCTGACCATAGCTAAGTCTCCATTGCCAACCACGGAAGAGCCGACCCTCATACGGAGCAGGCCAAATAGAGTCTCTCTCTCGTCTTCAAAGGAAAGAAACACTTCCTTTCCACCAGATGCCTCATAATCAGACCTTTTTAGATGCGGCTCGCCGATTTTCCAGCCATCCCTTAAGCGATGCCCATATTCCCGGCAGCGGATGCAATTACACCGAACGCCAATCTCCTCCATACGCTTCTTCAGCACACTCCTCAAAGCTAAATCTTTACAGCCAGCAACGATGAATTTACTGGGAATATCGCGCATCACCCGGGGGATCCTAGCATAGCCAGGAACCAGAGCTTTAATGTCTATCATTAAATCCACCATCTCATCCATCGCATAAGGCTGATAGCGGTCATCTCTGTACCATGTCTCAAGCTCGGTGCCAGCGACAACCAGAGTCGGATAAAGTTTGAGCCCATCAGGCTTGAAATCGTCATTATCGAAAAGCTCCCGAGACAACTCCAAGTCGTGCTCTGAAGTTGAACCAGGCAATCCCGGCATCCAGTGATAATAAACCTTGAAACCGTAGTCTTTCAGTAACTTGGTAGCCCTCACTACCTCAGCTACACTATGCCCTCGTTTGACCAGCCGATAGATGTCATCGTCCAGTGTCTGCACTCCTAGCTCCACTCTAGTAGTGCCGAATTCCAGCATCCTTTTGACCTCTTCTTCCCGGCACCAATCGGGTCTGGTTTCAATGCACAGCCCCACACATCTATATTCGGCAGTTTCATTCATCTGCTTGGCCACTTCCAAACTAGGAGACTCGCTGCCATTTAAGCCATCATAACAATCCTTTATGAATTGATATTGATACTCCTTAGGATAGGCCAGGAAAGTGCCCCCCATAATAATGAGTTCCACCTTGTCGGCCGGATGTCCCATGTCTGAAAGAATCCTCAACCTTTCCTCAACCTGTCTTTTGGGCTTATAATTGCACAGCTTAGCTCTGAGCACTGCCGGCGATTCCGATGTATAGCTCTTAGGTGCGTCGGGAAAAGTAGGACAATAAATGCATTCACCAGGACACCCTATTGGCTTGCCCATGATGGCCACCGGTGTCACCCCGGATATGGTCCTTGAAATTTTTTTCATATTGTGCTTTCCTTAAACATGTTAGAAGCCTTTTAGGCTTATTAACCACCAGCCAATGTAGCTGCGACCTTTTAAGGTCGCTCTAGGGTCGAGGTTCAGCGAGGCTAAAGCCTCGCAACTACAGAGCATGCCATAACAAAGTTTACCAAATTCGTAGCTATGACAACAAACAGGGAAGTCTTCGATGAGATAGCTGAGAGCTGGTACCGGCTCAGACATTGGTCTCGCTTCACTAAAGAGCTTGAGGAGATGGCGAGCAGATGGTACAAGGGCAAGTTCCTGAATGTCGGCTGTGCTCATGGACCAGACTTTCTGCCCTTCAAAGACAACTTCGAGCTATGGGGGGTGGACTTCTCTACACAGATGGTCAAACTGGCACGGAAATATGCCAACAAGTTCAAATTCGAAGTCAAACTGGCAGTAGCTGATGCCACTTCCCTACCATATCCCGATAACACCTTCGACTGGGCAATAGCAGTAGCCGCTTACCACCACATTCAGGGAGACAAACAAAGACAGAAGGCTTTCCAAGAACTCAGGCGTGTCCTGAAGCCCGGAGGCGAAGCCTTCATCACCGTATGGAACCGATGGCAATCAGGCTTCTGGCTAAAAGGCAAAGAGGTTAATGTACCCTGGAAATCGAGGGGCAAAATCCTTTACCGCTATTACTACCTCTTCTCCTATCCAGAGCTCCGCAAACTGCTAACCGAAGCTGGCTTTGAAGTCATCATTATGTTACCGGAGAAATCTTACCGCTTCCCACTCAAGTTTTTCTCCCGTAATATATGCGCCCTGATTAAAAAATAGCAATCTTAAGCACGCAATTTGGAAATTTTAATTTTGAATTTGTTTAGGACTTAAATATTAGGATTTAGGATTTCTCCACGGGAGCGGGCATTGGTGAGAAAAGGCAAATACTATGAGCCTGACTTTGAACTCCCGGAGTCTTCCACTGCCCCTATCTCTTCCGGAGCCGTAGACAGAGCGATAGGCAGAAAAGCTTCAACTAGCTTCGGGTCAAACTGAGTGCCGGAGCATCGCTTTAGCTCATCCAGCACCTTCTTATAGGACAGAGAATCACGATACGGACGAGATGAAGTCATAGCATCGAAGGCATCAGCTATCGCCAAAATGCGGGCTTCGATAGGAATAGCCTCACCTTTTAACCTTGATGGATAACCAGTGCCATCCCATCGTTCATGATGATGAAGAATAGCTGGCAAGCAAGAAACTAAACTGATCACATGACCAACTATAGTTGCTGACAACTTAGCATGTGATTGAATCAATTCCCATGTTTCAGCCTCAAGCTTGCCGACTTTATTTAGCACTTCGTCGGGGATGCCTATTTTGCCGATGTCATGAAGCAAAGCTGAAGTGCTGATTACAGCCACTTTTTCCGAGGGCAAACCAATAGCCTCAGCCAGAGCTACAGCATAACTGCTCACCTTCCTTGAATGTCCATATGTAAACGGGTCTCTAGCTTCAATGGTTGCTGCTAAGGCATATATAATGCTCAAAGCCTCCTTTTCGGTAGCTGCGCTCATCTCAGCCGTCTCAGTCAAAGAAGGCAGCATCTTAGATGCAACACATGTCCGATTGCCTCCAGTTTGCTTAGTGTAATAAAGTGCCTTATCAGCAGCATTGATGAGTTCGTCAGATGTTACTCCATCGCTGGGCCAGGAAGCTAAGCCGAGGCTGGTGGTTATCCTCAATTTTTTATTGCGCATTTCGGTAGCAATCTTTCCCCGAACTCGTTCGGCTACAACAAAGGCGTCATCAGCCTCTGATTGAGGTAAAAGAACGGCAAACTCATCACCACCATAGCGAAAAGCAATATCGATGTTCCTTATCGACTTCTCTATCAACTGCCCGATTTGAGCCAATATCTTATCACCAGCTATATGTCCGTGCTTGTCATTGTAAGCCTTGAAGAAATCGAGGTCGAGGAAGATTAGAGACAGCATGCCGCCATGGCGAGAATTCCGGTCAATCTCTTCTCCTAGACGCTCATCAAAATGGCGGCGGTTGAACAAACCAGTGAGTTCGTCAACACGAGCCCTCTGCTCAGCTTTAGCATAAAGCCGACTATTTTCAACAGGCACAGCAATCTGAGAGGCTAGGCGTTCCAGAAGGTGAACCTGACCGGGAGCGTAAGCATTTGGCCGATGACTGGCGACAATCAAGCTCCCTATAGCCTCCCCTTTCACCACCAGTGGCAGGTAAACAATTGACCGAATCCCCTGCTTTAAGTGAGCGTCGCCGGTCCGAAACCTCCTGTTTTTTGCCAGGTCGGGCTCAAATAAAGCCTTTTTGCGCTTAGATACCCATTCAGTACCTGTGCCTTCGAGTGGTATCTTTTCCCCCGCTTGCCACGCTGAGCCCACTTCCGTGGACAAAACCTCGAAATGAAGCTCGTCACCTTCTATCAGGACAATCGTCGCCCAGTCGACATCAATCACATCTTTAAGTTCAGCGATAAACGCACCGTACACCTCTCCTATGTTTAAACTGGAAGTAATGACTGTGGCCAGCCAGTTAATCAGAGATAGTTCTTGCTCCCGCTTTCTGAGCTGCTCCTGAAGATATTCCTTCTCCAGACTTGTTGCTACCTGAGCGGCGACGGTCTCAACTAAATTGACATCCTCAAGCGGGTACTTGCCAGATTCC
>Ga0315280_10000925_pt1 | contig 53002 bp, 53 predicted proteins | sample YL17G06_40_MG_FD_203697 | JGI IMG/M metagenome (GOLD analysis project Ga0315280, IMG submission 203697) | Sediment microbial communities from Yellowstone Lake, YNP, Wyoming, USA - YL17G06_40 | ecosystem: Environmental > Aquatic > Freshwater > Lake > Sediment | place: USA: Wyoming | collected... | reverse complement strand
ATTTCAGCTCCCCTGCATTGAATAAGCTCAAAAATGAGCTTATTGGTCAAGAAATACTCATACATCCTCTACGGCCAATGCACAAGAAAACAACACAAGAATGCTAATATCGGGACAACCCCGCGCGTTACCAAGCAGTCTATTCACTTAATCTAAGGAGGATAGCAACGATCGTCGCTGAGTCTTACGCCATATTCAAAATACTCACCGGCCATTGCGCCGGGCAGTCCACTCTAACTGACTGTGAAACCTTTTTCAACCTCTTTACGCCTGAAATTGGTGTCTAAGGAAATTCACGCCAAGGGAATCCTGAGAGATGCGGAGAAGAATCGTCAAGATAAATGAAGAACTCTGCAATGGATGTGGGAAGTGTGTAGTCCCCTGCGTTGAGGGGGCTATCACCATAGTCAACGGTAAGGCCAAGGTGCTGAGGGAAGAGCTCTGTGACGGCCTCGGCTATTGCGTGGGGATATGCCCCACCGGCGCCCTCACCGTCGAGGAGAGGGAGACAGTAGACTTCAATCAGAAATTGGCGGAAGAGGCGAAGTCGAACAGGCAGATGGTCGCGGTATGCTTCAAGTGTGGACGGACAGAGAAGGAGATCACCCTCTTCCCAGTCAGGTTTGAAGGAAGGAGTGAATGGGTCTGCGCCAGATGCATACCAAGCCTAATTCACGGTTGAGAGGCCGAGTGGCGTGAAGATGAACGACCGCATAAGCTCTCCGTGGCCCACCAAACCATAAATTGCTTCTACGCCACTCTTATGGATCATCACCAATCAACCGGTTGAGACCCTTATGGAAGACGAGCCGCTCAAGTTTGAGAGAAGGGGCAGTGTAGGCCTGCTAAGACTGAATCGACCCCAAGTTCTGAATGCGCTCAACGAACCCATGATAGACTCAATCCTCGAAAGGCTCAAAGAAATTGAGGAAGAGGATGAGTTGGGCGCAGCTGTTATAGAGGGTGCCGGCAGAGCCTTCTGTAGCGGCCATGACCTGAAAGAGATTCTGCAAACCAACCCCCTACAGAGAAGAGTTCTCTTCACGAAATCGATCAAGGTCTACGAGGACATAGCCAAGATGAGCAAACCAGTAATCGCTGCAGTCCACGGTTACGCTACTGCCGCAGGTTGCGGGTTGGCCGCGGCTTGCGACATGGTTGTTGCATCCGAAGACGCGGTATTCCAGACACCCGGAGTCAACATAGGCGTATTCTGCTTGACCCCGATGATACCTCTGCAGAGGTCAATAGGACGAAAAAGAGCTATGGAGATGCTGATAACTGGAGACCCCATCAGCGCAACCGAGGCTGAGAGGCTGGGTTTGGTCAACAAGATTGTTCCCGAAGGAAGGCATGTTGAGGCATCTGTTGAACTCGCCGAGAAGATCTCGGGCAAGAGCAGAGTCGCATACAAGATAGGGAAACCAGCCTTCTACATGATGGGCGATATGGAGTATGTGAAGGCGCTCCACTACGCAAAAGACCTGATTACTCTAGCATCCACCTCCGAGGATACGGAGGAAGGAATCAAGGCTTTGCTTGAGAAGAGACCTCCAAGATGGAAGAATAGATGACATAGAGGGTTTGGGCCTTCACGTTCCAGAAGATATCTTGGGTTCCACAGCGTTATGGACGTAGCGGTCAGGCTTCTAGCACATTCCACCTCCTATTTTCCATCCGGGTGTGACGGCACGACAACAGCCGAATCGACCTCTTTCAGTTCAGATATGCTCCACTATGTGTTCAAGAAACCTCCACTGCCAGGCGGAAGCCGCCAAAACATATCATAACTCTTAAAGAATATCATGCACATTCTTCTGGAAAAGACGTGTGGAAAGATCTTTGAACAACTCCCCAAGATGGACTCTAATATTCATCGTCGCATGCACCGTAGGCTTCGTATTCCAGAACATCACCAACCTATGGATCTACCTAGCCTTCTTCCCTGCATTAGCATTCGAAGCCCCATGGATGTTCGCCACATCGATCTTCCTGCATGCAGACTTCTCCCATCTATTCTTCAACATGATAGCCCTATTCTTCTTCGGCACCAGCCTAGAGAGGCTCATCGGTAGACGGGCCTTCGCCGCCCTATTCCTTCTCTCAGGAGTAGTTGGGAACCTCGGATATCTGCTCACCACTACAAACCCCTACATTCCAGCCATAGGTGCTTCCGGAGCAATCTACGGTGTGATAGGCGCCCTAGCAACCTTAGAACCGTTCATGTTGGTCTACATATACGGAGTAGTACCTCTGCCCATGATCGCCACCGCAGTTCTCTGGGGGCTCCTCGACTTCACAGGACTCTTCGTGCCCTCAGGGATCGCCCACGGAGCTCACCTAGGAGGCATGTTCGTGGGAGTCGCCTCCGGTCTCTACTACAGGATCCTATTCGCACGTGGACGCACTTGGCAGACTCACTATTATTGATATAGGTAACTATTCATTTCCTAGCAAAGAACGTCTCACAGCAGCAGAATCTCTTCAGCATTTTTCCATTTAACCCAAAATTCCTCATATAAATAAAAGGAAATGTTCAAAGTGAGTCAACTATTCGAGTCTTTTTTAGGTGAAGACTTTTAGCATGCTAGAGAGATATTCGACTGCTAGCTCAGAACCCAAAGACTGGAGGCTTATGTAAAGATGATTGAGAGGCTGGTCGGCGGAGCCAAACTTCGTCTTGTCCATGGCGACATAACCGATCAGGATGTCGACGCCATAGTTAACGCTGCAAACCCAAGCCTCATGGGTGGTGGAGGAGTGGACGGTGCGATCCACCGAAGAGGCGGCCTAAAGATACTTGAGGAATGCAGAAGAATTAGGTCTGGGGAGTGGCCCGAAGGTTTGCCGACGGGGCGGGCCGTGATAACTTCAGGCGGAGACCTCAAGGCCCGCTACGTAATCCACACCGTAGGCCCAATATGGCGCGGCGGAAGAAGTGGGGAGCCTAGACTCCTGGCAGAAGCATACCGCAACTCTCTAGAACTGGCGACTAGGAAAGGGCTGAAGAGAATATCCTTTCCATCTATGAGCACAGGAGCCTACGGATACCCAATAGAGGAAGCGGCCAGAATAGCGCTCAAGACTGTCAAAGAGTTCTTGGAGGAGAAGGACAGTATGGAAGAGGTGAACTTCGTCCTATTTACCAAGTCAGACGTACAGACCTATCAAGAAGCTGCAGCTGAAATCTTAGGATCCAAATAGATAGCTGTCACTCTAGACGGGATAACTTGAACAAATATTCTGCTGTAAGCGCTAGGTAACAAGATTGTCAACTTTCTTTGGTCAACCACTTAAGAGAGTCAACGTACAATAGTTTGTGGCGGAGGATCAGTTCTTGATATTAGTCGCCTCCGATGTTCATCTGGGTTATCAAAATTCAAACAGGCAACTCTTCCTCAACTTTCTAGAAGAGGTCTGTAGACCATTAGGTTCAGAGGACCATCTTGTTCTCCTTGGTGATATACTTGACTTTTGGAGGAGAAATAATGTGGCGGTTGCGATTGAGAACGAAGTCATCTTCAAGGTTCTTGAGTCTCTCAAAGCGAAAGTTCACTATGTTGTGGGAAACCATGACTACACCTTGATCACACTCAAGCTTCCAGAGCATCAATTCTTCGATGTTAGAAAGAGCTTCAGACTTGAAGTCGACGGTGTATCCTACAACTTCATCCACGGCTACCAGCTGGAGGCACTCGCAGTCTTCGAACCACTCACAATCGAAGAATATGAGTCGTTATGCGTCTCACTCTGCCAGAGAACCGGAGACTTTATCGGAGACATACTGAGCGTCCTATGGGACACGATCCATCTCAGCTTCAAGAAGGGTGACAGGAGACAACAGACGATACGGTCAATAACAGAGGTTCCTGAGAGCCGCAGGGACATGCACAGGGTCGAGCAACTAGCTAGGTCCAGTGTCAGAGACCTATTCCTGGGCCTTTCAAGGAACGAGAGACTCGTCTTCGGCCATACGCACCGTCCATTCATAGAAGATACTGTGGCCAACACTGGAAGCTGGGTTTCTGACGCGGAGGTCCAAAACACCTACATAACGATTGAGAACGGAAAGATGGAATTGAAAATCTACCGTAAATGACCAAGAGGAAAGCGTTACCGAAATCCAAACCGCTTCTTGCCCTACAGAAATCAGTGATGCACCAGATCACTGTAAACACTGAGTACTTTCACCTTCCTCTCTCACATATTATTCTAGCCAGCGAAGTTCTCATGGGGGATCTGTTTGGAAACTATTAGTGTCCTTGAGAAGAGCGTGAGGAGGATAGAGTGCCTCGCCCTCATAGTTACAAAGGATGGTAGAGGCCTCTACTGTCGGAAATCCGGGGGACCCTGCACCTGCCCCGACGCCCTCCGTCGCCACCTGATCAAGAGCTAGCTACCGCAATCCCACTCAGCAACATCTTCAGTATACCTGGGAATAGTTCACCGTTTTCTCGTGGTACGGAACGGTGTCGTAAAGGATTCTACGAAAATAAGAGCTGAGGAGCAGATTTCTGGCTCAGCTCCTCTCCTAACTTGTATATGTAGGAATGTCTCCTAATAACTGATGCACACTACTGAAACGGAGTCAGGTATCTATGAAGTCACGATCAAAGTATGAGGTTGAACTGATCACTATAGAACGTAAAGACGAGCTGATGCAGCTCTACTCCAGAATGGTTCATTACGAGGAGAGGGCTGATGTCTACGGTTGCTGCGTCAAACTCCTGACGAACCTGAAATATGTCAAGGAGAGGTGGGACGAGAATTTCTATCCCATGTCCGCCCACGTCAGATCCCACGGCAGACTCATAGTCGTCGAGGAGAAGGATAAACCTCTAACCGTTCTGTATGATCCCCTCTCAAAGACAGCTTTTCTGATCAATGTAGACTACTACGGCTGGATCAAATCGATTGCTTTGGCCGCAGCCGGAGACATACTGGAGGATGAACATAACATAAACAGTGTTCACGGAGCCTGTATGGATCTCGACGGTCACGGAATATGTTTGATCGCGCCTCCAGGAACCGGGAAGACCACACATACCTATGGGCTCCTCCGCATTCCAGAGGTAAGAATACTCTCAGACGACTGGTTCTTCGTCAGGTTCTCAGACGGAGCCGCTCTGGCCTACGGTTCTGAGAAGAACTTCTACACACCAGCAGACGTAGCGCAGATCTGGGGCGAATACAAACAGATAGTTGATAACGCGGAGTTTGACCCTCAAGGAAGAGCCATTCTTGATGTCAGATGGATAATAGGCAAAGGCAGGGTCGTACCCTTCGCCACAATCAGAAAGGTGATACTTCTCAAACGGGATCCTGAAGATGATGCAGGGTCAAGAAGAATAGATTCCGCTGAAGCCCTCAACTACCTTGAAGCCCAAAACTTCTGCAACCCCCATCTTCTAGTGAGATCAGCAAGGAAGACAAATGCCAGAAGGCTCTTCTTCAAAGAATTGCTGAATAGGGCAGAAACCTACATGGTCAATACGACGCCACCCCCACGAGAAACCCACGAGACTATCAAGGAGCTGTGTAAAGTCCGCTGAGGCGGCCAAGCATCGCCCGGCAAATTCTGGACAGCAAGTTACAACTATTGGTCGCAGTGGCCGCAAGCTACGAAGTAGTAATAACCTACCCAACATGTCTAGGCTCAGACGACTCAACCAACTCCGCTCTTATTATGAAAGACAGAATGTAAACTGGAGACGAAAGCTTGCGTCCAAGCTTAGGCGACGCTAATCGGCGGTCGATATGACCTTACAGGTCACTCCAAGCTTGAAGGAAAGGTTTCCCGGCTTACAGACCCTCATAGGTTACGTTGACGGTGTGAAGGTCGAGGAGAGCAGTGCTGAACTCAAAGAATTCAGTGAAGAAATCTCTCTAGAGGTGAGGCACAAGTACACTCTTGATTCCCTGAAGGATGTTCCAGTCTTCAGGGCCTACAGGGACTTCTTCTGGAGGGTTGGAATGGACCCAACCAAAGTGAGGCCTGCAGCCGAGGCGCTCATAAGAAGGATACTTGCTGGTAGACCGATACCTAGAATAAACAATGTGGTAGACGCCTACAACTTGGCCTCTATCAAAACCGAGATTGCCCTCGCAGCCTTCAACCGCGACAAGTTAAAAGGCGACCTGTTGATGAGGCAGGCCGAACCTGACGAGAGTTTTCTTGGAATAGGGATGCGCGAGCCTACCGTGTTGACTGGAGAAATTGTCATTTCAGACTCTGAGAAGCTTGTTGCTGTCTATCCGCATAGAGACGCTGAGACATCCAAGATCTCAGAATCTACAACGAATATTCTGCTTCTTGTATGCGGAGTCCCCGGAATAGATTTTAAGACTCTTAGAGGAGCTGGAGAGGTAGCCGTAAGCTACATTATGCGTTTCTGTGGTGGAAGGGGAAGACTGGAGTAGAATCTTGACATAAACTAAGCTCGACAGGTTTGGCCCGGACCGGAATAGTCCCTCAACATGACCCCCGTATGGAAGCTTAACCGTACGGTCAACTCAGTTGTCTCGATAACTCATAAAAGGATGCGTGTAAATTATTGATCTTGCGGCCTACCGTGTCAATTCTAGGAACCAGAGCCGAAATGATTCATGATCTTAACCTCATCCTCCAGATATTGATCATAATAATCCTGTTTACTGGGGCATACTACGCAAAGAGAAGATTGACACTCTCACGAATGAATTCATGGGATTCTCTAGTCATTCGAGGCGTCTTCATGGCTCACACACGGCTAGAGTTCTGGGGACTGCCAATAGGCCCCCTGCATCATGGATAAGCAATCCATGAGCCCGTTTACCCATATTCCATGCGCCGTTCACATCAGCATCACAGACCAGACCACAGCTGGGGCATGAGAATCTTCCGGCGACACGCTGTCCTCTCACGCCGCAACGGTGGCATATCTGTGACGTGTAGGCTTCTGGAACCGTTAAGACTCGTATGCCTTCCCATGCGGCTTTGTAGGTTAATAGTTGCTTGAACAAGTAGAAGGGCTGGCTGCCTATGCGTCTGTTGAAGCTTCTGCATTTGTTCTGTTTACGGATTCCTTTCAGGTCTCCGATTACGATTAAGGCGTTCGCTGCCTTTGCACTATTCACGATTTTTCGGGTTATGGCGTGGACTTGATGTTTAACAATCTCATGCTCTTTATTCCGCCACTTCTTGATAATTCCGCTTTTTCCAACTGAGCGTCTTAGTTGATAGTAGTGGCCTCTTGTCTGTCGAACATCTTTACCGTAGAATTGAGGCTTGCCGTTTTCAATGGTTGTTGCGAGCTTACGTATTCCCATATCGATGGGCAGGATTGCGGCATACTTACGCTTCAAATGTACCTGTCTCTGGACGGTTATGTTTACATACCATTCTTCATTGCTCCGTAGGAGTTTGCATTCCCGGAGTTCATACTTTAGAAGCGGCTCCTGCGCATAGGGTAGCTGAATTGGAACCCAGACGCTTTGAGGGTGAAGCGGGATTCGAATCCACCATTTGAATGCGGAGTCTTTCTGGTGTTGTAGTCTCACGCAGTCACGGCGAAGAATCAGCGGATACTCTTGTGTCTTTAGCCCGTGATGATTTTGTTTCTTTACCTGCCGTTTGAATCGTTCCGCTTGCTGTTTCGTGGCGGAGTAGAGCTGTTCATTTGAACCTTGGAGTTGCCGTTGCCAAGCATAATACTCACGTTTGACCGCTTCCAGTTTACCTTTCCTGTCTAGAATGAGTTTTGCGTGAATCGTATGATGCAACTTCACAGGCGACACACCTCTGCAATCATATGCAGTTTCATGTTTCTAACTCTTATGCGACAATTCATCCCACGACTAAAGATCGTGGGCTTTCTTGCTCGGTTTCTGTAAGATACGATATTCACGGTAGAGTAGTGGGCTCAGCTGTCCTACTCAATGCTATATCGATACTACTCGTGATGGCCCCAAGACTCCTAGGAAGCATTAACTTCCTAGCATCAACCATGGCTCAAACTTTGTCTCAAATAACGGTTATCCACCCGGCCTTTGGACTGGTGGCAGAGATACTGGGCCTGGCCACAATCGTTGCATTAAGGCCCTGCGGCTCCAAGATGGGAACAAACATAAGACGCCTGATGAGGGTCACACTCATAATCTGGTCAATAACGTTTCTATCGGATTATCCGTGTACATAGCCGTCTACGCTACGTAGCCGCAGAAATCCCTCTACCGTATTTCAAAGCCTTCCTCGAGAGGTATCAAATTCACTCTTCGTAAGCCATTATATTCAAGAATCATAATAAAGAAGACTTGGCATAATGCCAGTTCAGAGGTAACCGTCATGACCAACCTGGACAAGGGGAAAGAGGCTATCGTAATAGTCGATATGCAGAAGGATAACGTTGGAAGGTTCTGCGCCCAAATAATACCAAAGATCAGCCTCTTGATCGAAAAGGCAAGAAGGAGAAGCATGCCAATAATCTACGCCCTCGACAGCCGATACAGGGACGACCTCCTATTCAAGAGACTCGGGATACCGACACACACTATACGTGGAACAGAGGGAGCCAAAGTCACAGATGAACTCAAACCCCACCATGAAGACATATTGGTGGAGAAGAGGATGCTGAGCGCCTTCTTCGGCACAGACCTAGACTTCACCCTAAGACAGAAGGGGATCAGCAGACTAATCATAACAGGAATCAGGACAGAAGCTTGTCTGCTGAAGACCGTACTAGACGCCTTTGAACTAGGCTACGAGGTCGTAGTCCCCCCGGACGCATGCTCCTCCCCCTCACCGCAGAATCACCAAGCAACCCTGAAGAGTCTCGAAGTGTTAAAGATAAAGCAACCCACGACAGAGGAACTCCTAAGGGACTGAACGATAGTTCAGAAAATCCTTAGGATCGCAGTCATCCCAACATCTATTTGCGTAGAGGAGATGCCAATATTAGGCGGCCCGAATATTCTCTCCAATACAGAACCCCCTGTCAGAGCCAAAAGGATCTCCATGATGCTTGGTTTTAAGGTCGGTTTCCGGGAAGATGTCTAAGCCCAAGATCGAAGACCAAATTGAAGCTCTGCCTGAGAAGACCGGAGTATACATCATGAAGGGGGAGGATATTCTCTATGTTGGGAAGGCCTTCAACCTCAAAGATAGAGTAAAGAACCACGTCCAAGCAGCCAGGTCAAACCTCCGTGAGTCTCTAATCATTAACAACACGAAGAAGATTGAATATATCGTCACAGGGTCAGAGGTGGAGGCGCTTGTTGAGGAGAATATCCTCATCAAACAGTACAGACCCAAATACAATATTCGCCTAAGAGACGACAAGACGTATCCATACCTCAGACTCAGCCTAGAGGACGAGTATCCAGCTCTCTCGATTGTGCGACGGCCCAAGAAAGATGCCAGTCGATACTACGGTCCATACGCGGACGTGGCCGCCATGCGGCAGTCCCTGAACACTCTTAGAAGACTCTTCCCACTTCGAGTGTGCAAGTTCGACCCCAAGAAACCTAGAAGACGACCCTGCACATACTACCAGATGGGCCTCTGCAGTGGGGTGTGCGCCGGCCTAATCTCAAAGGATGAGTACAATGAGAGGGTCAAGGCGCTAGTCCTCGTTCTGGACGGTAAGGCCGACTTGGTAATCAGAAGACTCCGGAGGGAGATGATGGCGGCGTCGGCAAACCTTGAGTATGAGAAGGCCGCCTGGACAAGGGATCGGATAGACGCGTTGGAGAAGATCCTCTCGGGTGTAACCGTAGTATTTCCTAAACCCGTCGATCTGGATGTCTTGGGGGTTGCGAAGACCCCTTCTGAAGCCTGCGTCCAGGTCTTGCAGGTCAAAGGTGGTAAACTCGTCTCCTCAGAATCTTACGAGTTGAAAGCTCAAGACGCTGAGGACGGCGAGATCTTGGAGTCCTTCATCAAGCAGTACTACTCTAGAAGAATCTTCTCTCCACCAGAGGTCATAGTCTCAGCGAGACTTGAGGACTCCCAGACCATTCAGGAATGGCTCTTCGAGAGGTTTAGGTCAAAGACAGTCATATCGAGCAGGGTGAGAGGGCAGAAACGTCGGCTTCTCAAGATGGCTGTTGAGAACGCCAAGTCCCACCTTGAGGAGTCGGCTGGGAAGAAGAGAAGAACCCTCAAAGGCCTCCAGGAACTCCAAGAGAAATTGGGCTTGGAAACTATTCCAAAACTGATTGAGTGCTTCGATGTCTCAACACTGGCTGGGAGGAGTTCCGTAGGATCCATGGTGGCCTTCCAGAACGGTGAACCCCTCAAGAGCCGCTACAGAAGATTCAGGATAAAGACTGTGGTCGGCCAAGATGACCCCAGAATGATAGGTGAACTCGTCTATAGAAGGTACAGAAGGCTACTGGACGAGAAGTCCTCGCTACCGGACTTGGTGATAGTAGACGGCGGGGTTACTCAGCTGCACTCTGCAAAGATGTCGATGGCGAGGCTGGGGCTTGAACTTCCAGTTGTAGGATTAGCAAAAGGACTTGAACATATATATTTACCAGATAGTCCTGAGCCAGTAGAGCTTCCAAGGAACTCTGAGGGGCTCTACGTCATCCAGAGAATCAGGGATGAGGCTCACAGATTCGCCGTAATATATCACCGAAAACTAAGAGCCAAAGCCGAGATTTCAGATTGACAATTGAGACCCTAACGTGGAATGTTAAGGCAGGCTAGCGTTTTGACCGGTAGAAGGTTCCCCCTAAGCCATCAATGGCCTGAGAATTCCTGTCATCTTGAAGCTACTGCATCTAGCTTGCTCTGGATCGTTATGGCTTTGTCCCTTCTATCGTCTAACCTCAGGGTTGTGACGACCCTTCTTGCACCCGCCCTGAAGACCGCCTCATGGGCTGCCTTGGTTGCGGCAAAGAGTTCGTCCAGCGAGTTCGCCTCGATAACGGTGCCCATGGCGTTTGGGACGTGTTTCACTCCGCTGCGTCTTAAAGCTTCAAGAGCCTCCTTGACAAACCTGCTTATGCTTGTACCCTCCCCGATGGGCTCAACACTTAGCTCAGCCACTATCATGCCGATTCTCAAACGAAGATTATCGAATACAGAGTAATAAGAGATCTTACCGAAGGCTAGGGTGCTGCAGACATTGATCTTGTCGTGGTCAGCGGGAGAAATCTCAGCTCTTAAATAGGAGGTGGATGGAGTATCCATCCATGGACCCCGGCAAAGTCATCATCCTAATAATGCTCATTACAATTCCTTTTTCTTCATTCGCATCAGTGGCGGAGGCTGAAGGCGGATTCCCACTAACTGTTATAGACGACTTCGGAAGGAACGTCACGATACTTTCCCCCCCAGAACGTATAGTATCCACGGCTCCAAGCAACACGGAGATCCTTTTTGCCCTAGACTTGGGCGAAAAAGTTGTTGGCGTAACTCAGTACTGCAACTGGCCGCCAATCGTTCTTGAGAAGGTCAGGCTGGGGCAGATCACCGTGATAGGCGGCTACGCCAACCCAAGTCTCGAGGGGGTTGTCTCACTCAGTCCTGACCTAGTCCTCGCAGCTACAGACATCCAATTAGAGTTTGTGTCAGCACTTCAAAATAGGGGTGTTGTAGTGCTTGGCCTCAACCCAAAGACGTTTGACGATGTCCTTCGAGACCTAGCCCTTGTAGGCACTGTGTGCGGCAAGACCTCTGAGGCAAACAGGCTCATCCAGAACCTGCAACTCAGATCCAACTACATCTCAAACAGGATAGCCGGAACATCTCTTCGACCAAGGGTCTATTATGAACTCTGGTACGACCCAATGATGAGTTTTGGCTCCAACACATTATTTGATGAACTCGTAACAGAAGCTGGTGGAGAGAACATCTTCCATGAAGCCCCAGCCATGTATCCAATAGTCAACAGTGAAATGGTCATACAGAAGGATCCGGACATAATCATAGTCGCGGAAGGATACATGGGAGGAGTTGCAGAGTCAGAGTTTGAGAAGAGAGCTGGCTGGAGCCTCATCACGGCTGTGAAAGAAGGTGAAATATACACCATAGACGAGAATCTTCTGATCCGGCCGGGACCGAGAATCTGCGAAGGACTTGAAACTATTGCCTCTATACTTCACCCTCAACTCTTCACAGGCACCATCCGTTACAACTCCTCGATCGCGGTAACTAGCAACTCCACAGTCTTCGCCGTGATCTACGATGATGGGAAGAGTTTGTTGAACTTCTCCATAATAGGTAGGGAGGGAACCGTCGCCTCGGTCAGGGTCAACATTGAAAAGAAGTTTCTTAAGGGAAGCCCAGTCGTTCTCGTCGACGGCATTGAGAAGGCAGTCTCGATCTCAGAAGACCAAGAAGAATATACAGTAGAATTCACTACAAGCTCGAGTACACATCACATTGTTGTTGGGGGTAGCCAGACCATCCCAGAATTCTCACAACACAACATTACTATGACTCTCCTCTTTGCATTGGCGGCTGTCTTCATCATCACGATATTTCACAGAGGCAGATGTCGTCCACAGGGGTCAAGGAGAGGCCTCCGGCTGCTAACGGTCAACGAGTAGCTTCGAATTTAACTTTAAGGAAATCAGATTCTCAGCTACCTACTACTCATGCAGGGTCAGGCAAGAATTCTGTCGACTGCTGCAAACAACAAAGAAATAACCATGTACGGGGCAGAGAACTTGTACATTATCCAGTTGCGCCTTCCAGACGGTCTGGCAACAGTCATTGCTGCAATAGCAAGAAGCAGAGAATTCATCAAGACAGTGCCTGCGAAGTAGGTAACCCCATAGTAGCCGAGGAAATGCAGTGACAGGGAAGTTATCGAGAGGACTATCGCAAGCACGAGTACATACCAGCCTGACTTCTTCACCCCGATGACCGATGGCAACATGGGAACAGAGGCCACTCCATAATCTTCAGAGAAGACCCTTGCCAGACTCCAAAGGTGGAGTGGACCCCAAACCATCACCAATAGACCTGTCAAAAGGCCGGCCAAGTCGAGGTGTCCCCTGCCGATAATCCATCCAATCCATACTGGAGACGCCACAGCGGGGCCGGTCCCCAAGACGTTCAGGGTGCTATGTCTTTTGAGAATGATTGTATATATCAGTAGGTAGCTTGAGAGGCCGATAAGCAACATAATGGAGAAATAGGCGTCCGAGACGAGGGCCAGTATCACGGATACCGCGATGACTGAGAGACCGAAAGACTGGGCAGCCGCGGCTGATATTCTTCCTGAAGGAATCTCTCGATGTTTTGTCCTGCCCATCAACCCGTCTATGTCAGAGTCAAGAAGATTGTTCAGAGCATTCGACCCAGCCACCGACATCAGAACGATCACTGACCCGAGAGTCAGCCTCCAAATGCAGTCAATCTGAGAGAGCCAGTCTTCGCCTCCGGCTCCAGCCATAACTGCTAGAAGGAAGAGCAGGAAGATTGCTAGGGTCACTCTTGGTTTGGTGAGTCGCCAGTAGTCAGCCGCGTTTCCCAAGACTAGTCCTTCAATTCTTTGGCTACAAGCTCTGTTATGTCAAGAACCTGAATGTTGCTTCTTGATCTCTCAGCGGCTTGTGTGAGGGATCTCCGGCAGATCGGACAGGCTGAAACCAATATCTCAGAATCAACCGACTTGGCTTGTCTGAGTCTTTCATCCCCAATCTTTGTCCAAAGGTCTTTGTTCACAACTTCTGAGATGCCTCCGCCTCCGCAACAGAAGGTGTCGAACTTCCCCTCCTTCATCTCAACATAGTTCTCAGCAACCTTTCCTATGATGCTTCTGGGTTCATTCACGACATCGCCGAGCCTCGATAGGTAACATGGGTCGTGGTAAGTTATCTTGCCCGAGACTCTTTTCTCAAGCTTCAACCTGCCCGATTCTACGCATTCATGAAGATATTCTGTTGTGTGAAGAATCTGAAGTTCATGATTCTTCCCGAGGAGTTGAGGATACTTCCACTTCCACATTCTGTAGCAATGCGCGCAGCTTGTGATTATCCTTTTCGCGCCCAGAGACGACGCGACTTCCAAGTTGTGTTGCGCAAACTCTTTCGCCTTGTCTCGGTCGCCAACCGCAAAGTATGGGTCGCCACAGCACCATTCATCGCTGCCGAAGAGGGACCAGTCTTCATTCATCCTGTTAAGAATACTTGCGGTGGATGAGGCTATTCCCTGTTCCTGATATGAAGAGGTGCAACCAACATAGTACAAGGCCTCGGCTCTCTCTCCTGTCTTCACATCTTCTAAACCCAGTTCTTTGATCCACCTCAACCTTTCAGCGTGGTCGCGGTCGTATGGGTTCCTATTATGTTCAAGCGAGGCAGAAACTTTCATCAGGCTGGGTGAAGCCTCTCCCTCCTCATGGATTATTGACCGTAGCACCTCCCAAAGTTCAAGATTCTGAATGTTGAAGACGCACCCAGGCATGCATCTTCCGCATAGAGTGCATAGGTAGAGGCCTTTACTTGATATGTTGCGCAACCATTCTCTTGGAATCGGCCTCTGTCCGAGGACGGCTGAGAGGAAGCCTCTCTGCCTGTTCAGCAGTCTTCTGAACTCTACACCCTTCCATGCGGGTACGGCGTAGTCATCTTTAGTTACGGTGTACGCGGGGCAGGAGCGGCCGCAGGCACCGCATCTGGTACAGGTCTCCATATTGATAGTCTGGTAACCGTCAAGTAACTTGAATGACAGGAATACCTTATCGACCAAGGCAACTACACTCCATAGATCGCCCGTCTGAACCCAAACCATGTTCTAACCAAGAAGACTGCGGCACTGTGGATGAGTTTGCTGTATGGAAGATACATTATGAAGACTTGGGTGAGGATAAGGTGTAATGTCAGGATTAGCGTATGGGGTTCGTAGGAGACGACTGATAAGAAGCCTGTGAATCCAGCTAACCACAACAGGGGCGAGGCGATCCAGTCTGTCTTGATAGTGACGGCCTTCAGGGGGCCACCTCTCAGTTTGTGGTATATCCTCCGGAGAATGAGTATAGCCAATGTTGAGAGAAAGATTGGGGTGATGACATAGGTTAAGAGTCTCCTTGGAACCGTGACGGGAAGGCTGGATGCAGGTATCACTGGAAGTCGAAACCTCGATGGGAAAACTGGGAGATCCAGGATGTGCAGAACAGAGGCTGTGTGCAACGCACCAAGCAATATCAATATGCATGTAACATGCATTGTTATTCCAACAACGTATGCCACTGGCTCAGCCCTTCCAGCCAAGTCCCAGGGAGGGAGCATGTTGATCGACCAGTTCTTGATAGCACCCCACAGTCTGTTGGACTTTGCAGGTGGCCTCCTCATTTTCGGAAAGCCGAAACTGGCCCATTTAGCGATTCGCAACGCTACTCCAATAATAAAGACCACAAGTGTTATCAGAGGAAGGACTGACCTCGAGAAATCGAAGAGCTGCATGTAGTTCAGCATTATAGGTCACTGGATGAGAGTTCTCGCTTATCTCTGCGGCCTGACTATATCTCCGAAGACCTCTATATGCCGGGTTGAGACCTTGCTTCCATCTAGGACATGTACTGCACATGCTATGCAGGGGTCGAAGGCCCGCACCACTCTGACCGCATCTAGAGTTGGGTCTGTATTCTTGACAACGGTGTTCGCCAGCGCCTCCTCTATTGGTCCACGTCTTCCCTGATTGTCTCTGGGAGAACCGTTCCAAGTTGTAGGCGTAATGACTTGGTATCTAGCAATCTTCTTGTTCTCAACCTTTACCCAGTGTCCAAGAGCTCCCCTTGCGGCCTCTGTAAGCCCATATCCCTCTGAACTCTCCGGGATAGAGAACGGCTGAAAGACTTCACGTTCACCGCGGTTGACAAGGTCCAGAAGCTCGTAAAGTTTATCGATAAGCTTTGTCGCGACTAAGGCGGCTTCGTATCCTCTTGCATATATTCTCTCGATAGTGTCAGGCTTCTTCGGTGGGGACCAAACACCAGCGTCGGTCTGAATCTTTCCCCCGTCCTGCAGCGCCGTGCTCCACATTCGGGCAAGAGGCCCCACCTCCACAACGTTATCGTCCCAACGCGGTGCCTTACACCATGAGTATTTACCGTCCTTCTGTAAGCCAGTATACTGCGGTACGGGCACCTTTGTTCTGGTAGGTTCCCCGGCTGAATCTTCGGTATACCATGAATGTGTCACGTACTCAGCGATCTTTGGGGCAATCTCATCATAGAGGTTTGTTGCAGTCAAGTTACCGTTTATGATGACTCCAGGCTTCATCATTCTATTCTGCGGGTTGAGTGTCTCGTCGTCGAAGACCCCGTAACTGAGCAAGTTCGCCTCCCGTTCGCCGGAATCGGTCAACTCATCCTTGTAGGAGTCATAAAACTTGTCCATCAAGGGAATCATGTAGTCATCAATCCATCTCTTCACTTCTAGGAGTCTGTAGGTGAAGTTTGCAAATTTCCTAGTGTCCGGGAATTCTGTGATGCCGCCTGGAACGAACGTAGCTTGATGGGGCATCTTTCCTCCCCATACAGCCGTTGCTTCTCTAGCTAGTCTTGACATCTTCAACGCTTCAAGGTAGCCCTTGCCTTTCAGTGTAGCAAGTTCCTCAAGTCTCCCAAAAGGTGGGCCATAATCCGGGCCTTCCAGAGCGAAGAGTATCAGTAGGTGGTCATACAGCCACTCCGCGTATTGGGTGAGGACTCTGAGCAATGTTCCAAGAGGCGGTGGCTTGACTCTCATCGCTTGGTCAAGCGCCAAGGCTGCAGCTATTCCGTGTGAAGTGTAGCATACGCCACATATCCGGGATGCGATGTAGATGGCGTCTCTAGGGTCTCTTCCTTGAAGAATCTCCTCAAAGCCTCTGAAGAGTGAATGTGAAGTCCAAGCATCAGTGAATCTATTCTCCTCCAGTTCCACCTTGATGTTGAGGTGCCCCTCAATCCTAGTGACAGGGTCTATCGTAATCTCAACCATTACTGGCCACCTCTCTTCTTCTCTTTCCTCCCTTGAAGCCAGTAGGCTCCCGCAAGGACTCCTCCAACAGCCATTCCAACCGCGGCAGCCTCTCTGTATGAGAGTGGAGGTGTAGGGAGTGGTTCGAAGAATGGGGACGCTCTGTCGGGAAACTCTGGCTGGACACATGCTATACAAGGCGCGCCTGATATTGTGCATGAGTTTAAGCCATTGTTCCATTTCCTCGAATTGCAGTCCGCATAGGATATTGGTCCTTTACAACCCAACTGGTATATGCATCCGTCATGGCCAAACCTCGCCGCGAACTCTCCTTCCTCATAGAGACCTCTCCTCGGGCAGTCATCATGAACCGATCTGCCGAAATACATCGTCGGTCGACCCAGTGAGTCAAGTTCTGGGAAAGGATAGCGTTTCCTTGCGGCAAGGACGACGCTAGCCAAGGTTCCAACGATCCAGTCTGGATGCGGTGGGCATCCCGGAACATTGACAATCGGCAGGTTAAGTCTAGAGGCATAATTGACCCCCAGAAACTCTATCGTTCCAACCGCACCAGTCGGATTTGGAGAACCAGCGGGTATGCCACCATAGGAAGCGCAGGTTCCAACAGCGACAACAGCCATGGCTTGCCTTGAAAGTTTCCTCACCCAATCTGCCACAGTTACAGCTTTCCCGTCGACCTCGCCGATCGTACAGAAGATTCCGTCACTCTTTGTTGGTATCGAACCTTCAACGATGAGCACGTAGTTCTCCGGCGGATTTCTAAGGGCCTCAAGGGCCTCCTCTCCCCACTTCGGCATCACTACCGTCTGGAAATCAAAGTCCAACTTTACCTCCGGGAGTGTCCCAAAGATCACGTCTGTGATGTCTGGATAAGTTGTGTTTAGAAGTGAGACGGTGCAAGATTGGCAGGCTGCACCGCAAACCCAGAGTATAGAGACTCCGCCTTCACGTATCTGGCTCATAGCCTCCTTTACGATAGCGTCGTCAAGGCGGAAGGTGGAGAATAGTGCGGCGGCACCCACACCGGCTCTCAGAAAGTTGCGTCTGGAAAGTGTAATGCCTGTCTTCTTCTCCATGGATCCTTCAACTACAGATTTTGAGTTTCAGCATGTGCCGTCTGTTCCTCTTAAGCTTGACGCCACTCAAGGGGACTAATCTCTTCAACTGTTGAGAGGGTCATGGTCGAGTGGTTCGGTGAAATGACTAAGCCTAAGTAAAGACTCAGAACTCTCTGCGAGATAGATCAGTTTTTGTGATACGGTGACAGCTAACAGAGAGAATCAATGCGATTAAGCTGAGATTCAACAAGGATATCTGGCTTTCAGCACTAGTCCATAGATAAGGCTGGAGTAGTGAATTGAAGATACTTGTGGCTGGAGTTGGCAACCTCCTAAGATGCGACGACGGCCTTGGGCCTCACGTGGTCAAGGAACTCACCCGGATCAAGTTGCCCTCCAATGTTGATGTTATGGATCTAGGGACTTCGGGAATGGATATTCTTCACTACTCCAGAAACTATGACAAGGTCATATTCATTGACGCTGTCAAGCTAGGAATGGCCACAGGTACCGTCTACAGAATAAACCCTCGTGATGTAGATGTTGTAGACGAAGATCTACGAGAGATTGTCTATATGAGTATGCACGAGATCAATCTGGAGAAGACTATAGCTATAGGTCGAAGACTCAGCAGCATGCCCAAAGATATAGTGATTATCGGTTGTGAGCCTGAGGACACCACAAGAATGAGAATCGAACTCACGGAGAAGGTTGGCTCAGCCGTTCCCAAGATTATAGAATTGGTCCTGCGGGAGGTTGAGAGTTTATCTTAAATATGCTTGAATTTATTGCTTAGGAAAGCTTCGGGTTGACCAAGTTGAAGGTCGGCAGACTAGTTGAGAACAAGGCTTTGGTGGTTCTTCTCGTAATCATAATTTCTGCCGGAGTAGGCTTCTGGGAGTATACTGGAACCGCAGAGTTCTGTGGCACCTGCCATATTGTGAAGCCATACTACGACTCTTGGAAGTCCGGTCAATATCTGGATCACAAACATGCGGTTGAAGGTGTCACGTGCGATGATTGCCACATCGAGCCTGGTAAAGATAGAGTGATGGAGATTCCGACGTATATGAAGGAAGCATTTGACTATGTCACTGGAAGCTATGAAACGCCACTCCCGGAAGCCAACCTCACAAAGGACTACTGTCTCAAATGTCACGGCAGCTACGATGAACTGGCACAGAAAACAAGTAATGTAAAACCCAATCCGCATCAACACCACCTCGGAGATATTCAGTGTCAACTATGCCACAAGTCTCATGGACCCTTCGTGAATCATTGTGCACAATGCCACAAGTGGACCTTCGAGAAACAAGCAAGCACATCCAGTGGGCTTGAGAACCTGAAGCTACCCGACACCGGAGTCCTCAGCTGGCTTCTAGCCTCCCTTGCAACATTGGGTTTGGTCGGCGTAGTTTTGGTTAGCCAAAAGCAAGAACGATGACGATATTCCTCCAGTTTCAACTCCCTTGATCGCACCAGTTAGAACCTCAATGGTGTTGGAATCATTGCATAGTACCGCAAAGTCAAGAAGTCTATGGACAGACCACGTGGGACACAGCAAACAGTTGAGGGCCAAGTTACTAACGATAGAAAAGGAACTCTTCAAAAACCTTCAAGCTCCCTCCGAACCTCAAATTCTCTACGAAGCCTCAATCCACCCAATCAGGTCTGGAGGTAAAAGGCTTCGGCCACTGCTAACATTGTTGGCATGCGAAGCGGTTGGGGGCAACTTTCAAAAAGCTCTACCCGTAGCTACCGCCATAGAGCTCATACACACTGCTTCACTGATACATGATGACCTCATCGATGAAGACAGAGAGAGGCGAGGGGCACCCACCGTCCACACGAAATATGGCAGAAACGTCGCTGTACTCAGTGTTGACCTCCTGACCGCTAAGGCTATGCAGATAATCTCCGAGAACTCACCGGCCAAGATTAGGAGGATCGTAGCTGAAGCATGCATAGAGATGTGTGAGGGTGAGTATATGGATATGGCATTCAAGAAGAGCCCTGAAGCTGTGACCGAAGAGGAATACTTGAAGATGGTTAGAAAGAAGACTGGAGCTTTGGTAAAGGCGGCGGCAGAGTGTGGCGCAATCACCGGAGGGGGAAATACTCGGGAGATTAAGTCGCTCTCTAGGTATGGTGAGTTTCTCGGACTGAGCCTACAGCTCAGGGATGACGTACAAGAGTTCTTGACTGCAAAACTATGTCCTACAGTTTCAGTGAGCAATAGTCTTGTTAGCCAAGGGTCAAACCTCGTCTTGATACATTCCTTCAGGAACTCCGACAGGTCGTTACAGAGCTTTCTGCGAAGACTAGTCACTTCAAATACAGATCGCAGCGGATTAAGGGCGGCCCTAGATGTCTTTGAAAGCTCTATGTCAATACAGCATGTCCAGAGGATGTCTGAACGATTTGAAAGGGAGGCGAGAAACGCCATACTTGGAATGCATTTCCACAACCAAAGGATCCTTGAGGATCTAGCGAAGTTTGTCTCACGGTACTAGAGCGTGCCGTATAGAAATCTAATTATGCAATGGACCGCCTTGCGGAGGCTCTCCCGATAGACGTCAATAACATAGCCGTTTTCATAGCTAACGGCAACAATCCTGAAGCGCCTGCAATATGCTGAGACTACGCCAAGCTCCTACTGATAATGAAGTCGATCGCTATGCCAATAGAAATAGCCATGAGATACACAGGGGCACGAACACGCATTTTCACAGCATTCTTAGTGGCTGGCTGGTTCACAAGTCCTATACTCCTGTAGATTAGCCAAAGACCAGCTAAAGATGCTACTGCCAAATATGGAATTCCAAGTCTTGCCAAGATTCCAACAAGTACACCAATGATCGAGGTTACAGAGAAGAGAGCAAGGACGCATTTGGCAGCCGCCTTTGGCGATAAGATAACTGGCAATGTTAAGATCCCCTCAGCCTTATCAACCGCAACATCTTGAATCTCACTGATGAAATCACGTCCAGGCTCCCAAACCAAACCTAGAATCAGAAGGAGCCAAACATGGCCCTCTATCATCTTACCGGTCACGGATGCGCATCCGAATAGTATTATCAGAACAACTGCCATTACCGGGCAGACAAAGCCGAGAGGGATCTTGTGTCTTTTGAAGTAGGTGTAGATGAATGTTAGGGGAACTGCTACTATGGCTATCAGAGTAGAAGAAGCATTCAGCAGAAGAGTCGATGCAAATGCGATGATCCCTAGCACCGACCCGGTGAAGAGAGCCTCATATGGAGATATCAGACCAGTTGGAATTGGACGTTTCGCAGTCCTTGGGTTCTTGGCATCGATTTTCCAGTCGAAGTAGTCGTTGGATATGTGTGCCGCCGCTATGGCCAAGATTACTGCTAGAAAACCCGTAAGAAAGGGTCTCGCCGGCGGAATACCATCAACACTCAGGAATGTGGATCCAATGAAGAGAAGACTCGTAGATAGAAGAACATACGGCCGTGTCAACCTTATGTAGCCTGACAACTTCTTCATGGGTGTATCCTACTCGAGGTTCATTTGGGAGAGCCCTATGATTCCTGTTTGATCAGGGATAGAATATCAGGATGTTTATTCTCAACGTAGTGAGCTAACGCAGCCGCAGTGACGGCACCCGTGTATTCACTTATGAAAATAGTAGGCATCACTACTTGCCAAACGAAGAAAGTGAATATTGGGACTACCCAAGTAAAAATCGCGCAGCCTATCGGAACATGCAGCAAAGGGAAGACAAGAGAGGCTTTCCAACCCCAACCGCGGTCTTGTGCCAAATACCCAGTTACGGCTAGCGTCCAAGGCGTCCATAGAAATCCAGCCATAAATAGAGTAGGTATAGGTACAAGAGACATGAGAGATCCAGCTATTATTCCGCCTATTGTCCCCGTCCAGATGGCCGCCAGTATTACGGGAGCCAACCAAAATCTATTTTTGCCCTTGGAATGGCGAAACTCAGTGGAATACCCGGCATCACTGCTTTCACAGCCCATGCAGCAGCGCCAAGAATGGTAGCCAAAGCCAATTTTCTCGTGGGGATTTTCATCGATGAGCTCCCTCACATGTAGGTTTTCGTCTGTCGATGTGTACATCTAGTGTACCCCAGATCAACGCAGGTCTTGAAGACAATATGTTCTCATCAGTGTTTTCATAAACCATTTCGAATACTTCATGATGAAATCGAACGAGAAATCCCCATATTTGGCTGCTCTCGAGATTGACCTTAAAACATGCTTCAAAACATAACTTCTTCTACTGTAAAATCTCTTGTAAGCCAATCGTTCCATCTTCTCCAGTTCGTCGTTCTCGAATTCACTGTATGGAACTGCCCTGAAGAACAGTGCATGGTCAGGATCTAATTCAATAGTCCATTCCAAAAGTTTCTCTAAGTCTCTTAGTGTCTCCCCAGGGAAACCAAAGACAACATTCGCTATTGGAAATATTCCTGCTTGGTGAGCGTTAGTGAATGCTTTTCTGACAAGATCTTCATATCCATGTCCGACAAGGTCGGGTGTGGGTGTGATGACCTCGCATTCAACGCCAAAGAAGAGAGCTAAACATCCCGCTTTCTGCATCTTGACCATCAGTTCCTTCGAGATATTTACCCCCGTACTCATGCAAGCCCACTTTATGTTTAGCCCCCTATTGCGTATCTCATCCATGATCAATTCCACTCTCCTAAGATCCTCTGTGAAGAATTCGTCGAAGAACAGCAGGAGGCTTGGCTTGTAGACCGAGTAGACATACTCCATCTCGTCAACAACTCTGCTTGGAGTCTTGCCGCGCCATCTGCCCTGATACATTCTTGGCACTATGCAGTATCTGCAGTTGCGAGAACATCCTCTGCTTGAGGAGAGTGTGCAGATTTGGATACTGCTGCATATCCTGTAAAGTTTCATCGGGAGAAGATGGAAGGCCGGAAAGGGAAGGGTGTCAAGATTAGGTATCAGGGGTGCTTCCGGAGTGATTCTGATAGTTCCTCTGTCCTTGAAGACTATTCCCTTAAGGCCTGCTAGACTATGTTTTGATTCTATTGATTCAGCCAATCTGGTGAAGCTTTCTTCTCCCTCACCTCGAACAATCACGTCAACGTTTTCATTTCTTATGAGGGTCTCAGAGTTGACTGTGGCGTGAGGGCCGCCTAGAACTACCGTTGCCCCCAAGGACTTCGCTACTTGGGCTGCTTCAAGACTCTGCTTGACTCTTGTGATGGAGCAGTAGACACCGACGAGATCAGGATTTGCAGTCTCGAGTTTAGATCTAAAGTCATCTTTAGACATGTGTTGGACTGACAAGTCTATGATGTCTGGTTCGAAACCCCTCTCTTCAAGGTACGATGCAATATAAGCAAGTCCAAGCGGAGGGACCTTTAGCCCGAACATGGCCTCGTGACAGAGGGGGTCACTTGGCGGATGTACTAAGACAATCTTCAACAGGCTGATTCTCCAAGCGCAGTATTGATCAGGACTGAGTTCATCCTAAACCCCCAAGGAGACCCCACCCGTAAGGGTTGGGAGGAGTTGGGGTTGCTCTGACTTGCTAAACACTTGTTGGTTGAATAACCTAGTGCACTTGGCAGGGTCAGCGTTTTGTGTGAGCCGCTTGTTTCTCAACCCGAAGGAGTGTAGAGAGATTGTGTCATCCATGAATCCTCCAACCCTGGCAAGCCTACCCTGATATTGAATCACATCACCCTTCTTGAAGGGCGGGATGCTCCATGAGCCGCCGTATCTTCTTCGAACACCGCCCTCGTCAGGCTCAAGCCTATGTAATTGACGCCTAGCATACTCGAAACGCTTCCAAACCCAGAATTCCGGCGGATAAGGATTCTTGCAGCCTGACTCCGCACATCCAATAGCGACAGCATCAACAGCATGCGTATCCCAAGACAGTTCCCTCTTAACAGGATTCTTTGGGAGGCCTAATCTTTCTCTATGCTCTGAAGTCTCTACACCAGGGTAAAGTGTTAATGGGCCATGCTTTCTTAAGTGATTGTAGAATCTTGCCTTACCAATCTCAACGGTACTGAAGTACTTACCCCATCTCTTCTTGTAGTGGTTGAACCTCACATCTTCAACCGCAAATCGACTGACAGGATAGAGTTCACAAACTTCCTCTATGATCTTGATTCTGAAATCTACCTTAGCCCTCTGGCTTGGAGCAATCCAACCATCTGGTCTACGCCTGTTATCGAATCGCTTGGCTCTTCTCGGAGTCTTCCTGTAGCGTCTTGCTCTACGCATCTCTCTACGTTGCTCAAGCTTCTCAGCCACTTTTGACGGTAACACAAGCATTGCACACGTCAAAACACCATTCTTGGAGACTACAGCGACCCCATCCCATTTGCTTCCAGGATCAACAGCCAAGCAGACTTGCTGGTTCCTGTTCAGCTCAGACTTTGGATCAAACTTCAGCTGCAGATAGAACATACTCAGTTTGTTCCAATGTTTCTCTGCAAGACCTTTCTTCAACAGTTTTCTTGCCTTGCTTGGTTTACATGGCATAAGAAGCTTACCGCTCAGCGAGGCGACTGGAACCCTCCCGATTACGGGCCCTCCAGTCAAGGTTGAGTGACCTTCGACGTTGCATGGAAGGATTAGATCGCCATTTCTGGCAGCCATGCCATTCAGTGGTTCTGGCGCAGAGGATAGGGCTAGGTCTTGTACCCTACCGTGCTTGTAGCCTTCCACGCCGCTAACTCGACCCTGCAAGTCGAGCCGTCTAGTCAAGATTTGCTTCGCCACCACCATCACAAGCCCCTTCCGTTAGGGAGGGGTTCTCGACGTTGGCAAGGTCCTGTTTTGAATAGTGTTAGGCGGTGTATTTAGACGGACACTTAGTAAGTATCTGTTCAGCAACCAATTGGCCGTCTGTGTTGAGCTTACCTATTACCACGACACGAATTCCCTCCTTAAAGTTTTGGGGAATCGGGCCTGTGTACGTCACTTGGATGGAAGCTGAATCTTCCGTCAGCGTAAAGTCAAGACCTTGAACTCCTCCGCTCAAAGGACCTGTGACATTTCCGATCATCTGAATCTCTTTGCCAAAGTATTCTCCAGGATTCTTTCTAACTTCTGCGATCGATAGGTACGGACTCATGACTGTAGTCAATGCTTGAGATACAAGATAACCTGCCACGAATAGGACTACTGCCAGCACCAATATCTTGGGTAATCTCGGCTTCAAGTCGACTCAGTCTGTCTTAGTTTGTCTACAGTTTTCGAAATCTTCTTGATCCTTGAGTGGAGCCACAGAAGGTAGAGGAATATGAATCCCCAGAATACTATTGAGACTCCCAGCAGGATTTCGAGAGTGTTCATCCTTTACTCTCCAAAGAGGCAAGTTAGATAGCTTCAGTCAGCCTATACATGTTTATTGTGAGGTAGAGAATCCAGAGGAATAATAACGTTACTCCAAGAGTTGAGACTGCCAATGTTAATAGTATTGAGGGGTCAACAGCAAGCTGCAACCTGTTCGTAGGTAGCAGGGGCATCGGGTGGAGCGTCGACCAGAAGACTGTTGAGAAATAACTTAACGGAACGCTGACGAAGACAAGGATGCCGAGAACTGCTGAGACTCTAGCTCTACGTTCCCTTTCGGCTATTGCCATTCTGAAACTTAGGTATCCAAGATATGCCAAGAAGAGTATCAACGTAGAGGTTTCCCTTGGGTCCCAATTCCAGTATAACCCCCAAGCAACCTTCGCCCAGATCGATCCTGTGAGCAAGGTCACCAAGGAAAAAAGAATTCCGAGCACCGCTGATGATGACGCATACAGATCCCATATTGGTTTTGCAGTCTTGAGATAGAGAAAGCTGCCAGAGAAGGTGATTGCAAATGCAAGATAAGAGACCCACGCCGAGGGTGTATGAATGAAAAAGACCCTATAAAAGTCTCCAAGAGACTTCTCGGGCGGAGCCCAGATGAATATCATGTAGAGCGCGACGAGGTTGATCAGAAATATTCCAGCTAAGGTGGGTTGGCTCTTCATTGACCTTCCTCAAACTCAATCATACAGCACATATTCAAACGTTATCCACAAGACTGCAACCATCAATAGGAGGAATGCGAGGTTAAGCTGAAGTTCAGGGATAATCGCTTCTATCTGTGCTTTGGCTGTGAGTTTGCCTGTTGCAAGGATTGAAGGAACCAATGTTCCGGGGATGAGTGGAAGAGATAGAGCAGGAATGATGAGGGCCCTTGACTCGACATACATCGCCAAAGCTGAGATCATTGAGCCCACAACGGCTATGTTGAGGATACCCAAGACAAAAACCAGAACTACAAGCGAGTAGTCTGAGTGAAAACTATAGTTTAGAAGAACCATGCTTGAAGGGATGAGGAAGACTGTGCCTACACACATGAGTATGAAAGTGTAACATGCCTTTCCCATGAATATGGCTTGAGGGGAGATTGGTGCTAATCTTAATCCGTCGATGTAGCCCTTATCCATCTCCCGCACAAAAACTGTCGTGAAACTGAGCATACCAATGAAGAGGATCGATATCCAAAGAACCGCCGGTACGAACTCAAGTACGTTAGGATTCAAAGGTCCCAATGCAAACCCGAATGAGAGGTTTGAGAGCAAAGCGAAGATAACGATAGCGTAGATCTCGTATCTTCTCCTCAACTCTAGACGAAGATCCTTAAACAGGATCTCCCATGCCTCTTTCAGAAAGACAACAACAGAGGACATACGCCTTATTCACTATCTTGTGATTCAATGTATCTCCATGATCCGGCCATCTCTCAAGGTAGCAATCCTGTCAGAGGTCTCTTTCGCTATGTCTAGACTATGGGTCGAGAGTACAATCGCTGAATTCTCTCTGGCATGACTCAGGTATTTCTTGAGGTGGTCCACACCTTCACGGTCGAGCCCTGCGAAGGGTTCATCCAGCAGTAGAAGTCTTGGACTGTGAATAGTTGCTCTGACAATGTCAAGCCGCTTTTTCAATCCGCTTGACAGCGTTCTAACTTGGTCGTCGAGCCGTTCATTAACACCGAATATTGACGCCTTATCGACTATCTTCTGTTCTATTATCTTCCTGTCCCTCAAACCGTAGAGTCGCAGATAGAATGAAAGATTCTCTTTCCCAGAAAACTCATCGTAGAGGAGGCTTTGATGGAGCACAACACCGATAATCCTCCGGACAAGACGTGGTTGCTTGATGATATCATGCCCAAAGATCTTGGCCTCTCCACTGGTGGGCCGAGTCAAGGTGGCTAAGACTCTTAGCAGAGTTGATTTTCCAGCGCCATTTGGCCCTATCAGCCCGAATACTTCACGATCTCTAACCTCGAAGCTTGCATCCTTCAAGCCGAACCTATTTCCATAATTCTTGGAAAGACAGGATGCCTCTACAGGATGTGTTGGGGTACCCACATTATTCACGTCTCTTATGTTCACACAGACTGCATTATGAAGTCTAGAATAACCAAGTCTAATAGACTCTTCCCTCAGAACTTTTGTAACAAATACTTTGAAGGGTATGTAACCAGAGTCTCAAGAACAGTCAGGAGATTCTTCTATCTGCAGGGACTGGCCAGATGGTGGCTCCAGAGACCTGTGGAAACCGGTAAAAGTAATAAAAGGCATCTGAATAACTGGGGGCTAAGGTAAGAGATTTGCCCAGCGTCTCAGAGGAGCTGAATGACTGGAGGAGAACACGTTACTCTGTCGACGTGAACCCAGACCTTGCGGGAAGGGAAGTCACAGTCTTCGGCAGAGTGGTTAGTATCCGCGAGCAGGGCGGCATTACGTTCATCATACTTCAGGACATGAAAGGAATAGTTCAGTTAACCGTTCACAGGGACAGATCCGAGCCAGCTGTTCTTGAAGGGGTCAAAGACCTCGAACAGTACTCTTTGATAGGCGTCAGGGGGTCTGTGAGGAGTATAGAGAAGGCGCCGCATGGAGCTGAGATTGAGCCGTCTCAAATCAGGATCCTCAGTGAACCCCAAAAGAAGCTTCCCTTCGACCCCTATGGACGAGTTGAACAGAGCATGGACAAGAGGCTTGACCTGCGTGCGATAGACCTTCTGCGCCCTCAATCCCAGGCAATATTCAGAATTAGAAGCGTTGTCCTCGAAGCCATGAGGCAGCTTCTCCAAGAAGAGGGCTTCATTGAGGTTAACACGCCAAAAATAATAGCTTCAGCCACAGAAGGTGGAGCGGCCCTCTTCCCGCTACTCTACTACGACAAAGAGGCTTTCCTAGCTCAGAGCCCCCAACTTTACAAGGAGCAGTTGGCAAGCGTCTTCGAGAAAGTTTTCGAGATAGGGCCTATCTTCAGGGCTGAACAGTTCAGAACGCTCAAGCATCTCAGTGAAGCGATATCCGTAGATGTTGAACAGGCCTACGTAACTTATACTGACTTGATGGAGCTTCTTGAGAGAATGATCTCTCATGTGATAAAGTCTTTAATCGCAAGGTGTGAGAACGAGTTATCAACTCTAAAGATTAGGATTGAGCCTCCCCATTTACCGCTACGAAGAATAGCTTACGACGAGGTTCTCAAGATCCTTGAGAAGGAAGGAGTCGAGGTTGAGTGGGGGGATGATCTCTCAACGCCCTCACTAAAGGCATACTCAAAGATGTTTCCACAGTACCACTTCATAACCGATTGGCCCACAACTTCCAAAGCGTTCTACATAAAGCCAAAAAGAAGCAACCCAGAGATTTGTGAGTCCTTCGACTTCATGTGCGGTCCCATAGAGCTTGCTTCAGGCGGTTCGAGAATAAGTAACCGAAAGGAACTCGCCAAGAGACTTAAAGAGAAGGGCCTAGAACCCAAGAACTTCGAATATCACCTGAAGGTCTTTGATTACGGTATGCCGCCACACGCAGGGTTCGGGATGGGTCTAGATAGACTCATAATGGTCCTGACAGGTGTTGAAAACATTCGTGAGGTAGTTCTCTTCCCAAGAGACCCCCAGAGGCTCACGCCATAAAGGTGGTTGATACGGCCAGACGCAAGGAGATAACGAGGGAACAAGTCAGGCATCTGGCTTGGCTTGCGAGGATCACTATCTCAAAGACTGAGGAACAGAAATACGCACAGGAGATGAGTGAGATCCTGAAGTACTTCAAGAAGCTTGATGAAGTGAATACTGAAGGTGTTGAACCAACCTACCACGTGGTGGAAGTTGTAAACGTCATGAGGGAGGATGAGCCGCAACCCAAACCCTCAGACGAGCTTCTCAAAATTGCACCAGTCACCAAAGAGAGATTCATCAAAGCACCCAGAATCGTCTAGTTGAACCTGATATGCCAGGAATTCTAGAGTTCTCGGCTTCCGAGCTCGTCGAGAAGATCAGAGCACAGGAGGTATCCGATGAGGAATACATAGGTGAGTGCTACGACAGGATAAGAAAGGTTGAACGGAGAATTCATGCCTTCCTAACCCTAACCGAGGACTCAGCCCTGAAAAAAGCTCGTGAGATAGACTCTAGGATTCGCAGGAATCAAGAGGTTGGATCCCTAGCCGGTGTCGCCATAGCGGTCAAAGACAACATCTGCACAATGGGGATAAGAACAACATGTGCCTCAAGAATGCTTGATAACTTCATTCCTCCTTACGACGCTACGGTCATTGAGCGACTGAAGGCGCAAGACGCAATAATTGTTGGAAAGACGAACATGGACGAGTTCGCTATGGGCTCATCCACGGAACACAGTCGATTCGGTCCTACACTCAACCCTTACGATCTGAGGAGGGTTCCTGGGGGTTCGTCTGGAGGGAGTGCGACCTCAGTGGCTGCTCTTGAGGCAACAGTCGCATTAGGCTCCGATACTGGAGGATCTGTAAGATGTCCGGCAAGCTTCTGCGGTGTCGTGGGACTAAAACCGACATATGGGCTAGTCAGCAGATATGGCCTAATCGCCTACGCCAACAGTCTAGAACAGATATCACCAATAGCAAGAGACGTCGCTGACATTGCCTTGCTGATGGACTGCATAGCGGGCGGCGACAGTCGAGACAGCACGTCAGTTGATTCAGGCCCTCCAAGACTGAGAAAGAGTCTTGTTGAGGATGTCGCCGACGTAAGGATAGGGGTTCCAGAAGAACTCTTCGGCGAGGGTACGGATGAGACTGTCTCAAAGAGTGTCTGGAACGCCATATTCAAGCTTGAGGAGCTTGGAGCTACCCACACTGAGACCAGGCTTGAGAGCCTCGACTATGCTTTGGCCTCATACTATGTCATCGCAATGTCTGAGGCAAGCTCAAACCTTGCACGGTATGATGGATTAAGATACGGATTCAGACTCAAGGATGAAGATCACGACTGGAGTACAGCTTTCTCTCAAAACAGAAGAGCTGGCTTCGGCCCCGAGGTCAAAAGGAGAATCATGCTTGGAACCTTCGCCCTCTCGGCGGGTTACTACGATCAATACTACCTGAAAGCTCAGAAGGTCAGAACCATAATCAAACAAGCGTTGTCCAAGGCCTTCAAGAGTTTTGATTTACTAGTCGGGCCGACCATGCCAATCTTGCCGTTCAGGCTGAAAGAGAAGCTTCTGGACCCCTTGGAGATGTACATGTGCGATGTTGATACTGTCGTGGCAAATCTTGCGGGGATACCGGCGATATCGATGCCTTGCTCCTCAAATCGGGGCCTACCAATAGGGGTTCAGCTGATGGCCTCAGCATTTAGGGAGGACCTCCTCATAAGAGCCGCACATACTCTGGAACAGAACCTTGGGGAACTGAACTTGAAACTGCAGGTCTAGAGGGTTGAGAGGTGTTGGAGTCCACCGACCTCAGGGTCAAGATTGGGTTAGAGGTCCATTGTCAACTGACCAACCTCAAGAGCAAACTCTTCTGCAACTGCTCAGCAGATTACAGGCAGAGTGAACCTAACACACATATCTGTCCGGTCTGTATGGGACTGCCGGGAACCCTTCCGGTACTAAACCGCAAAGCCGTCGACGACGCTCTTCTGATAGCACTAGCACTGAATATGCAGATAAGCGATAGAACAATCTTCTACAGGAAGAACTACTTCTACCCAGATATGCCGAAGAACTTTCAGATCTCCCAGTACGATAAGGCGGGAGGAATCCCAATAGCCAAGAACGGAACCATAACGCTTGATGGAGGAAAAGTCGTCAGGATCTCTAGGCTGCAGCTCGAGGAGGATCCTGGCAAACTCAGCTATGAGGGTACTATAGAGACCTCAAGGTCAACTCTGGTCGACTACAACAGGGCTGGAGTAGCCTTGGCTGAGATAGTCACAGAGCCTGACATGAGCTCTCCAAGAGAGGCCCGAGTCTTCCTCCAGAAGCTACGCTCAATCCTTGAGCACCTCGGAGTCTCAAGAGGCGAACTTGAAGGCTCCATGCGATGCGACGCAAACATCTCGATTGCGGGAAGAACTAGGGTAGAGGTTAAGAACATCTCGTCCTTCAAGGAGGTGGAGAGGGCCCTCAACTTTGAGATTACAAGACAAAGAAACCTGCTTAGAAAAGGGCTCCGCATCGGGAGGGAGACGAGACACTGGGATGAAACGAGAAGGATCACCATCTCCCTGAGAGTCAAGGAGGAGGAGGAAGACTACAGATACTTCCCTGAGCCAGACCTCGTCCCAGTACTGATCACAGAGCAAGAGGTTGAGAAGCAGAAACTCTCGATGCCTGAGCTTCCAGAAAGCCACAAACAGCGACTGATGGCTCAGTATAGAATATCCTTGCAGAACGCAGAAGTCCTCACAGAGAACAAGGCTCTTGCAGAGTTCTTTGAAGAGTGCGCCAAGAGCTATGAGCGGCCAGACTTGCTCGGCAACTGGCTTGTGGGAGACCTCCTCTCATACCTCTATGAAATGAACCTAGAGTTGAAAGACAGCAAGATCAAACCTGAGCATATGGTCAGGTTGCTTGAACTTATAGATGATGGGACGATAAGTGGGAAGATCGCTAAAGATATCCTGAAAGAGATGTTGACCACGGGAAGATCTCCAGAAGACACAATCAAGGAAAGAGGTATGAGAAGAATCTCTGACAGAGAATATCTGCAGCAACTGACTGAGAAGATATTCGACTCGAACCCTGAAGCTGTGAAGGACGCGATCAAGGACGAAAAGGCAATACGGTTCTTGGTAGGCCAGCTGATGAAGGAAACAGAGGGTAAAGCTGATCCTCAACTGGCAAACATCCTAGTGACTGATAAACTGAAAGTTTTACGGGCTAGGACAAGGCAGAATTAGCCGGCAACTCAAATTTTGTTAGGTTCTTTCTAGAACAACTCTTAAAAGTAGGGATTCCGAAACCTTTCTGGTTAAGTGAGAGTAAGCAAGATGTCGTTTGATGAAACTACAACGAGCAGTTCAGAAACCGTGAAAGTAGAAACTCTAAGCCCAAACTCGAGACAGGTGAACACCACCGTAAAGGTTGTCTCGAAGAGCCCGGTGAGGGAGACCATCTCAAGAAGGGATGGTTCTGTCCACAGAGTAGTGGATGCGCTTGTAGGCGATGAGACGGGTTCAATATACCTCACCCTTTGGGATGACAACATCGATACCGTAAAAGAGGAAGCCACCTTAGACATCAAGAATGGATACATATCCCTGTTCAAAGGCTCAATGCGGCTGAATATTGGTAGGTATGGGAGCTTGGCACCTTCAAGTCAGACAATCTCAACTGTGAATACAACCAATAACCTCTCGGACAAACAGTTTGAGAGGGAGCAACGTTACCCTAGCTTTAGGCCGAGATACGGTGGAGAGGAACGGAGAGAGGGAAGAAGAGGCTATAGAAGATTCGGTTCGAGAAGAAGATTCTAGAAAGATTGGATGACGCATCAATGCGTCATCCTAGATTTTTCTGCACGAATCCGATATCTACTCGCTATTCTTTACCATACTCAACCCAGTAAGACTCGCCAGTCTCCAGAGTCTCCTTCTTCCATATCGCCGCCTCCCTCTTTGCACGCTCAACAGCTTCCACAAGGGCCGGAAACACATCCCTCCTAGACCTTCCAGCTACCATAACAGTGAAGATAAGGTCTCCCAACTCAAGCTTCCCAGTGACATGGTGAATGAGACAATCAACTATTCCAGGTCGGTTCCTTATGTCCTCCGATATTTGGCTGAAGGTCTCCTCAGCCCTCTCCTTATACGCCTCTAACTCGAGGCCCGTAACTTTCCTATCTTCATTTGTGAAACCCTTGACGAACCCAAGGAAGCAAGCAACCCCACCGACCTCACTGAACCTCTCGTTGGCCCTTATGAAATCGATCAAACTCTGAATTGAGAGTTCCCCCTTGCCATGTATGCCTACACGCGACAATCACGAAACCTCCCAGAACTTTGTCTTGAACCTCACAGAACTTATGAACCTTGCCTAGAAAAGGTTGTCTTGAACCTGAGGGTCACGCCGGAACAAGAATGTCGTAACCCAAGGAGATATAGCTGATTGGAGGACCCAATTAGAAAACTTTCGGACAAATACGTGTTCTCCACAGACACAGTCGAGGTTCTGAGAGAAGTATTTGGAGGCGACTTGGAGAAGGTGGTCCAGTCACTCAAGAGGCCGAGTGAGAGATATTTCCTGAGGGTCAACACTCTAAAGACCTCCCCTGAAGAGTTAATTGAAAAGATTCGGATGAGGAGCGTTCAGATTTACAAGTTTAGCCCAATCCGCGAAGCCGTCTTTACAAGCATTACTGGGCCGTATGAGGTTCCTAGAGTCGAGAAGAGCATTGTTGTAGACAAGTTCGCTGCTGAGTCTGTTCTTCAGGGAGCTCACATCTACGCTCCAGCAGTGTTGAAGTGCTCAAGACTCCGCCTCGGCGATGAGGTTGCAGTCAAAGACATCCACAACCAAGTTGTGGGCGTGGGAAAGATGCGAATGAGTGAGACGGAGATCCTGACCTTTAGAAAGGGACTTGCAGTAGAGGTAGTATCACCAATCTACAGAACAGTGAGTCTCAGAGAGACAGAAGAATATAGAGCGGGGCTAATTCACCCTCAGTCTCTACCAGCCATGGTCACAACCAGAGTCTTAGATCCGCAGCCGGGCGAGACAGTGGTCGACCTGACCTGTTCACCAGGTGGAAAGCTCACACATATCTCGCAGCTGATGCAGAACACAGGCAGAGTGATAGGGGTTGACAGAAATTCAAGAAAGATTGAGGTTGCTCGAAACAATGTTGAGAGGCTGGGTTGCCGCAACGTAACTCTGCTAGTACATGACGCTAGATATCTTGATGTCGACCATCCCGGATTGAAAGCTGATAGGTGCCTTATCGATCCTCCCTGCAGCGCCCTCGGAGTAGCCCCCAAACTTTACGTCAACATCTCAAAAAAGACAATTCAGGATCTTTCGGACTATCAAAAGCAGTTTCTCAAGGTAGCTTCAAGAATAATCAAGGGTGACGGATCCGTTGTGTACAGTGTCTGCACGGTCACCAAGCAAGAATGTGAAGATGTTGTGAGATACGGTGTTGAGAAGCTCGGGTTAAGACTTGCAGAGCAAAGGCTCCGCTTGGGAGAAGGCGGCCTGAAAGATTTTGGAGAGCAAACTGCACTCCTACAGAGGTTCAACCCTCATAAAGATGGAATTGGTTACTTCATCGCTCGCTTCACCAAGGGCTAGAGTACGCCACGCTCAGTGAGGATCGCATTACTTATTCAGAAAAGCGTGCGCTTTGATAGCGAGCAAAGCCAGGCGGCGTTTGAACTTCAGCTGACGTATCCTTCAGACATCTTCTGAGCTCTGGCATGTGAAGAGGCTAGGGTGAATCGCGCTCACGCTGTACTATGAGTGCTGTATTTTCATACATATGTATTCTACATATGTAGCTGGCCTAGGTAGCCTTTATCGATCCTCCTGTAAATAGTGGTGGTACATTAAAGGAATCGATTACGCTGACGGGCTTGACGAATATTCTATGTAACTGAAATGGATGATGGTTAATGTTTCTCGCCGCATTTGTAGCAATACGCTGACTGTACAGGGTTTGCGGCTCCACATTTCGAGCAGAACTTTGCTGGTGGAGGTTCAGGCTGTTTGTGGTCTGCAACCATGATGATGAGATTTGAGGGGCTCAACTTCTCTATCTTCGGTATAATCCTGATGGTCTCTCCAACTTCCAGAGGGACACCGTTTGCTTCTCCGGATATGAATCTTCGGTCTAGAACAACGTCCACCTTCACGGTTACGTTCTTCCTTTCGTGATAAACCTCTTGGAGGAGGTCTGAGGCAGTCTTGAGGATGGTATCGGCGGCAGATGGGTTGAGAATAGTCAAGGCCAACTCAGGATAGACGGGTGGAACAGGATAACCTTGAGGCGGCTCTGGAATGATGAGAGTTTGCACCTTGAAACCTTTCGCTTCGAGTCTCTTAGTAAATTCTTCTGAATGAGAATCCGGTATTCTAGGTGTCTTCCAGACGATGGTTGTGACCCCTGCATCTTTGAAGGGTTTAATGAAATCCACAGGAGAGGGGTTCGAGCCCGCCTCAGATGCCATGAGGTATTTCACCAAGGTTTCATGTTGAGAAGTGTTGTTTAAGGTTTCGGAGTTCGAAAGCGACCACAGCTTTGCTGCGACAATAATCTGCAGAGGACTCGTTACTCTCTCAAATCTCGTTGGTGGGTTGACTGTCCATGTTTCTTCAGACTGTGACTATTGGGGTTGATCGTCCTTGGATTACGTAAGCTGTAAAGGTAGATCACGATCGTCACGACCGAGGTGATGGTTGATCCGGCTAAAATGGGCCAAACCGGATTTGAGTCACTCTGCCGAAGAGTCCAAATTGCCGCCACGGTTCTTGGTGAGCTCATGAAGACTTGGCGATACAGGCTTCTGCTTGGGCTGTCGTTCCACCCAACGAATACTGGGATGGTCCCGCCTACATGAGATCTCTCATTGCCAGAATTGGTACTCAAAGTGATCTTGGCTGTGCTGTTTGCGTCATACCAACCGCCGCCTTGAACAACTCCATATTCTGAGTAAACAGTCAGGAGATACTGCGTCTTGTATCTTGCTTCGACTAGACTATCCTGAACCAGAGATATCTGTATCAGTCTCTTATCTGAGCCGTCTTTCCAAGACGTGAAGACCAATCTCTCATTCTCTGACAGCTGAACCGTCTCAGGAACATCGACTGTATGGTTTCCCTTCTCCAAGTAGACTGCCAATCTACCTTCACGGTCTGTTCTATACGTTTCTTCATCGATCTTGAGATTGAGAAACACCGCTCCAGTCTCAACCCTAATTGCAGGTCTATCTGAGACCTCTATCTTCATGGGCGCTGATAGTCCGAGGAGACGAGGATAGCCCCATCCATTGACGATCGCCACGGCCGCGAGTCGCCTCAAAGATTGATTCCTAACACAAGCAACAGGCAAAGAGTGCCAAGTCTCTTTCTCGAAACTGGCTCCCGCCAGAGTCACAAATGAACCCTCTTCTAGATCATAAATAGCGACTTTCCCATGCTCTGCCGCCTCAACATGTGAAACTCTCAGGCCAACTTGGAATAGACTATACGGGTGAACCCTGGCAGGATAGGACGCTTCGATTCTCTGTTCTTTCATCGGTGAGTCGTTTGTGGGTTCTTTGAGAAGTGCCTCATGCATGATGGGCTCAATGTTTCTCAAACTTGACGCTCTGACCCTTTCCAGAAAATCTACAGCTATCGCAAGAGGCTTTTCGTCGTAAGAACCATCCTCCTCCAGAGTGAAGACCTCATGTTCAACACCTTTGAGGAGTCTCCACTCCCTATGAAACCAGTTTCCACCGAGCCAACCCTCCTCAGGAAGGTTTCTGTAGTACTCTTCACCCTGACGCCAGAACCAAGCCTCTTCGCCATACATCATGAGGGTGCTTACTCTAACGTTTTTAGAGTATCGGGCGCTCATATAGAGGCTGACGCCGCTTGAGGTCCTATGTTTCTCAATCATCTCTTTCCAATCGACCATTGAACTGATTATTACAGCTCCATCTGGCCCAGATTCACTCTCCTCATGGACAGTCAACTCATATGCCAGTGCCATTCCTCCGGTTGAGTAGCCTACAACAAAGGCGTATGTGTAGCCTGAACCTCTGATCCAGTCACAGACTCTTGACACAAGTTTGGTGTCAACCCTGTATGACACCTCTCCTTCACTGAGAGCCAGCATCCCATACCTGCTAGACAGGTCTTGTATGAAACGCATAGTGTTCAGGGACTCTAGTCTGTAGGGGTTCACCGTGACGTAGGTTGGAGTCACCTTCCCCCCTCCAAGCCAGAGAATACAAGAGTCAGCTTCAGCCCTTGGCCAATGATACCAATCATAGCCGGCTATCTTCTCGACTGCGACCGTCCCCTGAGGGACTTCATCAGCAGCCACGTAGAGTGGTGTAGCTATCATGATGAGTGCAAGAGCCAACGTGAATCCTAGCCTAGCCATGAATCAGCCGCAACCTCCTAAGGATGTATCCTAGAATGGCGCCATCGAAGACTATGATGAGAAGTGATAGTGCGATGAGGATTCGTGGTTCTTGGTCAGTTTGCCAAAGGGCTTCAACGGTTTTGGGGGAGGTCATTTTAATCTTGGCTGTGGGTGTTACCGCGTCTGTGTCGCCCCTCCAACCTGTAAATGTATATTCTTCAGGAATGAAGCCTAGAATGTTGGGGCCGGGGACTGAGTTTGGAACCGAGAAGGTTGCTGTTGACCCTGCAGGATACCAACCTTCACCTTGAGCGTGCCCAAAGCTTGACCCCACAGATAGATAGTGCTCGGTCTCATACTCAGCGGTCAGAGTTGTATCGTCTTGGGTCTCAACGACTCTGGGGTTGCTTACGGAACCGTCACTCCACCTCAGAAAGCTCAGCCTTGTTTTGTCTGTCAAGCTCATCTTTTGAGGGACTTCGATGAGATGTCTCCCAACCATTGCACTGGTTTGGGCTACTCCAAGGTGGTCCGTGTTGAGTTCTACGCTATCGACCTTGACTCTTGAGCTGGGTGCCGGTAGAATTACGCTGAGTCGAATCTTGTCTGTAACCTTTACGGAGAAGGGTTTCTGCAGTGACTCGTCTTCGTAAACCCATCTCTCCAAGTACCAATAACGCATGAGCGCCTCAAACTTTGACTCCCCTTCTGAAGGCGGAGCCTGAATCTTGAAGAGAAAAGACTTGGAACCACCCCCCTCAAGGTAAAAGATTCTTGGGTCCAAGATCTTTCCGGAGTCATAGTCGTAGATCCCAATGTTGCTCATCGTCCTTTGTCTACATGAATATGTTACTGATATGTTGACGACAAAATCTCCGCCTAGGAGAACTCTCTCAGGCAAGATGACCTCACCAAGCGCGATCTCAGGTTCAGGAGGCGCGATTGCACTCCAAGATGCGCTTACAGCTTGAGAGGTTCCAAGAATCTGAACCAACACCATCAGGAGAATGAAACGCCTCATCCAACCATCTTTGTTCTTGCCAGATAGTGTCAGTTAGAAATAGATTTTTCGTACAGCCATTAGCCAGAACTAGAGCTACCTTATTCATTCATCTCCTTGGAGCGTCCCCATTGGAAGACTGTGTATAGGCGATGTAGCGACTGTTATACTTGAGGCGACTGCGGTAACTAGATATTCTGGAGGTAGACATATCTTGAGCAGACCTGTCCGAAAATATCCCGACTTCTGCTTGTTACTGAGTCTGCCCCGCCAGCCCGCCACATCAGTGTCGGCAGATAGAGTGCCAAGTGGATTTGAGAGAATGAGTATCGAAGAAAACCAGGCTCTTAAGAATCTCAAGATAACTAGAAGTCTACCGCACGGAAAATACAAACTGCGCGAAGTCTTCTCTGGACTTGAGGCATCACCCTTTATCCGTAGACTCTTCGAGGGTGAGAAAGAACTCGAGGAGCTGCAAAACCTAGATGTTGAGATAACAGTTGACGTGAGATACATGAGAGTCAGTGACATTGACGGTAAACTGCTGGTTGGCTCAACTTATCTCAGGAGGGGGAGAAGGGAATTCATCTATCTAGATCTCATACATGAGTTGACCCACATCAAACAGTTGCATCATGGATATGATATCTACGACCCAAAGTATAGCTACGTCAAAAGGCCAACAGAGCTTGAAGCATACGCCAACGCGGTTGCAGAGGCAAGGAGGATAGGGCTCTCCGACCTAGAGATTTACGAGTACCTCAGGGTCGATTGGATATCCGAGGAAGAGCTTGAGATGTTGGCTGAGCGATTGGGGGTCGCGCCCCAATCAAAGGGACAGACTGAGCCGAAGATGGGATAAGGCGGTTGAGGGAGACTCATAGCATAAATCAGGCTTGACTCTTAGTAACGGAGACGCTTGACTTGGATTGGAAGAGACTGCGCTTGGTAGCGTGGGAGTCTACTAGAGCCTGCAAGTTTGCGTGTAGGCACTGTCGAGCGACTGCTCAGCCTACCCCAGATCTAAATCAACTGACAACCCTAGAGGTTCAAAAGATGATAGACGATATTTCCCAGTTGGCCAAACCGGTCTTGATAATCACAGGCGGAGACCCATTGCTCAGGAAAGATGTTTTCGAAATAGCAAGCTACGCTGACGAAAGAGGATTGAGCGTCGCGATGGCGCTGACTGGCAAAGTTGACCCCAAAACTGCTTCAGCAATATCCTCATCTGCCGTCAGGCGGGTCTCGATAAGTCTGGACGGTTCCAAACCAGCCATTCACGACGAATTCAGGGGTGTTGGGGGAGCGTTCAAGATGGTTATTAGGGGTGTGGAGTCCCTAAGAGCTGAATGTTTGGCATTCAGGATCCTGACGACGGTCACGAAACATAACCTTCACGACTTGGCCGAAATACACAATCTTGTTGTTGGTCTAGGCGCCGAAAGCTGGGACGTCTTCATGCTAGTCCCAACAGGAAGGGCTAGGGAAGATATGGAGGTCTCGCCGACGGAGTATGAGGATGTGCTAAATTTTGTTTATGTCCTCAACCAGAAATCCAAGATACCGATCAAGCTGACCTGTGCACCACACTACAATCGCCTCCTCCTACAAGCTAGCGGTTTCAGCGGAGACAGTCCTGTAGGCGTTGAGCAAGGAATCTCCAGACTGAGAGTTGGCCGTGGATGCATGGCTGGAGACGGCTTCTGCTTCATTTCACATGCCGGCGATGTCTATGGCTGCGGCTACCTCCCAATCTCAGCCGGAAACATTAGGGAGAAGAGTTTCTCCGAGATCTACTGTTCCTCACCTTTATTCCTTCAACTTAGGAACAGAAGGCTTCTGAAAGGAAAGTGTGGAGCCTGCGTTTTCTGTGAGGTCTGCGGAGGCTGCAGGGCACGAGCATACTCAACCTGCGGCGACTTCCTTGCAGAAGAACCATACTGCACATATAGGCCGCCAAGCGCACGCATCGGAAACACTTAAATCCGAAGTCCTCTTCCCCTTTGGGAAAAGGATGCGGAACAAGGGTGAAGAAGCAGAAAGAACGAGAATCGAACCAGGCAGATTTCGAAGCTACCACATCCAAGCTTAATGCGATCAAACCCTTCGCTCTGGTAGTTGGATACGTAGCCTTCCTGATATGGGCTTGGTTCATACTGACAACCCCGAAGGTCTGAGAAGAAGTACGCAAGTAGCTTTGCCAAAGTTGCAACAAGACTTCTTGAAAGATCTATCCGAAGACTTACGAAGAGTGCTACACCTCAAAGACCCACCTTCCAAGCTATTTGGCGCGACTCAGACAGTTGCAGGAACTCAGAAGCCCAAGTCAAACAACTAATCTCATGTAGTCCTCTGCAACCGTGATCTCACCGCCATAATCTTGTGAGATTCGACGTACCATCTCTTCTTCCCTCCCCTCGCAGACTGGATAGAGATGAGTCAACACAAGCCTCCTACACTCAGTCTCCGCGGCGATCTGTCCAAGCCTTGAGGCTGTAGTGTGCAGACCCACAAGAAGGTCCTCGCTGGGGAAGGAGCACTCATGTATCAGAAGGTCCGTTCTCTTAGCCAACTCGACCAAGTTTCTGTCTGGCACAGTATCTCCAGAGTAGGTTACCGATTTACCTTCACTCTCTATCCTGAAAGCTACTCCACCTGCATGCTGGACCGGCGCCACCAATCCAACCCAACCCGGGCCTTTCCTGAAGATACCGGACTTGACCTCAAAGAGGTCCAAAAATCCACTGCTTCCAAGGGCCTGCGCCGCACTATTCCAAGGCTCCACCTTCTCTAGAAGGTCTCTCGTGAATTTCTTGAGCCCCTCTGGGCCGTAAACCCTGAGGCTCCCCTTAGGCTCCATCTCACCGGTTTGGGGATTGAACGCTTTAGAATGTATCAAGGGAAGGTAATCGGCGACATGGTCTATGTGAAAGTGAGTCAGCAGCAACTGATCCAACTCATCAAGACTTGAGCCGGTCTGGTATAGTTTGTAAAGGGTGGCTGGGCCTACGTCAATGAGGATCTTCTCTGACGCCGCCTTCACGACTATTGAGGCGTAAGACCTCTTGGATGTTGGGATTACTGATCCGGCACCTAGAATCTGAACCTCCATAGTCAATATCAACTCTTAATCTGTAATCAGTGCATTCAAGCTTTATCATGACACCCTTATCTTCTAAACAGTAGGGGGATGAAGATTCTGCGGGCTAGGTTTGATCTTGACATCCTTCTCAGTGATAGAGCCAACCATTCCCGCCGATAGTTTCGGTACGGTCTCCTGCTTAAGAGTACAGTCTGTAAGGTTTAGATCATATTTTATTTCACTCGTCCTGACTTGTTAGGTTGTTGAGACGATTGTCTAAAGTCGCTGTAAGTTTGAGGAGTCAAACCTCAGTGCTAACAGACCTATTCAGGAAGAGGGTCTCCTCACTTAGAAATCGAAGTGACTACTTCAGCACATTGAAGGCTCTGAATCTTGAGGAAGCTACAAGATTTGGAGCGGATTTTCTTGGAAAGGGGGGGCATCAAGCTGCCGGAATAGACGGGTCCATGGATTTCGATGAGGTTCTTGAGCTACTACTATTCTATGTCTGCGCTAGTGGCTACTCGGCCCCATTCCATGTGGAGGACGAAGGAGTAACCTTCGACCTGAACAGAGCGACCAGAATACCAGGCCTGTCGATGTCTGCGGCGGTACCACTTTGGGAGGAGGACCTGTCCAACCTTGTTGAGGTGACTGAGTCTGCAGAGTCCGAACCTGACCTGAGAAGGTCTAGAGAACGTATACCATTTGCCTTGATGACGATGGCGGAGTTGAGCATGGCCTTAGAGATTGTCAGGTCAGGCAGGTACAGTCTGCTCTTCCTCGATAGACCCCTATCAGGAACTTTCCCGGCGCTCAACAGAGACGCATCCATACTTCTGACGCGTGGGAGATCCAGCTTAGTCGGACTTGAGACAAGAGCTGGCCAGCTGAGATTTGTAGACATCTATCTTGCTTCAGGTCTTGGTGCAGGTGGAAGTTGGATACCAAAAAGGGGGGTAAACCTAACCTATGCTGCAATCAAGGCCCTGATTGATAACGGTAAACTTAGAAGAGAAAGACTTGGCCAGACCCTGCATCTCAGCTATAGCGAGCTCAACAACTTATGCAGTCGCCTGGTCAACATTAATAGGCGACTCGGCTGGAGTCTTCTTGAAATTTCAGGCGACCTACTCAGCCTCAAGGAGGGGGTGTCTGACTACTGGGCACGAGTCATAGATGCAAGCGCGCAGGTTGTCTCCAAGGTCTTCAAGGACTCTAAACACCCCTTGGTTGACGAGAGAGGCAGATGGCTGAGTGTTCTAGACCTCAATACAGTCAGCCTGTTCCTTACATACGCCTTGGAGCAAGAAGCGAGTGAACGAAACATACTGATCATTGGAGTCGCCAAGGACACTTCAGCAACCGAATATACGCGTGCTGTTCTACCATTCCTTCTCTCCAAGAAAGAAGGCGCAGTTTCCCCTAGACCTCCAGAACTGAAGAGCGACAAGGCGTTTCTGACTATTCTGAGTGCAGTCAACCCTGGGACTGTACCGACACCTTGGAGGACACCCGCCTATGATGCTTGCTTCACAACCCTGATGTGGAGTCCTGAAGACAAGACTCCGCTCAAGTCAGCGAGGAAAGTTGTTTCAAGAGAACAGATGTATATTCGTTCATATTTTCAGCTCAGGAGCTTCTCAGATGATCCCTCAGTAAGGTCACCGGTATTCCTGTACGACAGAGTATTCACCCCAAGAATGGATGAGGCTATCTCAGAACTCAAAGCCATAGAGAGAGGGAGAGAGGCTATGCTGAGGGCCTTCATAGAACTTGACCGAACAAGTAAGATTGACAACCTTATACTCTATCTTCTGTCTCTCTCAGATAACAGGGAGGTTATGGAGGCTTACGGCCACAATCAACTCCTATACTTGGCCGACAAATACGTGAAGGAGGAGGTCGTACAGATGAAGGGGCTTCTCAGAGGGGTTGTGGAGCTGGAGCTGACACCGCTGGCCAGAAGGGAGAAGGTCTTCACTGTTGCTAGAAGATTCCGAGATTTGAGGGCTGCCAGCGAGATGGCGAGGAAGAGAAAGACAAGAAAGGTCGGAGGTGAGGGCCGCAGTTGACCCTCCCTGGGATCTTTGATGAGTTGGACCTATACTTTGAGGGTAGACTTCGAGAACATAGGGTTGTCACAAAGACCTTCAGGGGTGAGCGGGGGGAGATCTCGGTCACAAGCGCAACCGCAATAATCGAGGCAAGATTCAACTTCAAAGTTCTAGACAGACTCCACAATCCATGTTTTCTCGCAGTTGAGCGAGAGACCGCTGAGGGTTCAACATACCTGGTCTATGAAGCGTTGGCTCCCTCAGCTACGCATTTCCAGATGCTTGGCATGAACGTTGCGATGCCAACTGTCGTCCGAAGGGAATTTCTAGATACCATAAGCAGCGGCTGGGGAAAGAGCGAAGAGACATGGATAGACGTAATAGCCGTCCCAACAAGACATGAAATGAATATTGCGGATAATCAACCAGTATACATGAGGTCCAGGCTCACACCGTTGACAGGTGCAAAAGCACATATTCTCTCGAAAGACTCGGTTGAGCGTTTCTTATGCGTCAAGCCTGGAACCGTTCTTGGCAACCTGCTGGGATTCAACCTCCCACTCACAATAGACATTGCAGATTTAGTCAGGTATCACGCCGGTGTCTTCGGCTTCACCGGGACTGGGAAGTCCAACCTAACCTCCTACTTGATTCGGAGGACGCTTGAAAACGATAGGGACCTCAGAGTTGTCATCCTAGACGTTGCCGGTGAATATGTTATCCATCTCATGGATATAATAAGAGATGACGGTATCATCTATACGACTGAGCAATGCGATGATGTGGAGCAACTCCTGAGTTGTCAAGTAGTCCCTGAGACGCTAGAGAAGCGAGCAGGCCTCACTAAGGCTTTGGAGAGCTGCGCAGCAAAGATAATTTCTGATGGGCGGGTTCGACCTTTAAGCCTAGCACGCTTTCGGGGACTGTCACTCGAGTACTTGTCTTCCAGGCTTGAGGACGCTTCAGCAGGAAACAAGACGGGAGCCACTCAGGCGATGATAGCTCTAGGAAAGCTTGAACGGTTGATGTCTACTCGGAGACTGAACCCCAGGATGGATCTCTTGAGGTTCAGCGATGAAGATAGAGACGAGATGGTCGCCGTCTTGTCCTCTGTAATTGGTGAATTGCATGAGAAGTCTGGTCTACGATCAGACTTGGCAAGCGTGGTAAGTTATCTTCAGGAGAGGCCGACTGAAGAGGAAGACCTTATGGTTCCAAGTCGCCTCTCAAGCTATGTTCTAAGTCAGAGGTCACCTAGGGTCACAGTAGTCTACATCCCTGAACCCGAGGATGCACGCTTAGCAGCTTCAAGATTCATACACAGCCTCCTCTCATTGAAAAAATCATCCAGCGTCACTCGCAGCCGCAGGGTCCTCATCATCCTAGACGAGGCTCAGGAGTTCATTCCCGATAGAACAAGGAGCGAAGACTTCACAGACGCCTCAAACAGAGCTGTTGAGGCCCTGCTAAGACACGGAAGAAAGTATAGGGCTCACTGTTGGCTAAGCACCCAGCGGGTAGCTCACCTCAACGTGAATGCACTCCACCAACTCCACAGTTACTTCGTCAGCGTACTGCCGAGGTCATATGACCGCTGGGTCATCGCAGAAGCCTTCTCACTCAACACCGCACTTCTGGACAAGACTATAGATCTCGAGACTGGGGAGTGGCTCTTCGTTTCTTACAAAGCAACTAAACAGAAGAACATTCCAACATTCATAGAGGCTCCTGACAATGAAGAGATAGTTTCGAATAGACTCTTGAGTTAGTATGAGTACTCAAGGTCTAGAGTCGCTATCCCTGTGATGTCACATTCTGCTATAGGTTTGGCAGGAAGAAACAATCGTAATCCAATCTTTTTTCTGAAGCGTTTTCTTGAACTAGTTTGTGGTTCTGAGAAAGGAGTTACTTGACTCCCAAAGGAAAGGCTTCATATCACCAAACCGTATGAAACCATACGCATGGCCTAGCTTCGTGAGAGCGATGTACTTCTTGAATGCCCTGGCGCTGTTCACCGGTGGACTGATCCCCCTTCTTATGGCTACTAGGAAGCTTCACTTCAACCGCGGCCTCTTCCTTTTAGGCTGGCTAGGTTGGGCGTGCGCCGTATCCCCAAAGATAGTCTTGCTCTCAGCCCTATGGGCCAGTTTCCCTATCTTGGCAAAGCCGGACACCGCCCCCAACGTCACAGCATTTGCATCCTTGGAGTTGCTTGAAGTAGCCTCCGCCTATCTCTTCCTCAGCAGACATCCACGTCTTAGAGGCGCGAACATGAATGGGCGGTTTGTCTTCGCGTTGGGGTTCGGGGTCGGTGAAGCCTTCACCGTAGCCATCTCGGCACTTCTTCCTGTTGATATCACCCCGTCCTTGTCTACATTGATGGTTACGGTCGAAAGGGTCTCTCTGGTTGTAGTTCAGTTTGGATGGGTGGCGCTGATCTCATACTACGTGGCAACCGGTGAATCAATCAATCTAGTACTAGGCGTGTTCTTCAAGATCTTGTCGCCGATAATCTCTCTTACCATACCGATACTCTTGTTTCTGTATCATGTGGCGTTTGAAGTCTCGATCATATGCTTTGGTGGGGTCATGGCGGTCTATGCGGCCATAGTCCTAATGGTTGCTCTGCTTTTGAGGAGGCGAGTTGAAGATACAGGATCTAGAGCTGAGCTTTTTGATTCAAGATACCTCTTTGCAAGCTTCATTGCTTTTCTAGGCTTGGCCTTAGCTGTTGATACGTCAATTTCTCTTCTACACCTAACTCGAACTCTGGGGTTGGCAACAAGGCTTCTGCTCTTTATAGTGGCGACGATGATGCTACTTGAACTCCTCAGCTGGGCGGCGAAAGGGACTAGTCTCTCAGAGACCGCTCTGGGAGGCTTTATTGGAATGTTGCTTGAGAATCTGTTTAGGTTTTACTTTGCCAAAGAGGCTCTACTCCAGAAGTTGACTTTCCAGGAAATTCTTCTCCCTCCAACCTCAGCTTTCCTCACAGTATTGGTGGGGATAGCCTTCTGGAAGTATGCAAAACAGTCTGGAGGCTAAACCTCGCTTGTAAGGATTTCATATTTTGAGCGGCCCAAAAGCTGTGATAGCGCGCCTGTGTGAAGGTCTCTCTTCTATCTCTCGCTCCTGGATGAGTATGTTTGGGCAGGCGCCTATTCGCCCACGAGTGGGGCATTATGGCTTCGCATCCAGGCTCTCCTCAATCGCGCTAACGTCCACCTCTGGAGAGACAGCGCTTTGTCGAGGAAGGTTTCTTATGCCTGATCTTGATATGGCCTCCTGTTTTTGAGTACTGAGTAGCAGCACATCAATAGTTTTCTTTCTGCTGCTACTTGTCTTTCTCTTCTTTCAGCTATGCGGTGGTATGCTCTTTTGATGCTGGTGTCGTACTTGTGGATGTGTATCATGGCTGCTTCAACCATCAACCATCTTAGTCACCTGCTTCCTTCACGTGTTACGCCTCCATGACGGGTTACTCCTCCTGAGGAGTGTGTTGAGGGTACGAGGCCTGCATATGAGCATAGCTTATCGCCATCGCTGAATCTGTTGATGTCTCCCACCTCACTCTTGATGAGTAGGGCTGTGTAGTATCCTACTTCTGGTATGGTCATGAGAAGTTTCACATCCTCATCGATTGTTGCTTGTTTTCTGAGTTCTTTGGAGACGTGTTTTATCTCATCATATAGGATTTAGATCACGCGTAGATAGGATTCTACAGGCTCCAGATTCAATGTGTGGAGCCATTCCACTCCTTTCTCTGTGAATAATCCATATTCTGCTGGAGGCTTGATGCCTTCGTAGGTTAGGATGGCTTTTATCTTGGCTCGTCTTCTAACCTTCTCACGCAGCATAGCTGTCTCTTCATCTGGCATGTATGCTGGTGGCAGCGCGTTCAACCTCACCAGCTCAGCTATTGCTTTGGAGTCGATTCGGTCGCTCTTTATCTTAGCCTCTGCGATGTACCGAGTCTTCTTGGGGTGAGAGACCGATACATCGTAGCCTTTCTTTTTGGTTGCCTGTAGAGTGGGGCTATCTGGTTTGAGGCTTCGATACCGACTCTGCTTATTCGGTAACCGGAGAGATATGCGAGAACTCTACCGTTGACAATTCTTCTTTGACCAATTATTCTTCCATCACAATCAAGGATCGTTGCATAGGTGGAATCCCTATGCACATCCAAACCGCAGAAATAAGCGCTCATAGTATGGCTTGAGTGCTGACGCTTGACAAAAGCTCTTCGCATACCATCGCGCTAGTTGACTCTAAACTGTATGCGTAGAATCTGAGTAAATGATTGACTGGCACTGCTTATAGTCTGATGTGGTACTAAGACGTGAACCAAAAAAAAAGGAAGGTTGGGGGTTTCTGCTCTTGTCTTGTTCTTATATTGTGACGGTTGGATAGTACTTCTTGAGTTGCGTCCAACCTTCTATCTGGGTCGCTCTTCCAAGGCGGTCAGTGGTCTCTTCCCATGCCTTTGCCGTGTCCTCCAGCGCTTTGACTATGTCGACTGAGCGTGTGATGGCGGCGTGCAGGTTCTTGCTGAGTGTGACGTTGTATTCTGTGGCTCCTCTTATTCCTGAAAGCATAGGCGCCAATATTGTGGCATTGGCCTCGAAAGCGGTGACAACGGGTCCCTTGACCTCTCTCAATTTTGCCGGTGCATTCGGGCCGACAGCATTGTATCTGCACATGTCATGCCATGTGCCAGGAGCGGTCATGGCTAGAACGAGCATATCTGGATCGGCGAAGTATGAGGCCAAGCAGACAGCCAGATCCCTCTTCTTGCTATAGTTGCTCACACATATACTCCAGCTGGCCAAGTTGACGCTTCTTCTGTTGAGTATCTTGTTTCCGTCAGGGCCGGTAACCCAGTATCCTGGTATGGGGTAGGTATCCCACTTGCCCCTTGACGCCGCCTTCTCATTATTGATGACACCTCCAAGCGACGGAGCGCCAAAGCTGAAGATAGCTCTGCCCTCAGCCATGGGCTGGTAGGCCGACAAGCCTGTAAGCTCAGGCTGGTTTGGAGCGTGGTATTTCGACATTTCCACATATAGTCTCCCGGCTTCTATGGCCTCATCCGTGGTGAGCTGAGGTTTCATGTCGTCATCGAAGTAGTACCAGTTCGGCCATTTCTTTGCGGTGACGTAGAGGTAGTAGGTGAATGCGTTTCGCGTGAGTTCCCTAGCCTCAGCGTTGCCGTACAGGTCGGGCGGTCTGGTGAAGAACTCATTATGATCAGTGTATTGATCAAAAGTAATTGGAGGCGCAAGTGGGTAGCCGTACTGTTTCTCAAAGTTCTCCTTCTCCTTTGGATCTTCGAAGTAGTCTTTCCGGTAGAACAGCAACTGCACGTCTCCGTCTTGGAGGAAGCCACAGAGATTTCCCTTGTAGTACGGTATTGTCTTGTCAAGCGGGTAGATGTATCCGTCTGGCCTGCCCCGTTCCCTTATGTCAATCCACATAGCCGCGTCATTCAGCGGATACAGTAGCTGCGAATCAGCAAGGTCGGACAGATACATTGTCTGCGCGTTGATCAAGTCTATATTTCCAGTCTTAGCAACTGCTTCAACCATCATCTTATTGAAGAAATCAGCTATAGGTGTTGTTGCTATGGTGACTTTGATGCCTGTTTCATTCTCCCATCGATCCTTCATTGCGATGAAGCCAACCTCATATCCTCCGACGCAGGCGAGGACAAGCTCTGTGCCCTTCCATTCAGGATGCTGCTCTAACACGAATTTCGCTGCGTTAATCGCTCTCTCAGCGACGGTAGCTCCTTTCCTTGGTAGGTTGAATGGGAAAGCCATAGCTCCAGGCCCAGTCACAGTGACTGGACCTGCTGGAGCCATCGACGCTGCTCCATATCCTATGCCTGCACCGACAGCTAAGCCAACGATGCCTGTGGCCGCGGTCTTCATGAATCCCCTTCTAGAAACTTGACCTTTGGACTCTTCGGACATATTCTATGACACCCTTCCTTGTAATCTTCAAGCCAGTTATAAAAGCTCTGTGGTGCAGTAATCTTTAATTTATGAACCATAGCTTGAACCTATTCCTACGAGCTGGCGCGCACAAGTTTGACCGTGCAGAAGCCGAAGACATTTTGAAAACGTTTATTTACCCGCAATCGAGGTCATAATGGAATATCTGCAGCCGGTGAGATGACAAGTTGCCAAGATTTGGCTGGTTTACGGACCCGAAGAAGTTCAAGATTCTGCTTCAGCTTCCTGTTCAGATAGTTATGAATTTCACCGCAATAATTCCATTTGCGCTGACAATGTATGTCGGCATGACTGACTGGCTCCCTCAAATCACTATTGACTGGTGGCGGGCAAATTTCATCGGTCCGTACGCCTTTGTCAAAATCGCTGGTGACCAACTATTCTTGGAATCGGTTGTGAGAACCCTGTTTCTCTCTGCCGTATGCGTGCCAGCCGAATTTCTGTTGGGATTCTTACTAGCTTATGTGTTGAGTGGAAGCTTTCTTGGGAAGAGGTTCTTCACCTTGGTGGCGGTTGTTCCTATGATGGTTGTTCCTGCCGCGGGTGGATATATATTCTACTTGATGTTTGTTGAGAGTGGACCAGTTAACGGATTGCTACAAGTACTATTTGGCATGAACCCGATCCCTTTCCTGAATAATCCAAACTGGGCACTAGTCTCGATCATGCTGGCCGATATTTGGCAGTGGACTCCATTCGTATTCCTCATAATGTCAGCGGCACTTTTGTCTCTGCCTCAAGATCCGATTAACGCAGCTTATGTCCTTGGAGCTACGAAATGGTATGCCTTCCGAACCGTAGTGCTTCCAATGCTGAAGAGGCCAATGATGATCGCTTTAGTTCTTAGAGCCATTGAGAGCCTCAAGCTCTTCGACTATCCATATATGATGACGGGTGGGGGTCCTGGATACGCAACTCAGACGATCTCGATGAACCTCTATGAGTCGGGATTCAAGTATCTGAAATATGGTTTCACTGCAACGGAGAGCCTCCTTGTATTCGTCTCCTGTATTGTTGTTGCTTGGTACGCCGTCAAACCATTGAGGGCTGCGCAAAGAGGAGAGTGACAGAGAATGAATCCTCGTTTCGAAAAAATAGTCTATAGTATTGTCAAGTACATATTCGGGCTCGGCGTAGTTTTCTTCGCACTGTTTCCACTGTACTGGATGTTTACGATGGCTATGAAACCATTCGCAGAATGGAGTCCCTTGGAGGTTCACTGGTGGCCATGGTACCCTACCACACTGAACTTTCTGCAACTATTCATACCCGCACACACTTTGGCTGAGTGGGGAATATTGAATCCGGCAGTTGATCCTTTCATTCATGATACGGCGACCAGAGCGATAATGAACAGTCTTCTTTTCAGCACTTTCGGAACTGCCCTTTCACTCTTCATCGGAACAACCGTCGCATATGCAATGTCCAGATACAAGGCTGGAGGCGACTACATGTTCCTGACTTTCAGGATGCTGCCGCCCATCGCGATTCTTATGCCAGTCGTCATCTGGTTCTCTACACTTCGCTTCCTAGACAGCGCCCCTGGTATGATACTGCTTTACGGCCTGTTTCCGATGCCCTTCGTAGTCTGGCTGATGAGAAGCTTCTTCGATGATCTCCCCCGTGAGATAGACGAGGCGGCGATCATGGACGGGTGCAGCCCTGCGATGACCTTTGTAAGAGTCATACTTCCGCTTGTCAGAGGCGGACTTGCAGTGACAGCTCTATTCATATTCATCCTGAACTGGAGTGACCTGATCGTTGCATTGACGATAACGCATAGGATTGCGGTGACTATACCGGTTCAGATAGGTCTCTTCGAATCTGACGCAGGGCATATGTACGGCATAATGTCAGCCCTAGGGATGATTGCTGTAATCCCGACATTAGCGTTTGGCCTCGCCATTCAGAGGTATCTTGTGAGAGGCCTTACGTTCGGAGCGATCAAAGGCTAAGAATAGAAAGAGGCTGTGGGGACAGGAGACGCCTAGGCTACCCTGAACCTCCACGCCTTAATGTTCAGTCTCCAGACAATTCCCTGCGGATCCTTAAGGCCACCTTGGATTATCATGTAGGTTCCTCCAACAGTGTGTCTGGCGTCGTCGCCGACCAAGATGAAGTGTATTCTGGCTCCGGATCCATCTGTTGCCGTGGCCTCTACCAATGACTTCTCTGTATTCTTGTCATAGACACCACGCCACCAGCCGCCGACGATAGCGTAGGTGGTTTGGTCGAGCCTCAATGTTCCTTCCATAATCCTGAAGAGAACAAACCTCGCACCAACCTCAGTCACTCTGCACTTCAGCTCCAGTACCGCTGGCACCACTATTTGTTGCCCCCCAACGCATGCCTCGGCCTTCCCGGTAATTGTGGATAATACGTAGACGTCGCCGACTGTAGCCTGGAGTTCAGAGGGCACCGCGAGGACCGGTGTGGGCGCTAAAAGAACCAACATAATAGCGGCTAGGATTGCCGCAGGAACTGAAAATATACCCAAGATCTCATTCACCTCCGCCAAGTACATCTACATGTTAAGATTTTCCTGTTGCGGAGCATTGTTCGTTAACTTTGTTCTGCCTTAATGTCGAAAATGTCCAACATGCAGAGCATGGGATGCCGTAGACCTCGACTACTCACGTCTCATAATGTATCTTGTCAGGAAGAGTGTGGTCACTGCGACCATTACTATGATTGGGGTGAGGATTGGTTGAAACTCTGGAATCGGCCGGCCAGCGTCCAACCACAACGTATGTAAAACGTTTGCAACAGAGTTAACTGCACGGTTTAGACTGTTCCCCACTCTGGCTTTGAACTCAAAATTATTCCAGCCGTAGTTGGCGTCCATCCACGTGGCATTTGGCTCAGTGAACATGGTATTGAACGCCAAATCTAGAGTCTCTTGGTAAACTGATGTGCGTCCAAGGGGTGCTATGAGAGCTATTGAGTTCTCGAAGAGATACTGATGCTCGTTCACGTAGCCTTCATAGTCTGCGTGGTGATGTTCGACTCCCCAAGGGCTGTCTGCACCCATAAGGTGGCTGAAGACCGCCATGTCAGAGATGTAGTGGCTCAAGGCACCGGCGAGCATGACTCCACCTGAGAATTTTCCCTTCTTCAGAAGGCTTAGTGCTTCGTGGTATGTTTCGTTGGCTCTTGCCGCAGCCGAATCGTCAATCACACGGTGATTTCCATCAAAATAGACGTGATGATTGAATGTGTCACCATATCCACCTAGGTCTCTAGGTCTATCCGGAAGCTCTGTACCATACTTCAACCAATTCATATTGTCCCTGAATATTGTTGCTTCATTAGCGGGCAACAGACCCACTGCTTTCTCAGCGATCCAGTCATGTGTACCTATGGTTGAACTGCTTGGTGACTGACTCCATGAACCACCGTTACTCCACGCATTGGCCTCAGGAATGATTATGAACATTAGCAAGCTGAATAGTAGGAGACTCTTCAAATCCGTCAATTTTCTATTCAAGC